>Ga0209536_100007076_pt1 | contig 17053 bp, 16 predicted proteins | sample DeeMarSeWOR28_12_FD_187461 | JGI IMG/M metagenome (GOLD analysis project Ga0209536, IMG submission 187461) | Marine sediment microbial communities from White Oak River estuary, North Carolina - WOR-2-8_12 (SPAdes) (version 2) | ecosystem: Environmental > Aquatic > Marine > Intertidal zone >... | reverse complement strand
CGCTTGAGCCATGCAGCGTGGCGAGAATACTGCGGGGGGCGATCGCTTCTCGCCGTGACCGGGATCGGCAATCCCGACAGGTTCTACCACTGCCTCGAAGCGCTGGGCATCGAATTTCAAGCCCGTGCCTTTCCGGATCACCACACCTATACTTCTGCAGACTTCGCAGGCCTGGAGAGCGAACTGATCATTATGACTGAGAAAGATGCTGTGAAGAATGTACTCCTTGAACTCCTGTATAGTATCTTAGCGGAGCTCGAGAGTGTCGATTTCCAACTTGCTCAATAGGAAGACGAAAGATCATGTCCTCACTTATCACCGAACAGGGTAGTGTCCATTATGAAGTTTACGGAAAAGGACGTCCAGTAATCCTATTACACGGCTGGCTGGAGTCCTGGGGGTTATGGCAGGAAACGATGGATTTCCTCGGTGATTCCTACCGCACATATGCGATCGATTTTTGGGGGTTTGGAGAATCTGACAAGCGGCGAGAGACATTCACAGTACCTGATTTTGTTTTATTGGTGAACGAGTTCATGGAGAAGCTTGGAATCAAGCACGCCCCATTAGTTGGTCATTCGATGGGTGGAACTGTAAGTCTCTCTGTTGCGATCAACCATCCCGAAAGAGTCAGCAAGGTTGTGGTAATTGGGTCACCGATCGAAGGGTCATCCCTTTCCGTATTGCTGAAGTTGGCCAGCATTCGAACAATTGCAAAGCTGGTTTATGGAATGATGGATGTGCTGAAGCTCGGCATTCGACTTGCTGCCCCATTAATCACCCGGGAGAGCAATTGGCCAGCGATGATTCAAAAAGATTTGAACCACGTGACCCTCGAATCTTTCTTACTGAGCATTTCTTCCCTGCGCCAAACAAACCTAACCTCGCAATTAGCCCCAATTTATCAACCTGTCATGGGGATGTATGGTGAGCGAGACGTAATTGTGAACCCTAACCAATGGAGCATTTTGGATGCTCACATTAGGCGAATCCAAATTGAACGTTACCAGCGAGCAGGTCATTTTATTATGCTGGATGAACCAATTCAATTCAAAAATTCTTTGAAAGCTTACCTGGATGCTTATTAATTTTTTCTCTATCAAATAGGAAATCAATACCGGTAGATTTTGATGTTAAAAATTATCTTACAGGACCCAAAATACATTTCTCCCTTCAATGAACGTGCTCGAGATTTACGTGTTCAAAATAAACCCCTTTGGTTGATACAACGGGATGTGTTATCCCCCTACACAGACCAGGAAATCGAAATCACACCTGAATCCCCCCTTCCCATTTTTGAAGGGCCTGCTGTTGTCTACCGCGATAACCTTTTCTTTGATTCAGCTTTCATCTCTTGTTTCCTCGCACAAGCTCAGAAAAGGGGAGTGGCGTGCAGGGCAGGATTTACGATCCATGATCCATCTTTTCGGGAACATGTATTACCCCTATCATCTTCATACATACACCAGGGGGATACTTACCTGGCTGACTTATGGTATTACCCCGATGGATACAGAGAAACTGCTGAGCCTGTTATCATCGATATGTTATCCCATGAAGTAGGCAATTACCATGTACCGCCCTACATTGCCCTTAATGAAAGCGACCTGATATTCCACGTACCGATTCGCAGCATGATAGCCATCGATTCCTGGGTGCACGTGTTCATTGCGGATATCGTGTTTGGATTATTCAAACGTGGATTGAGATTCGAAGAACAACTAAAAAGGGAACCGATTTATAAGTTACAGATATTAGGTAGAGCGCTCTTTGAAGGGAAACAAGTTCTGGAATGTTCCGAACTGGTAAAGATCGGGCGAAATTGTACGATAGATCCAACAGCCGTGATCCATGGTCCTACCACAATCGGCGATAATGTAACGATTAATGGCGGTGCTGTTATTGAAAACTGCATCATAGGTAATAACGTCAACATATCACAAGATTGTCAATTGATGCTGAGCGTAGTTGGGGATGGTTCCTTCCTGCCTTTTCGGGCTTCCCTCTTTATGACAACTTTGATGGACAACAGCATGGTTGCCCAAAACACCTGTCTGCAGATGGTGGTTGTGGGGAGGAAAACCTTTATCGGTGCAGGATCAACTTTTACAGATTTTAATTTAATCCCCACTCCGATCCGCGCCAGGAATGGCAGCGGTTTTCTCGAAGCCGCAAACCGGCCAATACTCGGGGGTTGTGTTGGTCATAACTGTCGCCTGGGAACCGGCATGATTGTGTTCCCTGGCAGAACAATCGAATCAGACGTTGTACTACTCGCTTCGCAGGAGAGACGTGTGATAGACAGAGATATCCAATATGAAGATAGCGATCACCATCAGCTTTCCTTTGGAACTCTCCATTCACGCTTATACCCGCGCAAGGGAACCTCAAAAGCATCGTCGTGGAGATTCGTTTCGGAATCGATTCTCCAGAACATTGGAGATTGAAGCATCCATCCTGGCCTTCGGGTATTAATTGGGAGATAAATATGGCTAAGTCAAGACTTCTAATCGTCGAAGATGACATTGATATTGCCAATATGCTGGAAATATATTTTGGCGGACTGCATTACGATGTTGATATTGCTGTCCGGGGCTCTGAAGCGCTGGAAAAAACCCGTCAGAGACTTCCCCACCTGATTGTCCTCGATATCATGCTTCCGGATATTGATGGCTATGAAGTTTGCCGGACTCTCCGCACATACACCCGCACAAGTCACATTCCAGTAATATTCCTCACCCAAAAAGATGAACGTAGTGACAAGCTCCAAGGCTTGGAACTTGGTGCAGATGACTATATTACTAAACCTTTCGATATTGAAGAACTGCGCCTGAGGGTATATAACGCGATCGCCCGTTCAGAACGGGAAAGTCTAACTGAACCGCATACAAATTTGCCTTCAGGTCAATTGATCGAGGATCACTTACGGCAAATTATCCATACAGAAGGTTGGGCATTCTTTGATATCCGCCTTAACCATTTTGATGCCTTCAAAGAAGCATATGGTTTTGTTGCATCCGACAATATTTTGCGCTTCACTGCAATGTTGCTTGGGGAGGTTGTAGATGAATACGGCACAATTAACGACTTCATTGGTCATACTGGCAATGATCATTTCGTGATTTTTACCAAAGAAGAATGTGTGGATAACTTGAAGACAAATTTACTCTCACGATTTTCCGCGGAGGTATTGACCCATTACAATTACCTGGACCGTCAAAAGGGGTACATAGAGTATTCTGGTGAGGGGGGTGTATCTACAAAAAGTCCAATCATAACTTTAAGTGCCGGCATCGTCTCTCCATCAGAACATGAGTTTACAGATATCCGCGAGATCACAGAAATGGCTGCGGATGCGAGGCGTCGCGAAACCAAGTAATTTATGTCATATCTGTCACCTCTAAGTTTGAGCGCTATCTTATTGCTTGTGGGATTAACTGCCTATTTTCTGATCTCCCACCTGATAGTGCAATTCTCAAGAAAATCTTGGAAATCAAATCCAATCAAATTTGAATTGCCGGTATATCTACCTCAGAACGGTGATGCTTACATAATCGTGGGAGAAGGTGGAAAGATAGCTTATTCAAATTCAACAATAAAGGAATTATTTAATCTCAATGGAAGGAAAATAAGCCTGGAATCTCTCGCTACAGAGATTAATCCAAAGGAGTCATTCTTTGGACTCTGTGCGCAGGAAGGAAAGGCACGTCTAAGTCTCGGTTCTACATTGATTGATGGCAAATCTTACCGGATACCAAATGGTGACTCATCGACAATGTTGGTATCCTTCCATGAATTGAAAAATGCAAGTAATGGATCCACCATTAGTTTGAAGGATAAACCAGAAAAGACTTCCGATTCATCACAAATTCCCACACATCAGATTGTTGTTCACGACACTGGATCCAGTGAAAATATCACCATTAGAGAACAGCACTCAAGAACAATTCAGGATCTTGAAAAGAAGTTCCAGCAGAAGACCCAGCAGGTCAAAATCGAACATCAGCGGACCGAGACATTGCTGCGAATTCTTACCGAACTTTCTTCTAGTTTGGATTTTGAGCAGATTCTCCAAAGGACTCTGGAGGTGCTTAATGAAGTAATCGGGGCGAGCCATGCAACTTGCATGGTGCTTCAATCGGGTAGCAGGAAATTACGTCATTTAGCAACAGCCGGATACTCCACCCCACTTCCACCTGGTGGAATGCCCTCAGCCTTAAATATTAATCAGGGTCTCGTTGGGTGGATTATCGCGAACCGTAAATCTGTCTTGATCGATGATGTACTTAAGGATGAACGTTGGATACAGCTTCCGAGCAGCTGGTACCACCACAGGAGCGCGGTAGGTTCACCTATCATCATGGGAGACCAGCTCCTCGGTGTGCTTTTGCTCTATTATCCGGAAGTCGGAAAGTTCTCAATCGAGCAGTTAGATCTGATCCAGGCAGCCGCCAACCAAATGGCGGTGGCAATCAAGAATGCAGAGCTTTTCCACATCACATTAAGCCAAAAAGAGGAATTAAGTTCCCTCTTGCGCGAACAGAGAGTAGAAACAAGCCGTTCTAGATCAATTCTGGAAGCGATCGCAGATGGCGTCTTGGTCACTGATCAATATGGGGAAATTACCCTTTTCAATCACTCGGCGGAGAAAATGCTTGACAAGAAACGGGTAGAAGTGATTGGTAGATCGATTGACCATTTTTCTGAAATATTTCCAGGAATTGCTCAAGCCTGGTCAGAAACCATTCATAGTTGGACTCAAGACCCACAACCAGCCAATTCATCCAAAATCTTTACCGAACAAGTAAGTTTGGAAAATGGGAATGTGCTCTCGGTGAACCTCGCCCCGGTAATTAACAACGGCGACTTTTTCGGTACTGTCTCGGTGTTTCGAGATATCACCCACTTAATTGAAATCGATCGATTGAAATCAGAATTTGTTGCCACCGTAAGCCACGAATTAAGAACTCCGATGACTTCCATAAAAGGTTATGTCGACATCTTGCTTATGGGAGTAGCGGGAGAAATGAGCGAGCAGGAACGGAGATTTCTGGAAGTCGTGCAGGAAAATACGGAGCGCCTCACAATCTTGGTCAATGATCTGCTCGATCTTTCTAGGATCGAAGCTGGACAGGTCAATCTCAGAATGCAGCCGGTTGATTTGGCGGAAATTATTGATGAGACAATGTTAGAAATTAATCGTCTCACAGTCGCTGAGAATAAATCGATGCAGTTTGATATCAAACTGCCGCTTGAGCTCGCTCCAATCCATGGCGATCCGGAAAGAATTCGCCAGATATTAATTAATCTCCTAGGAAATGCATTTAACTACACCCTCGAAAATGGAAAAGTTGCCCTAGGCGTACAGCAATTGGAAAACGAGATTCGCATTGATATTAGTGATAATGGGATTGGTATACCACCAGGAGAACAAGAACGGATTTTTGATAGGTTCTACCGCGGGGACAATCATATGGTGATCGCCACAGCAGGGACGGGACTGGGACTCAGCATTGTTTCCAAGCTGATTAATATGCACAAAGGTCGTATTTGGGTTCAAAGCAGCGGTGTAGAAGGGGAAGGTAGCACTTTTTCATTCACCCTTCCGATTTACAATCCGATGAATCAATCCATTTTGCTTCACGAGGATCATGTTCAAAATATTAATCGCTGAAGATGAACAGGATATCCTTGACCTGCTTGTCTTCACTTTACAGTACGGGGGGTACGAAGTAGTGCCCACGGTTAATGGAAATCAAGCAATAGAACAAACCAGATCTCAACTACCAGATCTCTTGCTGTTAGATGTTCGCATGCCAGGTATGTCTGGATATGAAGTTTGTAGGCAGATAAAAGCAAATCCAGAAACCAAACAAATCCCCGTGGTATTTCTTTCAGCAAAAGGTCAGGAATCCGAAATCAAAGCCGGATATCAAACAGGTGCGATTGACTACATCCTTAAACCCTTCGCTCCGGATGAACTCCTCAACCGCTTAGGAGAAATTCTAACTATTCATCTAAGTGGTAGGAATATACATCAAATTGAAAATTAGTTAAATATGGATTTATCACGAGTTAACCATACATGAGTGCAATCATCAAAGAAGATGGGATTATTCATTACGAAGTTCTAGGGCATGGGAAACCCGTGATTTTCCTCCATAGCTGGATTGGCTCTTGGCGATATTGGATACCAAGCATGCAGTTCGTGTCTTCAAGGTATCGAGCATATGCAATAGATTTTTGGGGATTCGGTGCAAGCAAAAAAATTGTCTCCAGATATGCACTCGAACAGCAGGTTGAATTACTCAGGGCATTTATCAATCAAATGGGGGTCAACCGCGCCACCCTTGTTGGTCACGGTTTGGGAAGCATCATTGGAATATACTTTGCAGCAGATTTTTCAAAGATCGTTGAGAAACTAATGGTGGTTGGATTCCCAATGGGGGTCCAGATGACACACACACGCATCCAGTCCCAACCTCCCTCAGAATCGGCATACTGGTTGTTTGGAAACCAAACCACAAATGCTGAATCAAGAGAAGATGTAAGAAAAACTGATCAGAAGGCAATCACGATTTCACTGGACCAGTTTAATGGGGTGAATTGGCGCCAATTAATTAACCGGCTAAAAGTATCATCACTCTGGATATATGGTAAAAACGATCAAGCAGTCCATGTTCCAAATAATGAACAATTGAATTTACTTCCTGGGTCTTCACAAGTCCACATATTTGAAAAATCAGGACATTACCCGATGCTTGATGAGCCAAACAAATTCAACCGTCTTCTCACTGATTTCATTAACCTTCCTGCTGGGGAAAGTCCTGAGGTGCTTGAAATTAAATCTGTATGGAAAAGGCGTGTTCGTTGATCTTTTCTTGACAACTAGATCAAGCCAGCTTATACTCAATATACAAATAAATGCTTGGGGAGTCTGATAAATCAGACTGAGAGGAGAGCGGGAAGCTCTCGACCCATGAACCTGATCCGGATAATGCCGGCGGAGGAAATGCTGAAACCAAAAACATGAGAACCTCCTCCACCCGGAAGGAGGTTTTTTTTGCGTGCGATAATTATTGCCAACGGTAGATTACATAACAATATTCATTTTTTTTCTGGCATCAAAGAAGATGATCTGCTTATTGCTGCCGATGGAGGCGCTCACCATTTCAGGGACCTGGAATTAATGCCTGATGTTGTGATTGGTGATATGGACTCAATTTCTCCCCTTCTCAAGGACGAATTACAAACGAGTGGCGTCAAAATCGTTCTTTACCCAACAGATAAAGACCAGACTGACTTGGAATTGGCGCTTAGGTTTGCCCTTAAGCATGGGACAAATGAGATCATTTTGTTCGGTATTCTCGGTGGACGGCTTGATCTCAGCTTGGCGAATATTCTCTTGTTGGCCCGGGAAGAGTGGAAAACAGTTTCAATCACGGTCATGGATGGACCGGAAGAAGCGTTCCTGTTGAGATCTAATGACACGATCTCGATCAAGGGTCGTCCGGGAGATATTCTTTCACTCATTCCACTCAGTGAATTTGTAGAGGGAGTGACCACTGAGGGATTGCGATGGAAATTAGAAAATGCAAATCTGCTCCAAGGTAACACTCGTAGTGTCTCAAACGAATTTTTATCAAATTCAGTGCAGGTAAAGATTAGAAACGGAAAAATGCTGTTAGTCCACAGGAGATTTTCACCAATGGATGTTATGGAGTAAAAACGGATGAATAAATTACATAATCTTGTGTTGAATATTCTCCTAATCGCAGTTCTTATCTCTGCCTGTGGAATGGTGGAAAAGACTGATTCTGCCCAAAAAGGTGCGAAGCAAATCCTCACTGTGATGACACACGACTCCTTCTCAATATCTGAACAGATGCTTGAAACATTCCAGGATGAGTATGAAACAGAAGTTCGCTTTCTTAAATCCGGTGATACGGGCACCACGGTAAACAAAGCCATTCTCGCAAAGGATAATCCACTTGCAGATGTCTTCTACGGGATTGACAATACATTCCTCAGTAGAGCTTTGGAGCAAGAAATTTTTGAACCCTATCAATCGCCATGGCTATCCGCAATTGACGATAATTTCGAGCTCGATCCCCAGCATCGAGTGCTGCCAATTGATTTTGGTGATGTTTGCCTCAATTTTGATCTTGCTTATTTCCAGGAACAGAACCTCACAATACCTGAATCTCTCACTGACCTGCTTAATCCCCGATATAAAGACCTCTTCGTGGTTCAGAACCCTGCCACCTCCTCACCAGGTCTTGCATTCCTTCTGGCAACAATCGGTACTTTTGGAGATCCTGGTTATCTTGATTACTGGCAGGGGTTGGTGGAGAATAATGTGCTGGTTGTTAACGATTGGGAGGTGGCTTATTACCAGGAATTCAGTCGATCTGGGGGAGCTCGGCCCATCGTCGTTTCCTATGGTTCCAGTCCACCATTCGAGGTTCTATATTCAGAGACACCCTTAGCAGAACCACCAACAGGTGCCTTAATTAGTGATGGTGCATGTTTCAGGCAAATAGAATTTGCAGGTATCTTAAAAGGTACAAAAAACCGGGAATTAGCAGAAAATTGGATTGATTTTATGCTCTCTCCAGGTTTCCAGGAAGAGATCCCTTTACAAATGTTTGTCTTTCCTGTAAACGAACAGGCAGAGCTTGACGAACTATTTATTAAATATTTGGCAGTACCCGAAAATCCTGCCGATGTAAACTATGAAGAAATTGATAAAAACCGGGAGAGATGGATCAGCGAGTGGACCCAGCTCGTCTTGAGATAATGGTGACTCAATCATCGTGAACAAAAAACTTGATAATCGCAGGTTAATGGCTTTAGCATTATTATGGTTCCTTCCGCTAAGTTTCTTGATTATTTTTTATTTCATTCCATTAACTGATATTATCACGACAAGTTTTGAATTTAAAGAATCCAGCCTGATAGATCCTTTTGTCGAGGCATTTAATTCACAATCTATCCGCCGGGTTTTTTGGTTTACCTTCTGGCAAGCAGCACTTTCCACATTATTAACTTTGATCATCGGATTACCTGCTGCCTATCTCTTTGCACGTTATGAATTTCGAGGCAAATCCCTGCTGAAGGCGATAACTGTTATACCTTTTGTCTTACCAACGGTAGTGGTTGCTTCAGCATTCTATGCCCTTTTAGGTCCTCGTGGTTGGGTAAATATCACCTTAATGCAGTTATTTGGCTTGGATTACATCCCCATTCACTTCACAAACACAATCTATGCCATCCTAGTTGCACATGTTTTCTACAACACAACGATCGTACTGCGGTTGGTAGGAGATTTTTGGTCTCACGTTGACCCGCGCCTCAACCAGGCGGCCCGGATCCTCGGAGCAGGCCCATTTAGAGCTTTCACCAAGATATCCCTCCCAATTTTGAGTCCCGCAGTGACTGCGGCAGCTTTGTTAGTGTTCATCTTCAACTTTACTTCCTTTGGGGTTATATTGATCCTGGGAGGGCCGAAATTCGCAACACTGGAAGTTGAAATCTACTACCAGACTATTAGCTTATTTAACCTACCTCTCGCCGCTGTACTTGCCATTATTCAATTGATATGCACTCTAGCGATGACTATTATTTATACGCGGCTTAATCGAAATTTGTCACAACCCCTAAACATACGTCCTAGCAGTTACACACAAAAAAGAATTACCACATGGAAAAGCCGTTTTTTTGCCGGTGGGATAATTGTACTCTTGATGATTCTGCTGCTCACACCATTAGCAGCCCTGGCGACGAGATCTTTTACCAGATTAAACGATATAAGGGATAATAACACCTCAACTGATTCAAGAATAACCCTTGAATATTATCGACAGCTTTCTATCAATGACCGTGATTCAATGTTTTTTGTTCCCCCGATCACTGCAATTCGAAATTCACTGGTTTATGCATCGCTTACAGTGATACTCGCTCTAGTTATCGGATTGCCTGCAGCCTGGGCACTATCCTATTATTCTAGCTCGTATCTGAATCGCTTCCTGGATCCAGTGCTGATGCTCCCGCTGGGAACATCTGCAGTTACACTCGGCCTTGGATTCATCGTCGCACTCAATCGCCCCCCCTTCGATTTGCGAGCTTCACCAATTTTGATACCTTTCGCCCACACATTGGTCGCATTCCCATTCGTCGTGCGAAGCCTGACCCCATCCCTGCGCAGTATAAGGCCTCGCCTGAGGCATGCTGCCAGCGTCTTAGGAGCTTCTCCTTTGCAGGTATTTCGAACTGTGGACTTGCCATTAATCAGCAGAGCCTTGCTCGTTGCCGCCACCTTCGCCTTTACGATTTCACTTGGGGAATTTGGTGCTACGGCTTTAATTTCACGCCCAGAATACCCGACTATTCCCCTGATGATTTACCGTTTCATCTCTCAACCTGGTGCACTTAATTATGGGCAGGCGATGGCATTAAGTACAATTTTGATGTTTGTCACCGGTATTGCTATCATCCTGATCGAACGCCTGAGAATCGCGAATTTCGGAGAGTTTTAGCCTACGTAAGATTTAATCCAACCCCAACAAGATTGCCTGGTAGCTTATGTCAAAACCCATCCTCCAAATAAAGAATTTGGATAAATCATTCTCAGGAGTTCAGGTGCTCACCGGAATCAAGTTTGATCTTTACCAGGGAGAAATCCTGGCGATTCTTGGACCGAGTGGGTGTGGAAAATCAACCTTATTGAGCATAATCGCAGGAATTGAAGAACCAGATAAAGGAAGTATTTCCTGGTCTGGAATTGAAATCAGCGCTCTGCCTGCTCATCGACGTGGTTTTGGATTGATGTTCCAGGAAGATGTATTATTCCCCCATATGGATGTGTACGAAAATGTTGCCTTCGGATTGAGCATGCAGAATAAGAGTAGAGTTGAAATCGACCGCAAGGTTATAGAAACCCTGGAAATGGTCGATCTATTGCACCAAAAAGACCGCAACGTCAATACCTTATCCGGGGGTGAACAGCAGCGCGTCGCACTCGCCAGATCCATCGCCCCTCAACCTGGATTACTGATGCTGGATGAACCCCTCAGCTCTCTGGATCGTACCCTGCGTGAACGCCTCTTGGTGGAGATCAAGAGAATACTGAAAGAACTTCACCAAACTGCATTATACATTACTCATGATCAGGAAGAAGCTTTTTCAATCGCTGATCGGGTCATATTGATGAGAGATGGAATCATCGAACAGGTTGGTACTCCCGAAGAGATATACCATCATCCAGCAAACGGGTTCGTTGCCCGCTTCCTTGGATTTACCAATATAATCTCAGGTAGAGCCACGATTGTTAACAACGGAACCATCGTTAAATCCGACATCGGAGATTTATCCTTCACTGGAGATTATCAGGGTCCAATTTCCTTCCTGATACGTCCAGAATCAGCAGAGATTGGAACAACTGAAGGTATAAACCTTCATGGAACAATACTCGATAAAATATTCCAAGGCAATCTGTGCCATGTCATCCTATCCTGCAATGGTTTGGAGCTAAAATTTTTATTCTTAACTGGGACAAATATTCCTGAAAAGGGTGAAGAGATTAAATTTTCAATTAATCCGGATGGGATTGTATACTTCTTATGAGCTGAAGTAAGCAACATATGAATGAATTACGAATAATTAAGCAGGATTATTCCGGGCGTAATCTCTGGGAGTACACTGGCATTTTACTCGAGAGAGATGGGAATAAAATCGTTATCCAGGCTTACTTCGACCGGGAAAAGACACCAGTTGATAATCTGGTGTTGCAACCAGGAGATAAGTTCGTAGAGACTTATTTCTCCGATGAATGGTTTAATATTTATGAAATTCAGGAAAGTGAGAGCGGGATTATCAAAGCCTGGTATTGCAATATCACCTTCCCTGCCGAGATATCCACAAACAGCGTAATCTATCGTGATCTCGCCCTGGATTTATTAGTGTATCCTGATGGCGTACAAAAAGTTCTCGACATGGATGAATTTATTGCGCTACCGATCGATGATTTCACTCGTAAAAATGCGCTAATTTCACTTGAGAAACTTCAAGCGATATTCGCTACAAACGAATAAAACTCTATCTCCTAGAACCGCTCCTGGCAAATCAGGTGGGGAATAAGAAATTTTGGTTTAACCTAATAATAATTGAAACCCAATTGATTCGAAATATCATAAAAAATTTGTAATATGATATCCCCGATCACAAAATAAAAAAGCAAAACTGTTGCACAGCAGCAGAAAAAAATAACCAGCGCTACGATTAATACGATCCACCAGACTCTGGAACCTTTGCTTTCTTCTTCTTCTTCCAGAACTACTCGATATTCTTCTTGATCGGACATACTCTTCTCCTCAACGGTTTACCATAGGACCTCAAACAAGATCAAACAGCCTGATCAAGTTTTTTGCGTTTATTCCGCCGCCAAAACATCCAGAAGATTAATGCACTGAAGAGGATGAAAACAAAGGCGATCAGGATTGGGATCACGATCGACAAAATTGAGAGCCCAGTAGCTACCACGTCTTCTGCCATGCTGACAGGAACATTTCCAACGCCTCCTGTCGAAGCAGTAACTGCAGGTCGTATAGCCGCTGCTTTCACAGCATGGACGGTCCCGGATACCAAAACCCCGGCACTGAGCGCAATAACTGGATGGAGCTCGGTGATCACATTTGCAGAAGCTGCGAACACAATCGCTCCTGCAATTGGTCTGACGAAAGTCTGGATTACATCGTTGGCGTGGTTTACAGCCGGAACTTTATCAGCAAAGAATTCAATTAAGGAAAGCAGGATCAAAAGACCGATGATCCACCAGCTGGTCAGGGCATCCCATGGTTCAGTTAATACAATGAGATCTGTGAACCGCGCAGTCAAAGAGATCACGAGAAGCGGGATATAAGCGTTAAGACCAGCACTCGCAGAGAGACCAAAGGCAGCCATCACTCCAGTAAGCAATTCCATATTTCACCTCCGATTAGAACTTTATCAAATTATTCTCATATGTGGAATCCATCCCAGGTACCAGTAATGACATAACGGATGAAATCCAGTAAACCGATCTGGATTAAAGCCAAGGTTAAACCCGCAATAAATGGATAAGTTAATTGGTTCAGCTGGGTAAAACGATTTTCGGATTTGAAAATCATCAATAACACCATGGAATAAACCAACATCAATAGCACAAGCACACCAGCAGCGCTGATTATCGATAGGGGATAAAGGATAAAAGAATTTTCCTGGAGAATTAATATATCCATTAGAAGCGCAATCAGTATGAGAAACAAAAAAATACGGAACTTAATGAACACTGGTCGGGGATCTACCATCTTCCATGCAGTCGCATTAAAGGCAGGGAAAAGAACGACAGCGATGGCTAAACCCATTCCCGTTCCGGTCAGTAATCTCAGGCTGTTACTCGGTTCGTAGAGTGCCGAACCATTCATGAATAAACTGATGAATGAATTCAAACCATCAATCGCAAACAGGAGGACAAAAATCGATGTAGGCAGAATTATCTCCCAGGTGGGCATTCCTACCCGCTTCCTCCCGAAAATCCATTGGTATCCAAGACCCAACATGGCTCCTAAATACATCCCGCTGCACCTGGCACAAAGCGGAAGCTGCACATCACCGATGTAGAAAGACCGCAAATCGATCCGATGGCACACTGCATATCCTATTGCGTCTGCTTTCCCAAGTATCCCCTGGGGAGTATTCAGCAACCATCCGAAAAATATCAGCAGGAAGGCAGCGACAATAAAACCCTTCAAATACTGTTTTGGAATATTTATCCTTGTAGCTGTTTCCTGCATTGTGAAGTGATTATAGAGGTTTCTTTTCCAAATTACAAGTCAAGTTGGCAAACTCCCTCAATTGGAGTATGATTCCACTTTGAGTTCGTGTTCTCGGAGGACAATTCTGGATGAAGAATTTATTGATAATGATCGCATTGATCATTCTGATTTCTGCATGCTCAAATGGAGATCCAACCCAGGTTGAAGCAGTAGTTTCAGAAGTCCCGAGTGCCACTGCGACAAAAATCCAAGCCACACAAAGCCCGACTGAGCCCAAGCCTTCTGCCACAGCTACTTCGTCGCCTACACCAAGCCCCACACCCCTTTACCCTGATGAGGGGTTTGGACCAAGAAATTTTCCTGCAAACGTCAATCCATTGACAGGAATATATGTAGAGGATGAGAAGTTCCTGGATAAACGGCCGGTAGCGATGAAAATCAACATTGTACCCAGATTATCAACTCGCCCTCCCTGGGGATTGACTGATGCTGATATTGTATTTGATTATTACCAGAACAATGGATATACCAGGTTTCATACGATCTTCTTCGGAAGCGATGCCGAGTTAGCCGGCCCAATTCGCTCTGCAAGGTTTCCAGATCACTTCCTGATCAGGATGTACAAAAGCATATTTGCTTATGGCAGTGCAGACCCGCTGATTAATGAGAGGCTATTTAGCGCCGAGTACAGCGACAGGCTCGTCCTGGAAGGTGGAGGCAGTGGACTGTGCCCACCAACGGATAGTGCACCTTTATGCCGTTTCGACCCTCAAGGCTATGCGCACCTTTTAGGCGGGACGCAAGAAATTCATGCTTATGCTCAAAACCAAGGTGTGATTGATCGGCAACCTGACTTAGATGGTATGTACTTTAACCTTGAACCACCCTCTGGAGGCCAGGAAGCAGAGCAGGTATCCGTTCGCTATTCAAAGGATAGTTATGTGCGCTGGGAATATGATCGGGTAAGCAAGAATTATCTCCGTTTCCAGGATGATTCGTTTGACGTCGGTGAAGGTGAAGGTGAGACCTATGCACCTCTTATTGATCGTAATAATGATCAACAAATTGCGTCTGAAAATGTTGTCGTTCTGCTGATGGAGCACTCCTATTATCGCAAACCGCCATCAGAAATTATTGAGATATTGGTAAGTGGTAGTGGTCCTGCTTTCGCATTTCGAGATGGAGAAATGCATGAGGTTCGCTGGAATATTCCAGCCCCAGATAGTGTTCTTTACCTCACGTATGAGGATGGCACCCCGTATCCTTATAAACCTGGCTCCACTTGGTACCAGGTGATTGGACAGACTTCATCCATCACCTCCCCAGAAGATGGTACTTGGCGGTTTGAATTCATGATTCCCTAGGGGATAATCCTTGTAGGATTTCTTTCACCAACCCTGGACCCCGGAATACTAGACCTGTATAGACCTGGATTAACACCGCGCCAGCATCCAATTTGGCTTGGGCATCTGAGGGGCATGCGATCCCCCCCACACCGATGATTGGCAAGCTGCCGTTCGTGTGCAGGTTTATCCTTTCCACAATTTCTGTGCTCAATCCCTTAATTGGTCCTCCACTGATGCCCCCGCTCCTCATAGAGCCCTGATCGGTTTTTCTCCCCTTTGCCAATGATGTATTTGCAGCAACTACGCCATCAATTCCATGTTTTATTATGACCTCAATCGCATCAAGCAACGCTCCCCGATCTAGATCCGGTGAAAGTTTCACCAGCAAAGGAACTTTTTTATTCAGCTTGTTTTCTTGTTCCTGACGAACAGCAACAAGTTCAGAGAGTAATGTATCCAACGCTTTCCTGGCTTGAAGGCGGCGTAATCCGATCGTATTTGGTGAACTAATATTAATTACAAGGTAATCTGCTACTCCAGCAAAGCATGTGATCAACATTCGATAATCCTCCACGGCTGACACCAGAGGAGTGGCGGTATTTTTACCGATATTGACACCGAGGATCAACTCATCTCGTTTTTTATTCAGAATTTGATTCAAGAGGAATTCAGCACCCCTGCCAGGAAATCCCATTGAGTTCAACAAGGCCTCTTCTTCCACTAGCCTGAAAATTCTTGGACGCTGATTTCCAAATTGCGGGAGTGGAGTAACAGTCCCCAGCTCAATGTGGCTGAAGCCCAAAAGGGCTAACCCCTGCCACCCGATCCCATCCTTATCATATCCAGCTGCCAAACCGACCTGGTTTTTGAATTCAAGTCCAAATGCTTTTACTCGCTTTCCTGGATATTGATAGGTTTGTCGAATAATATCCCTCAAACCGGGAATCAACCCAGACAAACGGATAAACCGCAAAGTCAGGTTGTGAGCGGATTCAGCATCAAGCCGGAACAAAAAGGATCGGAAATTCTTGTACATTCAGATTAATGAGCTTTTAGTCCAAGCAATTATTTATCGGATTAATCGAATATCGATCAAATGATTAAACATCTTTACTATCCTGTAAAAATTGCTTAACTTTAACTACTTGCTCGTTGCTGATTAAGTCCTCTGCGTTCCAGATATGCAAAAGTTGCGTAAGGGTATAAACTGAATGCATTATGTATCCAGATTTCAATAATTCCAGAGCAGCACCAGACTCCCGATCGATGAGCACGACAACATCTTCGACAGACAAACCAACCATTGCAAGTTTCTCGATTGCCTCAAACTTGCTTCCCCCGGTGGTTGCCAGGTCATCAATTAGCACTACCTTCTGCCCCTTATCAAAAATCCCCTCAACTTCTACCTGGGTCCCATATGATTTTGACTCTTTTCGAGGGTACACAAGTGACCAATTCCCAAGAAGGCTGACAGCGGTTGCGATTGGCAGTCCTGCATAAGGTATCCCGGCCAGCTGATCAAACTGCAACCCGATGAGAATCTCCTTGTAAGATCTTGCAACCTCAACTAGTAGATCTGGTAATCCTGTTAATCGCCGCAAATCAATGTAAATTGGTGAATGGATCCCAGATTTCAGGGTGAAATCACCAAACTGCACGCAACCAGATTTCAGTATATCTATGGCCAAATTTAACTCACCAGGCTGCTGGACACTGGCAATTTTCGAGGACCGTGGAACATGATCCCGATCATTGCGAAAGTGATTTATTCTTTCTTTGAGGTCAAATGCTGCCTGCCGTGGATCATTTGCTGTGGAAATCCCCCGCGATACAGGAATAAGCATGCCAAAACCGTCCGCTCGCAACCCGGCTTCCAACGCAAGTTCCAAATCC
>Ga0209536_100007075_pt1 | contig 17054 bp, 16 predicted proteins | sample DeeMarSeWOR28_12_FD_187461 | JGI IMG/M metagenome (GOLD analysis project Ga0209536, IMG submission 187461) | Marine sediment microbial communities from White Oak River estuary, North Carolina - WOR-2-8_12 (SPAdes) (version 2) | ecosystem: Environmental > Aquatic > Marine > Intertidal zone >... | reverse complement strand
CAGCAGCTAAAGACCTTGAGTTTGAAAAGGCAGCTTCGCTTAGAGATGAGATAGCAAAACTTGAGAAATTGGTAAAGTGATCTGTCTTCGTCTGGCGGTTGCCGGGCTAGGCCCTGACAGGGAATAGGCAGTTGGCAGAGAGTAATATGAAAAAGAGTAATTAAAGATTGCTTAAAATTTTTTCTTTTTCATTTATACTAAAATCGTTTCCATAAAATCGCAAAAACAAAGCTTTCCGCAATTCCCTTTCAGAAAGATTTTTGGGAAGTGATGAAATTACTAATTCCCGTGCTGTTTCAAACATACTTAACGCAATGAGTAGTTTTTCTTCACCAGTTTTGTTTTTATAAATATCGTCTATCTTATCTTGTATTTCAGGTGCCGTATCATTCATAATCTATTGTTTCAAATATTTTAAGTAGATTTAATTTCTCCACCCAATTTAATAAATACTCTTTATTAAATCCTGAAATCAACAGGTTTTTAACATCGCTTTTTTGAAGTTCGGAGTTACTTTCCTTTATCCAAAATAATTTCGAAATAACTAAATCCTCTTTGCTTACTATAAATATGTTAGTATCCGCCAATTGAATTTTCTTTCGTCTCTTAAATTCAATTTTTCTATACGTGTTATTCTTTCTTACTATGCAATCAACTTTTATAGAACTTTTATTATGAATTAAATTAAATATAAACTCATTTTTAACAGCTTTTTTTATTGAATCAATTGAAAGGTAATAATCTGCACTAAATATCTGTTCAATGCTATCAATCATCCCGGGATGGATTTCTACAACCAGATCAATATCCCTTGTCATTCTGGGTTGCACATAATAGGACATTGCAAGTGAACCTGTAAGCATATATTGAATGCCAAGTTTATCAAACTTACTTGTAACATCTTTTAATATATCAAGTTCTGTTAACATTCGTATTAAATTTAATCAATGAAACTCTTTATCAAAAGAGTAGGATAAATAATTTAACAACAATTAGAGGTTTCAATTCGCAGCATCTTTAGGAGATGGGATTGCTATACTTGAGAAATTAGTAATTTCACAGCCACATTCCTGGTCGGCATTTCTATATTTGAATATTTTCACACGATAGATTCTTACCACCCGTCTGTAACAATAATAATATTTTGTTTACCCTTTATTAATATTCCCTTAACACTCGGTTGTTATTTTAGGATTAAATAAATTAAAAAAGGAATAATTATGTTAGGGTATATATTTGCCAGAATATTATGTTTTATAATGATTCTTTTCAATGTGGACTTCTATGATTCTTTAGAGGACGATGAAAATAACAATGATGATCCGGATGAGTATTCTCAAAAGCTTGGTGAATATCATGGAAATTACTGTTTTCAATCAAATCAATCGTGACACTAAAATTAAATTTTAAGTAAACATACCTATTTCTTATAAATGTATGACTTACCTTCGCTGGAAACATTTATAACAAACAAATAATAGTGGAAATTCATATTTTTTAAAGGACTTTTAGGTTTATAATTTTCGTCTTTCCTCGGCGTAATCTTCCACAGTTTCATAAACTCTTACGGTAATATACCGGATGTTTTTCGGTAGGTTGCTCTTTATAATTCTATCGGAAATATATTTGCAAATGTTTTCCACTGTAGTAAAGAAATCAACCACAACTTTTTTCGAGTTTAGCTTTTCTAAAAACTCGAGAGTTAACCTGTCATCATCTTTTACCATAAAAGCGTGATCAAGTTCATCAATGATCGGGGTTATTATCTTCTCCACATTGTAGAAATCAATTACCATTCCCTGCCCATCAAGTTCACCTTCAAACTCAATTATCATTTTATATGAATGACCATGAATGTTTTTACACAGTCCAAAATGTTCGGGTAAACGATGCCCCATTTCCCAGTGGAATTCCTTTGCTATTTTCATCATACACCTTTTGTTTCCGGATGCCAGATATATTTATGCATCTGCAATTGATATCGAACATCAAGTTTATCTTCAATTATCCAATTGACCAAAGAAACCGGTTCGAGCTCATCAAAAACTACCGAATATAAAATATTGCACTTATCCTGTACATCATACCTGGAAATTATTTCTTTCGACCAATCGTAATCTTCCCTGTTTCCTATTACAAATTTCAGTTCATCTTCCGGTTTAAGAAAATTAATGTTTTCATAAAGGTTTTTCTTTTCCATTTTACTTGAAGGACATTTTAAATCCATAACTATCATAACTCTTTCATCAACCTCTTTTATAGTTAAGCTGCCTCCGGTTTCCAGCATTACATCAAATCCCTCATCACACAATTTCTTCATTAAATCCAGACACTCTTTCTGAACAAGCGGCTCTCCGCCAGTTACCTCTACCAAATTACAATTGTATTTTTTAACCTCAATTAAAATTTCCTCAATAGATTTATCCTCACCATCATAAAAAGCATACTCGGTATCGCAATATGTACATCTTAAATTGCAATAGGTTAAACGCACAAAAATGCAAGGTAAACCCGATTTTGAACTTTCTCCCTGAATTGAATGATATATTTCGTTTACTTTTAGCATAATAATATTTTTATTTCCCTCATTCTGAACCTGTCCGTCCGGAAGGCGGGTTTATTTCAGAATCTCATTTACAGTCGGGGATCCTGAAACAAGTTCAGGATGACATTATTGTGAGCTCAACTGCTGGTTTTTCTTATAAATCCTATATTTAGAGGCTGAAAATTACTTAACATCAAGTTGACTTCAAACCCCTAAAACGCTATATTTGTGCTCGTTTTTAAAGATAATTAGATAAGGATAGATTATTAATGGCAAATCATAAATCTGCAAAGAAAAGAATTCGTTCGAATGAAAAGAAACGAGTGATGAATAAATTAACTTCCTCAAAAATTAAAACTACTATGAAGAAAGTTTTAGAAACCGAAAATCGTGAAGATGCAGAAAAGAATTATAAAGAAGCAGTTGCTTTATTGGATAAAAGTGCTACACGCGGAAGAATTCACAGGAACAATGCTGCACATAAAAAAGCTCAGCTTACAAAGCATGTAAACACTTTACAACCTGCTGAGAAAAAAACTAAAGAGTAAGCTGTAATCAAAACCTGATTTTAATGAAAAGGCTCTTCAGAAATGAAGAGCCTTTTTTTATTAAATAATACTGGAGCTTTTACTGTTAAAAATAATTAACGTTGTTTTTGATCCCCCACGGAAATTTTCTCCGCAATATCATTCATCTCTTTCAGCACTTCTTGCGTGTTAAATCCCATAACAACATAATTCTTTTCCGGACTTGACGCTACAACAGTGTATCCCCTTTCATTATATAATGTAATAAGGTCTGTAAGGTAAATTTCACTTTGCACATTATCGCTTTTCAAGTTACCAATCATTTCTGCGAGTTTGCCGTATTTAAAAGCAAACACACCGGAGTTGTACTCATTATTGTTAATTAGTTCTTCTTTTGTGTAACTGTAATCTCTCTCTTTATAAGAAACAGAGTATGGCTTATCATCGGGTAAAGCAAGAATATCTTTGTGCTCCATTATCTTTATTACATTTTTGTTTTCATCTTTAGCTCTAATTATTCTACCGTAAGAGTTATCTTCGGTTATTCCTTCATACAACCCCGTAAGCACAATCATATCGGCTTGTGATTTTAAAAACTCCTCACGAAATTTCCTAATTGTCTCCGCATTAATTAAACCCATATCACCGGGTAGTATGTAAACAATTAAATCATCGGGAATATCTTTCAATCCTTCCATTGCCACCTGCACAGCATGACCGGTACCAAGCTGCACTTGCTGATAAGCATAGGATGTTTTTTCTCTTTTGCCGAGATGATTTATTACATCTTCTGCTTTTATACCGACAACAATAATTGTGTAAATATCTTCAATTCCTTCTTTGCAGGCATTGTAAACTCTTTCAACTGTCGGCACTCCTAAAATGGTATGCAGCATTTTTGATTTTTCAGATTTCAATCTTTTACCATGCCCTGCAGCGAGTATGATTGCAATCTCGTTTGTGATTTTATCAGGATTGGAAGAGAATTCTTCAACTAGTTTAATTATTTGACTGTTGTTATCCATAGGAAAGAGTTATTCTTCTTTTAATAATTATTGAATAATATGTCGAGGAAAAAATTAATCATTGGCAGGGCATTAAACAAATATGCTTTTGCAAAAATACATGAATAAAGTATCTTTGTAATCAAATTTTTGAATATTTAAATGTGATAAAGGAATTATGAAACGAGCAAGTAAAAATATTTACACACAAAACGATGATTTTAATGCGAGTTCCATCTGGCAAAAATCAAATAATTATAAACAGATGAAAAAAACATATTTATTTTTAACAGCAATATCATTACTGCTTATTACTAATATTAACTTAGCTCAGCAGAAAGATTTTGGATTAGGAGTCATACTCGGTGAACCAACCGGAATAAGTGCAAAGTTTTGGCTTTCTCCCGGATCTGCACTCGATTTTGGTTTGGGTTATTCATTTACTTCTTCTAACAGTGTATTTGACTTATATACTGATTATGTTTTTCATGATTCACATTTGATTCGTTCTGCAGAAAACTTTATCGTTTATTACGGTCCCGGTGCACGCCTAAAAATAAAAGAAGACGCAGACAGCCGGCTGGGAGTTAGAGGTGTTATTGGAATATTATGGATTCCACACGGATCAAGCTTCGACCTCTTTGTTGAAATAGCTCCAATACTGGATATAATCCCGGCAACCAAATTTGATTTTTCCGGTGGAATTGGCGGCAGGTACTTTTTTAATTAACACTAACTTAATTGCCTGAAATAAAAACAGAATTATTCTTGGTAAAGAATGCGTCGAGACTATTATTTATTCAGATCATTTTAAATCAATTACTTCAGCAGAATCATTTTTCTAGTCTCTTTAAATATTCCCGCCTGGAGTGTAAAAAAGTATATTCCACTGGAAAGATTCTCAGCGTTAAAGCTCACCTCATAGGAACCTGCTGCTAAATTACCATTGACAAGAACAGCAACTTCCTGACCTATTAAATTGTAGACTCTCAATGAAGTAAATTCATTTTCACTCAACACAAACTTAATTCTTGTTACAGGATTAAATGGATTCGGATAATTTGGGTATAATATACTTTCATCGGGAATAATTTGCTCTTCATCCTCTACACTGGTTACATTAAAATTAACAATTATTCCGGTAATTTGATTATTGAACGGATCAATAGTAATAATTTGGCTTATCCCATTATCAATACCAATCTTTTGTCCAATTACCTCATAAGTACCATATGGGATATTGGTAATTTTATATTCACCACTCTCTTTACCAAAATTATAGGAATACAATTCACTATTATTAAGTGATCTTGCTAACAATGTAATTCCTTCAAAATCAGATTGACCCCTATCTAACGAAAAATCTACAAACCCGCTTATTGTTCCTCCACCGTAGGATGAATCCCTCACCAGGTTTATATTTTTATCTGTAACAGGACTGTCAATCAGTACAGAATCTGCATACTGCCAAAAAACAGAAGCGTTCCCCTCATCGTTATAATATCCTGGTAAAAAGTAGTTTGTATATGCCTGTATATAGTAATAACTCTCATATTGCACATTAACTTTGAACGTGCCATCGGATTTTATAAATCCTGCAAATGCACTAAGAGAATCTTGTTGTAAGAGTTCTGGCGACTGCTTTGTAGGTACGTGTTTACCTCTCCTGATTACAACCAACCCCTCAGGAAATGGGGAACCATTTACTGAGTCAATTACTTCACCTGAAACTGATAAAGTGTTATCTATAATTTTTAACATATTAAAATCAATTGTTTTTACATCGCCGGAATCAAGTTCGATCGATGCGGCAAAAAATGGGTCGTACGTGCTATCGTGAAATACAACGTAGTAACTATCCTTTTCCGCTGCAATTGTATATTCGCCCTGTGGTAATGTTATTTGATACTTTCCTAATGTGTCTGTTAGAGCAGTATCGAGAAGATAAATACCATTATAAAAGAAATATATTCTTGTATTTATAAGCGGTGTAAGACTATCGGATACAGTTCCTATAAACTCACCATACTCGTCTTCAAAAAAGTCTATCTTAACACGCAGCAGTTCCGGATTGTTAATTCCATCGTTATAAACATAAATTGTATCTAAGGTATCTGAAACTGTGATATGGTAAAAACCTGATAATGTAACATTCATTTCTATTGAATCATCAGGAACAATAGTAAAAGGAAGCTGGCGGTTGTCTTCAAAATCTATTATGTAATTGGATTCATTATAATCCAGACTATCAATAGTAAGAAGCTGATCACCTTTATTAATAAGATACGCTTTATCAATTCTGTTGAACAAATCTTCAAATTCTATTCTATTTGGTTTTATATCCAGTTCCGGTTGGGAAAATACTACCCATGGGAAAAGAATTATTGCGATTGTTATTATTCGTAGGTTCATATTTATATTGATTTTTATAACTTAGTGCCAAAGATATTATATTAGTGACAAAAAAAAAGTGAGAAAAAGATAGATTACTTAAATATTTCAAGAATAGAGCTGGATGATCTTCTCCAAAAATCCAGAAATGGAAACTCCAATGCTTTTTCCAAACTTTCTGGTAACATTAGAGAGATATCTCATTCCTATTTTCTATCAAAATATCGATTGAAAAAGTTAGTATATATGGAAGATGTTGAGGATTTGACAAATAATGTTTATTTAGCATTCGCTGAACAGTATCACAATATCAACAACCTTGAAAACTGGTTAAGAAAAGTGCTTTTTTTAACATTTGTAAAATGGTATAAAAGAAACCGCTCAAAAGCAACTTTTCAATTGGACGATAATATTTCATCAAATGAAACGGCTGAACGAAGTTCTGATTTAATAGATGCCGACACAGCTATAACTGTTTTAAAAACATTAAGCAATGAAAAACAGGAAATTGTTCGTTTACGGATTTGGGGAGAACTAAAATTCTCTGAAATTGCAGAGGAATTGAAAAAAAGCGAAGTAGCTGTTAAAAAAATGTTCTATCGTACATTAAACGAGATAAAGGATAAACTTGAATGAATGTCACTAAAATGTTTCTGCCAATACTATTTAAGTAAGAAATTAAAAATGGGATTAGCATGGAACAATACGAAAAAATAATTGAACTAATTGAAAAGGTGAATTTATCTCCGGAAGAAGAAAAATATTTAAAGGATTCAATTAAATCAGATAAAGATATAAAACAACTGATCGAAGTCTATAAGAATTTGAAAACCGGTTTGGCGGATTCTATCCACTTCGATTTAGATATGATTACATCATATATTCTTTACGAAAAAGGGAATGTGCCGGCTGATAAAATAGTCCCACTTATTGCAGATAAAATTAAGGTGCACCTCGGCAAATGTTTAAAATGCCGAGAAGAATATGAAATACTGGTAGCAGATTATACTGATGTAAAGGAGTATTTAACAAATACTTTTGTTGATGATAGTAAAAAGCAACTTAAGTTATTACCATCATTTCTATCACACAATATTACTAAATACAGATTTGCATTTACAACTGTAATAACTTTGTTTTTTCTTTATGTCGGCATGTTTGCTATTTCATCAATCATAACGCCTGATTATAAGAAGAATTTCTTCACCGAGAAAAATGAAGATTTTTACTTAACAAGAGGACGAACCTCTATCTCTTTCCAAAAAGGGCTGGATGCAATCGACAAAGGTAATTACTCAGATGCGATTAACTACCTGACCCTCGACATTGAAAAGCACAACAATGAGAGTTCGATCTTTTATTCAAATTACATTTTAGGTAATGTTTATCTAAAAGCTGCCGAATCAGATTTTCTCGGAATGTTTACAAGCTTTGATGAGGATAAGGTTCAGCTTGCAATTGAAAATCTTAAAACATCAATTGAAAAGAATACTTCGGGCAGTTATGAAAATCTAAGCCTTGATGCAAATTATTACATTGGAGGAGCTTATCTATTATTGGATGATATTGATTCTGCTAAAAAGCATTTTGAAATTGTAGTAAACAAAAAAGGGAAATTCTATAACGAAGCCGAATCCATGATTGAAGCAATGGAGAAGAATTGAATAATGCTGACCTCTAGGTACTTTTTGGTATGGCTGATTACTGCGCTTTTAACGATGGCAGGATTATTTGGGATTGCAGTATCCGATAATTCGGTCCCACAGAAATCTCCCCCAAGCTCCCAGATTCTGAACGATATTGATGATGATGATCTATACTTTTCTAAGGAATTTTATCATTACGAATATTTAATTATAAATTCAGAACTTAATGAATCAGTTGATTCTGAAGTCAATAACCTTTCAGCTGGATTCGAAAAAGATTATTTGATTGCTCTGCTTAAATATAGACATAAAGAATTCAATGAGGCATATAGCATACTGGAAAAACAATTGGCTTACTATCCCAAGTTATATAGTTATTATGATCTTTTGGTTCAATTAGCAAATATCACAGACAATCTGAATGAATTATCGAACCGGTTAAAACAAAATGAAAAAACCGTAAAAATTTTTCATGTTTATTTAATCGGGATGATTGAATTTACAAAAGGTAATTATAGCAGGGCTATTGAACATTTCAGTTCATTAATTAATGATGGGATAGAGTCTAAAGAAATTTATTATGCACTGGCATACACTTACCGTAGTCTTGGCAATTATGAACAGGGGCTGGAAGAATTATATAAAGCCGAAAATTTTACAGACAGCAGCAGTTTCTATTATTCCAAAATAATTAATGCAAAAGGTTCCTTATATTATCTTTCGGGCGAATATGACATTGCTGAGCAAAATTATCGGAACGCATACGATCATGCGGTTAATAAGGAAAATGTTATCGAGGAAATAAAATCTCTTACAAATCTTGCTATTATTAAAGATCTATACGGAGATGTTTTCTCAGCAAGAGAATATTTTAATAAAGCATTGGCAATAGTTGAAAAAATTGAAAACCATACCCTGATAGCATTACTGCATTCCGAGTTGGGTGTGTCGTACACCTATACAAATAATATTGTTGAAGCTAGAAAAAACTACGAGAAAAGTTATGAGATTTATTCATTATTGAAAAACAACGAACGTTTGTCTTACCTATCAAGCAATATTGCATCAATTTACCTGCAGCAAACTAATTATAAATATGCTTTAAAATACTATAATGAAGGATTAGAATTTGCAGGTAACAATTTGTTGGGGAAAATAATAAGTATTACTGGTATTGCAGACGTTTACTCAAATGAAGCTAATTATGCACAGGCTCTTAAATTCTACCAGCAAGCAAAACAATTAGCAGATTCGATAAAGGATGTCTCTTCATTAGTAAAAATTAATGAGGGCTTGGGCGCTTTGTTTTTTAATATCAACAGACCCTATAAGTCTCTTGAATTCTTTGAAGAAGCAAAAGGTAATATTAACATAAATGAGATGCCATTTGAAGCCACAGAATTATATTTTAAAATTGGCTCAGTACTGTCTTCAATTGATAGTCTGAAACTTGCAAAAGATTATTTTATCAAGGGGATCAATATAGCAAAGACAACCGGAGATATTTACTACGATATTATTTTAAACACAGAGCTTGCTCTAGCTTATTATAAATCAGATGAAATTAATGAAGCTAAAACCATCATTTCTTCTGCAATTGTAGAAGCAGAAAAATATGATTTAACGCAGATCATTGGATTGCAAAATTTATACCTCGGAAAATTTTTAGAAGCCGAAGGAGCAACTAAGGTTTCAATAGAAAAATATAAAGCCTCATTTGAGATCAGCGGTAATGCGGCAGATTATAATACTCAAATTGATGCGGGATTCAGCCTGGCTAAAATTTTTGAACAACGAGATGAAAACGAATTAGCTGAAGAATGGTATTTAAAAGCTGTCAAATTAATTGAAAATATTAGTTTCCCTCTCGTGTTAAACCAGCAAATTCAAATTTCTCATTTTTCCGCTTTCGATGAGATCTTCAACTCACTTGCTGAATTCTACATTAAGCAAAATAAAATTACCGAGGCATTTGACATGATTGATAGATCGAGATCGCGAAACACAATGTTAAATCTGAATAAACTAAAATTATTATCCTCAATTGATGACGAGAAAAAAATCAACGAATATATTGACCTTGAATGGATGATATCATCCGGATTGTATGATGAAAATGTGCTTGACTCGCTAAAAAACAAATCTCTTACTTTAATAAATTATTTTGAGCAAAATAATAACAATCTTATCTATGATCTATCAAAAAATCCATGGCGATCTGTTGATGAATTAAAAAGCAATCTTGATGATAATGAAAATCTCATTACAGTATACGTTGGAAAAGATCTTATTCAACTGTTTTTGCAAACAAATAAAAAGCTATCTACGTTAAAAATTGAATTTGGCAGAGATAGTTTAATTTCTTTATTAGAAAGAGTTGCGCCTCTGTACAGAACAGATTTGGCAAAAAGAGAGATATATATTAATCAGGATCTTTTCTCTTTTAATGCGGAAGCTTCCTGGAAACTATATAATGCACTCTTCAGCAAGATTATAAAGTCAATACCTGCTAATGAAATTCTTATTTTCTGTTTACCCTCTGAGTTGCTTCTTATGCCAGTGGAATTTCTTTTAACTGAATGGAGAGAAAGTGATAGTCCCTATTATTACAACAACAAACAATTTCTTATAACTAAATACCCTGTGTTATATACACCTTCGGCATCGATATATTTTATACAAAAGGAGAAAGAATTGGATGTGTATGACCAAAATTTGCTTTTTGGTGATCCCAACATTACGAACGATAGTTTTACAATAAGTTACAGAAGTGGTTTATTGGAAGACACCGATTTTTCTATTAGAAACATTAATCTCTTTCCACTTGAATATTCTGAAGCAGAAATTAAAAATATTAATGATGTTGTTTCAAATGGACTAGTGTTTTTATCAGAAGAGGCAACCGAAACCAATTTTAAACTAAATGCTCCCGGAAAAAAAATAATTCATCTTTCAACACATTCACTTCTATATAAAGACCAGCCATTGATTATATTTTCGCATCAATTAGATGGAGCAGATGATGGATACCTTGAGATTGGTGAGATACTTCAGTTAAATCTAAAGAGTGATTTAATTGTCCTTAGTTCCTGTAGATCCGGCTTAGGTAAAATAGATGAAGCAGAAGGAATTATAGGCATGCAAAAAGCTTTCTTTGAAGCAGGAGCAAGTAGTATTATAGTTTCTCTTTGGGATGTTAATGATAAATACACATCGTACTTTATGAAAGAGTTTTATGCATTCTTAAGCACAGGTATTGATAAACCGGAAGCATTAAGAAAAGCTAAGCTGAGCTTTATAAATAAATATTCAGCAAATCCATACTACTGGGCTGCCTTCGTTCTTTCAGGTAATCCCTCCGGGATGAAAATACAATCGTCTTCTACATTTAGTGTATTTAGCTATTTTTTAATCATATCGTTTATTATGCTCATAGTTTCTTTACTATATTTCAAACGTAATCCGCGTACTAATTAAACTATCTTTTCTTAATATGACCCTTGAAAAGGTTCGCAAACAAATACATACTTGTGAGTTGCAACACACTTTGTAATCTGTTTGGTAAAAAGTGTTGACCCTCTGTCACTTTTACCAAGGAAATTGTACTATAAAATAAAGCGGTTCAGCGTAATATAAAATCATTTCCGATTTCTATCGATAATCTATTTTATGTGAATGGAGGAAAATAAAAATGCTGCAAAAAGCAAAGAAATATGATCTCGCCGTTAAATTTAAACAAGCCGGTTATTTTAAAGTGGCATATCCGATGTTCCGTGAATGTTTGGAAGATAGGGAGCAGGACTATGGTAATGTTCTTTTTCAGTGCGGCTGGTGCGTTGAACATTTAGATGACATTGATAATAGCCTGGCAGTTTCATATTACTTAAGAGCGGGCAAGGAATCAGCAAATGCAGTTTGCCGCATGAATGGTTTCTTTAGAGCAGGATGGCTCTTAATGCATTTTAAAAGGAATGAACAGGCAATTGAAGCTTTTAAAAATGCAATCCAGATAGGACACTCAGAGGGATATTATGAATCTATATATCAGGAATCTTTGTACTGGTGCGCGGTTTGTCTCGAATCAAAAAACAGATTTCTGGATGCTATTAACCTTTATCGTGTGGTGCAGGATATTTCAGCAGCTTTAAATCCTGAAAGCAGATACCGTGAAATTAAATGTCTTCTTGCCGTGGGACTTTTTGATGAAGTACTTCAATTATGCAAAAGCTTTGATTTTTTGCCGCCGCCAGAATTTTCAGCTGAACGTTACAATGAATTAAAGAATTTAGCAGAAGAAGAGAAAGTGCTTCTGAGTGATTGCTATTTATCAAAATTAAATGAGCAGGATTACTAAGTGATCAGTATGCATAAAACAATTAGGATTAATGAATTATCCCCTGATGAATTAAGCTTAAAGCAGGTTGCCTATATGGCATACACTGGGCAATACGAATTAGTTCATTCAATCCTAAAGAAATTACCCGTTGAAAGTAGAGATGAATTTTCTGATAAAGATATCTTAAGCCAGACTATCTGGGGCAGCATTGAGAGAATTAGAAAGTTACGTAATGTACATAATGATGAATTAATAGAATATGAGATGCAGTTTTTAATTGAAATACTGGATCAGTTTATCGACTATTGTTATTATACCAATATTTATCCGAGGGAGTTATTTCGATCCATAATATACGTTTGTGAAGAACTTGTTCACTTATCACTACTAAATGAAGCTGTTAAATATCTTCAGCTTTCATTCGAATTAGGCATTAATAAATTTCCAAATCTTAGAGTTGATGCAATTAATAAAATTACATTAATCTACAGTAAAAATGGTAACATTGAAGATTTAACAAACCAGTTAATTCATCTATTAGAACATCCATACTTTATCACTGATAGCAATCAGGTTCCGGATATTCTCTTTAGATTGAGCAGAGCAGTATTAAAAGCCGGTAAGATTACTCAATATAAAATGATGTTGTTTTTAGGACTAAGGTATTTTTATACAAATACAGAAACCAGAAGAGATTTTGTAGATCAGTTGAGGTTTACTTATAGAAACTCATTCAAACTGCTATATAACCGCAAAGTTAGAATATTTGATAAACTGCTTTATCTAATTCATCTGTTATATTATAGACTACCGAACTTTCACAAAATCAAACTCGGTATTATAAATAAAGCAGCGACTAAGTTTCTTTTAGGAATTGTTTATGTAATTAACTACATAAAAAAATCCGAGCCGATGCGGTTAAGAAGAATTCCTACTCAAAATTTCCAACCCATACTTACAAATGAAAACAAATATTTTAATTATGAAGATAAAAGAAATAATAAATGGGGAAACAAGATTTTAATTACCAGAGCAATGGGTGGAATAGGTGACTTACTTATGATGACACCAGGTATTCATGCACTTAAAAAGAAATTCCCTGATAAGGAAATACATCTTGCTATTCCACACCGCTATTTCCAGATTTTTGAAAACAATCCTGATGTAAAACTGATTGATATAGAGGAGGATTTTTTCTCTCATGTTCATTACCGCAAGTGGTTTAACTTTACTGATTGTCCAGCATCAAGAAAAGAAAGCCGGTCTGCACCGAAAGTAAAAAAGAACAGAATAGACATTTTCGCAAAAGCGATGGGGGTTAAGGGAATTCGTCTTTTCAATATGGAGCGCAATCCTCGTTATCATATTTCTCCTGAAGAACATAGGTTCGCCTATGACTTTTTTGAACGAGCGAATTTAAATGATGAAGTAGTATTAGGTATTCAATTACATTCTGATGAATCTTACCGAGACTACTCTCAGATGAAAAATCTGGTTGAGTTATTATCCCGGAAGTTTAAGATATTACTTTTTGATGGATACCGGATCGATGGATACAATTTTGAGAATGTTTTTAAAATAGATTCTTTCAGTTTAAGAGAAGCATTTGCAATTGCACATAAGTGTGATGCAATTATTGCTCCCGATTCATCCTTTGTTCATTTTGCTGCTGCCTTTAATATACCCACTATTGCTCTCTTTGGTCCTATAGACGGAAAGGTTAGAACTAAGAGTTATTCAAACTGTACATTCATAGATGCACGTGATGAATTAGATTGTCTACCTTGCTGGAGAAATGAAAATATTCCCTGCAAACTTACAGGAATGAGAAATAGTGCATGTTTGGAAAGTATTCCAATAAATAAAATAGTTTATGAGTTAGAAAGATTATTAAACAGGAATAAAAAATGAAAAGCTTAAGTAAAATATGTGATGCGGCTGATTGGTTCGACACAGAATTTCATTCAATCATTTTAAATGAATTGAAGGAGTCTCCACGTTTTCACAGAAAACAGTGGGAATTCGCAATGATATTTCTTGCACTTAAAAAACTCGGTTTCCTGAATGAGGATATGAGAGGACTATCTTTAGGCGGGGGCAATGAAAGAGTTTTATATTCGATTGCTCAGTATGTTAGTAAATTGATAGTAACCGATCTTTATGATGAAGATACTACCTGGGATTGTGCAAAGACTAAAGATCCTGATGAATATATAAAAGTAAGCAAACCATTCGATGTTGATGATTCAAAAATTGAGGCATTAAGAATGGATATGCGTTATCTCGATTTTGAAGATAACACTTTTGATTTTTGCTATTCTTCCTGTGCAATTGAACATATAGGTGAATTTGAAGATTTTGCTCGACACTTAAATGAGGTTTACAGGGTATTAAAAGAAGATGGTGTATATGTATTTACTACAGAATTAAAAATTGGCAATGATACAATAAAAGATGAAAATAACTATATCTTTTCATCATCCTACCTTAATAAAATTTTTAAAAGCACAAAACTTACACCTGATGTTGATGCCGATGTTATTTTAGCACATCACGAAATCAACACACCCCTTCCATCGAATGTTAATAATCTATGCTATAACAGTGAGGAGAGTTTTGTTGATCGAATGATGCAAAATTATCCACACATTATTTTGCTTAGAGGAAAATATCCTTTTACATCCATACAATTTGTTATGAGGAAAATATCGAATGCACCAAATAAAAAGGGAGTAACATTTGATGGTTTAGCCGAAACTGAAAATTATTTGCAAAACCGGCTGCAAAAATATACTGAACGCTTAGAAAACTCAGTTATTTCCTTTAATCCCTTCTCTTCATTGCCGGATAGTGTTTCTCACTACTTCTTGGATCATTCTAATTTTTTCTCGGGTAACGGGAAAAACGATAAATCCGACACATTGTTTCATACAGATTACTTTTGGTTAGGCCGTGGTGAAAGAGTATTTAACATAAAATTTGATATTGCTGATGTTGAGCAGGTGAATTCTGAAAATATTATCCAACTAAGAATCCATAGTTATCCAACGCTAAATTCAAATAATGTTGAGTGTGTTTTTGAAAAAGATTTAGATTTAAATACTATGCAAAACATTGAAGAGTTAATAACGTTAGACATAAGTGAGGAATATTGCTTCGCTATTGTTGGTAAAATGAAATCGGGTAATTGTACAATCAAGAATTTATCGTTGAAAAGCTGGAACTTGAAAAACGATAAAATTAATTACATTAAAAAACATACTGTTCAACAATCAGAAAGCATTTTGTAATAATGCACAGAAATCAATTCTTAAATATGCCATCAATACAATTTGCATGGCAATACGCTAAAAGCCAGTTAATGATGAAGTACAGATATACTGCATTAGGATTTTTATGGAACTTTTTTGAACCTGCTCTTTATCTAATTATCCTCAGCCTGGTCTTTTCAGTAGTTAACAGGATGAATATTAATGATTATGCGGTATTTCTTTTTAGTGCCCTCGTGCCCTGGCGTTATTTTGAAAAAGTTATAAACACAATTATGGAATCGATAGTAAACGGAGAGTGGCTGTTAAAAAAGATGTATGTTTCTCCATTTGCATTCCCATTGAATCGTTTGATTATCTCAAGTTATGAATTCCTTTTCAGCATGATATCGGCTTTTGTACTCTTCATATTTCTGAAAGAAAACTGGAGCGTACATTTAATTGTGCTTCCGATCTCGATTATTCCCTGGGCGCTACTTGCTACTGGTATTGGCCTTACAGCCGCCGTTCTTTATACATTTTTTCGTGATGTAAAACCACTTGTTCAACTTTTGCTTACACTTACATTCTTTACGTCCCCAATATTATTTAAACCGGATATTTTTGAAGCCCATACAATTCAACAACAGTTAATGCAGTTACATCCGTTTACATACATGGCAGCATTGTTTCAGAAGCCAGTGTACATGGCTGTATTACCAAGTGCAAGCGAATGGATAATTTCATTTGGTCTGGGAATAGTCGCCCTGCTTATAGGAATTTACTTAGTAAATAAATACAAATCAAAATTCTATTATTACCTGTAAAATGAACAGTAGAACATTATTTGAATTGCAAAATGTAAGTGTTGAGTTTGAAAAGCACTCTCTGAATCAGCGAAGTTTACGAGAAGCAATCGGTTCGAGGTTAAAGGGAAGAAAATTAGATAGAACCAGAGCATTAAACAATATATCGCTATCTGTAAGGAAAGGCGAACATATTGGTATTATTGGAAGAAATGGTGCCGGAAAATCCACACTGTTAAAGGTGTTAACTAAAGTTATCTTTCCAACTAATGGCAAACTTATAAGAGATGAAAATGAGCATATAATTCCTTTATTGGAACTCGGCATCGGTTTTCAGCCGGATCTTTCCGGCAGAGAGAATTGTTACCTTGCTGGAATCTTAATGGGTTATTCAAAAAAGGAAATCTCGGATAAAATGAACGATATAATAGCATTTTCTGAGTTAGAAGAATTTATTGATGAACCTGTGAAAAATTACTCCTCAGGAATGTATGCAAGACTTGCCTTCGCTATTGCTACGGATATAAATCCACAAGTACTAATTGTTGATG
>Ga0209536_100007074_pt1 | contig 17054 bp, 13 predicted proteins | sample DeeMarSeWOR28_12_FD_187461 | JGI IMG/M metagenome (GOLD analysis project Ga0209536, IMG submission 187461) | Marine sediment microbial communities from White Oak River estuary, North Carolina - WOR-2-8_12 (SPAdes) (version 2) | ecosystem: Environmental > Aquatic > Marine > Intertidal zone >... | reverse complement strand
GGCGAGGTTCAGCGAGACGGTGTATGTGTAAATCCAATCCCCAAAACTGATCTCAGCACCCACATGAAGGAAAAAAAACAACGCTATCAAGACAATCAGCGTAATCTCCTTATGTTTCAGCTGAGCCTCTTCGGCTTTGTACGCGGGAACTGGGCTGGGGATCCTTAATACCCAAACGACAATGGGAATCAGGATTAGGGCGACAACCCAATAGGCTAGATTGATATCTCCACTCATCATAACCGTCTGTGCCACAACGATTGGACCGATAAAGGCACCTAATCCGAACAGAAAGTGGAGCGCATTCATGAAGGGACCAACTTTCTTTCGGTGAATCCAGACCAGCATCGTGTTGCCGCCCACGTCCACGCTACCTTCAGTGACTCCGAGGATCAAAGGGATGACAGTTAACATCCAAAGTAAAGGCAAAGTTGGAATCAACGCTACCATTAATCCCATCACAACTAGGTTGGCACCTAATACAATGTGCCCTGGTAAGCGATCGTAAAAACGTGCAATGTAAAGGGCTCCCACGATGTGGCCCAGAGATCGAGCGGTGAAGAGAATACTGATCTCACTGAGACTGGATCGAGTGTGTTCAGCAAGGCTGGGAATAGTGGGGCCTAAGAGCGCGACCACCATACCGTAAGCAACAAAGGCAGCGAAATATCCAATCGTGCTGGATATCCGGTTTGTGCCTTTCGAGGTAATTCTGTTTCCAGTCGTAGTGGATTTTGAGGATTCCATACGGGCTCCCGAGAGGCTAATTATTTAGTATGTTTATTGGTTCTATGAGCAATTGGATTGTCGATATCCTTGTATTCAGTTTTAGGAAGATAGCTGGGCATCGAAACTCCACAATAATCCTGGAACTCACCCCAGACTGCTTTAAGATGGGTTTCCAGGTTGAAGGGACTCCATTCATACAATCGTTCAACCATTATCCTCATCGGCATTGGGATGAAAAATAACACGCTGATGCCTCGAAACCGTTCCGATTCTCTGCGGATCAGTGCGATGGTAATTTCTTCAGTACGCGCGACGGAAGGTCCCAGGATATTGCTGGCGCAATTTTTGGCTGCGATCATAAAACCATCGATCCCTTGCTGATTGTTTTCCTACATGGTAGCCTGCATTACTCTGCGAGGGTTCTCGTTCGCATAGCGGTAATCGTTCTGTTGTATGATCGCACTGATTTCCATCTCGAGATTACTCTACTTTGGGACATCCTCAAACGCTGCGATCCGGACCTTATCCATAACTGGGCCACTCACGGAAAAATTCTCTTGCGCGACGTTGATCACTATATCTTGAACCATATCGCGGGGGATAAAACCTTAGCGGTAATATAAGGAGAATGAATCTAAATTAAAGGCACCATTGATCAGTCGATAAGCCTTGTAACCGATATGCTTTGAACAATCTAGGATAGGATTGACCATTGCTTTTCCAACCCCTTTACCGCTGTAATTTGGGTGGACACTCATGATTCCCATTGAGACATGATACTCACGGGGATGGTAAAAGCAAGTGCCCATCATCCGTCCGGTCTTCTTGTGAAATGCCGCAACACTGCAGCCCAAGGAGATATCGCTATAGACCTCATAAAATATTGCCACCTTGATAGGTTAACCTTGGTATGAATCCATACCCAAACCATGCATCCAAAACCAGGTGTTTAACGCACTGTACAGTAAATCTGCATGTTTGGCACAGTCACCGTCATTTAATGGGTGCAAGGTATTTGACTGGCCAGTACTCATCAGTTGTCCTCTTCTTTCGGTAGATCTTGATTTGGGCAGTGATAAATTGGATCGATTCTTTCAATGCAGCGAAAAGGCATATAAAATAAATTGTATTCTGTTATTGCTGATGGTTCAGGAAAATTGAGTACATGCTCTCGGTGTGCGGCTGTGGTGTATCCATAGGGATTTAATTAGCGATTATAACTCTTGTACCGGAAACCCAGAAAATGGGTATGCTATTGCGATTTCGATCTGCAGATGGTATCCATAAAACAATGATAGTATCCTTTGGGAAGTTTTACTCTTTGAGCTTTACTCGAGGATTTATTTTGAATGGATGACTAAAGTTAAAATCCTGATTGTTGTTGCCAATTGGGTTCGTGAGGTAAAATTTCGCTGTAAATCGTATTGTTGTGAAACACACAGAGATGATGAGTTCTACAGGTTGCCTCAGACCAATATCCTACAATTGAGAATAATTACTCTGATCCAATGAAAAGAGCATTCACTCGACGAGAATTCTTAAAATTATCTGGATTGCTACCATTGGGTTTTCTGATTCCTGAATATATGTCTGGCCCGTCCAACTCAGTTGAGAGAGCGGATAGAGATAACGTGCTCATTATTGTCTTCGATGCATGGTCCGCTGCTAACACCTCCTTGTATGGCTATCCCCGCAAGACCACCCCAAACCTCGAAAGATTGGCGGACAAAGCCGTTGTTTATCACAACCACTTCGCAAGCGGCAACTTCACAACACCAGGTACAGCCTCAATATTAACCGGGACACTGCCCTGGACTCATCGTGCCCTTACGATCAGCGGCATGATTGATTCTGATATATTGGAAAAAAGCATCTTTCATGCATTTAGAGATTATCATCGAATGGCTTATACACATAATCCGATTGCACACAGATTGTTAAGTCAGTTTAGTGACCAAATCGAAGAGTTCACAGCATGGGAACGGCTTTATCTTGACAGTGACTATTTCATTAACTCACTCTTTCGTGCAGACCCCGATATCGCACCATTGAGTTGGAATCGGACATTTAAACAGCTGGATGGATATTCATACTCGTTATACTTAGCTCATATTTACGGACTCATCAAGAAAAGAAGAATTAGAGAACTTACTGAAGTTTCCCGAAATTTTCCTCGAGGTTTGCCTAACCATGATGAATTCACCTACTTCACGCTCGAAGAAGGCGTTGACTGGATGGTGAGTCAAGTCCAGAAAGTACCAAATCCATTTTTGGGTTATTATCACTTTTTCCCGCCTCACCACCCATATAATACACGATTAGATTTCTATGAAGTTTTTGCTGAAGATGAATTTAGACTACTTGAGAAGCCAAAGCATCTCTTTGGAAGTGAAAAACCACAAAAGTCAATCATCCTGGAACGAAGGTGGTATGATGAATTCGTCCTTTATGTTGATGCGGAGTTCGCTAGATTTTATCATTTGATGGAGCAGAGTGGCATATTAGAGAATACCTGGGTTGTTCTGACAACCGACCATGGAGAGATGTTCGAACGCGGGATTGTCGGTCATATTACCCAGGTTCTTCACCAGCCAGTCATTCATGTGCCATTGTTAATTTTTCCTCCGGGCCAGAGGGAACGGGTGGATGTGTATGAGCTAACCAGCGCGATCGATCTATTACCTACCCTTTTACATGTGACGAATCAGGAGAGTGCTCCCTGGGCTGAGGGTGATGTGATGCCCCCATTTTCAAAACAAAAATCGACGTCCCAGCGGGAGGTCTTTGCTTTGCATGGAGATACTGACAAGAATGGTGTAATTAACCGTGGGACTGCCATGCTGACGAAGGATAACTATAAACTAATATGGTATTTTGGTTATGAGCAGCTCAAAGGTGTTGGAGATATGATTGAGCTCTACGATATCAGCGCAGATCCTGAAGAACTTGATAACTTGTCCCTCAAACTACGAGGTGTTGTCGATGAGCTCATGGAACGGTTAATAACCAAGTTTGTCGAGACAGAGAATATTCAGTAGTTTGGTTGATAAATCCTGGTATAAAATTAGGGAAAGTCACAATGGGGAGTATCGAGTCCTTAATCGCTGAATAAATTGAAATTTGGCATTCTATTTGAGTAATCCTGGATAATCGTCGCAGCGTTCCCAATAGGTTATACTGATTTAGTGAATTACTTATCCTAATGCATCTATGAACACGCTAGAACACTCTGAATACGCTTCCTATCACAAGGAGCGAAGTAATTTCAATCTCTTTCAACAAGCAATTGATGCTTGGATAGACAGTGTAGAAGTATTGCTGGTTGAAGCATATTCATTCGCTTGGTCGTACGATGAGGCAAAGGATCTGGCGCGGTCCCTCTCACAGATGATGCAAGCCTACAACCGTGTGCTGTATGAACAGGTGCCGTACTGTGCCCCATGTGGTGGTCGATGCTGCGGAGTTGGGGCAGTGCACGTGAGCCGGTTCGATCTGTTGGCTTTGGCTTTGCTGGACTTACAGTATCCAGATCTATCCGATAGAACCCAGGTCAGCGCGCGCGACTGTATCTATCAGACTTTTGCAGGCTGTGCGTGGCCTTCTGAATGGCGTACCATGAAGTGCTGGTTGTTCTACTGTCTGGGAGGTGGGGATTGGAACCTAGCCGATGCGGTCGATGATCGTTATCAGGAGGTTGCCAGGAATCTTGAGCCTGTAGTAGCAGAATTGCTGCCTGCTCCGATTCGACGTTATGGTGAGGAGAATAGTATTCATTTTGACAAAAACCTTTGCGATCCGCTTAAATTCGCGCACCAGCTGGAATCAGTTTTGGATGATATCCTGGCAAAACCTCTATTTGAACAGTATGGATATCGAATCCCCCAACAAATTGGGGAGTACAAAAATGGTGATGTAGGAAATGAGGGTATCAATCTAGAAGCGTTGTTGGCAGAGGAGAGAATTTCCAGGTTGATTGCAGAGATTGTAGAACAGCTCGAGATTCGACCTGAGATAGATCTAGAAGAAGATCAAATTCTAGCTGATCTGGAGCGTATTGAGTGGATTGCATTGGGAAAACCGAATAAGGCTCTCGATTTATTAGAGCAGATGAAAACGAGGTACAAAAATTCGAATAATGGGGAAGATGACCAAATATTTCAAAAGATGAGGATTCTTATCAAACACATGCAGGATAAACTTAGGGTTTTATAGAATGAAATACCTTATCGAGCAGGGATTGAATGGACATCTGAAATTTTTACTGAAACCAAAATAACGATTTCTTCTGTAATCTAAATAACAGATTTCATGGAATCGATCAAGTTCTGGCGGACTGAGTTGATATTCATGCCAGCCTGCTCCATACCTAACATCACAGCTCCCACGGCGGGTGGAGTATCTAAGCGAACTAGCTGTGCTTTTGGTGCTAAGGTATGGATAGTGGTTCGAAAGGGTTCAATCAGGAGCTGACCACCATCGAACAATCTGCCTACCATAATAACTTCAAAGGAAAGATCTTCAAAGCTTAGCTGGCGAATTACGCCATTAGCTAAACTAGCGAGCTCCACCCCCGCCCAGTTGATAATCTGAACAGCAACTTTGTCACCCTTCGCTGCGACCTGAAATACGAGTTTTGATGCTTCAGCTGTTATAGCATAACGCTCTAAGACCAAACCTTCTAAAAGCTGTGTTGGTGATTCAGATTTGGTCATGTCAAGGAAAGCTTGTGTGAGATCCGTATCTGGACCACGCTTGCTCCAGGAGGCAGCTACTGCCTGGATAGCTTTTATCACTAAGGAATATGCTCCCCCATACTCCCCCATTGCATAGCCACACCCGGTAACCCGACCGATTCGTCCTTGTTGATCTCTCCCCCAACAATTTTCACCTGTGCCCCCAACTACCGCGACGCCCCAACCAAATTTTGCACCGGCTATTAAGCCAATCAGAGCATCGTTCACAATCTCCAATGGCGCCTGTAGACCAAGTGTCTCGACAGCTTGCAAAGTGCGTTCTCTTTCTGTGGGCCAATCGTATCCGGAAATACCGAAGCCCGCCCCTGAGAGCTGTCCTTTTTGTATGTCTGTAATTTTTAAAGCCTGGTGAGTTATATCTGATAGTACAGACTCTAAGCCTTGATATCCAACCACTTCGTGATTGCCTGGACCTCCCTGGCTAAATCCGAGAATATTCCCTCGCTGATCTGTAATCAGTGCGTGACTATTCGTGCTGCCAATATCGACGCCCAGATAATAACCCTTCATGGCTGATCATATCCAGGATTAGTTCCCCAGAATTGCGGTAGGTATTTCTGGTGGGTGGTTAGCATGTCCTCAAGAACAGACTCAACATTATCGATTGAAGGTCCTAATGGATGGGCAAGCAAGGCATGATAAGCGGCAGTACGATCACCATGAACGGCTGCATCAACTGTGAGCAATTCATAAGACTTAACCTGAGCAACCAAGCCATCACATACCAGTGGGAGTGGGTCGGTTGAGAGTGGATGAATCCCATCGGCGTTTACCCGACAGGGTAACTCCACTACCCAATCTTTGGGCCATCCAGGGATTGCGCCTTGATGGGGGATATTCAACACAAAAACTTCGCCCAAATCATTGTAATGAGCTTTGATTAACTGCGTCGCTAGAGTCGAATAGTAGGCACCGCCTCGTGCCATCAATTCTTCAGGTGGTTCCTTTCTCTCAGGTTGCGCGTACAATTGTAACAAGCGGGACTCGATTTCCATTACTTCCTCAGCGCGCGATGGAGGCCAGTTCGCTTGCTCGGCGAGCTTCTTTGCAGTATGGTAGAAATACGCCAGATAATAATTAGGGATCATGCCAAGCGCTTCGATAGTATTCACATCCCACTCGGGCTCATCCTGCTCGCTAAGTTCCCTTAAGTAATTTTCGAAAACCATGGACCAAAGATTTTGCTCTTCTATCCAGAACGCACGGCACCAGGATAGATGGTTCAACCCAACCATATCTAGCACAGCTTGCTGCGGATCAATCTTTATATTTGTGTATTCAGCCAACCCCTCCAGGATTTTCATTTTGATGGTCATGGGAGCATTGCATAAGCCCACAGAAGACACCTGCGGTGCGTAGCGAGAAAGTGCCTCAGTGACCAGGCCGGCAGGATTGGTGAAATTGATCAGCAATGCGCCTGGAGATAATTCTGTTATATCAGCAGCGACAGATAATATGACCGGGATAGTGCGTAACGCCTTAGCCATTCCACCCACACCGGTGGTCTCCTGACCGATTAGACCGTGACGCTGTCCCAGATACTCGTCCTCCTGGCGAGAAGCCATCATGCCAACTCTTAGCTGGGTGATGACATAGTTGGAACCTTGTATAGCCTCTGTTTGGTTCTTAGAGAGTGCTACTTTAAAAGGTGACCCTGCAGCAGCAGCCATGCGCTTAACAAACCCGCCAACAATTTCGAGCCTGTCCGGATCGATGTCCATTAAGCACAGTTCCGATACTGGAATATCATCCTTAAGAGTTAAAAAACCTTTAACTAGCTCAGGTGTATATGTTGATCCTCCCCCAATCAAGGTTACTTTCATTTAAATATATCCTTCGCCTTCATGGCGCTTTTACATATTCAATCGAAAAAAATTTGGCACGGAATATTCATAGTTCCCAAGATATTCTATGTGAAGCGTCTCAAAACAACGGTAAAAAAAATTCTTATGCTGGTACCCTTTAAATTGCCAAGCTTATAAATTTGATAAGTATTTGTTTTTTTATGTCAGAGTCAAAACACCTTAATCTACAACAGCATTGGCAGCGATCACCTGGCGATACCAATGGGCGCTATCTTTTAATATCCGTTGTTGCGTTGGGTAGTCAATATATACGAGACCAAACCGTTTTGAATAGCCATACGCCCATTCAAAATTATCCAGCAGTGACCAATAGAAATAGCCGAGCAAAGGTACGCCAGATTCGAGTGCGCGCCAGGCTGAAATTAGATGAGATTTTAAATAATCCTGGCGCATAGGGTCATGCACTTGGTTATCAGGGCCTACCTGATCGGGATACGCGGCTCCATTCTCGGTGATCAAATATGAAGAGAAGCGATAGTCAAAATGCAGTCTACAAAGAAACTCATATAATCCTTCTGGGTAGACCTCCCATCCCATTTCAGTTATGTTGGAATTCGGGAATAAGGTTCTGGGTGAATTTTCGTCCTCACTAACCGCTTGGCTGCGTACAATCTTGCGGGAATAATAATTAATACCAAGAAAATCGATTGGGGTGGCAATTATTTGCATATCTCCCGTTTCAATGAACCCCATCGATTGATTGTAATGAGCAGCTATATCTTTTGGATAGCCGCGCGCTGAAAGAGGATCCAGAAACCAGCGGAAGATTTTGCCATCTAACTGCCAGACAGCAGCACGATCATAGTAGCTCTGAGAGGCTGGATAAACGACACTTACATTAAGGACAATACCCACGTTTGCCTTAGGACTGTTGCTGCGAATGACCGGTACAGACCAACCATGCGCTAACAACAAATGATGGGCGGAGGCTAGTGCTTCGCCAAGATCAGTGTGCCCCGGTGCATGACGCCCCTCTAAGTAGCCTACAAATGAGCTCACGTACGGTTCATTGAAGGTAATCCAGTTTTTGACCCGGTCTCCAAGATGGTTGGAGAGCGTATCTGCGTATTCAACAAACGCTTCGGCTGTAGCCCTCGCTAGCCAACCGCCTTCGTCTTGCAAAGACTGGGGCAAGTCCCAATGATAGAGAGTTATATAAGGCTCAATGCCAGCTCCCAGAAGTGCATCGACGAGGCGATTGTAAAAATCCAAGCCTGCTGAATTTACCTTTCCCCGACCGGTTGGGTAAACCCGCGGCCAAGAGATTGAAAACCGATAGGCATTCAAGCCCAGCGATTTCATAAGATCAATATCCCCCGGCCAGAGGTGATAATGATCACAGGCAATATCACCTGTATCTCCTTGATATATCTTTCCTGGCGTGTGGCTAAAACGGTCCCAAATACTTTCACCTTTACCGTCTTCATTCCAGGCACCTTCTATTTGGTATGCTGAGGTGGCTGCTCCCCAACTAAAATTTGATGGAAAAGTGAGCTTTTCTGGCATTTAATCGAGTCTCCTTGGAAATAGTTTTGATTCGGAAGCGATGCTTGAAGGGTATTTACCAAGTTATTCGTAGAAATTCCCTTGACTCTACCAATTGCCCCAGAGATCTAATTGCACCCGGGCTGTATACAGGATAGGAGAGAAATGATAGATGGAGTCGGGTTCTTGATCATTAATCTTTGTGAATCTATGATAATGTCACCTGAACCTGCACATCCTCAACACCTTTAGGTGGGATGGGGATGATGTCTCCGTCGATATAGTCATCATCTACATGGAGTGAGACACGGTTGCCTGGACCCTTACGGACTACAGAGATATGATATGTGACTCCCCGATATATCCGTATGCCTGTAAAGCCTTCCCAATCCTGCGGGATAACTGGTGAAATTTTTAGACCATTATAGGTTGGGCGTATACCCAAGATCCATTGGTTTATGGCAACGAAGTTCCAAGCAGCAGTTCCGGTCAACCAGGAATTTTTAGCTTCCCCATGCGTTGGCGCATCTTTTCCAGCGATCATTTGAGCATAGACGTAAGGTTCACATCGATGGACATCACTGATGCACTCACGCACTGAAGGGTTAATCTGAGAGTAATATTCGAAAGCCATATTCCCATTCCCTAAACACGTCTCAGCGATCATGATCCAGGGATTGGTATGGCAAAAGACTCCAGCGTTTTCTTTGTATCCTGGAGGATAGGAAGAGATCTCACCAAGATTGAGATAATATCTTGTGTAAGCTGGTTGGTGCAATATGATGCCATGCGAAGTGTTCAGATGTTCTTTCACTGAACTAAGCGCTTTTCTCGCCATATCATTATCTATTCCAATACCTGCCATCACACAGATGCCCTGCGGCTCGATGAAGATCTGGCCTTGCTTGCATTGATGAGAGCCAATTTTTTGACCAAAATGATCATAAGCTCGTAAGAACCATTCACCATCCCAACCATTCTCAATGACCTTTTTTTCCATGCCTTGTGCTATTTGAATATAAGCGGCAGCTTCATTCGAAAGACCACGGACTGCAGCCAGGTCTGCCATTTCCCTAGCTGCCAACACGAAGAGACCGGCGATGAACACCGATTCAGCAGTGTCACCTTCCTGGATTTCGACTGTCTGGAAGGACTCGCCGGGTTCTGAGGAGAAGGTATTCAGGTTCAAGCAATCGTTCCAATCTGCCCGTCCGATTAAGGGGAGACCGTGAATACCCAGGCGGTCTAAAGTAAAGCGTATACTGCGCTGCAGATGGTCGTAAAGAGGATGTTCACTGCCAGGTCGGTTGTCGTAGGGAACAGATTCTTCCAGGATGCTCCAATCTCCTGTCTCTTTCAAATATGCAGTAACCGCAAGCACCAGCCATAGGGGGTCATCGTTAAAATTACTGCCAACTGCCTCATTACCGCGTTTGGTTAGAGGTTGGTATTGGTGATAAGCACTTCCATTGGGCAATTGGGTGGCAGCGATATCTAAAATCCTTTGGCGGGCTCGGTCAGGGATCATATGTACAAATCCCAGTAAGTCCTGATTAGAATCACGGAAACCCATACCACGGCCAACACCCGATTCAAAGAAAGAGGCGGAACGTGACATGTTGAACGTGACCATACACTGGTATTGATTCCATATGTTGACCATCCGATTGGTGTGCTCATCTGGCGTATGCACATTGATAACCTCTAAAACTTGATCCCAATAGAGTTTCAGGTTTTCAAAGGCGTTATCCACTAAATCTGGATCAAGATAACGTGAGATTATGGGTTTAATGAATTGTTTATTGATTGATTGCGAATCGGGAGGGTCAAACTTTGCTTCTTCAGGATTTTCATAGTATCCAAGTAGGAAAATAATCCGATGCATCTGCCCGGGAACAAAAGATATTTTTAGATGATGCGAACCAATTGGTGCCCAACCGTGGGCGATGGAGTTATTCGCTCGGCCTTGCTCGACAACAATTGGAGATTCCCAACTTTGGTACATTCCTAAGAAGTCAGCGCGCTGTGTGTCAAAACCAGCGAGCGGCTTCGAGCAGGCAAAGTAAGCAAAATGATTCCGCCTCTCGCGGTACTCCGTCTTGTGATAAATGACACCATCCTCAACCTCCACTTCACCTGTGTTGAAATTTCGCTGGAAATTGGTGGAGTCATCCTGGGCATCCCACAATGCAAATTCGACCAATGAAAAGAGATCCAGTTCGGCAGGTTTGTCGCGTTGGTTTGTGAGGGACAAGTCCCATACTTCCAGATTTTCACCTAAAGGCACAAAATAACAGACGTTTGCCGCTATCCCCTGGTTGAGTGATGAAATAATGGAGTATCCCAAACCGTGGCGGCATAAAAATTTTTCCAAGTCACCTCGGATGGGCTGCCAAGTAGGTGACCAGAATTCTCCAGTAGACCCATCTCGGATGTACAAATATCGGCCACCGTAGTCTGGTGGGACGTTATTGTATCTGTAGCGCGTAATCCTGCGTAAACGGGCATCCTGATAAAATGAATATCCACCTGCTGTATTTGAAATTAAGGCGAAATAATCCTCATTACCAAGGTAGTTTAGCCAAGGCAGAGGGGTATCTGGCCGGGTGATCACATATTCCCTGCGGTCATCATCGAAGTATCCGTATCGCATGATTTCTCCAATTGTGTCTCTGCATAAAAGGTGTTGAACAAAGAGCGTATTTTTAGAGCCGCATGTTCCTGCTCCGTGGACCACCCGGAAGGCAATGGCGCACTTACTGTCATAATCCGCCCAGCTGGCAGATCGAAATAATTGTCGCTGATAACTACATTGACACTATCGAAGGTCAGTTCCACGAAGCGAGCCTAAGAATCAGCAAGAATCTCAATTTTCAGCAACTCATCCTCTTAAAGTCATTTTATGATCAATATAGCTCCAGAATATCAATTTGAGAGGAGTTCCATGAATCCTATCATTGAATTTGCCAGCAACGGCATTATTCAAGTTGCTATTGTCTAATTGAATTATGAAAACCTGTTCTTGTTTTGTGACGAAAGTTGAGTCTAAAACAATCTCACTCTAACTATTTCGCCTGTGCTTACTCCGGTCGCATCAGGAGGAATACACAGCAACCCATCAGCTCTTGTCAGCGTGAAGATCAGGTTACTTTTCCCAAATATTGGTTCTGCAAGGTAATCCTCCTGCTCTCGGATCAAACGAACCGGCACCCAATCCTCCCGACCTGATTGTGAGGCTAGATTTACGGTCAAGCGTGCTTGAACAGAAGCTGGGGGTTGTGGGTGTTGAATTCCCAACAGCGCCTCAATCACCGGAACAACGAATAACCAGGCGATCACTAATGCACTCACTGGATTTCCTGGCAGACCGATCACGGCTTTACCATCACATACTCCGAGAATAGTTGGTTTTCCGGGTCGCACATTCACACCGTGCACTAAGACTCCCGGTTTTCCCAATCGGTCAATCACCTGAGAGGTCAAGTCGCGCACGCTGGCTGAAGAACCTGCTGTGATGACGACAACATCGCACTCCGCTAAAGCTTTTTCTGCGGTTGAATATAACAAATCGGCTTGGTCTGAGATGATGCCGTAACGTACTGGTTCGCCTCCGGCTTGATCAACTAAGGCGCTGAGTGTATAAGAATTGATATCACGTACTTGACCGGGCTGAATGTCCTCTGCAGGCGGAATGACCTCATCACCAGTCGACAGGATCCCCAGGCGCGGCTTCTGTGCCACTGTTAATTCAGTGATGCCCAGCGCCATTGCCCCACCAATCTCTGCCGGACGTAAGCGTTTACCGCTGGGGATCACCTCCTCTGCTTGACTGACATCCTCTCCAACCTTTAATATGTTCTCACCTACAGCAACCGAGTGTAAGATCTCAACTTCCTCAGGCTTCACCAATTGTGTATACTCGATCATCACAACTGCATCAGAACCTGGCGGCATCATCCCGCCGGTATGTATGAGCGCACATTGCCCTCGTTCCAAAGTGTTCTCTGGTGCTGCCCCCATCTGTACTTCATCAGCTAGCTGCAGATATGCTGGGAGCGCTTCACTGGCGCCATGTGTGTCCGCCGCTCGCAAAGCATAACCATCTACAGTGCTACGATTGAAGGATGGCAATGGATGAGGGGCAACAACTGGTTGTGCTGTCACGCGCCCCAAGGATAATTCAGTTTTGACATCTTCAGTTTTAACCTGGACAGGTAGCAATGATAGCAAGCGTTGTAAAGCTTCTTCAGGAGGTAGCAGCTCTAAAAATTCAGGCATCTATTATGTTACCGCGTCCAAAAAGCATATGCTAGGAGATAGGTCATGCTGCCTATCAGAACGATTGTATTTAAACCTAGCGCATTCCAATTTGGTTTTGCGCCCAATGCAACACGCCGTAACTGCCAGATTTCGAGCAAAGCCAATGGTAGCGTTAAGAATGCAGGTAAGGCGATAGGAACTGGTAAGCCGAAGATCATACCAAGACCTAACAGAAAATATGAACATAAGATCAGTATATTATGAAGCGTCATACTACGTTCCCAACCGATCCGGACCAGTAAGGTGAGCTTTTCATATTTGTGATCTGTAGCATAATCTGGGAATTCAAAAATGATCATCATAGCCAGGTGGAGGGCGGTCAGCGGAAAGGTGCTCATCGCAACTAGTCGGTGCAGTTCGCCAAACTGTATGACGAATGCGAATGATGGGATCAAATTAGCGACCAGAATAGAGGTGGTTAATTCGCCATATCCAGATGTTACCAGCCTGATCGGAGGTACGGAGTAGAAAATTGCGCTTAATACGCTAACTACCATAATCAAAACAAGCAGGGGAGAGATGGAAGCTTGCTGGAATAAAACTACCGTCATCGAGGCTGTTATCGTAAGAGCAGTTGCTGCTGCTATCAAAGCGGTATTGCGGGCGAGTTTGCCTTCCCCAATTGCACCACTGCCACCAGAAAAGAAGGTGCGATTTCGATTTTGAATATCCATTGGGGCATCAAAATACTCATTCAAATACTGTGCGCTTAACTGCAGCATCGTTACCCACACTTGCCCTATCAGGAGCGTACCCCATTCGATTTGTACACCCAGGTAGTCCGCAATGCCAGCACCCAAGGAGTAAAACAAAATTCCACCCAGCAAAAAAAGTGGTCTAGACAATCTGATAAATAGTCTTATCTTGTGTAGCGTCATTTTACGATTCGGGTCTATACTTTCATTTATGCTATGGTGTTATTGCGGCTAAGTAATTGCAGGCAGGTAAGCTGAGTTTTTATTATTTACGGAAGAGATTGGAAATGAAGAACCATAAATTCGCAGGTCGCTCCGCTAATCGGCGAGTAAAATATGGATACCATTCAGTGCCATATGGCACATAAACACGCACAGGATATCCATCGTTTGCCAGTTGCTCCTGGAGATCACGTCGAATACCGAAGAGCATTTGAAATTCAATCGCTGAGAACGATAAATTAGCCTTCTTCATGTAGGCTTTCGCATGTTGAATGCGCATCTCATCATGCGTGGCGATGGCTGGGATTGGAGGAATTTTTCCATCCTCGCTTATAGCTAGAGAGTCCGCTAACAAAGCGCCATCCACAAGAATTTCTGTCAATTTATCGTAATTAGCGTCCACATCACGCTTGCTTGGAAAGGCGATGTCTTCCGGTTCCTGGTAGGCGCCCTTGCACAAACGTACACGCCCATTCATTTTTAGAATTTTAGTGATGTCCTCTTCACTGCGGTAGAGATAAGATTGGATCACAATCCCCACGTTATCACATAGGCAATCTTCCCTTATATATTCGTAGAGGGACAATGTTTTATCAATCCATGGAGAATCCTCCATATCAATACGCACAAAATTATTATATTTCTGTGCATGTCTTATAATCCGTTCCAGATTATCTTTGCAGAGTTCCTCATCCAACGCCAGCCCAATTTGAGTCAGTTTAATCGAGAAATTCGCTCTTACTCCAGCGGAGTCGATTGCGCTAAGTGCTTCCAGGACATCCTCGGTTGCCTGGAGGGCTTTTTCTGGATCAGAGGTATGTTCTCCCAGATGATCGAGTGTAGCGTTTATCCCTTTTGAGTTTAACTCCCTGCTTGCTTCGATAGCATCTTGCAGATTTTCACCAGCTACAAAACGGGAAGCAGCCCGCCAAGAAAAACTCCATCCAGTTACAATCTTTCGTGCCCAAGCTGCTTGTGAGAGATATATAAGGATTGAGCGAAGCATTATTGATAACCTCTTTGTTTGATGAGCTGTTGAATTAATTTTTGCTTAACTATGATTAAAGGGAACATGAACATTTTAGCATAAAACCTGGAATGTGATATACTAACCAACCGACAGGGTCAAGTTAATCGGATGTCACAGTTATTCGCACATAACCCTTCTTATCCCATAGAATTAACCTTTAATGAGAAATAGAAGTTCAATTTCAGCTCTGCGTTGGATATCACTTTTCTTAATCATAGCCGCGGTCATTCTGGCGATATTGCAGCTGGTACGTTTTAGTCGTCTGCGAACTATTTTTCCTCAAGGAATGACAATTGCGGATATTCCTGTCGGTGAGTTAGACCGACAAAGTAGTGCACAGCGTCTACTCGAGGTTTATTCAGTACCGGTTGAGCTGCATTATGGCGATGATGCTATCCAAATTGACCCATCGGTTGTTGGTTTTCAACTTGATCTGGAGAGTATGTTAGCAGCGGCAGACTTGGAACGCAGCCAGCAACCTTTCTGGGTAGATTTTTGGAATTTCCTGTGGGGGCGTAGTACTCCGCCGTCAGATATTCCTTTGCGCGCATCTTACTCCGAAGCTCGATTAAGACAATATTTGACGGATGAGATTGCTGCCCGTTATGACAAACCTCCGATTCCGCCTGTACCTGCGGTAGGTACGGTAAATTTTGAACCTGGCGTGCAGGGAACTGAATTGGATATCGATCGGACTGTTGATCTGTTGGAAAGCTCGTTGCGATCAACTTCACAGCGAGTAGTAGAATTACCACTTCAACGTACACAACCTCCACGACCTTCCTTCCAGAATTTAGAAATTCTACTCAAACAGACTATTGATCTTTCGGAATTTGATGGATTGACTGGCCTTTACCTGCTTGATCTGCAAACCAACGAGGAGATACACTTCGCCTATCGTCTGGGAGAGGATTTCCCAACTGCGCCGGATGTGGCATTCACAGCGGCTAGCATCATTAAAATCCCCATCATGGTCTCAATCTTCAGCCGTGTGGGCGAATCCCCTGATTCAGAAACAGTGAGACTGTTGGAAGAAATGATCGAGAAATCGGGTAATGATCCAGCAGATTGGGTTATGGATCGAGTAATCGATAGCACATTAGCACCGTTAGAAGTCACTGCTGATATGCAAGCATTGGGATTGGAGAACACTTTTCTGGCTGGATATTTCTATCCTGGCGCGCCATTGTTGACGGCTTATCAGACTCCTGCCAACTCACGACCTGACATCGATACCGATCCTGATATCTACAACCAAACCACGCCATTGGATATCGGCATGTTGTTAGAGGATATCTACCAATGTAACCAGACTGGCGGAGGCGCGCTGGTAGCCGTCTATCCCGAGGGTATCACTCAGGTGGAATGCCAAACAATGATCACTTACCTGACTCGAAATAGGCTCGGTTCGCTGATAGAAGGTGGTGTTCCCGATGGAACTCAGGTAGCTCATAAGCATGGTTGGGTGACCACCTTCGGTATTATCAATACAATCGGTGACGCTGGCATCGTCTATACTCCAGGTGGTAATTACGTTTTGGTGGTGTTCGTCCATCACCCTAACCAGTTAATCTGGGACCCAGCTTCTGAATTAATTGCTGATTTATCACGTGCGGTCTACAATTACTATAATCTGCCGACGACCGAGTGAGCTAAAACTCAACCCCAAAAAATATACACAGAATTGGTTGTTCATAATATCCTCACAATTGCCAAAAGTGGGATACTTTGTTGGAAATAAAAAAAAGAACGACAGGTAACATTAATCCTATCGCTCACTCTAATTATTGTGTTTAATGAACCAGGGGATCTCGCAACCAAACTCAATAGCATCAGCAATAAGATCCGCATCTCCATCTTGTAAGAAGAATTAATCCCTTTAGTAACATTCCAGGACAGATCAACGACCAGATGCGCACCGCTGAGGACGGTTGCAGTTCCAGGCTGGCTCGGG
>Ga0209536_100007073_pt1 | contig 17054 bp, 19 predicted proteins | sample DeeMarSeWOR28_12_FD_187461 | JGI IMG/M metagenome (GOLD analysis project Ga0209536, IMG submission 187461) | Marine sediment microbial communities from White Oak River estuary, North Carolina - WOR-2-8_12 (SPAdes) (version 2) | ecosystem: Environmental > Aquatic > Marine > Intertidal zone >... | reverse complement strand
AAAATCGGCTGCTGGAGGATTGAAGATTACCCTGCAGCAAGCTGCAGGGAATCTTCCCCGTAAGGAATTTTAATCGATCTATCATTCGCTCGCTAACCCTGCAGCAAGCTGCGGGGAATGCGCTCGCTATTGCGGGTCAACGGCTAACATGATGCGCCGCCTGTCCGCAGTCAGCCCGATTCTTTTGCCCTCCAAACGCCACAAAACAATCCAAGTATCAAATATCATGATAATTTTTCCCTTGACATAAAATCGCCTTTATCATTAAGCTTAATAGAAGTCAGCGGCCATTCTCTTTTGTTTTCAATTACATAAATTAAAATTGGTAGTCCCGGAACGCATAAATTGGCAACTATTGATTAGAAGTGGTTTCAAAACCCCATCTGAGGCCCAATGGCTGCGTTGCAGACCTCCGATACATGCTCACATACCGTATGTATGCTGCGCTTTCTCGATCGGCCTGCGCCTTGCCCTTGAACCTGATCTGAGGCTTTGAAACCACTTCTAGGTGTCCAGCACGCAAACGTATAGTTAAACCAATAGTGTTCATTTAGAGTCAATGGGAATAAAAATGGATATTGGCAGGCCCGGCCATTTAGAGAACTATTACCGAAAAGTGATCCGTAAGGACAATAATGAAATATCCTTAGATGCGGATATGATTCGGTTACTCATTGCGATTGATGAGACCAAGAGCCTCTATCAGATCGCCGATGAAGTGGGCATGAGAGAGGTTACTTTGAAAAAAAACCTGTCGAAATTACTCGAACAGGGACTTATAGAACCCGTAAAAAAAGATCTTCCGGTCCTGGATAAGATTTTCCTTCAAGCGCTAAAAATAAATCTGTCCAAGTCCATAGGGCCGATGGCCAATATTTTGATCGAAGAGGTCGTGTCGGATATGGAATTAACTACCCCTGAAATTCCGGTGCACCAGGCTGCTGAATTGATAACGACCCTTTCCCATGAAATCCCCGATGAGAAAAAACGGATCGAATTTAAAAAATCCATGCTGGATATTTTAAACAAAAAGCGAACTTAAACCAAGGAGCATAGCCCATGATGGACATTATTTGTGATGCGTGTGGAAAAAAATATCGCGTCGATGAAACCAAAATGAAAGGTGAAAGCGCCAAAGTTAAATGCAAAGCTTGTAATAACATCATGGTCATAACCAAACCCAGACTTTCACCTCTTCGCGAGCCTTCACGCCCTCAGGAAGTACCTGAGCCCGACATATCCAGGGTGCCGCAACCGCCCGAACGGTTCGAGGAACGCCCGATTACATCGCCTCGAGAAGCTGAGGAATTCGCCGGCGAAACGCCCCCGTTTTACAGCGGTCAGAAGGTGCGCTTTGGCCTGTTTGGCAAAATTATCACCGTTATGCTGATTGTCAGTTTGTTGCCGTTTGCCATATTCTGGGGAATCACCCTGCGGGAAACCAACGATCGCATTCGAATAGATACCGAACAATTGATGGCGCAAACGGCCCAGGGATTGGGGAATCAGATCGACGGCTGGATCAAGAACAATGTTTCCATCCTAAACACAGCGGCAAAACTTCCGGAAATCATTTCGATGCAAGGCGAACAGCAAAAACCGATCTTAAAAACCATCCAAAAACAATACCCGTGGATGTACCTGGTCTTCACCGTCGGAACCGATGGAATGAATGTCTCCAGAAATGATGATGTGCCCCTGAAAGATTACTCGGACCGACAATATTACAAAGACATTATGCGCGGTAAAAACCTCAGCTGGCAGACACTGATCGGAAAAACCTCTAAAAAACCGTCCCTTGTTCTGGCAGTACCGATTCAATCAAACGACCAAACAGTCGGCATCATGGCAGCCGCAATGACCGTGGACGACATTTCCAAGAATATCGGCACCTGGAAGACAGGTAAAACCGGTTATGCATTTCTCGTAGATGAAAAGGGTTATGTTATCTCCCATCCAAATCGGCAATATGTCGCCAAACGCCAAAACCTCAACAGCCATCCGCTTATCGCCAACTATCGCAAAAAAGGCTGGACGACCATCACCACCCGATTTGAAATGCCGAACAAGCAATCGGCCCTGGGGCACGTGCGAAGTAATAATTACGGATGGGTTCTGGCATTACAGCAGGAAGACACGGAGGTATTTGCAGCTTTGAACCGCGTGCAAAAGTTCGCCTTGACCCTGCTGGGATGCACGATTTTATTGGTGTCTGTCATCGCATGGTTTTCTGCCCGCGCCATCGTCACCCCGGTGATGAAGTTAACCGATGCCGCCGAACGCATGAGCCTGGGTGAACTCAATGTAAAAATCGACATTAAATCCAGAGACGAAATCGGTCTACTGGCCCAGGCGATCGGACGGATGCAGACCAGTTTGCGTTTGGCGATGAATCGGCTCCGACGCAAACGCTAAAAGCCGGAGCACTCCGCGCAGTTCCTGCGCTCCGTTTGAGGAGCACTTCGCTTGAGGTAAAAAGCAAGACAGCGGTAAAATGTTCTTAAACCTAAAGGCCCGCAGGACCGCTCCTGAAGGCTCATAGAGCCACTCTTCAAAGCCTGAAAGGCCGCTCTTCAAATTGTATTACCCGCAATGGTGACTTCAATGGACCGTTGACGGGGACGATTGTCATGGTTGATGGCGACAACCTGCTGCCAGGTTCCCATTTTCAAGCACCCTTTCCGAATCGGCAGGACGATTGAGGGACCCAACAACGCGGCCTGAACATGGCTGTGGCCGTTGCCGTCATGCCAGGCCTTTTCATGCTCATATTCAAGATCAGGCGGCGCCAGGCGATTAACAGCTGCGATTAAATCTCTCACCACCCCTGGTTCGTATTCGATCGTCGTCAGCGAACCCGTCGAACCTACCATTGTGGCACAAAGACTCCCGTTTTCAACTTGCGATTCGTGAATCATATTCTCCAGCAGCGGCGTAATGTCGCGAATGTCCGGTCCCGTGTCCAGGCTGACCTTAACAGATTCGCAATAAATGGTTGCCGATTTCATATTTCCCCTCCTTACCGATGATCCAGCATCTCGAAATTCCTAAAACATAACAGAATGTCAAAATTTGATCACGTGATATCTTTTTATATACAATGGTTGTCTGATTACAAACTCAAAAAAGCGTATATTGTCAATTAATTAGAATTCAGACAAAGGCAACTGTGCATAAAAATGCACATTATTTGCTTAAATTCTTTAACGCCAGGTAAGAAATGTAAGATAGATTCACTTTTTTATAACAATATAACTGGCTAAATTATTTATATTAACAGATCATTCACCAAAATTTGGCAAGCGTTGACGAGATATTGGCAGGAAAATTGCTTTTAATTTAATCCCAACCATCCCCATCTAACGAGGTAAGGAAAATGGAACGCAGAATAGGCAAACGCTATCAGGTTCAGCCGGGCACATTTGCGGTGCTCAGGTCCACATCTATCGAGCTGAGTAAAATAAAGGATATGAGCATGGGCGAGATTGCCTTTGCCGTAATCAAGTCCAAACCCATTAAAATGGGACAGGTTATCAATATCTCAAGAGATGGATTGGCGTTTCATTATATCGATCGTCACGGCGGGTCAAATGGCCTGTTCAAAATGGATATTTTATTCGCTCCGGATGCTTTCTATCTCGATCGCCTGCTTTTTAAACCGGTCTTTGATTTTGAGATAGAAACAGAAATCCCCTTAAACTCGTTTACCGTTCGCAAATGCGGCGTACAATTTGGTGAACTCAGTTCTCAGCAACGTTCGCGTTTGGAGTATTTCATCAGCAACCACACGATAGATACGGCAGATTTCAATACGGCATTGCAGCCCTGGGACGAAGCAAAAATGGTGCCTTATAAGGCAAAAGAGATCGTCGAATCAATAGTATAGCAGTTCGATCCTTCTACAAGATGAAAAATAAAAGAAAACATCCGAGAAAATTTTGTTCCGAATTTTCTTTTTTTGCGACGCGTTACGGCATCCACGAGTGTTACATCAAAAACCTGGGCAACAAGGGTGCATTTATTGAAACCGATTTGTTTTTACCGGAAGGCAATGTCGTAACGGTGGCTTTGCCCGCCAGTGCACAGAATAGCAGTGTCAAACGAAAAGGCAAAGTGATATGGACGGATCAATATGGATTTGGTGTGGAATTTAAAGAATCCATCCATATTTAGACCGCTTTAAGATGTCTTCACAAGAATTCAGCCGGGGGCGTCACTAGAGCAGCTTCGGCGTGCCCGTTCTCAGTCCCGCCCCGCGGGGGCTACCGAGAATGGGATGGCGGCCGGCCCCTTGTCAAACCTTCCCGAGTTTCGATTGTCGTTTTTTCCTGCCATAAACAGTTTAAAATCATCTCCTCTTATGTGAAAAAAATTACACAATATTTAACACTTTTTTTTCAGTTCCGGGTTTGACTGCAGTTCAGATACGCAGATAAGCATTTGTTATTTTTATTTATATCCCATTCACTGATATGCGGCACTGCTGTTGCATGGTTTTTGCATAAACTCAAGGTGTCGAGGTATGTCTGGTGCCCTGTGCGAATCACCGCCCATCCGCGAAGTGAATGCTTGCGTGTTAAACCAATTTTTCTATATAACTATAAATATTGCGGATATGGGGCTGGCACCAACTCGGACTCAGGGGGATATCTTACATGTGTAAAAGGCTTAATGGATTGGACCAAAAAGGTTTTACTTTAATTGAGCTCATATCCGTAATGATTATCATGGGGGTTGTGGCATCGGTATCCATTCAGCGCATTGAGCTTGTATCGGATAGCGCAAACCAGAGAATAATGCAAACGGCGATCAAAGAACTCAACATACGAGAATCTTTAATATGGAGTAATATAAAAATTTCGCTGGACGGGTATACAAACGACGAGGATGTATTTTCGGCGGTGGATACGAATCTGGGCACCGGTTTTAAATGGAACCCCGATCCGCCAGATAGATTAACAGGGGGTACACTGACATTCAAAACAGCATCAAGGAACCTTGACCGACAGGAATCAACCCAAGCAGCTGCAGGCAAATGGGAGTAATCCCATATTGCCGAAAGCATCCAACCTAAAAAAGCAGGGCCTATAACGGCCCTGCTTTTTTAATGCTGAGCATTTTGGCCGTTGTTTCTTGAAAGGGAATCCAGTTTTTATTGTCACGGTAGACGGAAAACGGCAATTCAATAAAGCCATGGTAGTACGGGCTTTGCGAATTTTCGACCCTTTTTATGTCGATCTGACCCATGGTTTTCACCTTTAAGCGAAAGTTGGACAGGGGGCAATATTGACTTTCGCCGCATCCGAGTCCCGCGATGCCGCTTTTACAGGACAAGCGATTCAATAAAATCCAGTAGCTGGTTTAGGTTCTGACAGGGACGCACTTCATCACAGTATTCCATGTAGGTGCGCATTTCGCTGTCGCCCGTATACCAAAAATATTGAGTTTCCGGATTTAGCCAGATCACCCGCCGGCTTCTTTCCCGCATCTCATCTAAAATTCGTTCTTCCGGATTGGCGTAATTGGTTCGGCCGTCACCGATGATGATCAGCGTTGTTTTTTTATTGAGAATATCCATGTACCGCTTTTTAAACTGTCGAAATGTCAGCCCGTAGTCGGTGGCCGCATTGTATTCAATATTGGTCTCTTTGAGCACTTTTTCGATTGCCAGATTGATTTCGTGATCCTCAAATACATTGGTGACTTCATCCAGCCCCGCCACAAATACGAAGCTGCGCACCTGGGTGAAACATTCCTGCAGTGAATAAAGCATGTTTAACATGAAGCGTACCGCAGACCACACGGACCCGGAGACATCACACAGGGCGACAACTTTGGCTTTTCTCGGCGGACGATTGCGATAGAACAATTCCAACGGAATGCCCTGATAGCTCGCGGCGCGACGTAACGTTTTTTTAATATCCAGAATCCCTCGGTTTTGTTTTGCGTAACGCCGGCTGATGGTGTCTTTTAACCGGCGCACGAGCTGCTCGATGACCTCCCGCATGGTTTCCACTTCTTTTTTGGTCAGGGACGCAAAGTGGACTTCGCCCAGCTGATCAAGGCGCTGCCGATAGGAAGGGTTTTTTTCAGTGTGTTCCGCATAAGCCTGTCGGTTCTGCATTAAAAGTCGGCGGGCACCTTCTATCCGGTTTTTGAAATGCGCCTTTAAATCCCGACGAACCTCCCAGTTCATCTGATCGCGATGATCGGCCAAAAACTGCGCCAAAGCATCTTCGACCGCATTGAGTCCCAGCATGATCTCAAGGCGCCGGGTCACCGCACCCAAATTAGACCCCAGACCGCGGTTTTGATCATCGCCATTGGAGCCGATTTGCTGGACCTGTTCAAAATAAGGGAGAGGGTCGCCGCTCAAATAAGCCAGCGCCGCCTGAAAGGTTTCATTTTCTTCGCCGGCGGTGGCAATTGCTTCAAAGATATTCTGAAGCTGTTCATAAAGGGGTTCGGAATAAGTGATCGAAGCATCCTGGCGCAGCTCATGGAAAAACATTTGATACAAACGGTCAAAATGATGTTGTTCCCGTCGGCTTTTGGCAAAGTTGGCGCGCAAAACCGCCTTAAACTGGGGCTCTTCAAGGATATCGATCAGTTTTAGCTGATTGAGGCAATCCAGCACTTCAGAAGTCGATACTCTCAAACCCGCCGCGCGGGCAGTGGAGACGAATTTTAGGACGAGGTCAACCATGTGAAGAAATAATAGCAATTAAGATAGAGTGACTAAAGTGATCTAAAGTGGGAAGTGACTAAAGTTAAGGTTTCGCTGCGCTCTATCTTTTATTTATAAATGACAGAATTCTTTAACTTTAGGCACTTTAGTCACCTTAGTTCACTTCTCACTTTTTAATTGATGATCTGGGCCAATTTCTCCCTGACCAGATCCACGTCCGCATGATATTTGAGAATAACGTTGAGCGTATCGGAGACGACCTCCGGGGACAGATCTTCGATTTGAAGTGCGATCAGCGATTGCGCCCAGTCCAGCGTTTCCGAAACACAGGGCTTTTTCTTGAGATCCAGATCGCGAATCTTGTGGATCGCTTCGATCAACTGGCCGGCCAACCGATCTTTAATCCGGGGAATTTTTAGCCTGACGATCTTCATTTCGAGGTCACGATCCGGATAATCGATATACAGGTGGATGCAGCGCCGCTTCAAAGCATCACTCATATCCCGTGAATCATTGGACGTTAAAAAGACATAGGGAATGTTGCGTGCCGTGCGGGTGCCCAGCTCGGGAATGGATACCTGAAAATCACTCAGTACTTCTAAAAGAAAGGCCTCAAATTCCGGATCGGATTTATCGACTTCATCCACAAGCAAAACAACCGGCTGCGAGGAAGAGATGGCCTGCAGAAGCGGACGCGGCTGAATAAAACGTTCTGAAAAAAAAGCATCCTCCTGTGCCGCAATTCGATCCACCGCTTCCGGCAGATTTCGAGCGCCGGAAACCACATCATCGATTTTTTCTTTTACCATCTGTGTGTAAAGCAATTGCTTGGCATATTCCCATTCATAAAGCGCTTTGGTTTCGTCCAGCCCCTCGTAACATTGCAGACGAATCAATTCGCGTTCCAGACTGCGGGCGACGGCCTTTGACAATTCCGTTTTACCCACTCCGGCAGGACCTTCCACCAGCACCGGTTTCTGGGTTGCCTGAGCCAAAAAAACAACCGTGGCAATTGTTTTAGAACAAATGTAGTCGGCCGACTCAAGCGATTCAACCACATGGTTGACATCTTTAAATTTCTTCAATTTCTTGCCCATTGAGATTCACCCTGTTATAAGCATTCGGTTACTGAAGTATTTCTTGACATCTTCATAACACACTGCATATCCAGATTAAAGCGAATATACAAAAGAACAATTGGTTCGTCTAACTGCATGACAGGGTCCAAACTGAGACCAACGCAAATAATTTAGACAACGATCCGTTTTTCAGCTGACGGATTTGATTTCCACTTGATATTGTAGTACCTCAAAATATATCCATCGCCTCGGGAGTCATCCATCATGACAAAATTTAGACAATTCCACCTTAAAAATGACATGCTGGCCGCCAATTTTTTAGCCAACTTTGTCGGGGTATTTTTAGTAAACGGCCTGCTAATTCTAGCCGAAGGTGTTCCGCCCAGACAAATTTGGACCCACCCGGTTGCTTATTGGATGGATGCGCTTTTTACACCATTCGCATTTTCGTTTGTTGCCATAACCACGCTGTTTTACGAAAGACCGATTCGCCGCTGCTTAAATGCCATATTTGCAGGCGAAACCGCTGCTTCGCATATCGAAAGCATTGCGCGGAGGCGGCTGCTAAATGAGCCTTTTGTTCTCATTTGTTTGGATTTCAGCATGTGGATTCTGGCAGCAATTCTTTATTCGTCCATACACTGGGTCTACGGCGGTGGCGCTAATATGATTCAACGCTCACTGTATCTCTCCATCAGCACCGGTCTGATCATAATTACAATGGCTTTTTTTCTGCTGGAGCATCTTTTACAAAAAAAGCTCGCGCCGCTTTTATTCCCCAATGGAGGTCTAACCACCATACCCCGGACGTTGCGCATCCGAATCCGCACCCGCCTGGTGGCGCTTTTATTTGCCTGTAACCTTATTCCGCTTATTTCAATCGTGCTCATCATGCTGCGGGTGTCTGCCCTCCAACAGGATGCTGGCACCACCTTGCAACAATTGCGGACAGCTATTTTTATTAATGCCTCTGTTTTTTTAGCCGTTGGGATATACCTGACCGGGCTGGTCAGCAAAAATCTAACCATTCCTTTCACCGAAATCATTCAAACTTTGCGCGGTGTGAGAAACGGTCGTTTTGACAAAAAGGTTCAGGTCACCACCAATGACGAGATCGGCTATACCGGAGATGTCATCAATGAAATGACCGATGGCCTAAAAGAACGTGAGCGCCTGCAGCAATCTCTGGATCTGGCCATGGAAGTTCAGCAAAATCTGCTTCCTGACAAAGATCCCGAAATCGAAGGCCTCGAAATTGCCGGCATCAGCATCTATTGTGAGGAAACCGGAGGAGATTATTATGATTATCTAATGACGGGAGAAAACGGTCAGAAAAAGATCTGTGTGGTGGTCGGCGATGTCGCCGATCACGGCATCCCATCGGCGTTGCTCATGACCACCGCCCGGGCTTTTCTGCGTCAGCGCACCTCGAGATCGGGTGAATTGGATCAGGTGGTCTCGGACGTAAACCGGCAGCTGTCCCGGGATGTCGAAGATTCCGGACGATTCATGACGCTGTTTATCTGTGAGATCGACCGTAAAAATCAGGTCATTCACTGGGTCAACGCCGGTCATGACCCGGCGATGATTTACGACTGTGAAAGCGGCCATTTTGAAGAACTTGCCGGCAATGCCCTGCCGCTGGGAGTTTCCGAGATGACAGCCTATCAAAAATCTGATAAAAAAATCATCGCGGGTCAAATCATCATAATGGGAACCGACGGTATCTGGGAGACCCAAAACCCGAAAGGAGAAATGTTCGGCAAAGAACGTTTTAAAGACATTATCCGGGAAAATGGCGATCGACCGGCAAAAGATATCGCTCAGACGGTTATTGATGAAGTCGACCGCTTCTGCCATCCCCTGGAAAAAACGGATGATGTCACCCTGGTGGTTACAAAAATTACCTAGGCGCTGTTTTAAATAGGGTTTGCCCGTTAGCCCGTTTGCCCGAAAAAATGAAATCAGACATTTTTCCGATTTCAACAGGCTAAACGGCTCAACGGGCTAAACCGGCCAGCCTAAAACCATGACCTATTATTTTTGAGACAGCTTCGAATTTATTGAGTTTATTTTTATTGATGCAGGAGGAGAGCATGGACAAACCGATTGAGAACTTTTGGCAGATCAGACTGGCGGAGGTAAAAACGGCACTGGAAGCCAACAATTTTGAAGTCTTTTTAGCGCAAAAAAGGGAGGATGTACCTAAGATCGTACTGGATGATCTTATTCCCCGATTAAAGCCCAAAACCGTATCCTGGGGCGGCTCCATGACCTTTACAGGGTCGGGCCTCTATGAAAAGCTGAAGGATAAAACAGATATCGAGGTCTGGGATACGTACGACAACGAGCTCTCCAATGATGAAAAAAATCAACGGCGGCGGCAGGCACTGCATTGCGATCTGTTTATCACCGGAACCAATGCCGTCACCGAAGCCGGACAGCTGGTAAATCTGGATATGATCGGCAACCGGATAGGCGCGCTGACCTTCGGGCCCAATTGGGTCCTCATTTTGGTCGGACGTAACAAAATCGTGCCCGATCTGGAGGAAGCCATGTTTCGGGTGAAAAATTACGTCGCGCCCGCCAATTCCATGCGGCTGGACAAAAAAACACCTTGCGTTAAGACGTCCTACTGCGAGGAATGCAAGAGCCCCGACCGTATTTGCAACACCTGGGCAATTACCGAGAAAGCCTTTCCCAAAGGCAGGGTAAAAATTATACTCATTAATCAAGATTTAGGCCTGTAGGCGGATTTTATCTTGACACGCATTCCTCATTTTCTTAAATATCTTTAAAACTTGCAGTAGGGGTGGCTGTATTCAGCCTGAGATTATACCCTTGGAACCTGATCTGGGTAATTCCAGCGAAGGGAATATGTGGAAAAGATCCGCATCACATTTTCCACCAAGCCGTTTCCTGCTGGAAACGGCTTTTCTTTTTTAAGCCGGCCCAATTTTAAATACGGGAGAAATAAATCATGAAAGATCTAAACGAAAAGGCGGCCCAAAATCTGACCGCCATACGAGCGCAAAAACCGCTGATTCATAATATTACCAATTATGTGGTCATGAATTACACGGCCAATGCCCTTCTGGCGATGGGAGCTTCGCCCGTAATGGCCCATGCCCAAAATGAAGTTGAAGATATGGTATCTTTTGCCGGTGCCCTGGTGCTTAACATCGGCACGCTTACCGATGACTGGGTCACTGCCATGATAAAGGCCGGAAGGAAAGCATCAGAGCAGCAAACTCCGATTATTCTGGATCCGGTCGGCTCCGGTGCCACACCGCTGCGGACGGATGCAGCTAAAAAAATTATCGCTCAAACCCGTGTCAGCGTCATCCGCGGCAATGCTTCTGAAATACTGTCATTGCGCCATGCAGAATCAAAGACAAAAGGCGTGGATTCCATTCACTCGGTGGAAGAAGCCACCAGGGCCGCCACGGTTCTGGCAAAGGAACTTAACACCACCCTGGCAATTACCGGGCCGGTTGATCTGATCACCGACGGTGACCGGGTGATCCGGGTTAAGAACGGGCATCCCCTGATGGGCTATGTCACCGGAACCGGCTGCACGGCCACCGTGACCATCGGTGCTTTTTTGGCCGTTGACGATGATTCGGTCAGTGCGACGGCGACAGCGCTGGCCTATTTCGGTCTGGCCGGCGAAGTTGCCGGCCGAAATGCTGCCGCTCCGGGAAGCTTCATGATCCAGATGATCGATGCGCTTTATACCATTACGCCGCAAGAGCTGAAAAAGGGGTGTAAAATAGAAGAAAATTAATTCGTCAGTTGCCAGTCGTCGCTTGTCCATTGCTAAAAAAAAGCACCACGAGGCCACCAACAAAAATCCGATAAATTCCCTTTTTCTGACAACGGACAACTTACAACTGACCACGAACAAAAATCCTGCAAGGATTTTGAAAAATGAAATTAAGAAACGTCGACTATTCCCTATATCTGGTAACCGACCGGGGTTTGGCCCGCGGCCGCACCACCCCTGAGATTGTCAGCGCCGCCGTTGACGGAGGGGTCAGCGTGGTGCAATTGCGGGAAAAGGATTGTTCTACCCGGGATTTTATTGAACAGACCCTGGCCATTAAAGAATTCCTTGAGAACCGCGGCGTCCCCTTGATTATTAACGATCGCGTGGATGTTGCCCAGGCCGTAAAGGCCGATGGGGTGCACCTCGGACAGACCGACATGCCGCTCGGATTGGCTAAACAAATTTTAGGAGATTCAATGATCATCGGCATATCGGCTGAATCACTGCAAGACGCCATTGAAGCTGAAGCAGGCGGGGCCGACTATCTGGGCGTCAGTCCCATTTATGCGACCCCCACCAAAACCGATACGGCACCTCCTCTGGGACTGGAAGGGCTGCGGGAAATTCGAAAAGCCGTAAAGCTTCCGCTGGTCGGAATCGGCGGTTTAACCGGGAAGAACGCCGCCGAGGTCATCCGCAACGGCGCCGATGGCGTCGCGGTGGTTTCCGCCATTGTTGCTGCCGATGATCCCGAAGCGGCTGCCAGGGAGCTAAAACAGGTGATTGAAGAGGCCAGACGGGCATGAACTTAAAGGAAATCGGTGAATTTGGTTTTATTAAAAAGATCAGCCGCGGCTGCTTAATTCGGCCGGATAATATCATTAAGGCGATCGGTGATGATGCGGCCGCATTTATGACGGAACCCGACCGGCTGACATTAATTACCACCGATTTGCTGGTTGAACGAATTCATTTTCTGCGAGAGGCCATTTCCGGATTTGATCTGGGCTATAAATCCCTGGCTGTAAACCTCAGCGACATCGCCGCGATGGGCGGCACCGCCCGGGAAGCATTTGTCAGCATTGCCATCCCCGATGATTGCCTCCTGGATTATCTCGAAGCCATATACAGCGGAATCAAAAATCTGGCCGCCAGATTCGATGTCAACGTCCTGGGGGGAGATACAACCCGTTCCAAGGTTGACCTGATCATCAATATTGTGGTGCAGGGCACCGTTTTAAAAGAAGCGCTTTTGTGCCGCGATGCCGCCCGGCCGGGAGACGTGATTTTTTCCACCGGCTTTCTGGGCGACAGTAAAGCCGGATTGCATCTCATATTAAATAAAATCAATGCCGACAGCGAAACGCTGGAAGCATTGCTCAGGGCCCATCTGGTACCGGAACCGCATCTGCGCGAAGGACAGTTTCTGGGCCGGCAGCCGGGTGTGAATGCGGCGATCGACACCAGCGACGGTTTGAGTTCAGACCTTGCCCATATTGTCGAAGAAAGTCGGGTCGGCGCCCGCCTGTTCGCAGACAAAATTCCGATTTCACAAAACCTTAAAGACTTTTGTGCCCGATTTGATTTTAGCCCGCTGGAGTACGCCCTGGCCGGCGGTGAAGATTACACATTGCTGTGTACCATATCACCGCGCAGTGCCGACAAAATCGCGAATGCATTTCAAAAAGAATTCAATCGCCCCCTTTTTCCGATTGGAGAAATCATAGACCGCAAAATAATCGAGCTTTTTTATCCGGATGGTAACACCAAACCCATAACCCCGACGGGTTGGGATCATTTCAAGGTCAAGGAAGATGAATGAACATTCTAAAAAGCAGAATTCTCTCAGACAATACAGAAAAGTACTGACCATCGCCGGTTCCGATAGCGGCGGCGGCGCCGGGATCCAGGCGGATCTTAAAACCTTTTCCGCCATTGGCTGTTACGGCATGTCGGTCATTACCGCTCTGACCGCTCAAAATACGCAGGGCGTAAAAGGAATCCATGCCGTTCCCCCGGCCTTTGCGGTGGAACAGATTGAAGCTGTACTGGGCGATATCGGTGCCGATGCCATTAAAATCGGGATGCTGTACTCGGCCGAGCTGATCGAGGCGGTAGTGCAAGCGTTAAAAAAACACGGCGCCCGAAAAATCGTCGTGGACCCCGTCATGGTGGCCCAGAGCGGAGATAAATTGTTACAGGAGGATGCCATTGAGGCCATCAAAACGCATTTGATGCCGCTGGCCGATGTGGTGACGCCCAACATACCGGAGGCTTCGGTCTTAAGCGGATTGCAGTTAACCCAACGGAGCGATATCGAAAGCGCGGCCGAAACCCTCGCCAAATACGGCAGTCGCAGCATTCTGATTAAGGGCGGACACGGGGATGAGCGCAAGAGTATCGATCTGCTTTTCCTTGCCCGGGAGGGCCGCTTCGTGAGTTTGGAGGCCGACCGCATCGAGACAAACAATAACCACGGAACCGGCTGTACCCTATCATCGGCGATTGCAAGCTATATGGCAAAAGGCAATGATATAGAAAAATCCGTTCAAATGGCAAAGGAGTTTATGAATCATGCCATCGCCGCCGGCGCGCATTACAAGATAGGACACGGACACGGTCCGGTGCATCACTTCTTTCAATGGTGGGAGTAGAATTAAGCAAAGTTAAAAATATTTCAGATATTCATGATATACTGAAGGTTTTCGCTTTTCTTTAATATCTCAATAAATCTGCGCCAGTCTGATACTTGGTTTTCTAGCAAGTATCCCAAGTTTTGGTTCGGTAAAATTCCCTCCCGATTTAAACATAATCTACAAAATTCCAAAGTTTCATATTGCGTCAGCACATTTAATAAATTTTCATCCCCTCCAAATTTCACCATTAGGCACGAAACCTAAAATCCCGGTCATTGCAAAAAATTTAAGATTTGCGTATACATTATGTGTCACTGAAAGAGAAATTAAATTTCTTATTAGACTTATCGAATATGCAACTTCGCCTAACTACCATTATTACCTGGAAAATATCAATTCTGTCCAACGATTCTTAATGTAGATCATTTTTGGCATAAAAATGGTGTATATATTCTGTCAGGATTGAAGCCACCTGAGTCTGCAGCCCCTGAACCCGCCAAATTTCGTTTTGCCAAAAGGAAACCAGCCTCTATCCCATTCAAAAACTTTACCTTTTGCCGAAATTCAGATAAAATAATAGTAATTCGAAAAATGGCACGGAAACGGTTCGGAATCCTGAATTGAATCTGATGGAGGTTCCTTTCATTCGTCCTTATGGCATTGAAACGGAGACGGCTTTTTCAAAAAACTAATTTTAAGATCGCATCCATCCTTTTCGCGGCACTGGCACTATTTTCCTGTTACCGGTTGTCCCCCCAGAAGCCCAATGCGGATTATTCCCGCCTGATCGAGCTCATTCGGCTTGAGGACCGCTCCACCCCGGTTTATGTGTTTAACGATTTTTCGAAACGATTTGACCGGGCCAGCCACAAAAGCACCCTGGACTATATTCAAAAACGCAAAGATTTGATCAAAAAAATCAGGAAGGAACTCGGAGGGCATAGTCTGCTGTGGGAACTCGACGATTTTGAACAGCGGCTCCTGTACGTTCCGGAAACCCGGGAAGAATATGCTGCTTTATACGAAGATTACTGCGAAGAGGTGATCGGTTTTATCCTGGAGGTAACCGAACTCGATAATCCCTTCACGAATATCGAAACCTTGGATCACAGCAAACCGGAGATTCCGCAGGAAAACGGGGTGGCGGTCTTTCTGGTTCACAATCTGGCCAGGGAATATGTCGGAACTTATGCCTTTTTCAACGAAAACCACCAGAAGAAAGTTAAAATCGCGCTGCGCGGCCGAATTTTTATCGGTGAAATCGGATCCTATTCATCCATGCTGGAAATAAATGCTAACGGAGGCGTAAATTTTACGCACAACCGGTATACCATCTGGCAGAATAGCTCTGAGCTGCCTTACAATGTCTTAATCGTTCCAATTGAAGAAACCTTGCATATTGCCCTGAGGCCCCAGACGGAAACGGCTATCCAGAGACAATTGAGCACCCTTGAAAAAAAATCATACCGGGAGGTCGAAAAAATTGTCGAGCACTGGATGTCGATTGAAGAGGCCATCGTCGGCGGGTTGGTCGATATCTTTTTCCCCCGTGTAGTGTCCAGGTATCTTGCCGAATTTCCTCCGGCTGAAATCAAAGAGTCCGTCCAATCGAAATTTCGCATCAAAAAGTACCGCTACCTGCAAAAAGGCATCGAGGTTGTCCGAAACATGGGCCCAAAAGCCGCTATCGGAATGTACCGCCGCAATCCGGGAAAGTTTCGTGATCTGGTGGTTACCGGAGTTGACGGATCGTTCCACCTTTGAAATATCCGGTGCCGGATCACAAATACCGCCAACCTTCAATGTAAACGATCGTCTTCGTTTCGAACCATCGAAACAAAAAAAGGGGGAGATTTCTCTCCCCCCGGACAAAAGAAAACTGTCAAGATACAAAATTATTCAATTACTTTAAAACTCTCGATCATAATCGTTTTGTTTCCGCTGCTGTCTTCCTCTACCATGCCTTTGACCTCAACCTTGGTACCGGAATTTTCGGAAACGGCATCGGATTTGTCATTATCACCGATCTCAAAGATAGTGCCGCTGTCAGCAACAATCTGTCCGTCTTCATTAACAGTACCAACAATTGTCATAGACTCTCCGGCCAAAATACTTCCAGCAAAAGCTGCCACCAGGAACACGACCAAAATGTTCATGATAATGATAGTGCGTTTTGTCATCTTATTTCCTCCATTCTTTTAGAAAGTTTTTATCAGGTTCTGGACCCATCGACATCCAATTTTGGTGCCGACAAACCATTTGAATGATTGTATATGCAAAGAGAGCGCCAGTTTTATAACTATTTGATATTTAAAGAATATTAAGAAATACGGGGGGGGTATTCCGGAATTACCGGTTCCTATTCGCAACCGCTTTTGATGAAGGCCCCCTTCGGTTGAGGGTCAATCGGCCGGGCAGCATGTTGATATTATAGAGAATTATGAATAAGACATTCAGATTCCGATATGGCTGCCCTTGGGTTTGAAATCGGAATTCTAAGTTCTGTTAAAATCCCTTAATAATTTATCTTGCCAGCATCTAAAAGGTGAATTACATCAGTCTGCCAGATCCAGATACCCAGCTTGTAGTGCCGCTTGTGCATTTTCTGCACCCGTATAGCCCCAGGCATATATTGTAGGAAAAGCTCGATGGACAGTTTGGTAGATTTAAGCATCATGTTTGGGCAACAGGCCGTCAGGCTTTGATCTTTTTTGTTAGAACTGGGGTGTTGTTAAACGAAGATAAACCAACCTCCAGCCGAGATTTCCTGAATTAATAACCCCCAAGATCTAGTATAGAACCCATCAACTAAATTTTTATCGACAGTTGTATATTAGCTTTACGCAACCCACACTTTAGCCGAATTGCGGATTACGGCTATG
>Ga0209536_100007072_pt1 | contig 17055 bp, 14 predicted proteins | sample DeeMarSeWOR28_12_FD_187461 | JGI IMG/M metagenome (GOLD analysis project Ga0209536, IMG submission 187461) | Marine sediment microbial communities from White Oak River estuary, North Carolina - WOR-2-8_12 (SPAdes) (version 2) | ecosystem: Environmental > Aquatic > Marine > Intertidal zone >... | reverse complement strand
GCTGGAGGCTGTTGATAGCGCTTCACCTTCCACCCCCTCGGCTTGCTTATCGAATACTTGCAGATTCTCGGCGAAAAACAGATACAGCAAAACCGCGGCTGCCGGTATGGCGAATGCAATCACCGTCTCTCCTAAAGTTGGAGAGTATGCTATCCCTGTTTCTCTGAACATGGTGAACATGCTGAGTGACATACGTTGACTCATAATCCCCAGGATTGCCAGGATAGCACTGGTCAACAGGCCTTCGCGGGTTTGGCGTATCTTCTTGATGCTGAGCAAGACGATGGGGAGAATGCCGCCCAGCAAGATTTCTGCCATGAACAGGAAACTCTGCCAGGAGCCATCAATTGCACCGGGCAAAACACCCCGCATCAACTGGTCGCTCAAGCGCAGGAGCAAGTATATCCCTAATGGAATGGTGGCTCCCTTACCAAGACTTGCGAGCAGGTCGAAATCCAGTTCCCGTTTGAACCAGCGTTCCACCAGGAATCCTTCCAAGATGAGCGCCATCATGCCAGTAGCAATTGCACTAGTGAAGAACATGTAGGGAATCCACGGACTGTACCACAATGGATGCACACGCTGGATCATGATTAGGAACAGCGAACCTAAGGACGATTGGTGCAGCGTTGAGAGCACGATCCCTGCGATGATGAGCGGCAGGGTCAACCGGTGCAGCCAATGCGCGATTGTTTTGAAGGTTGGGTGACTGAACCAGGGGTGTTCCAGGATGACTGGGGAAAACTCCAAAACCAGTACTGAGAAATAGAGAATCACACACCAGGCGATCTCGAACATGACCGAGTGATGTTGCCAGTTGATAATTGGCATGTAGATATGCCAGGGCAAACCCAGGTCGAAGATAAGCGAAACGATAAATGAACCATATCCCAGCAATGCCATCAGGATCGCTCTGCGTAGGATGGGACGGTATCTTTCAAGATGAAAAATGTAGACTATGCCAGCCAGAGTAAACCCGCCCCCTGCCAGGGCAACGAAAACCAGCTTGAAAGCAATCCACACTCCCCAGGGAGCCGAGTCGTTCATGCCAGTAGCAGTTCCAAGTCCACTTGTGAAGCGGATGATGGAGGCAACTAGCCCGGCAAAGACCACAGCCCACAGCCCATCCTTGATCCAGGTCCGAGTTGTGTCGTTCACTTTAGTGCTCCTCGTTTGATCCACTCGTTCGCGCTTTCCTAGCGAGGTCGGCTTGCATGCGCCGCTCGATAATCCAGTACAGGCCGGTCATCAACCCGGCTACACCAACGGTGATGGCTGGCACCTTGCCCAACCATTCCCAGGTTAGCTCTGGCATCGGTTCTTCTATGGGGGCCTGATAGTAACCCAGGAAATCCAGTGGCACATGGGATATGTACAATATTGCCGTGCCGCCGACTTCATGCGCGCCATACACTTTTGGAAGATAAGTTTGTGCAGCTTCCCGTATTCGCTGATTGGCAAGAGCGAGCAATTCGTTCCGTTCACCGAAGGTCAACACCTGTTCAGGACAGGTCTCAACGCAGGCAGGCAATTGTCCCTGTTCGAGGCGGTTGTAGCAGAGCGTACATTTCTGAACGAGCGGCGCGGGCGAGTCCCACTCGTAGCGCGGGATGCCAAAAGGACAAGCCATCATGCAATAACGGCAGCCCATGCACTTCTGGCTGTCGTATAACACCACACCCTCAGGCGTGCGGTACATCGCGCCTACCGGACAAGCCGACACGCAGGCTGGTTCCAGGCAATGACGGCAGAACTTGCGCACAAACCCACCCTCGGGACTTTCAACAATCGAAGACCATCGGCGCGCCGACAGGCCGTCAGGGGAGTGCTGTACTAAAAAAATTTCTGACCCGAGTTGGTTTGTCTCTGCGCAGGCGTCCACACATTGATTGCAACCCGTACAGCGAGTTACGTCCACTAAGATGCCAACCTGTTTCACACTGCCAATCATATTTTTCTTCCTTCTGGTCCGTGAAGGGTTTTGACAGTTTCGCTACCGCCCTGGGGCTTGAAATGCCATGCGACTTCCGTTCCCAGGCGGATAAGCGGGAAGAGTACGCAATGGGCGATTTTTGTGAATGGAATGAGAAGCGCCAGGACCATTCCATTCAACGTGTGGAAGAGCATCAGTCCATCGTAGGGGATTGGATTCCACGGGCGACCTGCCAGGAAACCGGACAGGAATATATTCAGGAGAAGGAGCAATAACAGATAATCAGCAAATTTGCTCAACTGCCGTGATCCATACACGTAAAGCCGGAATAACAGCAAGGCGCTGATCCCGAAGATGCCGACCAGCGTTAAAGCATCCAGGATCGGTTTTGAAATAGCTATCCATGCGATGCCGGTGTTGGCATTCAGGATGTCGATGTGATTCCGCAAGAACAATGACACAACCAGGATGCCAACGTGCAGGCTGAATGAGGCCAAGCTGTATCCTGCCCGGTTGCGGTGAAGCCGGTTAAGCGGGAGCAGCCATGAAACCGTTTGAATCGCAATTTGCCGGTAGGGTAAACGCCTATCACCAGCGCTGCGGATTGCTAAGATGATATCCCATGTGGTGAGGAATATCAGACGCAGCAGCCCGAGCGTCAGCACGGTCAAAACAAATAGAAAGGCGGGGCCTTTTGCGAGGGTCATCCAAGTGGGCATATTGAAAAGGGCCTCCTGTATTGAAATTAAAGTTGAATGGCGCGCAGTACCAGGTCGTGCACGCCGACGATTTGAACCGGGAGCTTGTAATGGTCGACCAGTTCGCGAAGCTGCTTTTTGCAGTTTGCGCACGGCGTAGCCACGATTTGCGCTTCGGTCTTTTGTATTTGTTCTGCTTTGGTTTTTCCTGCCACCTTCATACGGAAATCATAGATTTCATCCAGTGAGACCAGACCGCCGCCGCCACCACAACAGTAATTTTCCCTGCCGTTTGGTCGCATTTCCACGAAATCATTCACGAAGCTGCGCAGCAACTGTCGTGGCTGATTGACAATCCAGCCAGAGCGAGCGATGTTGCAAGGATCGTGGTATGTAACCCGCTCCGTGACCTGGTCTTTTTTCAAGCGCAACTTTCCCTCCCGAGCGGCCTGCTCGGTGACCTCCAAGATGCTTACTACCGGTAGGGAGCGTCCATTAGCGAAGGTAGGAACAAATTGTCGTGCAGAACGAGCGGCATGACCGCATTCCCCGATTAAAATCTTTTTAGCTTTCAACCGATGCGCTTCTTCTAAAAGTTTTTGAATGATTCGTTCCAATGCCCAATCATTGTAGAATAAACCATAGTTGATGCCATCATAATACTTCGAGCCAATCGTCCATGAAATACCTGCAGCTTGTAGCGCGGCGGCGTTGCCCATAAGCGTATCCGCCTCCATCAGATAATCGCTGACGGCGGGAAAGAAGATATATTCCGCTCCTTCCTGGTCGACAGGGAAATCTACCAATTTCCCTGTCATATCTTGTAGTTCCTCTTGCAAAAACTCAATATTGTCTAAAAGGGCAGGTAAGGGAATTGCTGACGTGTTCCCGGTTGTACCTTCTAATTGCTCACGGACTGAAACCACCAATCCTTTTGGTGCAATACCCGCCTCGCTGAGCACATATCGCCCAAAATGAGCCAGTAAGCCATGATCGATACCTAGCGGGCAATCCAGGGTGCAGCGCCGGCAGGCTGTACAGCGATAAAACAGTTCGGCCATCTCGTCAATTTTTTCATTGCTCAATGAGTTTCCTGGCACCAGCCGGTTAAGCAATTGTCCATTGCTCGAAAAATACTGTTTGTAAACATCTAAAAGCAAATTAGTCCGGTAACAGGGAATATCGCGCAGATCTTTCGATGTTTGATATACCTGGCAGCTTTCCGCACAGCGCCCGCATTTGGCGCTGGTCTTTGCGTAGAGTTCGATCAAGAAGTGATAGTTGCTGTTGCGCAATATTGCGGTTAGCGCCGACAGGAATTTCTCGGCCCGGTCGTCAAGCTCTGTGATCGAGGCTGACTCCAGGTGATAGAAATACGGCTGTTGGGGTGGGGAAGTTTCCATTGTTTTTTCAGAAGGGATTGTCATGTCAGTCACCTACTTGAGAATCTTGGACTACTGTTGGGGTAGAACCAATACTGCAATTCCTGTTGAGTTATCTGAATTCCGCCAACGGTGAAAAGCATCGCTGCTAAAAGCCAAACTATCACCGGGATTAAGACAATAGGTCTGTCCATCCAGTTCAAGCTCGACCTGACCGCAGAGACACAAAAAGGAATGGCGCCTGGTAGATGGTGTAATCTTAGAAGGAGAAGCTTTTTGTATGCATCCTGTTGATGTTGGGGTGTTGGCAAAAACCTGTAATGCTTGTTCGGTGATATCTGTTTCAAAATTCTCTTTGTTTGCTCTTTGTACAACTACTTTTGGTTTGCAAATTTCGAGGAAGAGCGAACTGGGGGAAACCCCCAGCGCATTTGCGATCCTACATAAAGTATCAATATTAGGAGCAACTTGGCTGCGTTCAACCAGGCTGATGGTATTAGCAGACAGATCACACCCACGAGCAAGCTGTTTGAGAGTCAGCCCGTTAGATTTTCTTAGGTAGCGTATTTTTTCACCTACACTGCGCCAGGATTCTTGTATCGTCATATTAATATTCGAGATTTGAGAGTATCAAAAAACCAACTGCATTGTACCAAATAAATTTATAAATGTAAAGTAAATTGGTTAAATTGACACAATAAACAACAAAATTAACCAATAAAGTTGTATAAACATAAACTTATGAAGGCTGACTCGATAAAATGGAAATCGTCTGATTTGCCAAGTATCACGAAACAGGCTAGAATCATATTGACTGTGTTGTCAATAAAGGAATACGTAGTTGAATGGGAAAAGCCCAAAAATAAGGGAGCGGGCTGCAGCCCGCTCCCTTATTTTTGGAACCTTCCGCGTGCTGCGTAACTATAAATAAAAGGATTTCGACATGGAAAATAAAGGGTCGGTGGGGAGTAAATTGCGCGCTGTCCGGGAGGAGCGTGGATTATCGCAACGTGAGTTAGCCCGACATGCCGGTATATCTACGAATGCAGTCAGCCTGATCGAGCGGGATGAGAATTCCCCCAGCGTTGCTACATTACAGAACTTGGCTGCAGCTCTCAATGTGAAGATGAGCTATTTTTTTGATGATCATGCCCCCACACAAATTCTGCATGTGAAGGCCGGGAATCGCCCGATAATAAGCAGCAAAGGAGTGCAAATTGAAGGGCTGGATGGCAAACTCAATTACCAGGAAATGGAACCATTCCTGATCTCATTAGAACCTAATTCAGGTATTGGTGAACGCCAGGTAGTGCATACCGGCCACGAGATGGTTTATTGTTTATCTGGAATCGTAGAATATTTAATTGACGGCAAAATCTTTTCATTGGAAGCAGGAGATTTTTTACTCTTCGAGGCACATTTACCCCACTTGTGGCGCAATGTAACCGATGAAGATGCAGTTATTCTTTTGGTGTTGCAGTCATCTGGGCAAGCCGATCAGACCGTTGAGCGACATTTTTCAGATTATCCATCCCTGCGGCACATTGGGAAATAGATATTTAGATTAGATGTTTCTTAGAAAGTGAGTAAGTGAAAATTAGAAGGGGTAAAATGAAATTATGCAGAAAGTTTCGAACTTGATTGATATCAACGCATCTTGCCAGGAAGTTTTTGACACGGTGATCAATATTGAGCGTCGCATGCAACTCAGTCCGTTGTGGGGTTTGAATGAACTGTTAGAGGTTGCACCAAATTATCCGGAGCCGGAGAGCAGTTACAAGGTCCGGGTTTTGACCGATGCGCCGTATGGTCTTTCACATGGGACGTTGAATGCCACCCAAAGCGCCATATCCGGATTGATGCATACGCTATTCCTGAAAGTAGCCCAGGCTGATAGAACTGTAAAACAATCTGAATTTGATGTAATTCAAAAACCAGTGGAAGTCGATGTGTCTATTGGGGAATTCGAAATGCCTGCCGAGCAGGAATATTTTGTGTCCGAGTATCATCCGCCGCACAAATTTAGTTATTATCTTGATGAGGATTGCAAAACGATTGTCACCTGGCGCTTCCAGAGTATCCCCTTTGGTACTCGCATAAACTACGAAGAGGTGTTTTGTAACGAGAACATAGGAGGCGAGGATTTCATCCCAACAATTCATCACGTGATTCGAGAATGGCTAACCAATATCAAGCGCTACAGTGAATTGCGTGATGGCCGGGGACGACAGTTCGTCAAGTGGTTTTTGGACCGATATTATTTGAAGCTACGCCCTGACCAGCGTCGCGTTGTGCAAATGCTTCTGTTTATGCAGGCAATCGGGTTGGGGACATTTGTGATTGCCGTAATCGGGTGGGGGATTGCCAGCTTGTTCTTTTAGATTTTCAAGGTATACGCAATTGAATTTGAAATACCCAAAAAAGGGAGAACAAGCGTAGCTGCTCTCCCTTTTTTGGGACCGCTTCACCAACTGTATAAGTTTCGATACTATTCTTTTGGTTCGTAGCAACAACGAAATCCGGTGTCATCACTGCGATGCAAGGGAGCAGCCCAGCTTCGATAGGCACAGCGTGCCCGGAATTTGGTCTCACGCCACGAACCCCCGCGGATGACCGATTTTCCTAGTGAAGCTTCTACAGAATTGGGCACAGAAGTGCACCCGGTATCAAGCCATTTTGGCAAGATATCATCTTTGTGCGAATCATAGACGTGAGCTTCCCGTCCATCTGTTGGATCGTAAGGGTAAGGTGCATATAAAGATGAATTCCATTCTTGCACATTGCCGCCCATGTCAGCAAGCCCATAGGGACTATCACCCTCCGGCGAGAATTGATCGACAGGTGACGTTCCATTCAGCTTTTCTTCGCTGGTGTTGCAAATACCTTTACTCCATTCATCTCCCCAGGGGAATACCCTTATTTCAGGGCCGCGTGCAGCTTTTTCCCATTCTGGTTCTGTGGGCAAACGCACTGGTAAACCAGTGATCTCTGTTGCCCAGGCGCAAAAAGCCATGGTGTCGAAATAGGAAACACCTACTACCGGATGATTTGCCAGATCAGTGGGATACTCGCCATTCGGCCAAAACAGGGGAGGGCGGCAGCCAACTGCCTGGACAAACTGGTTGTATTGCTCGTTCGTTACCGGGTATTTCATCATGTAATAGTCACTAACATGCAATACCTGATCGGGCATTTCAGTATTGTCAGCGTCACGGTCATGCCGCTGTTTGCTTCCCATCGTGAATTCAGATGCGGGGATTTTTACAAAATTCAAATTTATATCGGTCATGATGTTCTCCTTGATCTATTTTGATATATTAATTCTTCATTGTTTGGTCATTTCATCAGTGATAGGCAGGTTGACCAGGGGACGGCTTGTAGCAACGCGGACCAGTTCGACGGTATTTTGAACGTCTAACTTGGACATAATATTGGTGCGGTGAACAGAAACTGTTTTGGGGCTGATGCTGAGCGCCAAGGCTATCTCCTTGTTGCTTTTCCCTTCCACAATTAGCTGTAGTACCTGGCTTTCGCGATCAGTCAAACGAGGCTCGGTTTTACTGCCATTGTAACCAGGCCGAGAGTACTCTTGCAACACCTCTTGTGTGATTTTATTTGTAAGGAAGGCTCCTTGCTCGTGTACTTGCCTTATTGCATTCAGCATTTCACGCCTTCCAGAACGCTTCAAAACATAGCCCGAGGCGCCTGCTCCTAGTGCTGGAGCGATGTACTCACGATTATCATGTTGTGTCAACATCAATACTTTAACATGAGGGAAACGTTCTTTGATTAACCGCGTAGCCTCCAGACCATTTGTTTTGGGCATAGAGATGTCCATGAGAACTATGTCTGGTAGCAATGTGCTGATGACTTCAAGCGCTTCTGACCCGTTGCTAGCCTCTCCAACCACAAGGATATCTTCCTGGCTTTCGAGAAGCGAACGAATACCGTCACGCAAAATAGCGTGGTCATCAACAACCAGGATCCTAATCATAAACAGGACTCCTTTCTTCGATCGGAACGCGGATATGGATTTGGGTTCCGCTGCCTGGAGAAGAATCGATTTCCAAGTCTCCTCCTAACAGTTCGATGCGTTCTTGCATACCGAGTAAGCCCAATCCGCGCGTGTTCTCAGGAAAGATGAAATCTTTACTGTCGATTTCTTTTATTGTTTCAATGCTCAGTTCTGTCAGATCAAAGCCAATCCCATCATCAATAATGCTAACTTCTGTTACACCATTGTTCATGTTCAAACGGATTTCTACATTTCGCGCAGCTGCATGGCGAGCAATGTTGTTGATGGCTTCCTGCACGACACGATAGAGCGCTGTCTCGATGTTAACCGGCAGGCGTTGGGGGGCGCTCTCACCGTTTAGTAAATTAGTGTCAGAGTCAGTATTGACAGTTACACGTACGCCTTTGGGTTCAAGTCGGGTTTCGGACAACCAACGCAAGGCCGGGATCAGGCCTAATTGATCAAGCATCGATGGACGGAGATCAAACATAAGTTTATGGATGTTTTCCAACGTGTGCTGGGTCAGATCGCAAATGCTTTGTAATCGCGCTCTAATTGCAGGAAGGTCTTCCAGTTCCAAGCCATCTTCGGCATCATATAACAAGGCTGTCAGGGATTGGCTAACTTCATCATGCAATTCGCGAGCAATGCGTTTACGCTCTTCTTCTTGAGCTGCCAGTGATTTTTTGAATAGCTCACCACGGACACGTTCCTTGCGCTGCACATCCGCATATAAACGCGCATTTTCTACTGCAATGGCGATCTGATTGCCAATTGCGTTTAGTAGATTCTGCTCGTCTTCGGAAAACAAAGTGGTTTCGTGAGTGCCAATGCACATACTTCCTAACGCCCAACCTTTGGTCATAAGGGGAACGTGTATTAACGATGTGATGTTTTCACGCTGTAATGATCTTGCGCCTCGTCCCCTGTAGGAAGATATATCAGGCACCACGACAGTTTTTCCAAGTTCCATAACGCCGCCGCAAGAACCGTCGAGCATGCCTACTTGATATGCAAGGCGGGCAGCTTTCTTTGATAGCCCACGATAGGCCATCAACTCCAATTGGCCTCGGACCGGATTTTGAAGAAAAATTGCAATTACATCAATACCTGTCAATGGAACCACTTCATCCAGGGCACGGTTCAGAATGTCTTCTAGGTCTAGGGATTGGTTTACGGTCAGCGCAACTGCATTCAAGATGGACAATTGCTGGGTGCGGGCCTGGACGCGGGCGTCCAATTCCCGGTTCCAGGTTTGGATCTCGTCCACCGACTGCTGCAAGCGCGTACACATGGTGATGAAACTGTTTGTGAGCACGCCGATTTCATCCCTACGGCGGATGGCTTTTCTTGCCAATGTTTCCGCCAGGGTACATTCTACAAATTTCAGGGTAGATGTGTCAGACTGAATCTCACCGATCTTTTGTGTAGCATCCGTCAGCACTTGAACAGGGGTAATCACGCTGCGCGTGGTCATCATAACCAACCCTAGAGCGCCCACAATGGCAAGCAAGGCAAGGACTGCAGTTTGAAATTCGATCCTTCGCACAGGGGCAAATAACTCTTGAGTATCGTGCCAGATGACTACTCCCCAAGGTACCTGCGAAAGCGGGGCAAAGGCTATAATGGTACCCGTTTCGAGTTCATTTGTGGCGCAGCCCAGGCAGGCTTCGTACATGGTTTTGGTATCCTGGAATAATTGGTTGGTGATCCTTTCAATTGTGCTTGGTGTCAGTGTATGCCCAGGATTGGTGCTTACCAGTACACGCCCCTGGATATCCAGAATTTGCAAAGTTCCGACCCGCTCCAAATCCAATGAGCCGCGGGAAATGAAAATGTCGGGATCAGAAAGGTCCAATATGGCAGCCAGTGTCCCTTTAGGTTCGGCACTATTTGAATGGGAAATTGGGACAAAAACAACAGCATATGGACGCGGTATTCCATCAACTGAAAGAACTCTTGAACCAGTGCTGTTCCTGGTTTGAGAGAGCAGCTTATCGTTCCACTCGATAGTTGGTGAATTTTCTGTTGCAGCATGCAGATGATTATTTGAATCGAATAGATAGATACCTTTGACCGGGCGGAAATCTCGTTCGAAAATCCCTTCCCATTCTTCAAGGTCGGCTTGGGGATCATCCATATTTATGTGAGATGACATAATTGTGAGCGTACCTGCAACGTGGCTCAAGCTTGAATCCAGACTTTCTGCAAGTATGCGCACTCTTAACACATGCTCGTCAAGCAACTGTTGCGTTACCTGGCGTGCGTTTGATATTGCAATGAAAGCAAAAATTGCCATCAAACCCATCAGACCGACCGTAACCAGGAGTGACATCTTGCTGCGCAAACCGATATCGAACCATTTTCTGGTCAGGAAGCGCTCTAGCCACTTTTGATAGAAACGTTTCCAACTTGTGCGGAAAAGGTCAAAGATTTTCATAGTCACTTACCTTTTCCCCTTGCGTTTGTTGGGAAGACGGAGAAGGCCACTCACAATATCGGGTTCGTTTACAATATTTGCAAACACCGTCTTCCTCAAGAGTTCTAAAAACATCTTCAAATTCTCCCATCATGTCATACCATTCATAAGTGCGCCCAATGGTGATGCGTAAAGGTGTTTGAGGCATGTTAAAAGTCGAGCGAGCCTTGGTCGTTTCATAATAGAAAAATTGCGATTCGAGCCGTAACCGATCCCCGGTCAATGGGACCGGCCCACCAGTTTGAGGTTGCAGCATGTCAGTTAATCCCGCGACAAATGATACCTGCCAGCGTGGCATGACCTTGAGTTTGATGCCACATCCAACAACATTCGTGATTGTTTTATATAGTTGTAAGTACGTTATGTTCTCACCGCCCAATATGTAACGCTCTCCCACGCAACCTTTGATAGCAGCTTCAATAGCTCCCTGCGCCGCATCGCAGATTGGAACAATGTTTATCCCCCCCGGTGGGATGAGAGGTGGTACCTTGTGATTTCCCACCTCTACAACCATTCCGCTGGATACTTTGCGCACATCGCGTGGGCCAATCACTGTGGTCGGGTTGACGAGAACAACAGGCAATCCCTTTTTGACATATTTGAAAGCGATTTCCTCTGCCAGATATTTACTGTGCCCATAAACAAATCGTTCTGGCTCGACGTTGAAGGTGTAACTTTCGTCTACGATTTCATTTGGATGAATGCCCATAGCGGCGGTCGAGCTGATGTGGACCACGCGGTCAATACCGGACTTCAGGGCTGCTTCCATTACATGACGTGTTCCATCCACGTTGACCTGGTACATACGCTCTTTCCCCTGATTCCAGTAATCGACCACTCCCGCCGCATGGAAAACCACATCAATGCCCTGCATCGCAGGGGGCAGGGTATCTGGTTCCAGCACATCCCCGCTGACAAAATCGAATGGCCCGCCTTCCAACAACTCGCGCGATGCACCTTGGCGTTCCAAAATGCTTACATCCCAATGGCGTTCTACCAATCGCAGGGCGATATTCGAGCCTACGAAACCAGTTCCGCCAGTCACTAATGCGCGAGTCATGCCGGATTTATCTCACTATCATCCAATCGCCGAAAGTTCTAAAAATGGTCTGAACCATTCCAGTGAAGATTGCAGCTTGACCACTTCGCCAATAATAATGATTGCAGGTGGCTTTATATTGGCAGCTTTTTCGAGAATATCTTCCAGCGTTCCTGTTACAACTTTTTGCTCTGGTAAAGTTCCCCGTTCGATTAAAGCGATGGGTGTTTCGGGCAAACGACCGGCTTCTATTAGGGATGTGACAATAATATTCAAATTGTGTACACCCATCAGGAACACCAGCGTATCAACCCCCTGGGAAAGCGCCTGCCAGTTTACATCTAAGGGTTTTGAGCCTGCACAATGACCGGTGATAAATGCCACGCTGCATGCCATTTCCCTTTGTGTGACCGGGATGCCGGCATAAGCAGGGACTGCGATTGCACTGGTCACGCCTGGAACGATCTCGAAGGGGATACCTGCCTCGGCTAGATCCTGTGCCTCTTCCCCCCCGCGTCCGAAGACAAATGGATCGCCACCTTTTAGCCGTACTACTATTTTTCCTTTTCGTGCTTCATCTATTAGGATGGAATTTATTTGCTCTTGGGGAACAGGATGGTGATCGGGCTTCTTTCCGACATCAATGATCTCAGCCTGTGCCGCATATCCCAATAGTTGTTGGTTTGCAAGGCGATCGTGTACAACTACATCCGCTTTTTGCAGACATTCCAGTCCGCGCAATGTTAGCAGGCCCGGGTCGCCAGGCCCTGCGCCGACCAGGTAGACGATGCCATTGAGAGAGTGATCAGTGTTGTTGGTGTAGTTGTTCTCTAGCATAGATTTTCGCCGCATTTTTCCCTTGGGATTGGATGATGTGCAATATTTCTGAATCTATGATGCGTAAAGCCGCTTGCCGACGGGCTTCACCAGCAGGATGCTCTGCTAGGAGCTCCGGGCGCAGTTCGGACAAGATCTCAGTCAATGTTCCGTATTCTGGTCCAATGATTTCTTCAAGCCGCTCGCGTAATCGTCGTGCCAATGCCGGGCTGCTTCCCCCGGTGGAGACTGCCACGCTCATTTCGCCACGCTGCAAAACGGCCGGCAGGATAAAAGTGCTGTGTTTCGGGTCATCGACAACATTGATCAGGCAGCCGCGCGCTTTTGCCTCAGTCCATACAGCCTGGTTCACAGCTTCATCATCGGTAGCAGCTACCACCAGGAAAGCGCCGTCCAGATCCCCATCCTGATAAGAACGTTGGGTATGAGTGACTGCGCTTGTGTCAACCAGGGATTGCAATTCTGGCACGAGGAGCGGGCTGATGACCCTTACCTGTGCTTCTGCAGACAATAATCCTTCAACTTTTCGGGCAGCCACATGCCCCCCACCAACCACCACCGCTTGCTGTGACTGCAGCCCGATCAGACAGATTGTGTAAGTTTTCACTAACTTTATTTTAATCCTAATGACATTTCGAAGTCAAATGATGGAAGTCACTATCTTAAGTTACAGATTGCCAAATGGGGGAAATCAATATTGAAAGCGCTGATTCAAGATAGCGTACTACTTTCCCCGCTCTGATGATTCTTAATTAACCAAATAAACTTATACTTGACATAAAAATAGGATTTTTGATACCTTTTGACAGTCTTCGCAAGGATTACATGGCTAAGATAGGCGAAATACTTTTAGGAGGCAGGTATGAAATCCAATCCAACTCGCTTCTGGTGGACGGTTGTCGCCCTCGGCTGGGCATTTGACTTTCTCTTCTGGAAGAAAGCGCCTGGTATCAATATTGCTATCTATGTTCTTCTGTGTCTGGCAGTTGGGATGTTGCTTCTGCGGACGGATGGACATCGCCCAAAGCGGAACACAACCTTTGTTTTGCCGCTCATTGCAATATTTGCAGTCATAACGTTTCTCCGCCAGGAACCGATGACCGTTTTCCTTTCGGTCGTTTTGATCATATTCCTGATGGGAGTGTTTGCCATCTCCTTCCTGGGTGGGCGTTGGCCTTCCTACAGCTTGCTCGATTACTTTTATGGCTTTCTACGATTGGCAGGCAGCGTGGTCGCCCGTCCGCTGGGGTTTTCGGCTGAAGTGAAACGGGAGCGGTCTGAGAGCGGAGAAAGAGGCGCATCCCGGGTCTGGCCAGTGGTGCGCGGCATCCTGATCGCGCTCCCGATTGTGGCTATCTTTGCATCGCTGTTGAGTTCGGCTGATTTAGTTTTTGGTCAGCGCCTGGAAGAATTTATAGAACTGTTCAACCTGGAGAATTTGCCTGAGTATATCTTTCGCCTGGTTTATATCCTGATATTTGCGTATGCCCTTGCGGGCGTATATTTGCATGCCGCCACACAAAGCAAGGATGAAAAATTGGTCGGTGAAGAAAAACCAGTGATTCCTTCATTCCTGGGCTTTACGGAAGCAGCCATTGTACTGGGCAGTGTGGCGACTTTGTTTGCGATTTTTGTGTTCATCCAGTTCCAGTATTTCTTTGGCGGGCAGACCAATATCCAGATCGATGGTTATACTTATTCCGAATATGCTCGCCGCGGCTTTGGCGAGCTTGTGACGGTGGCCTTCTTCAGCCTACTGCTTATCTTGAGCGCCAGTGGCGTCACACGCCGCGAAACGGTAACACAGCGCCGCGTTTTTTCAGGCCTGGGAATCGGCATTGTCGCGCTGGTGCTTGTGATGTTGGTCTCGGCCTTCCAGCGCCTGGTGCTTTACGAAACAGCCTATGGGTTTTCCCGTTTGCGGACATATACGCACATCTTCATTCTTTGGCTGGCCTTATTATTGGTAGCGGTCGTAGTGTTGGAGATTCTGCAGCGTGAGCGCGCATTTGCGCTAGCGGCGGTGATCGCTTCACTTGGATTTGTCTTGAGCCTGGGGATCATGAACGTGGACGGTTTCATCGTCCAACAGAATGTGGAGCGAACCTTACGGGGTGAAGATTTTGATGCATCTTATTTGATGGAACTCTCCGCCGACGCTGTCCCAGCCCTGGCAGCAGCGTATCAGACTCAGTCTTTGCCTGTTTCCGTTAAAGAGGGCGTGGGCGCGGCCCTGGTCTGTTATGCGTCCGGGAACAGCCGCGACGACAATTCCACTCCCTGGCAATCGTTCCATCTTTCCCGTGCGAACGCAGCCAGAGTTTTGGCGTCCCTTGAATCTGATTTAGAGTCATATCAGCTGGATGAAGAAGATTGGAGCTATAACGTTATCACTCCTTCCGGGGAGGAATATCATTGTTACAGTTTTTGGGATTAGGATTTAACCTGAAATGAAATGAAAAAGCGACCTGCATAGGCCGCTTTTTCGTCAATGGGATGGGGCTATTGTGGTTTCAAGCGTGCAGTCAGGTCGCGCAGTTGCACAAATGAGATCGGCTTGACCATCACAAAATCAGCCATTGACTCATAAGCCTCGGCTAACCTGGCATCTGCGGTAGTGAGCATAACATAGGTATCTTTAAACCTTTCATCTGCTTTGATATCTTTCAACAGGTCTGCACCTGAAATATGAGGAAGATGCATGTCCAAAAGAACCATGAAAGGAACCTCTTCTTTCAATCGTTGCTGTGCCTTCAGACCATCTTTGATCTGTTCAACTTGATAGCCAACGGTTTCTAGCGCATCGGCAAAAATTGTGCTGAGATCCTCATCGTCTTCGATGATAAAAACTAATTCGCTCATGATTACTCCTTCGCTTTGCTCTTTGTTTCAATAGGAAGAGTGATAGAAAAGACACTTCCCTTTCCAATTTCGCTTTCGACGGAAATATTTCCTCCCATTAGAGTTACCAATTGTTTGACGATTGATAGCCCCAGGCCAAATCCGCCGTGTACACGGGTTGTAGTCCCTTCCACTTGTCGAAATGTGTCAAAAATATGGGGGAGTTCTTCTTTTGGAATCCCCTGCCCGGTATCTGAAACGTTTATTTTCCATTGATTTGTGTCAAGTTTGGAAAGCTGGACATGAACAGAGCCTTCCTTCGTGAATTTGACAGCATTATTGACCAGATTGACCAGGATTTGTTGTAAGCGGGAGCTGTCTCCAATGAGCGTTTCTGGCATGTTCGGATCAAGCTCACTTGTCAATTCAAGACCTTTGTCAGCGGTTAGTTTATCCATCACACTGTGCAGGTTCTCGAGCAAATCCGATGATTTGATACTTTCATATTTTATCTTGAGTTTTCCTGCTTCCATTTGTGCCTGATCGAGCAAGTCGTTGATCAAATTAAGCAACCTGCTTGAGTTCGATATGATCCGGCTGGTCATTTTGGCTTGCTTATCATTCAACGGGCCATAGATCTGTTCTCTAAAAATTTCTGCATATCCAAGGATGGCGCTAATCGGGGTGCGCAGTTCGTGGGAGACCATAGCCACAAAGGCGCTCTTCATCCGCTCTAACTCGGCCTCTTTTGTGAAATCGCGAAATACGGCCACAGTTCCTACCTCGCCTCCTTCACGGTCGAGTACCTGCCCGGAACTGACAGAGATGGTTTTCTGTCCCCACTCTACTCGATGGCTGGCAAGTTGTTTTCCAGGCTCGGTCAACACCCCGGCTAAAATTCCTTTATTTCTTGCGTCCATAGGGCTGGTTTCTACCAATTCGCTGACAGTGGCATCTACGATGTTATTCAATGGCACATTGATCAGGTTTGACAAAGCCGGATTTGCCTGAATTGCGCTACCCTGGGTATCGAAAACGATCACGCCATCCGCAATACTTTCCAGAATCGCCTGGCTACGACCGGCTTCAATTCGTTCACGGGTAAGCGCCTCGGCCAGGGCATGTGTACGCTCCTTGACGATTTGGTCGAGGTTGGTATTGATGGTACGGAGTTCTTTGAGTGTTTGTTCGAGGCTGCGAGATGACAGCCAAGAAACAAAAGCGACCATAAAGAAACCCGCGATTGCAAACGAGTTGGTAGCTGTTCCAACTGCCCTGGCAAGAAGGCTTATTTCTATTGAACTGATTAGAGCGAAGATAAAACTAGATACCGGGCTTAGAAGAATGCTAGCCATGATGATGGGGATTGTAAAAATAAACAAACTCCGCCCATTAGCTAGCTCTACTTTCGAATCTGAAAACAGAAAAATAATCATCAGGAACAACAGGAAAAGAAAACTGGCCACCCAGCCTGGAATTCTTTGGCTGCGATTAATGACCCAAAAAACTGCTGCTCCCAAAAGCAAGCCAACTGCAGCTGCTAATCCTAGCCAGAGATCGTTTGTGTTTTGTATAAGCTCAAATGCATATGATAATAGAACGATTAAAAGGGTTAGGAGAGATAAACCAGCCAGCCCTGCAAGGATTATGTTCAGCAGCTTTCGTCGACGCGCATCATCCGGGTCAGAAGATGGCACGTCTGTAAAGCGATTCAATTGTTTAGATATACTTTTTGACAAATTCATATCTAATTCCTCGATAGCTCTAGTGCACTCAAAATCGCTGACTTCACAACGTATTCCGGGCAATACAACACTTTTCCAATCCATAG
>Ga0209536_100007071_pt1 | contig 17055 bp, 13 predicted proteins | sample DeeMarSeWOR28_12_FD_187461 | JGI IMG/M metagenome (GOLD analysis project Ga0209536, IMG submission 187461) | Marine sediment microbial communities from White Oak River estuary, North Carolina - WOR-2-8_12 (SPAdes) (version 2) | ecosystem: Environmental > Aquatic > Marine > Intertidal zone >... | reverse complement strand
TATAGCCGAGGCCATGAACAAGGTGGGCAAAGAGGGCGTGATCACCGTGGAGGAAGCCAAGGCCATGGAGACCACCCTGGAGGTGGTGGAAGGCATGCAGTTTGACCGTGGCTACACCTCACCCTACTTTGTCACCGATGCCGAGCGCATGGAGGTGGTGCTGGAGGAGCCCTATCTTCTCATCCATGAAAAGAAAATCAGCAACATGAAGGATTTGTTGCCCCTCCTCGAGCAGATTGCCAAGATGGGGAGGCCACTGATGATCATCGCCGAGGATGTTGAGGGTGAGGCCCTGGCCACCCTGGTGGTGAACAAGCTGCGAGGCACTCTCAAGGTCTGTGCAGCCAAGGCTCCTGGTTTTGGTGATCGGCGCAAGGCCATGTTGGAGGACATTGCAATTCTCACGGGTGGTCAGGTGATCTCTGAAGACTTGGGCATCAAATTAGAGAACGTTAGCATCAACGATCTGGGCACTGCCAAGACGGTAAGGGTGGACAAGGACAATACCACCATCGTGGACGGCGGTGGCACCCGTGAGGCCCTTGAAGGACGGGTCAAGCAGATCCGTGCTCAGGTTGAAGAGACCACCTCCGATTGGGACCGGGAGAAATTGCAGGAGCGCTTGGCCAAGCTGATTGGCGGTGTGGCGGTGATCAATGTCGGGGCCGCTACCGAGACTGAGATGAAGGAGAGGAAGGCACGGGTTGAGGATGCCCTGAACGCCACTCGCGCAGCGGTTGAGGAAGGTATTGTTCCTGGTGGTGGCGTGGCCCTGCTCCGCTGCATTCCCGTGCTGGACAAGTTAAAGCTCGAGCACGAGGAAGCTTCTGGGGTGAAGATTGTCAAGCGGGCTCTGGAAGAACCGGTGCGGCAGATTGCCAACAATGCCGGGCATGAGGGCTCGGTTGTGGTTGAGCGCCTCAAGAACGAAAAGGGCGCCTTTGGTTTCAATGCCGAGACTGAGCAATACGAGGATCTCACCAAGGCTGGCGTGATCGATCCCACCAAGGTGGTGCGTTTTGCCTTGCAGAATGCTTCCAGCGTGGCCTCACTGCTCCTGACCACCCAGGCTACCGTCGCTGAAAAGCCCGAAGAAAAGGAACAAATGCCAATGCATGGCGGAGGCGGCATGGGCGGCGACATGGGGGGCATGTATTAGGTCGACAACCCCTTCTTTACAGCACTGAACGAAATTCAACAGACCCACGCCCTTCGGGGTGTGGGTTTTTTATTTCGGAACGCGGAATGCGGATTTGAGACTCGTTCCGCATCTCGAAATCCCAGGCGGGCACCGAGGGTGGGTTGAGTTCGGTGGGGCCACCCTTCGTCCCGGCCTGAGTGGTCCAAAATTACTCAAAAGTCTTCGAACCTGTCGGCGGGTTAGTGGACTCCGTTGCCGATTTGAAACGTTGATCGATTTTGCTCCGGCGGAATTGGTGGTAGGCGCTTCTTACCGCGACATAAGGATCCAGGGCCATTTCTATGAGCGCCTCATAGTCTCCAATGGCCAGGGAGGTCTTGTTGACCTGCTCAAAAGCGTTTAAACCTATGGCAGGCAGAATTCCAATGTTCACGAAGCCCACGGGGTTGACGAAAGCATCACCCACACGACCCACCCCATCGCGCAAACTGGTGGGCCCAAAAAGCGGCAAATTCAGGTAGAGCCCCGGTCCCAGACCCCATACTCCAAAAGTTTGGCCAAGATCCTCGTCCTGTTTTGGGAGCTTTAGTGCTCTGCCAACGTCAAAAAGACCCCCGATGCCTAAAATGGAGTTCACCGTAAAGCGAGACAGCTCAACGGCCGCGCCAGGGAGGTTTGCCTGTAGCAGGCAGTTCACTAACCGAACGGGGGCGGTCAGGTTAGAGAAAAAATTGCGCACACTCAGCCGCATGGGTTCGGGGACTACCGCCTTGTAACCGGAGGCCACGGGTTTGAGGAACCAGAAGTAGAGTTTGTCATTGAAATGGAAAATGACCCTGTTGACCGGCTCCAGAGGATCAGCAATGGCCTGCTGCTCTGACTCCAAATCGCCCGCTTCAGAATCTTGAGCAAAAGGATCTTCAAAAGTCTCCAAGTCTTGCTCGTCGGGTTCCGAGGGTTCCTGTGTCTGTGCCGGTTGAGCGCTATCAAGGGTCAGCGTCCCGGAAATGTTCTGATCGAAAGGGGAAGGTGGATTAGTAGGCTGTCTGGAACCACAACCAGATAATATAACAAGGCAGAGGAGGGGTATCCAGTAACGCATATTCATTGGGGCTGGCTCTTGGTTAAATTATCCTAGTCGCTCCAGTATGGCTCCTACATCTCACGCCGGCTCGAAAATGATTTATCATGAAGACTTGGGATCAATTCTTGGCGACCTTGTCTTTCAACTTCGCCACCAGTCCCTCGTATGAGGAATTCAGGATGATGCTGTTGAATTGTGTTCGGTAATTGTTGACCAGGCTTACCCCCTCAATCGAGACGTCATAGATTAACCACTCGTCACTTTTTTTCTGGAGCCGGTACTCGATGGGGATTTCTACATCTTTCGACGTAAAGACGCTCAGGCTGACGAGGGCGTACTTCCCTTCGATTCTTTCTCCGGTGTAGGTCACCTTTTCTCCCGAATAATTCTCCACTCGATTCATATAGGTTCGCTCAAGCAGGTCGGCAAAGAGTGGGACAAACTCATCCTTTTCCTTGTCGGTTCGATCCTTCCAGTGCCTGGCCAGGGAGCGCCGTGCCATCTCCTGCCAATCAAAACGCTCATCCGCGACGCCACGCATCAGCCGCCGCCTTTCTTTGGCCTTCTCCGGCGCCTTGAACTCGGGATCGTTGAGGATGTCAATGACCTTGTCGATGGTCGATTTTATCTGAACCGTAGGCTCTCCTGCCGAAGCCGGAGCAGCCAGGACACAGATCAAAAAGCAAAGCACAATACCGCCATAGAAAGAGGTACGATACATGAACGTCTCCAGTTAAAGTTTACTCCACCTTGCCAAAGACAAATCGTGCGATCAATTCCTCAAAATCCACAGGTGGCTGTGTATCGCGAATTTTACCCCCCGGCTGAATCATCTCTTCAGCTCCTCCGGGGGAGATCTCAACATACTTCTCGCCGATCAATCCCTTGGTCTTGATGGAAGCGATGGAGTCTTCCTGAATTTTAACGTCTTGGTCGAGATGAATCATGATTTTGGCCTGGTAATCCTCCAAGCTGACGCTTTTGACCCGCCCGACCTCCACACCGGCAATCTCAACGGCAGAGCCTGTTCTGATGCCACCACTGTCAGAAAAGATGGCGTGGACGTTGTATCCTTCACCGCCAAATATCTCCATCTTACCCAACTTTATGGAGAGATACCCCAAGCAGATGGTACCGACGATAAGGAATAAACCCACCGCCAACTCAATATCCAGCTTCCTCATAATTGCCCCCAGCTGTCCACATGGACCATGAGAGTCGTGAGGGTAATGGTTTACATCCCCTCGATACTATCCCCTACAAACTGCTGAACGGTAGGATTGTCCGACGACAGAATCTCATCTGGAGATCCTGCCACCAGAATCCTCCCCTCGTCCAACACGGCCACCCTTGCAACGATTCTGAAAATCTTCGGAATTTCATGGGTGACAATGATTCCTGTGAAGTTCAACCGCTTGTGGCAAGAAGATATCAGAGCCAGAATGGTATTCGCGGTTATGGGATCCAAGCCGGTTGTGGGCTCGTCGAAGAACATGATCTCAGGTTCTCTGACCAGGGCTCTGGCCAGAGCGGCCCGCTTGATCATTCCTCCACTGATCTCAGCAGGGAATTTGTTCTCAGAGCCAGAAAGCCCCACCTGATCCAATTCAGAGAGCACCCTATCTTTGATCTCTTTTTCTTTCAGTTTCGTTTTCTCTCGCAAGGGAAATGCAACGTTATCAAATACCGTCAGCGAGTCGAACAGGGCCCCTCCCTGGAAGAGGAAGCCGAAGCGGCTCCTCAGCCGACCCAGCTCTTTAGCATTCAAGCGAGCTATATCGTGCCCGTCAACGGACACACGACCCCGATCAGGCTTCATCAGCCCGGCCACGTGTTTCATCAGGACACTCTTGCCATAGCCGCTTTTTCCAATTAGGGCGACAATTTCTCCCTTTCCCACCTGGAGAGAAACTCCCCGGAGAACTTCAAATCCATTGAACGATTTATAGATGTCTTCAACCTTGATCATGTCTTGCCTCAGAAAAGAGCGGAGGTCATGAAATAGTCCCAAATGAGAATCAACACCGATGATAGAACCACTGCCTGGGTAGTAGCCCGGCTTACGCCTTCGGCGCCAAATCCGGAGTAAAATCCTTTGTAACAACAAACCCAGGCAATGATAGCACCAAAACTGATAGATTTATAGAACCCTCCACTGATATCTGTCAGATCAACATAGTTGACCATCTCGCCAAAGTAGGTGCCCGGCCCAACTCCAAGCAGCTTTACTCCGACGAGGTACCCTCCAAAAATACCGATCACATTAAATATGGCTGTCAGCAGCGGTAACGCTATAAGTGCCGCCAGGAGATTGGGAACGATGAGGTAGCGGTAGGGGTTCAGCCCCATCAATTCAAGGGCATCGATCTGTTCGCTGATCCGCATGATGCCAATTTCAGCGGTCACTGCGGAGCCGGCCCTTCCAGTCACCATGAGAGCTGAAATTACCGGGCCCAATTCTTTAACCAGGGCCAGGGCCACCATCGGCCCCAGGAAGGCTTCAGAACCGAATCTCGTCAGGGTGTAAAAACCCTGAAGACCCAAAACCATCCCGGTGAACGCACCCGTGAGTAAAATGACCAGGGAGGATTGAAATCCTACGAACCAGATCTGCTTGAGCAAACGGTAGAACTTGAGAGGAGGTGTCAATGAGTAAAAAACAGCCTTCAACAAGAAAGTGCCCATGCGTCCCAATCTACCCAAACCAAACAGCGATGCTGCACCCAACCTTCTGACGATATTCATTAGTGAGTAGTCCCTCTAGCCACCAAGGTTTCAGCGAAGACGACGCAGCCTGGTCAATGGATTGCACGGATTCGCAGGCGAAAACTCGCACCTCCCAAAATGGTGGAAGTAGCTTTCCTTTATTGATATCCTCATCGTTCAGCCATCGCCACAGATTTCTCTATAACGGCGCCAGCTCAATGATCAAAAAAACAATATTGTTTGGACGGGATACAGTTTTGTTGAGGCTAATTTGTACTTGAAACGTTGGCACGGCTTTCTTATATAACATAATGTTTTCTGCCACGCACTAGGTAATGTGGCTGCTCCAACAAGATTCCACAAATTCATACTTGCGACTCACAATGTTAAGATCTAGAGAGCGTTTAACATGGAGTCAATCTGCAATATTTTTGTCCTGCTCGGTGCCGCCGTCTGGTTGAGCATCTTGCTGTTACCCTGGCGTCCCTGGAGTACACGTGAACGGTTGGATGCTGATTCTCCCTCCCCAGACGAGGATCTGAGTGATATTACCGTTCTCATCCCGGCGCGTAACGAGGCGGCGATGATTCAGTCCACTTTGCCGGCTTTGCAGGCTCAGGGACGTGATCTCAACATCATTGTCGTGGATGACCAGTCCACGGACTGCACCGCCCAAACCGCGCGAAATTCTACTGCACAGAAGGTGCGTGTCATTTCGGGTCACCCTTTGCCCCCTGGATGGAGTGGAAAGATCTGGGCCCTTGAACAGGGTCGCAGGCACATCAAGACTCCCCTTACCCTGCTCCTCGATGCCGATATTAAGACCCACCCGGGCATTGTCGCAGAACTGCGGAAAATGATGCGCAAAAAGAACGTTCGCCTGATTTCACTCATGGCAGTTCTACGCATGAAAACCTTCTGGGAAAAGCTGTCGATGCCAGCCTTTGTCTACTTCTTCAAATTACTCTATCCGTTCCAGCTGTCAAATTCACGGTCTTCTAAGGTTGCCGCCGCAGCCGGGGGCTGCATTTTGCTGGAGACTTGGCTCCTGGAAGAAATTGGGGGGTTTCACGCTTTGAGGGGAGAGTTAATCGATGACTGCGCCTTGGCACTGAGGGTCAAGGCAATGGGTTACGAGACCTGGATCGGGCTGACCCATTCTGTCAGCAGTCTTCGACCATACAACAACTTAAAAGCTATATGGAACATGGTGGCCCGAACCGCTTTTACGCAACTGCGCTATTCCAATCTTGCCTTGGCTCTGTGCACCATTTTGATGGTAGCAAGTTTTTGGCTGCCGGCCTTTGGTCTGCTCACGCCTACCCCAACGGTAGCAGTTCTGTCGGCTGTTGGCCTCTGCTGCATGGTACTCGGTTACTTGCCGACGCTCAGGTTCTACAGAATGCCAGGCTGGTGGGCTTTGGCTATGCCGATGATTGGCTCCCTCTTTCTGGCAATGACCTGGACGTCGGCAGTCCGGCATTGGCTTGGCAAGGGCTCTCTATGGAAGGGCAGAGCTTACTCGAAAGAGGCGTGAGAAAAAGCAATGTTTCTGAATCCTTCAGTGCTTCTCGTACTCCTTTATTTTCTGGTTAATTTTGCTCAGAAAATCGTCGAAGTTATTTTTCTTGAGATAAGAGGTGTAATCAGCGCGCTTCAGGGAGAGATCGCTGACGCCCTGAGCAATGACGTTGATGATCCGCCATTCATCGCTATGTTGATGCAGGATGTAGTCCAGCTCAACCTGTTCTCCTGACGATTTGACAAGCACGGTCTTTACCAGAATACGGCCGCTTTGGAGTTCCCCCTCTGAGATGGTCTTGAAGCGCTCGCCGGAATACCCGTCAAAGCGGTCGGCATAAATGGCGATGCTGAGTTGGGTGAAGGTTTCGACAAATTCCGACTTTTCCTCAGGAGTGAATTTTTTCCAGTACCTGCCCACGACTGTCTTTGCAATGAAGGGCAAGTCATAACTTGAGTTCACAACCGGAGCAAGCCGTTCGTACCGGCCTTTATATCCAAGCGCGTCCGCCTGCCTCATGACCACCAGGAGTTCGGCGTGCAGGTTCTCCACCACCTGCGTCGCACTGGGTGCCGCGGTTGCCGGTGAGGACGCAAACAGGTTCAGGATCAGGAAGACCGCTGCCATGAACCGCAGCAGGTTTGCTCCACTTTTGCTGTTAACCGAGCTTACCATATGGGTGTTTGGCATATTCTGTTCAAGCCACGTGTTTGGTGCCTGCTGGATATTCGGTATCCTTCTCGCCAGAGGGCTCAGGTGAAGGCAGAAATCCTACCGCGGGTGGATCAGGCGCCATAGGGCCAGTGGTGCGCGGGCCGCGGAGATACGCCCACAGGGCCTTCAATGGATGCTTGAGCATATAGTCGACCGCACTGGCTTCGAAGCCGCTATGGAGCATGCATTGTGCACATTTGGGGTTGCGCCCTGTGCCGTAATCGTCCCAGTCTGTCTCCTCCATGAGTTCCTTGAAACTAGAGGCATACGGCCCATCCTCCAGAAGATAACAGGGTCTCTGCCAGCCGAAGATGTTGCGTGTTGGATTGCCCCAGGGCGTGCACTGGTACATTTGGTTTCCGGCCAAGAAATCAAGATAGAGATTTGTGTGATTGAATTTCCATTTGAGACCTCTGCCGAGCCTGAAGATGTCCCGGAAAAGCTGTTTGCTGGCGGTGCGTTTCAGAAATACCTCCTGATGCGAAGCACGTTCGTAGTGGTATCCGGGTGCGACGGTAATACCCTCTATACCTAAATCCATGACAAAGTCGAAAAACTCGGCGGCTTCCCGGGCTGTCACGCCCTCGTAGAGCGTTGAGTTTGTGGTTAGGCGAAAGCCTTCTTTGCGGGCCGCTCTTATTGCGTCCACCGCCACATCGAATACCCCCTGGCGGCACACCAGAGCATCGTGGCGCTCTTGTTTGCCGTCCAGGTGGATCGAGAAAGTGAGGTATGGTGAGGGCGCGTAGTCCTGAAGGTGTTTCTTCAGGAGCAAGCCGTTGGTGCAGAGGTAGATGAACTTCTTGCGCTGGATGATCCCTCTCACTATTTGTGGCATATCTTTGTGAAGTAGCGGTTCGCCCCCGGCGATGGAAACCACCGGGGCGCCGCACTCATCCACCACCGAGAGGCATTCCTCCAGGCTGAGACGCTTGTCAAGAATCTCCTCAGGATGCTCAATCTTGCCGCAACCAGCGCATGCCAGGTTACAACGAAACAAAGGCTCGAGCATTAACACCAGAGGATAACGCTTTCTGCCCTGCAGCTTCTGCTTCAGGATGTAACTGGAAACACGGTACTGTTGTATCAAAGGCACGCCCATCGCAAATACCTCAACTGCTGGTGCTTCGATCCGCCAATCATGTATACTTCAGTGGCTCGCAAATATGTTATGTAATGATGCCGCCTACCCCATTCGGACCGAGCAGTTCGGCCCTGAGTTCACTACCGAAGGGCTGATGGCCAAGGGCAGCGCCAGTCCCGAGTGCTAAGTTCTCAATAGAATTTACGAATCGAAAGACTCGTTGTCCCGGCGAATTCTCTCAAAGATAAGGAGAATTGGGTAGACTGAAGCGTATGGTTTCCTGTTGACCGTCCATTTCACGTACCCTCGACGCGCCAAAGTCGTGCATTCTTCGCACAACCTCTTGCACCAGTATTTCTGGTGTTGAGGCCCCGGCGGTGATCCCAATATTCAGCCCCTCATTGAACCAGACCGGATTAATTTCTCCTGCATCCTCGATTAAATATGACGGCAAGCCATGGTGCCCGCCCACTTCCCGGAGACGGTTAGAGTTGGAACTGTTGCGCGCTCCCACCACGATCAGGAGGTCAATGTCTGATGCAAGACTTCGCACCGTGTTCTGTCGACTTTGAGTGGCATAACAGATATCCTGCAAGTCCGGCCCAGAGATGGAGGGAAAACATTGTTTCAGCTTATGGATCACCTGGCGAGTATCATCCAGGCTGAGGGTCGTTTGCGTGACGTATGCCAGCTTTTCGGGGCACCTGAGGTCGAGCGTTTCCACTTCTTCAGCGCCAGACAAAACATGCACCGGTCCGTTGATGCGTCCCCGGGTGCCTTCAACTTCTGGATGCCCTGGATGGCCGATGATAATTACCTCCATGCCTTGGCGGCTGTAACGCTGGGCTTGGAGATGAACTTTGGTGACCAGGGGGCAGGTTGCGTCGATGACCCTCAAGCTTTGTCTTTTCGCTTGTCGGACAACCGTCGTGGCTACCCCGTGAGCGCTGAAGATGGTCACGCAGCCTAAGGGTACCTCCCCTAGGTCTTCAACGAAGTGGGCGCCGCGGTCGCGCAAATCCCCAACCACGTGACGGTTGTGGACAATTTCATGCAGCACGTAAACAGGCGGCCCATACAGTTGGAGGGCGCGTTCCACGGTCTTTATGGCGCGAACCACCCCTGCACAGAATCCACGAGGCCGAGCGAGAATCAGTTCCATCGGTGTTTTCTCCAGCAGATCAACCAGTCGCATCAGGACAAGTTGTTCCGGAAAGACCTTAAGATAACTGCCGATGAGCGGAAAGTAAAGCAGTACCTCAATTGAGCGAAGCGCTCAATCGCGAGCGATCCGCGGTAAGCAATCGGCTGCCAGACGATGGAGTCAAGCCAATCTTTCTAATTACTGCATCAGTAAGATATACAGTTCTCAAGAGAAGTCATGATCTGACCGCTGAATGCTCATAGCCGACGGCTACTGTTAGACAATCTCACCACGGTCTGCAAGCAGCCTGCGGCCCTCGGCGACCTGCCAGGCGAGGAGACCGGGGATTCCCCACAGCAAGACTCGCACCCGCTTCGTCAAAGAGAGCGCCAGAGCCAACTGCGGGGTAAGGCCCAGTTGACCCCCCAGGGCCAGATAACAGCCTTCCTGAACGCCCAGTGCCCCTGGAATCAGAAAGGCGGCCAACCGAGCCGCCTGGCCCAAGCTCTCCAGCAAGAGCGCCTCAGCGAGACTCACCGGGCTCCCAAGGAAATACATGGCCAGCCACACTTCGCCGGTACCACTAACCCAGCCAAGCAGAAGCCAGATGCTGCTGGACAGCAGAGCGCGACGATTCTCGTAGATGTTCAAGATGGCCTGGTCAAGCTGCGCTGCTCCGCCGACCAACTGGCGCCAGTCACGGTTTTCGGCCAGACCCGTCAGGATTCCAGTGATCCAGCCGAAAAAGCCTTTCCTCTGGACGAAGCAGAAGCACCCAATGAGAATCCCCAGAACGCCAAGCACGATCAAGAGCACAGTGACTAGTTCATGGCCACCCACACCAAGGAGCATGCCGATTCCCACAAAGGAGAAAACAATGAGGGTGAAAACCCCAATAGTCAGCTCGACAACGACACTTGCCCCGGCGACAGCGCCGGCAAAGCCTTGCTGGGCGACAAGTCTCGCCTTGACCAGAGCACCACCCACTTGAGCCACCGGCAGTAGGCCGTCCACCGACTCACCGATCCAGCGTGCCCAGAGTATGACGGGAAAGGATGGACGCTCGCCGGCTATCCAGAGCCTTCGCCACCCCATAGCATCGGCAGCGAGCGGCAGAAAATGAAAGAAGGTGATCCAGATGAGCCCCCAGCCACAGACGACCAGGGCTGCGGCGACATCGACGAAGCCGTGGTAGCCGATCAGGACGGTGAAAAGAGCCAGTCCAGCAAACAATGAAAGGTAAGCACTCGTTTTCATATTCAGCAATGTCGGATACGAAGTAAGTCCGTTGCCGGTTCAGTGGACATCGAAAATCTGGTTCTTGCGGCCGGGTCATAGTTCGATGGCTTTGCCAGAAACCACTGAACGGCAGCAGTCATTGCCCACTTTCTAAAGAGGCGCAAGGCTCAGGGTATGGAAAAGTCAATCGGCTTCGCCGTCACGCTGCTGCGCTGTCATTGAGTCATTAGGTCGATGTATGAGCCATCACCTGAGAAAGCGAAGCCGTGATCGGGTGATCCTCTTATCCAACGACCTGGTGGCCTAGTGACTCAATGACCATTAATGACCGCAATGACCGCTAATCGACGTGACGCCAAGCCAATTGACGATTTGACCTTTGTGCCTCGCGCCTTAAGACCATCCCATGCGGGGGGCTGATCAAACCCTGTCCAGACCCGAGTTCTTTACTTCAGATACCCATTGCCGCGGAACCAGTCCAAGGCATCACGAAAGGCCTCTTCCACCGGGCGCGGGTTGAATCCAAGTTCGAGCTTCGCTCTTTGGGATGTAAAAAACATCTGTTTCTTGGCCAGTCGCACACCATCCACGGTGACAAGCGGTTCGTTGCCGCCTGTCAGTCGAGCCCAAGCCTCGGCAAGGTAAGCAATAGGCAACACGAGATTGTGGGGTAAACGCACCTTTGGCGGCGGTTGCCCGGCCATGATGGCGACCCGGGTGAGGATCTCCTTCAATGTCATGTTTTGGGCTCCCAATATATAGCGCTTGCCAACCGTGCCACTCTCGAAGGCCAGGAGGTGCCCGACAGCCACATCATCCACATGGGCCAGATTGAGGCCGGTATTCACAAAGGCGGGTATTCGCCCGGATGCAGCATCAACAATGACGCGCCCTGTGGGCGTGGGTCTGATGTCTCTAGGGCCCACGGGCGTGGATGGATTGACAATGACTACGGGGAGGTCATGTTGGTCCGCAAGTCTCTTGACCTCAGCTTCGGCGAGAAACTTGGAACGCTTGTAGTGGCCAATCATGTCATCAAGGGTGACCGGAGTAGTCTCGTCAGCAGGGCTGCCATCAGAGGTGATACCCAGGGTGGCAACACTGCTGGTGTAGACAATACGCTTCAGACCCACACGGGCGGCAGTCAGCATAAGGTTGCGGGTGCCGCTGACGTTGGTTTGATACATGTCGTCAGGCCTGGTCACCCAGAGGCGATAATCTGCCGCCACGTGGAAAAGGGCGTCGCAACCGGCAAGGGCCGCACTGAGGGAGTCGGTTTCGGTGAGATCGCCGTAGACGATCTCTACCGGCAAACCATCGAGATTGCGGCGGTCGCTCTTCCGGCGCAACAGGGCCCGCACGCTGTGGCCGGCCTGAACAAGTTGGCGCAGAACCGCCGAGCCCACAAATCCGGAGGCGCCGGTGATCAGAGTCTTCATCGTTCCCTACCACAGCCCGTTGCTGAGTGGAGGTTAGAGATTACGATTGCAGATTTTGGATTGAACAAGCGTAGAGCCTGAAACTCAAAAACCCCCCCATCAACGTCCAGTCAGTAAAGCAAGTTAAACTGGCGATTGGATGAATCCGAAATCTACAATCTCAATGGCTAATGCCTAATGATGCGCAAGGCTCAAGGAGACATTTAGTTCTTCCTAATCTGAGCGATTCTTATCTCCCTCCCCTTCATCCCCTCCCGCCAGGGGAGGGGAAATACTAATGGTAACAATCACTTCCCTCCCCCTTGTCGAAGATCCGCCTCTGGCGTGGACGGGAGGGTGTGGGTGGGGGTGATTATCCTCACGGGTGAATACCCCATTATTTATAACCCTTCACAAATATCCGCTTTTTGACATGAGCTTATGTAGAATAGCTCAATCTAGGTTCTTGTTAATGGTTTTTACCTGGCGCCCTGTGGTTTCAGCCTTGGGCCGCTCCCTTAAAGCCACGTCCTCTGGCGCGGATACTTTACTCTGGTTGTTCTGAATGTGCTTTTTCGTGATGTGGCCTGTTTGCCGAGTTCATAAGTGCCGGTAGCACAACCAAGGTACACAGCAGGGTGAATGCGATGCCGACGGTCAGCAGTGCACCCATGCTGGCCATTCCCCGGTGCGGGGAGGCGGCAAGGTTACCAAAACCACATATGGTGGTCAAGGAGCTGTAAAGTACAGCTCGTGCGGTACTGGTTTGCAGCATCTGGCCACCGGAAGGGGGTGCGGTGCGCATCCGGTGGACCATATGGATTCCGCTGTCGACCCCGATGCCAAGCAACAGGGGCAGGGCAATGATATTGGCAAAGTTAAAAGGAATATGCAGCAGTACCGAGGCCGCGCCAGTAAGAGCCCCTGCAAGCAGCAGCGGCATGAGCACCAACAAGGCATCCGATTTGGGGCGCAGCAACAACAGTAGCAGCACCGTTACGGCGATCAGGGCTAACAGGAATGCCTGCTGAAAAGCCTTAACCACCGCGTCTCCCGCTTCGAGGTAGATCACCGGAAAGCCTATGGCGTCAGGAGCCACGGTGCGGACCGCGGCAACGAAACGGCGCATGGCTGCACCGTCGCTCAGATTCTCTCGCGGGAAGACCGCGACCCGGTAACGGCTGTCATTGGCCACCCAGTGTTCCAGCAGGTCTCCCGGTAAATCGTCCCTGTCGACCCGGCCGGCCTCCAGAGAGGAATTGAGAGCCTGCAATTGAGCGGGTAAGGATCCCAACAGACTGGACTGAAGGCTCCGAAGCGTCTGGACTTGCGCTGCAGGGTCTTGACCCTCGATAGCCGCGATGAGCCGATTGATCGTGTTGTATAACCTTCGGGCAGAGATCGCCAGCGGGGTTTCAGCACGGGTGTGGACGAATTTCTCAAGGGTTGTGGAGAAATCACGCAGAACAGCGATCTGCTCAGGGGGACTGGGCGGTTCTGCTTGCTTGACCTCTAACAGCTCCGGGCCTACAATTAATGAGATCTCCTCGATGATTGCAAGTTTTTCGTCTTGGTCGGTGGGTATAAACTTGTCCAGGGTCACGCTCATCTCAACCGACTCCAGGCCACTAAGCCTGTCAGCATAATCACTGGCGTCCTCGGCGTCTGCAGCCAAGACCGTGAGCGTCCACGGCGAATGCCTCCCCTGGGCAAGCAACTCTTTAAAAGTAACCACGGATTCGCTGTCAGGATCCCGCAGATTCATGGGGTTGTTATCGAAGGTAACGTGAGGAAGCAACAATAGTGCTCCTACGCCCAGAACCAGTGATCCGATTCGGATGGCTCTGGCGTGCAGCACGGGAACAGCGAGAAGTTTCGCTACCCACTGTTTCCCTTCATGTTTGTCTGCTACTGCTTGCGGGGACAGCGGCATTAGACTGAGTAGTGCCGGCAGCACTGTCAGGTTGGCGGCGAGACTGATAAACATGCCGGTACCAGAGATCAGGCCTAGCTCGGCAACTCCTTCAAAAACGGTGGGGATGAAGGCATAAAAACCGATTGCCGTGGTGAAACTGCAAAACGCAAGGGAGCTGCCGATGTCCCGGGCAGTTCGTTTGAGAGCACTGACGTGTGGCGCCGACTGTTGCATTAGTTCTTTGTAACGCAGACAAAAATGGATCGCGTAATCAACGCTGAGGCCGATGTACAGTGCCGCGAAGGCCACGGACATCAGGTTCAGGTGGCCTACAGCAATGCTGGCGAAGCAAGCGGTCCAGATCAGTCCCATGATAAGGGTGACCAGGGTGGAGACCACCAGGCGCGGCGAGCCAAGTGCAACGAAAAGGACGATCCCCACCATGACCAAGGCGAGGATGCCGGCAACTTCGGCCCCGCGGGTCACGCTAAACATCTCCTCATATTCCAGAGCGGCATCACCCGTGAGCCGCACCTTTACCCCATGAGCTTCTGTGAGGTTCAGCTCTTCTGTCAACCGCCGCACCGCCCTCATAGCTGTTTCGGCCGGCAGGAGCTTGCTGTAATCCAGCCGCGGCTTTACCAGAATGAGGCGCCGTCTGTGCTCCTGGGTTAAGTCGCCGCCAAGCATCAGCTCCTGCCACGAAAGCTCATGGTGTCGCTGGGCGATGCCGGCCGCAATCGCCCCATTCACCCGGTCATACATGGGGGTCAAATCCAGGTCTTCCCCTTCCATAACCGCATTCGTCGCCAGAGTTAACATGGAAAGGAGTCCACGCAGAGTTTGATCCCGAGCCAGCCTCCCCAAAAACGGCTGAATCTTGGCCAAATTATCAGCCAGATCTTCAAGTTCGGGTGTGCTGAGGTACATGAGCCCGTGCTCCTGGAAAAACTTCCCGCCGCCGGGCAGATAGACCTTGCCAAACTGGTCGGTCTCCCGCTTCATTCTGGCGGCCAGGGCTCTGGCTGCGTCTTGGGCTAACTCAGGAGTCTCGCCGTCGACAACGATGAGCATGGCATCGTCAAACTGGGGAAATGCTTGTTTGAACGCTTTGTAATTGCGGCGAAACGGTACGGTCTCCGATAGCATTTCCGCAGTATCGGTGTTGATCCTGAGGTGGTTGACGGTGTAGTAGAATGAAGCTCCTGAAAACAGACACGCCAACAACACCACCCAGGGGGCCTTACGCCCAACTATATCCACCCACCCGGCCAGGACCTTACTCAGATGTTCTCCATAACTCTTGGCCACGTCTCAGCTATGCCTCTTCCGTATCAATCGATCATATCCATTTGCGGAGCGAATCACCGATCCAGAAACGATCTGACGGTAACTGATCTTGTCAGCGACGGACCGTCCGGAAATCGCCTGTGGTCATACTGGACGAAAGGAAGAATCTCCTGTGACTCGGAAAACACGGGATTCTTTGTCGCTACGCTTCGCAGAATGACACCCTGCTCTGTGCATTTTAGAGTCGACGCTGGCTACGGTCACCGAGTGTGGCACAGCAGGGCGGGCAGGTCAATACCCTAACACGACAGTACTCCATCAGGTGCTCGGACGGTATCGAGGATGAGGAGCGACTGAAGCTGGGCCTAACAAGCCGAAAAGATTGTCTCCGGAAAGACGCGCCACGGTTGCCAGAGTGCTCCGGGCATTGCGAAAATGGCGGGTGAGGCGAATCAAGAGAAAAAGCTCCGCCGGGTTCCGTACCAATCCATATAACAATTTGAGCGGCTGCAACCGGCCATGTCCGTCGATTGCGGCAAGACCGCTCGCCGGCAGGGTCATTTCTAGAGTGTCGGCGACAGCGCGCACGACTATGAAAGGAACCCGCGCACCACTCGCCATCCGGGCGACCGACGCACTCTCCATATCCACCGCCATGGCATCGTATTGCTCGGAGAAGGCTCTTTTTTCTGTAGGACTGGTCAAGACAATCGGACTCTCAGCCAGAGGCCCCGTATGGAAGTCTTCATAGCCCCTTAGGAGTCGGCAGAGACGTTCGTGCCAGTCAGAATCGACAGGAAAGACAGATTGATCGGATGAAATGATGGTTTTGGGCAGGATCAGGTTGCCTGGGACGAGATTTGCTGCTAAACCACCGGCGCTGCCCCAGCTCAGCAAGGCCGTGGCTCCTTTGGCCAATAGAGATGCGGCAGCAGCGTGAGCCCGTTTGGCGCCGAGACCAGAAACCTTTAACAGGGTGTTTTCTTTGAGTTGGATTACGGTCCGGGTCCGAAGTGGGATGTTCGCCAGAGTCCGGGCTTCTGAGTTCAGCGCCGCTACGATTCCAAGGGATGTCAAGTTATTTATCACATCTTGAAAGGTGCGTCCTGTGAGCCTCCGGCCCAAAGAGCGCGGTCAGCGCGGTGCGCAGCTATTGATTACTTACTCTTCAGGTTGCGGTATCGCGTTAAGGCCCACAGGGGGAAATACTTGTCGTAGCCGTGATATTTCAAATAGAAGACGCGGGGAAAACCGGGCGCGGTGTAAACCTCATCTTGCCAAACACCGGTTTTTTTTTGAGCGCGCATGAGGAATTCGGCACCCCGCCTCACCTCAGGCGAGTCCGCTTCGCCGACCGCCATAAGACCAAGCATGGCCCAAGCGGTCTGGAAAGAGGTGCTCTCACAGCCGAGGCCGGCCAGTTGCGGATCAGTGTATGAACAGCACGCCTCACCCCAGCCGCCATCAGCCCGCTGGTTCTCCTTCAACCATTCCACCGCACGCCGAATGTAAGGCTGGCTGGGATCCTCACCGGCGGCCTCCAGGGCTACCAAAACTGACCAGGTACCGTAAATGTAATTGGTGCCCCAGCGTCCGAACCATGAGCCGTCGGGTTCCTGCTCCCGGCGGAGAAAGTCCAGCCCCGCAGCTATTGTTTTCCCATAGCCTTTCTTATCCACTTGTGCCAGCAGCATGATACAGCGGGCGGTGAGGTCACTGGTGGGAGGATCCAGCAAAGCGCCGTGATCGGCAAAAGGAATTTCATTGAGATAGTAGTGAGTATTGTCCACGTCGAAGC
>Ga0209536_100007070_pt1 | contig 17056 bp, 15 predicted proteins | sample DeeMarSeWOR28_12_FD_187461 | JGI IMG/M metagenome (GOLD analysis project Ga0209536, IMG submission 187461) | Marine sediment microbial communities from White Oak River estuary, North Carolina - WOR-2-8_12 (SPAdes) (version 2) | ecosystem: Environmental > Aquatic > Marine > Intertidal zone >... | reverse complement strand
GAAACGCGATCACCTGGGAAGAGAAGTTCGCGCTCGATGTCTGGTACGTCGAAAACCTGTCGCTTCGCATCGATCTCGCGATACTTTTTCGAACGATGACCCAGGTGCTGCGCCAACGGGACATCTCAGCCGAGGGCCACGCGACGATGCCGGAGTTCATGGGGAGCGAGGATGAGTAGTCTCCCAGACAACATCATAGTGGTCGGAGCTGGCGGTCACGCCAAAGTCGTGATCGCAACCGTACGCGCCGTTGGCGGAGATGTATCTGCGGTCTGCGATGACGACGAATCGCGTTGGGGTAAGGCTCTGTTGGGCGTGCCCGTCATGGGACCCATATCGTCGGAAGCGATTGGAAGATCACCGGCCATCCTTGCCATCGGCGATAACCGGGTGCGCCAAAGGCTTTCGATGCGGATCGAAACCGAATGGGTCACTGCGTGTCATCCCGATGCCGTCGTGCATCCGAGCGCTGCCATCGGATGTGGGACTGTTGTTTTCGCGGGTGTGGTGATTCAACCAGACACCGTGATCGGATCGCACTGCATCGTGAATACCTCCGCGAGCATCGACCACGATTGCTCGCTCGGAGACTACGTGCACGTGGCCCCGGGCGTAACCTTGTGCGGCGGAGTGAACGTGGGAGACGGCGCTCTTCTGGGAGTAGGAGCGAAGGTTGCACCGCTAGTGCGCGTGGGAGACTGGTCCACCCTCGGCGCTGGTGCGGTGTGCATCGAAGACGTTGAAAGCGGGGCTACCGTCATCGGGGTGCCCGCGGCGCCGCTCGGGGTCCGCTGATGCCGTCACGGATATACCTGTCGCCGCCGGACATGAGCAATGTGGAGCGAGCTTCGTTGCTCGCAGCGTTCGATTCGAATTGGATTGCACCGCTCGGACCCGAGGTCGACGCTTTCGAGCGAGACCTCGCGGCGCGCGTCGGTGTTCAGGATGCTGCGGCGCTCAGCAGCGGCACGGCGGCGCTTCATCTGGCATTGGTGCTCTTGGACGTGGGCCCGGGTGACCAGGTTTGGACCTCGACACTGACGTTTGCCGCTACGGCCAACGCCATCCGATACGTGGGCGCAACGCCGGTCTTCGTCGACAGCGAACGGGAAAGCTGGAACATGGACGGAGCGCTGCTCGAGGAGGCGCTGCGTCACGCTGCTAAGCGAGGTGCGCTGCCCAAAGCAGTGGTGACCGTCGACCTCTACGGACAGTGCGCCGACTACGACGTCATTCTCGATGCATGCGCCGCCCACGGCGTGCCGGTCATCGAGGACGCGGCCGAGGCATTGGGCGCGACGTACCAAGGCAAGGCCGCAGGGTCTTTTGGCGTCCTCGGCGTGCTCTCGTTCAATGGCAACAAGATCATCACGACGAGTGGCGGCGGCGCGTTGGTCAGCGACGATTCCGCGCTCACGGCCAGGGCCCGTCACCTGGCCTCACAGGCCCGGCGGCCCGCCGCACACTACGAGCATGAAGAGCTCGGCTACAACTATCGGCTGAGCAACCTCCTCGCTGCACTCGGCCGGGCGCAGCTCGCGCGCCTCGACGGCTTCATCGAGCGGCGTCGCGAGATCAACCGAGCCTACCGGGATGCGCTCGCCGGTCTTCAAGGCGTGTCGTTTCCCTCGGAGCGTCTAGGCAGCCGCTCGACCTGCTGGCTCACCTGTCTCCTCTTGGACGACACCCGACTGGGAGTCGGCCCGGACGAGGTTCGACAACACCTCGAGACCCACAACATCGAAGCGCGCCCCGTCTGGAAGCCCATGCACCTACAGCCCTTCTACCGCGGCTGTCGCGTCATCGGCGGCACGGTCGCCAAAGACCTCTTCCACCGCGGCCTCTGCCTCCCGAGCGGCTCCAGCCTCTCCGACGCGGACCAGCGGCGCGTGATCGCGGCGTTCTTGGAGACGCCGGGGCTGCGACGCGGCGCGCGGGATTTCTAGCTAGGCGCTCTCGAGCTTTGGATGCCATGAGTCGCGGGGCCGCACGACAGGTTGGGTGCGGACGCGATACGCAAGCTCGATGGACGCTCGGGCATCGTCGATGCCGTGGCCGCGCCCCGCCAGCGTTTCTCGATACACGGTCGTATGGAGATCCTGAAAACCGTCCGAAAACTCGATGGTTTCGCCGTCCATCAGGAGGGAGCGGTAGGCCTGCCCTCCCCCGTGAGGCACGTCCTCGGGAAGATCGCTTTCGTCGATTGATAGAAACCAACGTACGTTGGCGTGCTCCAACTCCATCACACCGCTGACCCGATTGGGCTCGCGCGCATGGATCTCGAGCTCCGAAACGTCGCCGAAAAGCCAAATCATCAAGTCGAAGAGGTGAATGCCGATGTTCATGGCGAGGCCGCCGGACTTGGCTTCCGACCCCTTCCACGAATGGTGGTACCATCGACCGCGACGTGTGATGTAGCTCAGAACCACGTCCTTCTTGCTCGATGGCGGTTTCTTCCGCAGCTGCTCTCTGAGCGCGATTAGAGCGGGGAGATAGCGCAGCTGAAGAACCGTTCGAATTCGGGTGTTGTACTCGCGCTCGAGGGCCTGAAGCTGATCGAGGTTCCAAGGGTTGATTACTAGCGGCTTCTCGCAGATCGCGTGCGCATTGAGGCGCAGGGCCAATCGAACGTGAGCGTCGTGAAGATAGTTCGGGGAGCAGATACTGACGTACTGGACAGCACTCTCAGGACCCTCCCGCCGTCTCTTCTCTAGGAAGCGGTCGAATCGCTCGACCTCGGTGAAGAAGGCGGCATCCGAAAAGTAGCTGTCCATTACCCCCACCGAGTCATGGGGATCGCAGGCCGCGATCAGCCGATTGCCGGTATCTCGAATTGCCGCCAAGTGCCGTGGGGCTACGAATCCTCCCACCCCGAGAAGCGCGAAATTCACCATGCCATTCGGTATCATGTGGGGAGTCGATCCTCAAAGTCTCCGATCGGCTCCAGAAGGCGGCGGTGGCCCGAAACCCGGCTCATTCCCAATTTCTTAGTCGCGAAAAGGGCCCGGCCTCTCGCTCAGGCGTCCTCACGGGTGTCCGTGACAGATCCGCACTGCGGATCGGCAGGGAAGTCGATGAGTGTATCGTTGTCGTTGTCGATCCCGTCGCTGCAGGCAGGATTCGGAAACTCGCGCGTATCGTCCGGAAACCCACAACCTGGATCGTCCGGGTAATCGGAGAGCCCATCCCCGTCATTGTCGAGCTCGTCACGACACTCGGGTGTCGTATCGGTCTCGTCGTCGTCCGTCGGGAAGCTGCAGCCCAGGTCCTGCCCGTAATCGATGAGCCCATCCCCATCGTTGTCGATCCCGTCCTGGCACCGAATATCCGGGAACTCCAGGAGATCCAGCAAACCTGCACAGCCTTTGTCCGCCGGAAAATCGACATCGCCATCGCCGTCATTGTCGATCCCGTCACTGCACTCGTAGATCACGCCTCCAACCTCGTCGGAATCGAGCGGGCTCGTGCACTTGGGGTCTTGCCCGTAGTCTGTCAGCCCGTCGCCGTCGTTGTCGATTCCATCCTGGCATTGGATGTCGGGAAACTCCAGCGTGTCGTTGCTGTTCGCACAACCCTTGTCATCGGGGAAATCGACGTTCCCATCGCCGTCATTGTCGATTCCGTCGTGACATTCGATGTCCGTCCCTGCGAACTCGTCCGGATCGAGCGGGCTCGTGCACTTGGGATCTTGCCCGTAGTCTGTCAGCCCGTCACCGTCGTTGTCGATTCCGTCCTGGCATTGGATGTCGGGGAACTCCAGCGTGTCGTTGCCGTTCGCGCAACCCTTGTCGTCCGGGAAGTCGATCGCGCCATCGCCGTCATTGTCGATCCCGTCGCTACATTCGTACACTACGCCGCCGACCTCGTCCGAATCGAGCGGGTTGGTGCACTTGGGGTCTTGCCCGTAGTCTGTCAGCCCGTCACCGTCGTTGTCGATTCCGTCCTGGCATTGGATCTCGGGGAACTCCAGCGTATCGCTGCTATTCGCACAGCCCTTATCATCGGGAAAATCAATCGCGCCGTCACCGTCATTGTCGATCCCGTCGCTGCACTCGATTGTGATTCCGCCGAGCTCGTCCGTGTCGAGCGAGCTCGTGCATTCGGGGTCCTGGCCATAGTCGATCAGCCCATCCCCATCGTTGTCGAGGCCGTCTTGACACGCGATATCCGGGAACTCGAGCGGGTCGCTGCCGCTCCCACAGCCCTTGTCATCCGGGAAGTCCGTCTCGCCGTCGCCGTCGTTGTCGAGCCCATCAGAGCACTCTGCGGGCGTCTCCACCTCGGTAGCCCCATCGGGGCTGAAACATCCGAGGTCGGCCCCGTAGTCTGTGAGCCCATCCCCATCGTTATCGACCCCGTCAGAGCACTCGGGCACGGTATCTTCCGAACCTGAAAGCGGATTGTTCAGACAGCCCGGGTCAGCGAGGTCGACCAACCTGTCCCCATCGTTGTCGATACCATCCGAGCACTGAAAAGCGCTTGCATCGAAGCTCGTCGTCGTGCTCTCCGCACATCCGAAAACACCAAGGCTCAGCGCCGCCAAGAAGGCCGCCGCGGCGTGATCGGTTCGAACAATCAACACGTTCATGACTATCGTTTCCCCCGCCGGGACGGTAACACGACTCTGTGGTCGTCAGAAAAATCTGACCCGAGATACCGGTGCGTCCATGGAAAGGCTCGCCGATTCTCGCCGATCGACGGGTGCCGCAGTACTCTCAGAGGCGATCTCGTCGGATGTACCCTGCAGGGAAATCAATTCTGGCTCCTCGCTATAGCAGCAGTTTCGAGCGACCCCCTCAGCTTGGGGCCCAGCAACTCTTTCGCCGCGTAGAACGACAAGTGATCATCGTCAGAGTATAGTGAGCGGTCTTGAACCGAGATCGGGCACGTATTCTCACACAAGAGCGGCCATAGGGGAACGAACCTCACGCCATCGCGCTGCGCGGCGAACCGCAAAACCGCGTCTGCAACGGCGTTTGCTTCTTTGGTCTCGCGCCATGACGCAAGTCGAGGCACTTGTACGTCGTGCATGGCGCTCAGAGCGAGGACTGTAGGAACATCCCAACCTATGTCAGGCGCTCCGCCTAGAAGCACCACCTCTATGTCACGAGCACGCAGAGCTTCGATGGTTCTGCTCAGCGATCTCGAGAAAACTCTGCGATTCTCGTCCATGCCGAGCTTCACGGATTCAGCATCCCTAACCAGTTGAACGAAGGAGCCACCAACACTGGCGGACTTGCCAGTTGCAAGGGGAAGCCAGCGCGCAGAAAGAAAGACGATTCGAATAGCGCTTTCGGGTCTAGTGAGAAAAGCGAGGGCGCGCTCCCGAAATGCTGTGCATTCTCTGGCATCAGTATCGCCCAATTTCTCGAGCCCGAGCGTCGGTTCGCAACCTGGGCGCCAGAGAAGGATTCCTCTCCGTGCGGTTCCGCCCATCGCCTCCTCAATCGCGGGCCGCAGCATGGCTGCGTGTGAATCTCCCCACAGTGCAAAAGTCACGGGAGTCGAATCTTGCGCGGCGAATTCGCAGGCGCGATCACCAATCTCTGCAATGCACGATCTCGCTAGTGGATCGACGTCCTCGGACGCCCGCTCAAACGCGAGCGCCTTCGGCGAGACACGGCCGGGGAAGCCATCGACACAAGAGACCGCGCTGAACGCGGCAACGCTCGCCGCGATCGAACCCGCAGAAAGACGAAGTATCGCACGGCGGCCGAGCCATCGCTTGTTGCGGAAGGGTTGCTCGACGAAGTACCACACCAGAATGGCGAGCAAGAAAGTCGAGATGACGCCGAGAGCGGCGGTGCCTCCCGCCAGTTCGGTTTGCGCGAGCCGGAGGCGCATGAACACGAGCACGGGCCAATGCAATAGATACAACGAATAGGAGATTAGGCCTACGAACACAAGGAAACGATTCTCCAAAGCCGATTTCACCAGGTTTGGACCGGCGTCACCGACCACCAGGAGGATCGCCGTCGCCACACACGGCACCGTTGCAGCTAACCCGGGAAAAGGAGTCGTGTCATTGTAAAGAGCCACAGGGACCAGAAGCATCAAAAGGCCGACTAACGCCGCAAGCTCTCGCAGCCACCTCGATAGACTCGACGGAGCGCGTACGTAGGCGATGAGAACGCCGAGCAGTAACTCCCACGCTCGAAATGGTGTCAGGTAGAAAGTCGCAGAGGGCTTGTTGAATGCGCCGTAAACGCTGAGAGCGAAAGAAGCGAAAAAGACCAGTCCAATGGTCGCGATCTGCGCAGACGCGCGCCAGCGGCGAGTCAGGATCATGAATACTGGAAACACGATGTAGTACTGCTCTTCCACCCCGAGCGACCACGTATGCAGCATGGGCATCCACTCTGCGAGAGGAGCGAAGTAGCCGGTGTGTCTCCAGAAGAAGACGTTTGAAGCGAAAAGAAGCGCTGCAACGACAGATTTGGCCAGTTCTGAGTACTGCCTTGGCAACATGATGAAGTACCCGGCAATCATGCAAGCGATGCTTGTCACGAGCAGAGCTGGCAGAATTCTGCGGCACCTGCGTTCATAAAAACCCGTGACCGTAAAACTATCGCGCGAGATCTCTTTGCGGATGATCGAGGTGATTAGAAATCCGGAAACGACGAAGAATATGTCCACGCCCACGAAGCCCCCGGCGAAGTAAGGAACGCCGGCATGGCAAAGGATTACTGGCATCACCGCAAGACTACGGAGGCCATCGATATCTGGTCGGTACTTCATGCTAGAGAAACAAGGTTCCTAGGCTGTGCTAGTGATTGGAATCCTACCTGGACGTACCGTCGGTCGAGACTTAGCCAGGACTGAAACATCGAGACGGCGTATAGCCGATGTTTCTGGTCACCGCGACCTGTACACTGGACTCACGGCTCGAGCCATAGCCCTGCCGTTCGCCAAGCGTTCCTCAAGAGCGCGGGATTACGCTACGGGTCCGAGAGACGTTTACAGAACGCCTCGTCTCGGAGGAGCATCTCCAAGCCCGTCTCCAAATCGATCAAAGGGCGACCGAGAAGGTTCAGCATCTTCGCGTTGCTTGGCTGCCGCCGAGTCATGTCCCCCGCTTTCAACGGAGGAAGATGGACAATCTTGGATCTCGATCCCGTCTTGCGGATCACGAGACGTGCGAGATCCAGAATGGAAACTTCGGTATCGTGGCCGATGTTGAGGGTGTTATTCACCGTCTCGTCGTCGGACAGGCAAGTGATGGTCGCGGCAACGTTATCGTCGATGTGGCAGAACGTTCGGGTCTGAGACCCGTCTCCATAGATGGTGACGTCGTCGCCTTTTAGCGCCGCGCGAATGAACTTCGAGATGACGAAGTCGGTGCTCTGCAAGGGGCCATAGGTGTTGAAGAACCTGAAGATCGTGTAGGGAAGCCCGTACTCTTGATAGTACGAACGACAGAAAGACTCTCCGACATTCTTGACGACGGCATACGGAAGCCGAGAGTTGAGGGGAGTCGTGTCCTCGTGTTGCGGGAAACCCACGGGCTCGCCATAGACCTCCGAAGAAGATGAGAAGAACACCCTCTTCACCCCCGTGTTCTTACATAGGTCGAGGACGATCCGTATGCCCTGCAGGTCTCGAAGGACCGAGACGGGGTTCTCCTGGGTCCTTTTGACGCCGACGACGGCGGCGTAGTGGAAGACGTAGTCGAAGCCGTGGGTGGTCATGATGGCGCCCATGTCTTCGAAGCTGTTCACGTCTGCCTTGATGAAGGACCAGTGTCCCTCGTTCTTCGGCAAATTCGACTGGAGACCCGTGCTTAAATTGTCGACCAACGTCACGTGGCAATCACCACGTCGAGCCAGTGCCGCTCCTAGCGAGCCGCCGATGTGTCCCGCGCCCCCCGTGATTAGGATCTTCATCTCGCCTCCATGATAACCCCAGCGCTAGATCGACGATAGAATCTCCAGGATGCGGCGCCCGGTCTGGGGCAGATCGAAATCGCTCGCGCGCTTCGTCGCTCGTTCCGACAACCGTCGGTAGAGGTCCGGGTCTTCCATGAGCTGCAGGATGGCTCTCGCCATGGATTCGTGGTCGCCGACGGGCACCAAGAGCCCTGATTCTCCGTCCTCTAGAATCTCCCGAGGACCGCCCTTGCAGTCAGTCGAGACCACCGGAAGCCCGCAAGCGAGCGCCTCGACGATCACGATGCCGAAGCCTTCGGTCGTGGAGCTGAGCACGAAGATGTCCGATTCCTGAAGGACGGAATAGGGATTATCTCGCCACCCCAACAGGTGCACGTCCTCACCGACTCCGAGCTCGTGGGCAAGCGCACGTAGACGATCTTCATTTGGTCCGACGCCAACGATCTGAAGGATCGCGGGGTGCCTGGCACGTAAGATGGCAAACGCTCGGATGAGCGTCGGATGGTCCTTGAGGTCCACGAGTCTTCCGACGGTAGTGATGACCGGTGGTCGGAGCCCCAGAGCGCGAGGCTGTGGTCCTCTCGGCGGCGGCACCTGGACCGGATTGTGGGCAACGTCGATGAGCTGATCGGGCACGCCCAACTCGACGAGCCCCGCCTTCACATCCCGCGAGGCTGCGATGACCCGATCGGCCATCGGATAGGTTTTTGCGATGATCGATCTCATCACCCGTCCCGAGAGCCGGTTTGGGGGGTAAACATCCTGGGCGAAGTTCTGCTCGCACAGTGCGACTTTGGCCGGATTGCCGAACCTGCGAGACAGGGCGTTCACGGCGTTGGATCGCTGAAGGAAGCTGATCCCGACGTCGACATGGTCCCTCTTGAACCTCGCGGCGAGCTCGGCTGCCTGCAGCGGCAACGACGCCATGCGCCCAGGTCCTCGATTTAGCCTCCCCGAGATCAACGTCTTTTGACGAACGCTTGGCGGGATTTCATAGGCTTTCTCAGCAAACTGCAGCGTGTAAATGCTCACCTTGTGTCCTGCGTCCGCCGACAGGTATCTAGCGTAGAGGATGACGGTCTTCTCTGCTCCTCCACCGCTTAGGTCATTAATGAGGAGTCCTATTCGCATGAGGTGTCTCGGACTACCAAGCGACTAATCACTGTCAGCGAATTCCCTTCCGAATGCGGCAGGTCCAATACTCGGTGAACCCGGGATGGTAGTAAAGGCGCGAGGCGCTCGAAAGCGGCGTGGTTGTTCGAAGCCCGTATCGGTGGGTCTCGAGAACGGCCTTCTTGAGAAGGGGAAGTCCAGCGGCAAGTTGAAGGGTCGGATAGGTACAAAAGTTGTCTTCCGGACCTGGGTTAATCAAGGCTTGAGCAATGACGTCACCCGTGTCGACACCCGTGTCGACGCAATGAACAGTAACACCCGCGAGCTCTGGCTTGCCTTCTGCTAAGGCCCAGTATCCCCCGTGAACGCCACGGTACGCAGGGGTCACGCCAGCATGGGTGTTGATGAATGGTGCCTCCACGGACTCCAAGACGGGTCTCCCGATAATCCGAGTGCCATTGATCACCACCACATCTGGTTCCTGAGCCTTAATCAACTCGATCACGGAAGGGTGATTGATGCTGAGAACAGTGAGGACTTCTTGTCGCGGAATGGGCGAAGCATCCATGCCGAACTGCAGGCGAAGTGCTTCGATCCGACGAACGGATCTGGCCCGTAAAATCGGAACCACCAACGCGAGGAAGAGCACCTGATCCGCCACGCGCAGCAGACCGAGGCGCTTGATGCGACGTTTCGTCATTCGAAGCTTCGAGGGGGGATTCTCCTCGATGACGGCGACGACGTCCGCGATCTCGGTTAGTGCGTGGTAGACGATGTTGGAGGAGTCGTCTCGACCCGCCAGAAGGACGAGCCGCGGTCGACGGGAACTGTTCATGCGCGCGCTGCCGCTTCGGTGATTGTGAGCGAAACCATGCCATAGCGCCTACGGAGCTGCGCGTAGTGCACGATAATCGCATCCAAAAAGGCCAGGTTTTCTTCTGTGTACGTTCCGAAGTTGTGGGGATGCCACCAGAGGTGGTAGTCAGCTCCGACCCGCGCGGCACGGGTCATTTCGTCGCAAATGCGGCGTAATCGAAGCCAGGAGAGTCCCCTATCCAACCGGGACACTGGACGCAAGAAACGACTGGCGGGTACGTTGACAAGCCCTTCCTCGTGTCTCGAGCGACTTAGGAGCCGCTCACTTGAAACCACCTCGGCGTAGGCGTCGAGTAGCCTTGTGACCCGTGTCATCGCAGTCATGTCCCCAGTTTTGCGAGGCAAATAGGGACCCGCCTTAGGATTTCCGCGAAAGGCCTTAAAACCCTGACGCCGACACGCAGCCAGGTGCGCAGCAGTATACTGGTTTCGGGGGAAAACGATCGCGGAGAGATCAATGCCGTGACGCGACGCAACGCTCTTCGCCGCCTCGAGATCTTTCTCGAAATCTCGTATCGAGGGCCCTCGCTCCAGACAGTAATAGTGAGAGAAGGTATGGGTCGCGATTTCTTGACCCGGTGCCGCCGCAATCCGTTGCGCGAGGGAAAGCGCATAGTGATACGGATCATCGCTTTCCGAATCGCCGGAATCGGCGATCACGTCGCGGATCTGGATCTCGAGGTCCTGGTAAGCGGGGTGGTCGGGATATAGGGTGAGCGCGTCTTCGCGACCCTCGCACAGCAAGAGCCCGACGGTGGCCCACGAAGCATGAACGCCTGCGGCGGCGAAGCGCTCCAAAATTAGCGGGATTGCGCGGCGTCCGCCGTCCAGCTTCTTGCGGTAAGCGCTGACCGAGGAATGATCATAGATTCCCCAGTGCTGCTCGAAATCGAGAGAAATCACGAAGGCGGACTGACTCACGGATGCGATCCAACCAGAGACGCGCCGGAATATACGCCAGTAGTGTCGTCCCGCAATTGCCCGAGGTCCGAGAGGCTGGAATAAGATGCGCCGGAAGTGGGTCAGGTTCTCCATAGTGTGATCTCTAATCTCTCCTCGCTTTGGAGAAGCCCCGCAGCGGTGTATTTGGGCGCTTCCGTGCTCGCACGCGCGGGCTCCTTGCTCCTCATTCCGCTCTACACGCGGAGGCTCACTCTCGAGGAATACGGGAACTACGCACTCTTTCTCACCCTGCTGGTTTTCCTGTCGACCTTCATCTCAGCGGGGCTCGTCTCCGCCATTCCAACTGCGTACTTCTCCGAGAAGGATTGTGCGGAGGGAAAGCGCCGTGCTTCCGAAGTCGCGCGTTGGACGGCGCTCTTCTCGATGGGGACAGCCCTCGTTCTGCTCATGGGCGTCGAACTCTTCGCGTTGGAAGGCTCCGCACCGCTGCTCGGTCGAAGCTCGCTCCGTCTAGCCGTCTTGGGCGCAGCCGGAACGGCAATCAGCGTGGTGCCGCCGACCCTTCTTCGGAGCGAACAGCGCGCATATTCCGCTGCTGCGTTCCAACTTCTGCAGTTCGTCACCCTGGCCGCCGCCGGCCTGATCTTGGTATGGGTTCTCGACCGAGGATACCGAGGGGCCATCGAGGCCGCCGCGGGCGCACCCACGGTCAGTGGAATAGCGAGCCTGATCTACATCCAAATGCTGCCTAAGAGCGCGATGCGCTTCGACCGGCTGCGGGCCGCGCTCCGTTTCGCAGCGCCGTTTCTACCGCACTTCGTCGCTCAGTGGCTCCTCGCAGCGGCCGATCTGTGGATCCTCGGCAAAGCCGGATTCGAACAAGAGCTCGGAAGCTACTCCTTAGCGGCCCAAGTCATCGTACCGGTGACTATGGTGATCACCGCTTGGAACGAGCACATGGGTCCCGAGATGGGCGAACGCTTCCGCGAAGGAGGCATTCCGGAGATACGCCGGCACTTACCGCGAGTGCGATTCAGCTACTTCGTCGCAGCCGTCATTCCCGGCGTCGCCGTCCTGCTGGGCATCCCCTTGATCGTGTGGCTCATCGGGCCGGAATTCGGACCGGCGATCGCGTTCGTCCCGTTTCTTCTCCTCGCAACGCTACCCAACGCGCTCTATTTCTCTGATTTTCAAGTCGTCTACTACGCCGGACGGACGCGATGGATCGGCAGAGCCACGATCACTGCGGCCGCGATCGGCGTGACCCTGGGCTTGCTGTTGATTCCCCCGTTCGGTGCCCCCGGAGCGATCGTTTCCCGCATCGTGGGCTGGTCGGTTCGCGCTTTCATCGTCGTCTACTTCGCGGGCAAGGTCGATTAGGCGAGCCCTACTTGCGGGTAGCCATGACATATCAACGCCCGTGTGGTTCATCGAGCTTTCTGAAGACGCAATATGGGTAGCATTGATCGCGGAGCTTAAGGTTCTCTTTCGAGAAAAGATGCACGAATCCGCTGTCCGCCAACCCTGGGGCACGGAGCGCCTCGTAATGCTCGGATGTGTCAGAATCCGTGAACCTGAAGTTTGCGTTGTAAATGACGAGAAGACCGTTTGGCCGGACGAGCGAATCGAGAAACCGCACTGTTTCGTCGAATTTCTCGAAAGGATACACGCCGGCCGAGTTCTCGACCTCTTTGGTTTGGGGCCATCGGCAGAGCACCGACATCGCGAAAACTGCATCGTAGAATGGACGGCTCGCGACCAGGTTCTTCGTAGACACATCGAAGCGAATCCTGGGATCTTGATTTCGCGCTTCGCACACGCGAATGTTCTTCTTGTTCACGTCGACCCCATCGATCCATGCCCCTGGGAAGTAGCCTCGCAACGAGACACACTCCTCTCCCGTCGAACAGCCGAAGGACAGCAGCCTCAAGACGTCGCTCGGCGTGCGGCTCAGCAGCTTCGACGCGTAGGCAAACACCTCGGGGTAGCGGTCCGGCTTCGTATCGTTCGAGATTTGGTCGTAGCGACGGTAATATCTGCGCTTCAACGCTTGCAGACCACGGCGACGCCTCAGCCAGCTCGACACGTTCTTACGGAGGTCGCCCACTTCACGCACTCTGGATTTTGACCGAACGGCTTCGCACTTGCCAGCCGTGGGGGGACGGGGGAGGATTGGCAGCAGAGTGGCGCAAGGTAAGACCGCGGGTCGGTTCATTCCGGACGACAATCGAGTGCACGTGATCGCAGAGGCTGGGTCCAACCACAACGGCGACGTCTCGCTCGCCTGCGATCTGATTGGAGTCGCGGCAAGCGCTGGTGCAGATTCGGTGAAGTTTCAGTTCATCGAGCCCGATGGCTTGTACCTTCCCTTCTATCGAAGAGGCGACGAGAAGATCGAGAACGAGGTCTACAAACAGCGCGCCACCGAAGTGCTGACCGAACAGCAGTGGGAGCGGGTATTTCGGTGCGCCGCTGACGCCGGGCTTCCTTGCGCCGCCTCTATCTTCGACTCCGTCGGGCTCGACCGCCTCACTCGCCTCGGCTCGCCGTACGTAAAGGTCGCGTCAACCGACTTGAACAACTACCCCCTGCTTGCCCTCGTTGCCGAATCGGGATTCACCGCCCTCGTCTCCACCGGAATGTCGACGTTGGACGAGATAGAGCAAGCAGTGGACGTATTCTCCAAGGCAGGGGCACTCGATCGTCTCGTGCTCCTGCACTGCGTTTCCGCCTATCCTTGTCCGCTCGCCGAGACCCGGCTCTACATGTTGAGCGTCCTCAAGAGCGAGTTCGACGTGCCCATCGGATTTTCGGACCACACGCTCACCACGGAGGCCAGCTGCATCGCGGTATCGTTGGGGGCCCGCGTCATCGAAAAACACTACACGGTAGACAAGTCGCTCCCTGGCTTCGACCATGCACATGCGCTCGATCCCCTCGAGCTGAGCTCTTTCGTGACCGCAGTCCGCGGGGCTCTTTCAGCGTGCCTGCCTCGCGACGAGAAGCTCACCGAGGCGGAGAGGATCACGAGTATCAGGGCGCGCCGAGGGATTTACGCGGCTCGTGATCTGGAGCCCGGAGAGGTCATCACCGAGGACGACTTACTGATCGTGCGCCCACGCGCTGCCCTCGCTCCCGGCGATCTACCGCGGATCGTGGGCGAGACGGTGTCCAGGCGCATTCGACAATACGAGCCCCTCGATTTGCACCACGGAGTCGTCCCGGGTGCAAGCTCGTGGGAAGCCGCCGATCGCTACTGGCGCACTGAGATGGACGACAAAGGGCTCGGAAGCAGAGACTGATGGCGGAATCTGGTGCCATCATCGTCGCTCGAATGGGCTCGAAGCGGTTGCCCGGCAAAGCGCTTCGCGCCTCGCTCGGATGGCCGTTGATCGAGATCGTGGCCCGCCGACTCCTCCTCGGCGGACTCAGTCGCGAGCGCTTAGTCGTCGCAACCACGGATCGACCGAGCGACGAGGAGCTCGCACATTGGTGCGAGTCCTTCGGCCTCGAATGCTATCGAGGCGACCCCAACAACGTTGCCGCGAGATGTCTCGGCTCCGCCGAGTGGCTCGGCTGGCGCGCGTTCGCGAGGGTCAATGGCGACAGCCCGTTCGCACCCGGAGGGCTCATCCACGCGGCGCTGTCAGAGGTGGAGAGCGGCACCGTCTCATTCGTGACGAACCTGGCGCCACGCTCGTTTCCTTATGGCGTTGCGGTTGAGGTGATCGATACCGTCATGTACGGAGAATCCCTCGCGGCCATGCGGCCCGAAGAGGCGGAACACGTCACCCTGCACCTCTACCGAGCTCTGCCCATGCATTACAAGAATCTCGTCTGTCCGGCGGGCGACCTCTCCTCGGTCCGCCTCACGGTCGATACTGCTGCTGACGAACAGCGCATCAACGCGCTCCTCCGTCTCGCTGGGAAGACGGCTGTCGAAGCCGACCCAGTGGCTCTCGCGAAGCTCCAAGGAGAAGTCTCACTGTGATCACCCTTTTTTGCATCCACCCCAAGGGTTTCAACATCGGCAATGACGCAATTCACTTTGCGCTTCGAGAGCTCGTCCACGACGCCTTTGGACGGGTCGTGAACATCATCTCGTTGCCCGCCACCTCCGTCTACGAGAGCCAGGCGAAAGCCGGGCTCACGCCCGCCACGATCCACGAGATCAATCGGTTCGGTGACGGCGTGATCGTCGGCGGCGGCAACCTCTACGAGAACGGAGAATTCATCGTCTCTCCACAAGCCCTCAGCGCCCTCGAGCCACCGCTGATGCTGTTCAGCTTGTCTCGCGGCCGCGTCTACAACCGAAATCTCGAGCTCGTGGAACGCACCGACGCGATGCCGCCCGCGCTAATTCATGCACTGCACGGCGCGGCAGACTACTCGCTCGCCCGCGACAGCGCGACCCATCGGTATCTCCACGAGATAGGCTGTGACCGAGCCCAGCTCGGAGGCTGTCCGACGATCACGCTCCAAGACAGCGCAGAGCAGCTGCCGCGACTTCCTGACGCAGAAGTGCCCGGAACGCTCATCTCGATCCGCAATCCCTCGCTCGTGAACGTTCCGAGAAGGCTTCAAGCGCGCATTCAGGCCGACATCGAAGCCACGATCGATCTGCTACGAGAGCGCGAAGTCGGCAGGATTCGAATCATGTGTAACGACGTTCGAGACGTCGAGTTTGCAACGCTTTTCCAAGCATCGCATCAAGTCGACTACGTATACACCAGCGACGTCCGCTGGTATTTGGCGCTGCTCAAGGCAGCCAGGTTGGTCGTGTCGTATCGTCTCCATGCCACCCTTCCGGCGTTCTCGTACGGAACTCCTACGATCAGCATCAGCTACGACGAGCGAGCCCTCTCCCTACTCGGGGATCTCGGATTGCTGGACTGGGACATCAACATGGTCGAAGAGCAGGACGTCGTGGCAGCCGTCGAGAACCGGTTGGATAGGCTCGGGGAGCTCGATGCGCTGCGAGCAGCCAATGCTCCTCGCTGGCACGACATCAAGACCCTGCAGCTCGAAACGATGAAGGCGTTTGCCGCACAAGTGAAGGACTACGTCCAAAAAGCTCAGGAAACGTTACGGAGCCGGGGATCCCGAACGCCGTGAACCTCCTCTTCATCGCGCGCGGCGGCGAACGGACCGGGCTCGGGCACTTCGCCAGGAGTTGCAGGTTGGTGGAGACGGCAAGGCGCCGGGGGCACGAGGCGGAGCTTTTTTGCCTACTGGACGGGCCAATGTCGCCAGTGCCCGATGGGGCACAGGTGATTGCTGACGAGGCGGAGCTAGTAGGCGCCTTGAGATCACGATCGTCCGACCATGTGATCGTCGTCGACATGCTCGTCGTGCGAGGCGCGTTGGAGCGAGCGTTGGAGACCTCGCTCGTTCCAGTCGTTGCGCTGTGCCCCGTGGCGGCCGGCGCCGCTTGGCCGAGCCTGGTCATCCTGCGGAGCGCCCCCGACTGCCACGATGAGCGCATCCCCCATCTGATTGGAGTCGAGTTTACCGTCTTGGGGCAACCGGTCATGCGCATCCCCGAGGCAACGTTCGCGAAGAGACTCGACTCACCGGTACGCCGAATCGCGGTGTGCTTTGGTGGCGCCGACCCGGACAACGAAACTCTGACGACGGTCCGCGCTCTGGCCTCGCGAATCGACGCTCGGTTGGAAGTGTTCCTCGGTCCCGCCTATTCGCATGACGAAGCAGCCCTGCAACTTGGGGGGCACGCCGGCCCGACGGTCGTGAAGGTGCTTCGCGTAGACGACGGTCTGTGGGCACAGCTCGGGCGATCTTCCGCCCTGGTGGGGGGAGGAGGCCTACTAGCCTACGAAGCTGCCTACAGCGGCCTACCCTCGGTGCACCTCGTTGCTCGCGGGATCCGGCGGCAAATGCTTGCACCGCTCGAAGAATCCGGCGCAATTCTCCTGGTTGATCGAGACGCTGGCGAGCCCTATCGACGTCTGCAGGAGGTAGTGGCGGGTCTCGATCGCGAGGCCCTCCAAGAGATGAGACGCGCAGGGCTCGCGTTGCCTCTCGGCGACGGTCACGTCCGGTGCATACAAGCCATCGAGGATCGATTCTAACGGACCCAGAGGCGCGCTCGAGTGGCGATGAGCGCTCCGCCGTCGCTGTCGGCATAGCCCGGGATGCCACGACCATACAGAGCCGAGGTGCCGATCGCCCAGTAGGCACAGCTCCCGGTGCTCCCATCCAAAGTGCTGAACCCGTTGGCATCGTCGGCCAGCCCATCGAAGGACGTGCATCCCACCTGA
>Ga0209536_100007069_pt1 | contig 17059 bp, 14 predicted proteins | sample DeeMarSeWOR28_12_FD_187461 | JGI IMG/M metagenome (GOLD analysis project Ga0209536, IMG submission 187461) | Marine sediment microbial communities from White Oak River estuary, North Carolina - WOR-2-8_12 (SPAdes) (version 2) | ecosystem: Environmental > Aquatic > Marine > Intertidal zone >... | reverse complement strand
AGATTCACGAAAGGAACCCGGCTTGCGATGTCATCCGGCTCCAGCCATTCGGTCATCACCCCTAGCGAGTGCTGCAAGGCTACGTTCTTCCGAAACGCCGCAAGGTCTTCGTCGTTGGTCAATAGAAAGAAATATCCGATGAAGCGTAGGTCTATGTCCTGCCCCATCTCCTCCGGGAATCGTTCCATCATACGTATGCTTTCTATTGACAGGAGAGTATTGATCTCGGACGAGAACTGGTGACGGATCCCACCCGCACACTGACCGGTGGACATCACACCGAAGAAGGGTTCCCTCTCTAACACTACCACGTGCTTGGCACCCTTACGCGCCAGGTGATAGGCAGTGCTGGTCCCCATCACACCGCCGCCAATGATCACCGCGTCTGCCGTCGTGGGGAGCTCCCGATTCATGGTCGATTACCTCCAGGATGTCAGAAGTAACAGTCCAGATCTAGACGTGCTCACTATACAACACATTCAAGAAATTATCAACGGACCAGCCAGTATAACAAGAAGCCGGAAGTCTGCATAGAAGTTCCGGCTTCTTCAATCTTGGCATCTGTCACCTGATGGGCTGCTTTCTACTGTCAGCACCCCAAGCCTGTCGAGACGTAGTTCAGCACCGCATCTCTCATGGCAGCCTGCCTGCTTTCAAAGCCAGTGAAATCCCGACTCTGGTAGTCGCTTCCATCAAGGCGCACACCGTGGTAATGATACCCAAATTTGCCGTCATCCTCATTGAGGAATATCGTTGCCTGGTCGCCCGCTGTGTACTCATCATTGCTGGCCTGGGTGGGTTTTTCATCTGAGAGCGTGATAGTAACGATCTCCTTCATTAGCAATGTCTCCAGAACTGAGCTTGATGCGAGCAGCTCACCCCACAATCCCTGCATCTACCATGGCCAGGTACACCCGCTCGGAAGTGAAGGGGGGCGATCCGATTCGCACGCCGATAGCATCGTAAATGGCATTGGCAATGGCCGGGATGGTGGGCACCATGGGGTGCTCCCCCACGCCGCGCGCGCCCCAAGGGCCATCGTCTTGCGGCACCTCGACGATGATGGCCTGGTGCTCCAACGGCGCGTCGGAGCTGGTGGCTATGCGGTAATCCACAAAGCTGGGATTTTGCATTACACCGCCCTTTAGCTGAATGCCTTCAAAGAGCGCCGTGCTGAGCCCCTGCACGAAGCCACCTTCCAGTTGTGCCTTGACCATCTCGGGGTTAATGGCTTTGCCCGCGTCAAAGGCAGAGGCGCCCCGGATGACCTCCACCACCCCCGTTTCCATATCCACTTCGACCTCGACTGCCTGGGCGCCCGTGGTATAGTGCACCACCGCACGCTCGCCCTGGCCGGTCTCTGGGTCCAGGCCGGTCACGTAGGTGGGCATGAAGTTGCCGCGCCCTACGACCGGCCCGCCCATCCAGCCGCTGTCGTTGGCTTTGGGCAGGCCGTAAATGACGATGTCCTTTAGCGAGATTGATTCCTCGCTCTTGTAGGAGATGACGACTCCATCCACGATGTCCAAGCCACCAGGATCCTCGTCCCAGGCCGCGGCCACCAAGTCAAGAATCTGGCGACGAGCATCACGGGCAGCACTGACCATTGCGTTGCCCATGCTCCAAGTGAGGCGGCTGGCCACGGTTTGCCATTCGTAGGGGCTGTACTGGGTATCCACCGGCGTCGCCACCCGCACCCAGTCGTAGGGCACGCCCAGTGCGGCGGCGGCCATCTGGGCCATCACGGTGAACGTCCCCTGGCCAAGCTCCTGACCGCCTACGCCCAGGGTGAGCGTGCCATCTTCGTTCAATTGGACGCGTGCGCTGGACCCGGCATTAGGCGGCATTGCCGGCGCTTTCCACATGAGAGCGATGCCCTTGCCGCGCCGCTTATTAGGTGCGCTGGGTGGATCCTTCACCCCCCACTCAATGGCTTGAGCCACTTTGTCCACGCACTGAGGCAGCCCGGTGGGGTGCATGGTGCTACCCGTCACCAGGATACTACCCGTCTTCAGGCAGTTGATCTTGCGAAACTCCACCGGGTCCATCCCGATTTCGCGAGCCAGGTCGTCAATGCATTGTTCCAGGCCAGCGTGCATCTCGGGCATACCGAAACCGCGCATCGGCCCGCTGACCGGGTGATTGGTGTAGACACAATAGCTATCGGTCTTCACGTTGGGCACTTCGTAGGGGCCGCTACTGCTGTAGCCCGCAGCCCGAGTCATGTTCACGCCATATTCGGTGTAGGCACCCCCGTCCCAATAGAACGTGTTCTCCATAGCCAGCAATTTGCCATCTGCGTCACAACCCATTTTGAACTTGCCTACCAATCCCTGGCGCACAAACGTGACGTAGAATTCCTCCTCGCGGGTCAGGCGTAGCTTCACCGGACGGCCCTTGACCCTGGTAGCGATAGCCACCGCCAGGGCCTCCATGCTCACACCCGCCTTGGAGCCAAAGCCACCTCCCACATAAGGAGCAATGACCCGAATGTCGCTCTGCGAGATGTCCAGCGCCTTGGCAATCAGGTTGCGCTGGGCAAAGGGAGATTGCGAACTGCCCCACAAAGTCACCTTGCCTGTCTCGTCCACCTTGGCCACGGCCACGTGCGGTTCAATGGGCACGTGCTGTACGTGAGGGACGCGATACTTGCGCTCCACGATGGCAGTGCATCGCTTGTGGTCCCAGACACTGTCTACATCGCCTTTGCGAATCTTGAAGTGGTTCGAAATGTTAGTACCCGGTCGGGGCAGGATGAAGGGAACGACCTCGTAATCACCCAGGTCTGGGTGGACCAAATGCGCGTCAGAGCTGGCGCCAACTTCTGGGTCAAGCACCGGCTCCAGCTCCTCATATTCCACTTCGATGAGGTCCACCGCGTGCTCGGCTATTTCTTCGCTGATGGCGGCCACGCCTGCCACTGGGTCGCCTACATAGCGCACCCGATCACGGCAGAAAATGTGGCGGTCTCTCAGGTATAGGCCGATGTAGCCGGGAAAATCGTCACCGGTAACCACCGCTTTGACGCCGGGCAGCGCCACAGCTTGGCTGGTGTCAATGGATTTGATGATTGCATGGGGATAGGGACTGCGCTTGATACGCGCATAAAGCAGCCCCGGCCCAAATTGAAGGTCATCGGCGAATTGCGCCGCGCCGGTCACCTTCTCGCGTGCGTCCAAGCGGGGAACGCTTTTGCCAATGAGATCAGGAGTCTTCTCACTTGCCAATTCTTCAGTTGCCATAGCTTCCTCCAGAACAAGGATGACGAGTTAATGAATCAACAGCTCAGCGAGCGACAAGTCAAGCGTGCAGATGTATTGCATTTCACTTGTTACTCGTCAGCCGTCAACTCGCCTTGGTCGCCGCTTCCTTTACTGCGTCGATAATCCTCAGATAACCGGTGCAGCGGCACAAATTACCGACCAGTGCATCGCGGATCTCGTAATCACTGGGATTGGGGTTGCGGTCCAGTAGCGCCCGGGCTGACATAAGTATGCCCGGCGTGCAGAAGCCGCATTGCACCCCGCCTTGCTCGATGATGGCCTGCTGTACCGGGTCGAGGTGCCCAGCATGGGCGAGTCCCTCGATAGTGGTAACTTCAGCCCCGTCACACTCGACGGCCAGTACCATACAACTGTTCACCGGTTCGCCGTTCATCAACACCGTGCAGGCGCCACATTCGCCGGCCGCGCAGCCATTCTTGGTGCCGGTCAGCACCAGCTTCTCGCGCAGCATTTGCAGTAGGGTCATGTTCGATGGAACGTCAACTAACTCGGTATCACCGTTGACGGTGAGAGTGATTCTGTGAAATGCCATACTAACCTCCTGTGAGGGCTAGGGTAAAGGTTGAGGTTGAGCCCGAGGCTAAGGCTGGATCAGGCGTAAGACTAGGCCTAGGCTTCCGTTCTTACCCCTTAAGCTGTTCCCACACCTGTGTGACAGCTCTTCGGGTCAGGTTTCTGACCATCAACCTGCGGTAGCGGGCGCTACCGCGCACGTCGTCGATGGGGGCACAGGCATCCATAGCAGCCACGGCCGCCTCGGCGATGGTCGCTTCGGTGATGGTCTTTTCAGCCAGAATCTGCTCGGCTTGAGTCGGCACCAAGGGAATAGGCGCCACCGAGGCCAGCGCCAGCCGGAAGCGGTAGCCGGAGGGAGCGCCCTCATCAGGATAGCCAAGTGCCGTCACGCCGACGATAGCCAGATCGCCGATGGCGTTACGACCTAGCTTGATGTATTTGGCTTCGTAGTCTTCGGGCGGGACGGGGAAATTGATAGCCGTTACAACGTCGCCCGGCTCAAGAACCGTCTGGCCGGGACCGGTGAAGAACGCGCTGAGCTGTTCCTCACGTTCGCCGTCAACACCGTGAATGCGCACCGTCCCGTCCAACACCAGGCATGCGCCGATGGTGTCGCCAGCCGGTGATGCATTACAAATGTTGCCGACGATGGTGGCCCGCGTCCGCAACTGATAGCTGGCGACGGTGTGCGCTGCCTCAGCCAATACCGGGTAATTCTGCTTCACCTCGGGCGAGGCGATGACCCGGTTCATATTCACCGAGGCACCGATGGTAAGGCCAGTCGCCGGGTCAAAGATGATGTCGTTCATTCCGTCCAGGCCTTTGACGTCTACCAGGAATCTATCCTTCCAAAAGCCGTCCCGCATGCGGACAAAGACATCCGTGCCGCCCATTAACGGACGCGCCTCGCCAGCATGCTCGGCCAAGAACTGGCTGGCTGCGGCCAGCGAGGTGAGCTTCACGTAATCAAACTCAGGAAGCCCGGGCGTTGGGGTATGCACAGTGTCGGGCATGGGTCACCTCCTTTTCGAGTTGCAAGTTGATCTCTAACCTGAAACTCAGAACTCAAACGATGTAGGGGCGGTCGTCATGCCGGCCGCCCCCAGCAATGAGTCTGCATTGATGCCTGCGGTCCCCAGTGACGGCAGGCGAGTTGGACTATATTTGGCCCTAAGCAGCCTCAGCCGCTTCAGCTTGGATGTCAGCTGCGATGTCCACCACCGGGTCCACATTGGGTTGCTTGAAGTTCAGGAACATGGCGGTGAGCAGTATCCCTGCTACGATCAGTGTCATCACACGAACAATGGGGAGACCGCCGTAACTTTGCTTCACTCTTTTAAGTAGGGCGTTCCGAGCGCTTCAGGCCTTGCTGCCCCCCACCTAGTCCTAAACCACTTCGTTGCCATGAGTAGCAAAACCGCTATGGTTATGATAAAGGGAACCGTCCTCCAGATGTACCTGGACAAAACGCCAGGGAGTACCAGTTGTGGGTTTAGCGAGAGTTGCCACAGAATTCCAAAAAGCAAAGAACCAGCGAGCAGGATAAAAGGATTCCACATGGAAAAAAAGACGAGAGCCAGTGCGATGAAACCCCAGCCCATTAGAAAGTTATAGTTCCAAACCGGGTTGTAATCCAGAGAGTAAATCGCACCCGAAAGCCCCATGAGCATCCCGCCGGTTATTGCACAAAGATAGCGAGTTTTCGTGACGCTTATGCCTGAAACTTCCGCAACTGATGGATTCTCCCCCACTGATCTTATCCTCAGCCCCAGACTCGTCTTGGAGAGTACGAACCAAGTGACGATGACGAGCGCGATCCCGACATAGAAGAATGGGGAAAGACCCAATATAGTGGGTATCCTCTCCATCCCCAAAGGTCCTGTGTATGGGTTGCCTATGTAGGTGGTGAGGCCGAAGCCAAGGATCCATATACCCATTCCGCTCACAACCTGGTCGACCCCCAACGTTATGGAGAAGAATCCGTGGAGAAGGCCAAGCAGACCTCCGGTGACAATCCCCACTAAGAAGCCGAGCGCGTAGCTCCCCGTGGATTGAGCGGTGATAAAGCCCAAGGTGGCACCGAAAAGCATTACACCCTCGATCCCAACGTTCAGAACTCCTGAGCGCTGGTCGATGAGTTCCCCGAGACCGGCAAAGGTGAAAATTGTTGAGGCTTGCAGACTCCTAACGATGAACAGCCACATCTAACATCTCCTCCCCTAGTCTCTCCTCCTCTGTTCTTACCCATACGATCTTATAACGGTAGAAGAATTGAAAAGCGACGAGAGTAATCATCAGAACTCCGAGCAGGGCATAATCCACGCCAAAACTCATATTAAGTTTTCCCTGGACGAATCTGCCACCTATGGACAGTCCTCCGAAAAGCAGCGCTACCGGAATCGCCGCTAAGGGATTTCCTTGGGAAATCAATCCACATATTATCCCGTAGAAAGACAGATCGCCAAAATACCCGTAGTTCCTCGCGATTTTATAGACCCCGGGAACTGCGGCGAAATAGTGATAGCCAGCCAAACCAGCCAGAGCACCTCCCATGATGAAGACCAAGAGCGGTATCTTGAATGTACTTATCCCGGCGTATTCGGCCGCAGCTGGGTTTTGACCGTAGGCCCTGATTTGATATCCGATTTTGGTTTTGGCGAACATCAAGTACAGCAACGCGGCAACCCCAAGGGCGAGCAAGATCGTGATGGGGACGTCCATGATCAGAGGCGCATATACCGATGGGGGTAGCTCGAAGCTTTCGCCTCTCCCACCGGGGTTCATGAATGGACCTCCCTCCTTGATCATGAAGGAGACCAGCCAGAAAGTTATGAAGTTTAACATCATGGTCACCACGATCTCGTTAAGATTGAACTTCCCCTTCAGAAACCCGGCGATCGCTCCGAGCACTGCACCGCTCAAGGCTGCTGCGATCATCATTAATGTGATGAGAATTCCAGGGGAAAGGTCCAAGGTGTTAAACCCCTTTACGCCAAAAGCAAACAGGACCGCGAAAGCGCCCAACGCCCCGGCGTAAAGCTGTCCCGCCATCCCGATGTTCCAGAGGCCAGCTCTATAGGGGATGATGAATGCGTATGTACACAGCAACAGAAATATGAACCTGTTGATTGTCAGCGGCAGGCCATAAGGGTTTGCAAAAGCATAGGAGAAGGTTTCCTTATAAGCGAACAGCGGGTTGAGCCCAGCCAGGATGAAGATAATACTGAAAAGCACGAGGGCGAAGACTATGGCTAGGATCGAGATGACCGCTGCCTCCCAACCTGCTAACGTTAACCTCTTCTCAAGATTCAACCCATAGCTACCGATCCTCACGTCTCATCCTCCTTCAGACGCAAACCAGCCATCATAGCACCCACGATCTCTCTCTCGGCCTCCTCCCCCGGGAGAATGCCCATGAGCTCTCCCTCGTAAATCGGTGCCACCCAATCGCTCAACGCTAAAACCTCATCGAGATCCTCAGAGATGAGTAGAATACCGGCCTCTTCCTGCCTCGCCTCCAAGAGCTTGTTGCGAACAAACTCCGTCGCTCCTACGTCAAGACCTTGGGTTGGCAAATGAGCGATCAGAAGCCGCGGTCTGCGTGAGAGCACGCGTGCTAAGATGAGTTTTTGGAGGTTTCCTCCAGATAGTGTTTTGGCCTTCGTATCTGTACCGGGAGTCACCACTCCGTACTCAGAGACGATTTCTTCTGTAAGCTTCCGTAGCTTCCTGTAATCCACGATCCCTCGACCGGAGAACCTGTTATCGAAGTAATAGTTCATGGTGGTATTTTCCACAAGGGAGAAATCACCGATCGAACCCACTTCTGTGCGATCGGAGGGAATGTACCCAACGCCCATCTGCCATCTTTCTAAGCTTGAGGAAAAAGTGATGTCTTTGCCATCAAGAATCACTTTACCCCCCTCCGCATGTCGAAGACCAGCAAGAACCTCGACCAACTCGCTTTGCCCGTTACCGGAGACCCCGGCTATGCCGAAGATTTCGCCTTCGCGTATAGAAAACGAAACACCTTTCAGAGCTAGAAAACCTTTGTCACTGAGAGCAGAAAGGTCTTCTACCTCTAGTATGGATTTCCCTTTCTTTACCTTTGTTCTCTCTATCCTGAAGATGACTTCTCTGCCGACCATTTCCTTGGCCAGACTCTTCTGCGTTGCCTGCTCCGTCTCTAAGCGGGCTGTGACTTTCCCACGCCTCAGAACCGTTACCCGGTCGCTAATAGCCAGAACTATGGGGAGTTTATGCGTGATGAACGGGACTATGGCAAGGTCATCTCTGGCCATAGCTTCGATGGATGCCAAGAGTCTCTCCGTTTCGACGGGCGCCAGCGCGGAAGTGGGCTCGTCCAAGATGAGGATCTCTGCCCCGCGATAGAGGGCCTTCAGGATCTCCACCAACTGCTTTTCCCCCTCCGAAAGTTGCCAGATTTTCGCCCTGAAGTCTATCTTGAATCCGTATTTCTGGCACAGCTCGTTTACCTCCTCCTCCGCCCTCTTCAGGTTCAGAATTCTCCCAGCCCTCGGGTGTCCGAGAATTATGTTTTCGATCGCCGTGTGAGCAGACACCAGTTTGCGGTGTTGATGAACCATGCCTATCCCCAGATCGATGGCGTCCAAAGGTGATCGAAAATCCACCCTCTGACCACCAATGTAGATCGCGCCTTCGTCGGGTTGATATAGCCCAAACAGAATACTCATCAAGGTGGTCTTGCCAGCGCCATTCTCCCCCAGGACTGCGTGAATCTCACCCGCTTTTATCTCGAAGTCTATCTGGTCATTGGCGACGACCCCTGGGAATCTCTTTGTAACTCCCCGCGCCTCTAAGACCGTGTCTCCGCGTTTTATCCCTTGCAGGAGCCCTTTTTGCATTTGTCTCTCTCCCTGGGCTTTCCTCAATCAGAGATGTTCTATCTCCAGAGCCAGGGGCCGCATTTCAGTCACCGGAATGCAGCAGAATAGTAATGAGGCTCCCTCCTTTGGGAGTTCTCCTCTCAAGATTGGGAGCCTCATGCCCCTTGGCTACTAGAGGTTGCTATACGCCAACATCATCAAGGTAGACGACCGAACTCCTTTTTACTCCAATATCACCATGCCTTCCAGGTCGAAGTTGAACTGTGAAAGCAGCCACTCGGCTGTTGGCTCCTCACCGGCTGGCTTGACGACTGTCCCCGCTTCGGGAACCGGCAGACCCTCGAGATCCAAGCCAGTTCCGTTGCTCACAAACTCGTGCTCGGTGAACGGATCCCACTCCCCGTTCATCATCTGATCCCTTCTCTGCTCAACGAGCTGTACGATCTCGTCGGGAATCATCGGCAGTGCTTTGGGACTGATGGCGTCAACGCCCACCTTGCCGTCGTTCATGATATCAACGGTGGCAACTTCTGTGCCATCGGCCAAGGTCATGCTGTCGTCCATACCCATGTAGAGCACCGTTTCTGGGTTCTCTTCGCCAGCCAGCCAATCCTGGACAATCTTGTCGTAGAGGACTTCCCAACGCGTGTCAAACGACACGGCCACCGTATCCGTGTCCGACCAGCCGTAAAAGCCTACAATATCCATGTCTTTCCCGACAAACCAAATGCCCTTTTCCTGGGCAACGTCCAGAGGAGAGCCTGAGTCGGTCTGGTGGGTCAGGACGTCGGCATCATACTGATCCACCAAGGTCGCCGCGATATCTCGCTCTTCGGTAGGCAGATACCAGTCACCGGCGTACTTCACGTACACCGTGATATCTTTGTCCAGCAATTCTGCCGCATCCTGCACCCCCAGGTAGAAGCCGGCCGTCCGTCTGATGACCTGAACCGAGGGGAACGCCGAAACAACGCCGATGTTTCCTGTTTCAGTTAACGCCCCAGCAATGAGCCCTTCCAGGTACAATGCCTGATATTGCCTGGGGAAGAGTCTGATGAAGTTCTGCTTGGTTGACAGATCGCTGGCAATGATGGACACGAAATAGACGTCCGGGTACTGGTCAGCGATATCTTTCAAGGGCAGGCCCATAAACTCGGCGTTGCCCACGACGATATCGGCTCCATCAGCGATCAACTCTTCAGCGAAGGGTACTGCAAGATCAGGTCCTACTTCCTCTCTGTAGACGTATTCTACCTCTGGATACTTTTCAGCGATTCGCTTGCCCGCGCGATCGTGGGCTCCAGACCACGTCGTACCTTCAATGATGCTGAAATGCTCGATCGCTAGGGTAGCACCCTCCTCCACTTCTTCGGGAACCTCAACCATCGGCTCTTCAGTCTCGGCTGGCAGCGCTTCGGTCTCTTCTACCATCGGCGCTTCGGTCTCGGCTGGCGGCGCTTCGGTAGCAGGCGCACCGCACTGTGCCGCAATCAGGCTCAATACAACCGTTATGGAGAACAGCAGGAATGCCGTTCGCTTGGAGCTCATTTTGAATCCTCCTCCTCTCACGATGTAAAAACAAATGGTTTTGCTTGGCTATGGGTGAAAGCTGTGTGAGAATTGCCCTGCACATAGCGCTTACCAGGGCAATGCACTAGAGATTGGCTAGACCCGGTCCATCACCTCCTTTCTCATGTCCTACATTGAGGTCATCCTACGTTAGGCTAACGGAATGAGTCAGCAATGCTTCTCCGCAGGTCTGATAGGAATAGCGCGCCGTAGGCCAATACTCCACCTGGATATTGGTATCAACAGGAGACCTAAATCAAGAGAATGTGACTCAGCAGTGCAGATATTGCTTGAGTCAGTGGCCTCAAGGTCGAATTACTGGGGTAGCCAAGCAGCCTCTTGGTATGCTAGCAAATGTCGGGATGGTCTGTTCCAAGCTTTGCTTAGGCTAAATAGTTCGCACAAAGCTTGTAGACAGGCTTGCTAAGTCAAAGGATCCGAAGTACACGTTTCGGGTTGAGACTATGAATGTTCTACTTATGCCGGAAGATCAGCAGGTGTGTAAGAACGCTGGACCCTTGTGGGCGTACAGAGTAGCTTCAAGATTCTACCATAAGCCAGCCCCTGTGGTCAAGTACCACTCTGGACTCGGGACGGGTAGGACTGCCGCAAACAAGGTGGAAGGAAGGAGGTCTGCGTAACCTCCACCCCGTGGTCGCTACTTCCTTCTACCGAGCCAGAATCCAATCGCCACGGACACAATGGCCACAGCGACCACCACCCACACAGTCCGATGCTGTGGCGAGAATACTTCTCCTGCCAGGTCACGAGCAACTGACATCGCGAACTCAGTCTCCGAGGGTGGGGTGTATTCAACTTCCCGGCCCTCAGCTTCCGCGGTCTTGCGTGCCTGCAGCGCCTGGTTCAGCGTTTCGAGCCCCTGGCGAGTCATACTCTTGCTGACCGTTTCCAGCATGCGCTGGCCCACGCTGGCCAGTTTGCCGCCGATCTGCACGTCACCCTCATATTTCATGAGCGTCGTGCCATCGCCTTGATCGACCAATTGCACGTGGCCAGTCCCCTTGGCAAAGCCGGGTGCACCCCTGCCTTCCACGGCCAAGGTATAGCTCTCGGGTGGCACCTCGTCAGAAACGACGACTTTGCCGGCAAAGACGCCAGAGACCGGGCCCACCCGCATCGTCATTTGCCCCTCGTACTCGCTCTCGCTGACCTGGTTAAGACTTTGTGTGCCGGGCAAAGCACTGGACAGTACTTCCGGGTCTCGCACCAGTTCCCAGACCTCTTCGCGAGAGCCGTCAAAGACAAATTCACCTTGTAATTCCATAGTTGCGTTTCCTCCTGAGCAAAGGGCTCACGCTTCCAGAAAACCCCAATACGTGACACACAATCCATACTGGGTCACGATTAAGTTTCACTCGTCAGCCCCGCGTGCTGCTTGTACTATTTCGAACAGCCGATTGGGGCTGAGTGGTGTTTCCAGGATTTCAATTCCGTAATCAGCCAGGGCATCCTCCACGGCTTGCGCGAAGGCAGCCGGCACCGGCAACGCCCCAGCCTCACCGACCCCTTTGGAACCCATCGGGTTGAGCGGGGAAGGTGTCTCCAGATGACCAATCTCTATGAGCGGGGGCATATCGGTAGACCTGGGCAACAAGTAATCCATAAATGAGGCGTTCAGGAGCTGCCCGTTTTCGTCGTATACAAGTTGTTCGTAGAACGAGTTTCCGATTCCCAGGGACAGACCGCCGTGAATCTGACCGTCCACGATCATAGGATTGAGCACCGTGCCACAGTCGTGAGCGATGACCAGTCGCTGGATCTCCACCAGCATGGTTTCGGGGTCTACTTCAACGACCATGGCAACTACGCCGAAGGCAGTCGCGCAGGTCTTAGGGCCAAAGTAGTCGGTGGACTCCAAGCCAGGTTCGGTACCGGGTTCAACCGCTCCCCGCAGTGGGTTCGCCAACACGGCCAGCTCACCCAGGCTGATGGCCTGTTCGGGGATGTCGGCCACTCGCACCTGGCCGTCTGCCAACTCCAACTCCTCTTCAGGCGCGTTCAGGACCTTACTCGCCAACTTAAGAACTTTGGTACGCACGTTTGACGCGGCGCAATTGACGGCATTGCCGGCCACGACCGCTCCTCGGCTGGCGAAGGTGCCCGTCCCCCAGTGGAATTGGGCCGTGTCACCTGTCACCACCCGTACGTCCCTGACATCCACGCCTAACTGATCGGCCACGACCTGGGCAAAGGATGTGAAGTGACCTTGCCCCTGCGTACCGACCCCGGTTACCACGCTCACCTTCCCGCTGGATTCGACGGTGACCCGCGCTCCCTCGTAAGGCCCAACACCAGTTGTCTCGACGAAGGAGACAATGCCGAGACCCACGTGGCGACCCTCGGCGCGGAGACGCGGCTGTTCTTCCTTCAGGAAGTGATGGTAGCCGATCATAGTCATCGCTTTATCCAGCGCCGGCTCATAATCTCCACTGTCGAAAATCAACTCCGCAAAAGCCTGGTCAATTACTACGTGCCTGTACGGGAAAGCGTCGGGTGGTATGTAGTTACGTCGCCGAATCTCGGTCCGATCCATACCCAACTCTTTGGCGGCCAGGTCCAACATGCGTTCCATTACGAATATGCCCTGGGGGCGGCCGGCTCCTCGCACTGGCGTGACGATCATCTTATTGGTGAACACGACTCTGAATTCGGTGTAGTAGTTAGGGACATCGTACGCGCTTAGCGCATGACTCTGGGTGTTAAGTGGAACGGTCAGCCCGTAAGGGTCATAGGCACCCGTATCGTGCAAGAAGACGTCACGCAGCCCAAGGATACGCCCATCACGGGTTACGGCTATCTCAGCATCGTGGATTTGCCCCCGTTCTTGAGTCGTTCCAATGAAGTTCTCCCGGCGGTCTTCGATCCATTTCACCGGTCGGTTCAGTTTCACCGCCGCCCAGGGTACCAAGACTTCCTCCGGCTGGTCCATCATGATCTTTGGCCCAAAGCCACCGCCGATGAAGGGCGCGATCACTCGCACCTGGTGCTCGGATAATCCCAGCATCGCGGCGATACCGTTGCGTATCGGGATGGGGGCCTGCGTAGTGTCCCAGACGGTCAACTGTTGGCTCTTGGCGTCCCAGGCGGCTACAACGCCACGATTTTCTAGGGCAGCCGCTGCACCCCGGTCAATCACGATACGCCGTTTGATGACGACATCGGCTTGCTCGCGAGCTGCTTCGTAGTTACCCTTTTCCTGAATCACGTGGGCGGCCAGGTTGGAGTCCAGATCATCGTAGACAAGGGGTGCGTCTGGCTCCAAAGCTTTTTCCAGGTCTACCACAGCCTCCAGCGGCTCATAATCGACTATGATGTCCTCGAGGGCGTCCTCGGCAATGTAGCGACTCTCGGCAATGACGACAGCTAGGGGATCGCCAATGTGCCGGGCTTTGTCTTTAACCATCGGGATTTGGGTGCGGGCGTGAAATACTATCCCTTCCACTTTGCTGGGCGGCGGAACGATCAGGGGGCCAGGCCGCCAGAAGTCACCCATATCTTCGGCGGTATAAACCGCCACGACCCCTGGCCGAGTCCGGGCAGCCGATACGTCAATACTCCGCACGCGAGCGTGTGCGTAATCGCTGCGCAAGAAAGCAGCGTGGAGCATGTCAGGCAGATCTACGTCATCGACAAATAGAGCTTGCCCGGTCAGCAGGCGTGGGTCTTCATTTCGCGTTACACGTTGACCTACATACTTTCCCGTCTTTTGAGCGTCTGTCACGGTTCCACTCCTGTGCATACAACACCGTAAAACGTCAAACGCATTTCGCGTAAGTTCTAGGTTTACGTTCTACGCTTCAAGTCTCAAGTTCCCATCCTCTCCGCCGCCAATTTGACAGCCGCGATGATGTTTTGGTAGCCTGTGCAACGGCAGAGGTTCCCTGCAATGGCCTCGCGAATTTCATCCTCGGATGGGTCGGGATTCTCGTCCAGGAAAGGCACCAGCGTCATCAAGAACCCGGGCGTGCAGAAGGCACATTGCAGGCCATGAGCATCCTGGAAGGCTTCCTGAAGCGGGTGCAATTCTTCTATTGTCCCCAACCCTTCAACGGTCAGAACCTCGTGACCGTCAGCCTGTACGGCAAACATGAGACACGAGCGGACAGCCTGGCCATCAAACACAACCGTGCACGTGCCGCACACGCCATGTTCACAACCGACATGGGTGCCAGTCAAACCGAGCTCGTGCCGCAAGAAATCGCTCAGCAGCATGCGTGGCTCGACAGTGCGTACATGGCGAGTGCCGTTGACGGTTACAGAGATTGTCATTGAGTTATCCACATCAACCTCCTTTACCCGCAGCGCGCTCAAAGGCTTGCCTCAAGGATCGACTGGCCAGCACTTTGACTAAGTGGCGACGGTAGTCTCCTGTGGCGTGAATGTCGCTGCTGGGGTCCACGTCCGCGCTGGCGGCAGTCTCGGCAGCCGCTCGAATGGCCTCTGGGGTTGGTGTCTGGCCTTTGAGTACGTCGGCCGCCTGGCGTGCCTCCACCGGACCATCGCCAACACTTAAGTACACCAGACGTGCTTGGTCACATTGACCCCGGTCGTCCAAGGTCACCAGGGTCGCAACCCCCACCAGGGCATAATCGCCGTGGCGGCGGGCTACCTCTTGGAAGGACCAACCGCTGCGGGGAGGCATGGAAGGCAGGGCGACCTCCACCAGTAGTTCGTCGGGTTGCAAGGCTGTAGTGAAGAACCCGATGAAGAACTCGTCGGCCGGAACCCAGCGCTCGCTGCCCTGGCTACGGATTCGAAACTGAGCCCTCAGAGCAACGCTCACTGCCGGCAACTCGGCGGCCGGATCTGCGTGAGCCATACATCCTCCAAAGGTGCCCCGGTTGCGGATTTGGGGGTGGGCGATGTGGGGCATTGTTTCGTGCACCAGAGGGGCTTGTTTGGCAATCAAGGAGTCGTGTTCGACCTGACTTTCGCGAGTCATCGCTCCCACCAGTACACCGCCGTTCTTGTCAGGATCTATATGGAAGAGCTCGGGGATATGATTCAGATCGACGAGAACTGAAGGCTGGGCCAGACGGAAGTTCATAGTAGGAATCAGACTCTGCCCGCCGGCCAGCACTTTGGCGTCGTAGCCGTGTTCTACCAGGAGGGCCAGAGCCTCTTCCGTCGTGGTCGGAGCATGATATTCAAACGGGGCTGGCTTCATGGAGTTTCAACCTCCTCACTGTGCTCAACATAACGCTCGAGAGTGGATAGTTCCTGACACTTGTGTGCCTGTAGCCATGGACAAGGCAGGTAGGTCCCGATCTGTGTGGCGATGGGCACCCTTCACCTGGCGGGAGCTTTGCGGGTAGAGTCAGGCTCCTCCGACAGGAAGGAAATCCATTACTCATCCGAAGGTAGTCGCTTGTACCAGAGGGGCGATGGTTTGCTTTGGCCTCCCATCCATAGCTGATACGTAACTTGCATGTGACCCAAGTGAAGAGCAGTATGATCTATGATGTGCAAGATAGCCCACCGAACTGAGACCGTCCGGCCCAGTACTTCTCGCGTGCCCTCCAGGTCAGCCTCGGATAGGGCTGAAAAGACATCCCGTGTCTCTATCCCGGCTTTTTCCAGAAGCGGAACAAGTTCAGAGGCATCCGTGGCCTGGGTAACGAACTCGCCATCGCGGTCCCGGGTAGGGGGATAACCTCCTACTGCCTCCGCAATCCAAAAATGTTCAGAACCCGCAATGTGGGCAGCTAGAACTGCCAGCGAATTTGTGGCGTGTTCCTCATCTCCGTCAAGGGGACGCCAATTGAGTGCCTCTGGCGGCAGATCAGCAATCAGGTCAGTGACCTGCTGGCGTAAGTCTTCAATTCGCTGGATATAATTCTCGAGTTCAGGTAGCATCGCACACTCCTCCCTGGTCAGACCTCCGAGGTCCTAGACAGACCTCGGAGGTCCACCTTGCGTCAAACGCTAGCTTCCTTCCTTGAAGGCGACGAAACGTCCCCACATAGATGCAATTTCCATGCCTTTCTGCATATAGCAACCGATATAGTATCGGCCGCTCTCGGCTGTGGCAATGTCAGCGCCCAGGTTCTCAGCGTGGACAATCCCCTTGGGGAAGAGATTCAGATGGGTGTCCTGATAATACTGATCCAGAGGGAACATCTCGTCCCAGTCCTTGCCGAAGTCCTCCTTCAGCTTGCGGTTGGCTTCTTCAAAAGTCTTGGGGTGCCAGATTCGCTGGATAGTGTTCATGGGATGGTCTTGGCTCACGGCGTCGATGCCAAGCCACTTGATCTTCTTGTCGACGCACCATGGTGAGAAGTCAGGAGACGGTCCGGGGTGTTTGATCATATAGCGGAATTCATCCGAGTCCGGGCTAACCCAACCATACTTGTGCCACCCCGTCTTGAGGATGAGAATATCCCCTTCGCGTACCTCTACCACGCTCTCGATCATCTCCGGCGTGTACACGCTTGAATCGCTGACCAGGTGGGAGATATCTGCGATAGCGCCCGGGCCAATCCACTCTTGCAGAGGCACCTCTCCGATGGTTCTACCCGCCGGCCAGAAGTGCTTCTCACCGTCCATATGGGTCCCCAGGTGAATGCTGGCGTTGCAGATGGACCCGTTGCGGCCCATGCCGAAGTACTGACCGCCCACGCGCTTGGTGTAAGTGACAGTCAGCGGAACGTAGTTCGCCCACTGGGGCGTCTGGACGCTGAAGGGGATGGTCATATCTAGCATCTCTGCCGAATCCATGATCTGGAAGAACTCTTCTTCGTCCATTCCATCCGGCGCTTGATGAGCAACGACGCGCGCCCAGGCGGTTTCAACCTCCATAAA
>Ga0209536_100007068_pt1 | contig 17059 bp, 17 predicted proteins | sample DeeMarSeWOR28_12_FD_187461 | JGI IMG/M metagenome (GOLD analysis project Ga0209536, IMG submission 187461) | Marine sediment microbial communities from White Oak River estuary, North Carolina - WOR-2-8_12 (SPAdes) (version 2) | ecosystem: Environmental > Aquatic > Marine > Intertidal zone >... | reverse complement strand
ATCCTGATGGCTCTGGTAAAATGAAAATTGATTATTGGATGAAATTTGAGAATGAGGAAAGTGCAAAAGTAGTTGATAAATTAGGTATATTTAATCCCGATTCAATAAGATCCGGCTTTCAATCTTCATACTCTCAGGTAAGGAATGTAAAAGTTTATTCGGATACAACGGATTCCACTACACATGCTCTCATTGAACTTTCCTTCGATCATATTGATTCATTAAATAAAACCAAAGTATTTGCTGAATATAATTTTTCATTCCAGGAGAAAACTGGTGGACAGGTAGTTTTCAGTCAATTTATACCTCCGATTGCAACCGGTTTTGGAATAGAAGCTAATAAATTCACGATTACATACAAATACACGATTCCAGGCGAAATTATTTTTCATAATGCCAACGATGTTTCGGGTAAATCATTGACGTGGCGATACAGTCTTGCAGAAATTGGTGGCGGCAAAACCATCTCGGTGACTTTCCAGCCTTATAAACTAAAGGAAACTCCAATTTGGATTTACGTTTTATCAGGGGCTGTATTGCTGCTTGTGTTGTTTTTTCTACTAAAAAAGAGAAAAAGTTGATAGTTAAACCATAAGAAACCAAATTGAAACCGAACTATTTTGTTGACATAACTATGGGCTTTACATATATTTGTCCTCTATTTTTTAAAGAAATTCCAAGATTTTATTGCAATGAATGATTACATGATTTTTGCCGGAGGTTCAAATATTCCTCTCGCAAAAAAAATTGCTTCCAGAATTGGAAAGCCTCTTGGAACGATTGAATTAAAAAGGTTTAGTGACGGGGAGATTTGGGTTAAGTTTAGGGAAAACATAAGAGGATTAGATATCTTTTTAATTCAGTCTACTAATCCTCCTGCAGATAATTTGATGGAATTATTAATTATGATAGATGCAGCAAGGCGTGCATCTGCTAAAACCATCACTGCTGTAATTCCTTATTTTGGATATGCCAGACAGGATAGAAAAGATCAACCCAGAGTTGCGATATCAGCTAAGCTGATAGCGAATCTCTTAACAGTTGCAGGTTCGGATCGTATCATTACAATGGACCTGCACGCTGCTCAGATTCAGGGATACTTTGATATTCCTTTTGATCACCTTTACGGTTCTTCTGTCTTTAAAGATCGTATCGAGCTTCATAATAAAAATCTGGTTGTTGTTTCGCCGGATGTTGGTGGAATAAAGATCGCCCGGGCCTATGCAAAAATGCTTGATTGTGGATTAGTTGTTATTGATAAAAGACGGCCGAAACAGAACCTGGCAGAAGTTATGAATATCATCGGTGATGTTGATGGCAAAGATATTTTAATTGTTGACGACCTTATTGATACGGCAGGTACTTTTGTTAATGCAATAGAAGCTATAAAAGAAAAAGGTGCGAAAGAAATCTATGGAGCAATTACTCATCCGGTGCTTTCTGGTTCAGCTTTGGAAAGAATAAATAATTCAAAGGTTACAAAACTTTTTGTAACTGATACAATAAATATAGATGAGATGCACAAGTCAAATAAAATTCAGATCGTAAGTTCTGCTGAACTTTTTGCAGAAGCAATTCGCAGAACATACAATAACGAATCTATTAGTTCATTATTTCATATTGATAAAGGTTAACAGGAGTTGTAACCAAAATGGAAAAAACAAAATTAAAAGCTTACGAAAGAAAAGATTTTACAAAGTCAGCTATAAAGAAAATTAGAAATGACGGTCAGATTCCGGGCGTATTCTATTCAAAAAATAATAAACCGATCCATATCAATGTAATTGACAAAGCTATTAACCCGCTTGTGTTTACTTCTAAAACCCACCTGATTTCGCTTGAATTGGATGGTCATGAGGAGTATGAATGTATAATTAAAGATGTTCAGTTTGACCCAGTTACAGATAGAGTAATCCACTTTGATTTACTTGGTCTGACAAAGGGTGAAAAGCTGGTCCTCGAAGTTCCGGTTCAACTTGTTGGAACTCCTGTAGGTGTTAAGGAAGGTGGCGTGATTCAGCATGTAATGCACAAAATTGAAGTTGAATGTTTGCCAAGAAATATTCCTGAACACATTGTCATAGACGTATCGGCTTTGAAACTTGGGGATTCTATTCATATAGACGATCTTAATATTGCTGATATAGAGTTTATAGATCCAAAAGACTCTCTTATAGTTCAGGTTACTCATGCCAAGGTTAAGGAGGAAGCTGCTCCTGTAGCTGAAGAAGAAGGCGAAGAACCTAAAGAACCTGAAGTCATCTCTAAAGGTAAACAAGAGGAAAACGAAGAAGAATAAGTTCCTATTTGAGTTGAGGATAATATTTGGAATAGGAAATCCCGGCATTCGCTATGAATATACCAGGCATAATGCCGGATTTTTATTGCTGGATTATTTTGCTAACAAAAAGTCGTTAAGTTTTAAAGAATCAAAAGGTGATTACTTTAAAGCTGAAGGTAGCATTAACAATCAAAATTTTTTGCTCGTTAAACCTGCAACTTACGTTAATAATAGCGGGTTTGCTGCAAAGCAATTGTTTGAAAGATACAGCCTGTTACCTGAAGATTTCCTTGTAGTATGTGATGATACAAATTTGAGTACTTTTGATTTCCGGGTAAGATTATCAGGAGGTGATGGTGGGCATAATGGATTAAGTTCAATAATCTTTCATCTGATTGAAGAAAAATTTCCAAGAATCAGAATTGGAATTGGCAATAATCCACCGGACATAATTTTATCTGATTATGTCCTGTCAGAATTTTCAGAAGCGGAACTAAAAGATTATCAAGATACATTTAGTAAATGTTCCGTTCTCATCGAAGAATTTATAATTGGTGGAACAAAAAGAATGCTTGAAGCCAATAGTATTTTACTTAAAAATGAAAATCAAAATAATTTGAACCAATAAACGAGGGAGAAAATCATGCCATCATTCTTCTATATTATTCCTGTCTTTGGAGTGATTGCACTTTTATTTACCTTCTTAAAATCAGCCTGGATAAGTAAGAAAGATCCCGGTACAGAAAAAATGCAAAACATTGCAAGCCATATCTCTGAAGGTGCGATGGCATTTCTTAAATCAGAATATAAGATACTTTCTATTTTTGTTGTCTGTGTTGCCATTCTCTTAGCAGTTTCTGCAGATCCAAATGACTCCTCACCATTCGTAGCTGTTTCTTTTATTGTAGGCGCACTCTGTTCAGCGCTGGCTGGTTTTATAGGTATGCGTGTGGCTACTAAAGCAAATGTAAGAACAACTAACGCAGCTCGAGGCAGTCTTGGTAAAGCATTGGAAGTTGCGTTTGCTGGTGGTTCTGTGATGGGATTAGCAGTAGTTGGCTTAGGTGTACTTGGACTTGGAGTTTTATTCCTTATTTATGGAGATCTTTTTGGTGTTGGTGATGTAACCAATCTTCACAGGGTCATTACAATTATTACTGGATTTTCATTTGGCGCATCTTCAATTGCTCTGTTTGCACGTGTTGGAGGAGGAATTTATACAAAAGCTGCAGATGTTGGTGCTGACCTCGTAGGAAAAGTCGAAGCAGGAATCCCTGAAGACCATCCTTTAAACCCTGCAACTATTGCTGATAATGTTGGAGACAACGTTGGTGATGTTGCCGGGATGGGTGCAGACTTATTCGAATCATATGTCGGTTCTATAGTTGGAACTATGGTACTTGGCGCAGCATTCTTTGGACTCCCGGAATTTTCAGAAAATTTTAATGGGTTAGGAGCTGTCCTTCTTCCACTAGCAGTTGCTGCTGCTGGTATCGTTATGTCAATCCTTGGGACATTATTTGTAAGGGTAAAAGAAGGTGGTGATCCGCAGAAAGCATTAAACCTTGGTGAGTTTGGATCCTCATTTTTTATGATCGTTGCACTCTATTTTATTATTGATTGGATACTTCCTGAACAGTGGAAATTTGAAGATCCATTGTATGGCACAACTTATACAATAACATCACTCGGCATTTTCTTTGCAACAGTAATTGGTCTTGTTGCTGGTGTGCTTATCGGTCTGATTACGGAATTCTTCACAGGTTTCGGAAAACCTCCTGTAAAATCAATTGCAAGACAATCATTAACCGGTAGCGCAACTAATATTATTGCTGGTTTAAGTAATGGAATGTTTTCAACAGCTATTCCCGTAATAATAATTGCCGCTTCCATAATTGCTGCATTTCATTTTGGGGGATTGTATGGAATAGCAATAGCAGCTGTGGGTATGCTCTCGAATACAGGAATTCAGTTAGCAGTTGATGCCTATGGACCAATTTCAGATAACTCCGGAGGCATTGCAGAGATGTCTAATCTACCAAAAGAAGTAAGACAACGAACAGATAAACTAGATGCTGTTGGTAACACTACTGCAGCAATTGGTAAAGGTTTTGCGATTGGCTCAGCTGCATTGACAGCATTAGCACTTTTCGGTGCTTTTATGACTGCAGCCAAAATCAAATCGATTGATATATCAAAAGCAGATGTTATGGCAGGTTTATTTGTTGGAGGAATGCTTCCGTTTTTATTTTCGGCTTTAGCTATGAGTGCTGTGGGAAAAGCGGCAATGGCGATGATTGAAGAAGTTCGAAGACAGTTTAAAAACATTCCGGCTCTTACAAAGGCACTTGATGTCATGAAGAAGTATCGTGGAAAAGAACAGTCCGAATGGACCCAAGAAGATATCAAAACATTTGAAGCAGCTGATGGTACAGCTGAGTATGGCAAATGTGTGGAAATATCAACTCAAGCCGCTATCAAGAAAATGGTTGTTCCTGGATTACTGGCAGTTCTAACTCCAGTAGTAATAGGTTTTGTAGGAGGAGCTGAAATGCTTGGAGGCCTACTGGCCGGTGTGACCGTCACAGGTGTTTTAATGGCTGTTTTTCAGGCAAATGCCGGTGGTGCCTGGGATAATGCAAAAAAGATGTTCGAAAGCGGTTTTGAGGTTAACGGAGAGAAGTATTTTAAGGGTTCTGATCCGCATAAAGCGGCTGTTGTTGGCGATACAGTTGGAGACCCGTTTAAGGATACTTCAGGGCCATCTTTGAACATATTAATCAAATTAATGGCAGTTATTTCACTTGTTATTGCCCCATTAATTAAATAAATTTATTGACTGAAAGAATATAATATTTTGTAACCCTGCTTCAGACAACAAGATTGCATGAGGCCTTAAGTCCATAGGGAGGTAGTTTTTGATGAATAATCGTGTTTATGAAAGTGCAGTTCTAATAAATGCCGCACTTGACGATGAAACAATAAAAAACATTATAGTAAGAGTTAAAGAAACCATCACAACAAATGGTGGTGAAATACTGGAAATTGAAGACTGGGGAAGAAAAAGACTCGCCTACCAAGTTAAAAAAAGTAAAATAGGTTACTATACAATTTTTAGATTTAACTCCACACCTGATCTAGTACCCAAACTCGAAAGATATTACCAATTAGATGAATCCATATTAAGGTATTTAACAATTACTTTATCAAAGGATGCATTAGAACAAATTGAAATTGACAAAGCTCATCAAATTCAAATAGCAGAGGAAGTGGAAGATATTCCAGTTGCAACGCCCGAGGCTGAAGAGGATGATGAAGAGACTAAAGCAAAAGACGTATAAACTTTAACCAATGATAGTATGGAGGAATAAACCATGGCCGATTTGAAAATGCCAGAAATAAATTATGTAATAGTTGCCGGCAACTTAACCAAAGACCCGATCTTTAGAGAAACTACCAATAAAACACCTGTTGTTAATTTCTCATTAGCCTCAAACAGAAGATTTAAAGACAGCACGAACCAATGGCAGGAGGATGTTTGCTATGTTGGAATTGTTGCATGGAACAAACTGGCTGAAAGCTGTAGAGAAAGACTGAAAAAGGGATCTGCTGTTTTAGTGGATGGTGAATTGCAAAGTAGAACCTGGAAAACAGACGACAGCCATAACAGAAGTATTGTTGAAATTAAAGCAAGAAGAATTCAGTTTCTTAACAAGCGCGGTAAATTTGTTGATACTGAAAATAATACAGATGAGGATGATAATAATTCAGTAATAACAGATGATAATGAAAACGATTATACCGAAGACTCTTTCGATAAATTTCTCTCCGATGAAGAATCAAACCTTATGAAGGATAAATAATTATGATGACACAAAAAAAAGAAATCAAAACAAAAAAGATTTGCCGCTTTACACAAGCGAAAATCAAATACATCGATTATAAAAATGTTAAGCTGCTTCAAAAGTTTGTATCCGAGCAGGGAAGAATCATTCCAAAAAGAATAACAGGAACAAGCTCCAAATATCAGAGACAACTTGCTGTCGCAGTTAAAAGAGCACGGCATATGGCGTTACTTCCATATGTTTCCGAAAATATCAGGTAGTAATTTAGAGGAATTAAGATGAAGGTAATTTTAAGACAAAACTACGAACCACTAGGTCAGGTAGGTGATGTTGTAGATGTTAAGGACGGTTATGCTCATAATTTTCTTCTCCCGAGAAAAATTGCGTACATCGCTCTCAGTGGAAATCTAAGGGCACTTGAAGAAGAGAAAAAGGCAGTTCTTAAAAAAGTTAAACACGAGCTCCAGGCAGCAGAAACACTTGCTACTGAATTGGAAAAAGTGTCAATTACTATCCCTGTCCAGGTTGGCGAAGAAGATAAAATTTTCGGTACCGTTACATCCCAGATGATCGCCGATAATCTCAAAGAAAAAGGTTATGAAATAGATAAAAGAAAAATAGAAATAGGGGAGTCTATTAAAACTCTTGGTATTTATAGTGTGGATGTTAAATTACATCCAAGTGTAACTACTAAAGTCAAGGTTTGGGTAGTAAGAGAATAAGCAATTTAGAACATTAATTAAAAAAAGGGAAGCTCGAAGCTTCCCTTTTCATTTTAAACAAATGCAAACTAATAATTTTTAGTTTACTTTAATTTTTTTATCCCTAATCAATTTTGCAAGGTCAGCAGTTCCATTTTTACTTATAGTTTTTAATGCTTTTGTCGATAGTTTTACAGTTACTTCTCGATTTAGTTCCTGAACCCAGATTTTCTTCTTCTGCAGGTTCGGTAAAAATCTTCTTTTGGTTTTATTATGAGCATGAGAAATGCTGCTGCCGTATCGTGGTCCTACTCCTGAGACTTGACATTTTCTCGCCATTATTTACTCCTTTGATATCAAAAACTCTAAAAATTTGAGCGCTAAATATAAAGATTTTTTTCTTAAACAAAAGTATATTTTGGTTGATTTTTAGCACTAATAAAATTAAAATAAGGTAATAGTTTTAAGTTGATAAATTCATTCATAATCCTATCTTAGTGTTGTTAGTTTAGGTCTTTAGCGCGATAATTTACCTGTGAAAATGTGAGAGGTTTTTTAATGGACTATTTTGAGTTACATCCTATAAATCCAGAACTCAGATTTATTAACAAAGCAATTAATATTATAAAGGATGGTGGAGTGATAATTTATCCGACTGATACTGTATATGGCATTGGTTGCGATATTTTTAACCGACAAGCCTTAAACCGAGTGATGGAAATAAAAAGTAATCCTGATATTAAACTTTTGAGTTTTATTTGTCCGAACCTTAAGGATATTTCTAAATATGCCCGGGTATCTGATTATGCTTACAAGACGATGAAAAAATTATTACCTGGTCCATACACATTTATTTTGCCAGCTGCTAGAAACGTTCCAAAAAAATTGTGGAGTAAGAGAAAGACTGTCGGCATAAGAATTCCCGATCATCCCGTTGCTCTAAAAATTGTAAATGGATTGGGGAATCCTATAATTAGTACAAGCACCACAACACGCAAAGGTAAATTGCTTATTGATCCGCTCGAAATAAGATCCGTGTTTGATTTTCAAATTGATTTGATGCTAGCGTCATCGAATATTACAGGAACACCTTCCAGCGTAATTGATTTAAGCGGAGAAGAACCGGTAATTGTTCGCGAGGGTGCTGGTGATATTTCTTACTTTAGCTAATTAGTTTTCTTTTCGATAAACCTGAGTCGACGATGCTTGAGCCAATGGAGTTAGAATTATTTGGTTAATGTTTACGTGATTTGGTCTCGTTGACGCAAATAAAACAGCTTCGGCTACATCTTTTGGACTTAATGCTTTTAATCCTTTGTAAACATTTTTCGCTCGTATTTTATCACCTCTAAATCGTACAAGACTAAATTCTGTTTCAACCATTCCTGGATCAACACTTGTTACTTTTATTCCCTTATCAAGTACGTCCAATCGTGTTGATTGACTCAAAGCTTTCACGGCAAACTTTGTGGCTGCATAAACATTTCCTGAGGGGTAAACTTCATGACCAGCCGTTGAACCAATGTTTATTACATGTCCGTTTTTATTTTTTACCATCAAAGGAAGGACATGTCTTGTAACATAAACCAAACCTTTAATATTTGTATCGATCATTTCATTCCAGTCTTCTTTTTTGCCTTCGTGGATTTTATCCAACCCGCGTGAGAGACCTGCATTATTAATCAGGATGTCTACTTTCCTCCAGCTTTTCTCAAGAGAGTTAACTGCTTTTTTGACAGCATCAAAGTCTCGAACATCAAGCTTCAAGCATTTTACCTTTATGTTATTTTCTTTTTCCAATTTTTTTGCTATGATTTTTAATTTGTCAATTCTTCTTGCAGATAATATCAGGTTGGATTTTTCTTTGGCGAATAATTCAGCGCATGCTTTGCCGATACCAGCAGATGCCCCAGTGATGAATGTAGTCTTTCCTTTTAATTGGTTCATTTTCCTTACTCTAAATGTGGTGTATAATTATTGCAATTTAAAAATAATCGGAATGATAATTAATATTAGCGGGTCGATTTTTTAATTAGTAAAAACTCCCTCTATTTTTTTGCCACAAAATTTACAGCATCCGTTCACTAACTTATTGGAAATTACCGAATGCCAATTTCTCGTTATCAGCTTTTCATTGCAGTTAGGACAATATGTTGTTTGCCCTTCTTTATTATACACGTTGCCGACATAACAATATTTAATTCCAAGCTCAATGGCTATTTTTCTAGCGGTTGTTAATGTCTTTTCAGGTGTACGTTCTTTATCCAGCATTTTAAAATCAGGATGGAAGGCAGTGAAATGGAGCGGGATGCTATCACCAAGATTTTTAAGTATCCAATCACACTCTTGTTTTATTTCTTCCGGTGAATCATTTTCATCAGGAATTAGTAATGTTGTTATTTCGAACCAAACATCAGTCTCATTTTTTAACCAGATTAGAGTATCTAGAACATCATCAAGATGTGAGTAAGTATTCTTCCAATAAAATCTTTCTTTGAATCCCTTTAAATCAACATTTGCCGCATCGATATATTTGTAAACATCTTTACGTGCTTCTTTATCAATATAACCAGCAGTTACCATCACGGATTTTATTCCTTGTTCTCTGGCGATTTTTGATATGTCAATTACATATTCACCAAAGATTGTCGGATCATTATAAGTGTAAGCAATTGAAGGTGTTCCGTAACTTTTTGCAAGTTCAACTACTCCTTCAGGAGAAACTTCAAGTGAATGCATATCATCGAGTTTGGCTTTGCTCATCGACCAGTTCTGGCAAAACTTACAGCCAAGATTACAACCAGCAGTTCCGAAGCTGAGAATGTTTGAACCCGGAAGAAAATGATTGAGAGGTTTTTTTTCGATGGGATCGATTGCAAATCCTGTTGGTCTTCCGTAACCGATTGAATAAAGTTTGCCTCCAAGATTTTGTCTTATAAAACAAAAACCCGGCTGACCATCGCCAATTTTACAATAGCGTGGACAAAGTGTACACAGAATTTTATCGTTGTCACTTGGTTCCCACCATTTAGCTAACACTTTTTCCATCGGAACATCATTAAATTTTTTTATAATACTTCAAAATGAAGAAAGTCACTTCTACCCGATTCAGAGATCGGTGCTCTCGATAAAAATATAACAAGTTCTCCTTTATTAACAAGTCCAGCATTCAGTATTAGTTCTTTTGTTTCATTTATGGCTGCATTTTGTTTATCGATTTTATCGATATGAACAGAATGGACTCCCCACCTTAGACAAAGATTATTCATTGTCTCAAAGCTATCAGATATTGCAATGATCTTTGCGTTTGGGCGAAACTTTGCTAATCCCTTTGCAGCTCTTCCTTTAAAAGTGAACACAACAATTGCATTTGCTTTTACTTGTTCAGCCACCGAGGTTATTCCTTTTAGAACTGAATCAAATAAATTTTCCTCAAGTGCTCCGGGAATTTGAAATTTAATATTTTCATTCTGAATAAAATGCTGTTCAGCGTTAACGATTATTTCGTTCATCATTTTTACTGTTTCAACGGGATGTTCACCAATTGAAGTTTCACCACTGAGCATTACTACATCTGTACCATCCCAAACCGCATTTGCAACATCTGCAGCTTCTGCTCTGGTTGGAATAGGTGATTGAATCATTGATTCAAGCATTTGAGTTGCTGTAATTACTAGCTTTCCGGTTTCATTACATTTTTTAATTATTTCTTTTTGAATAACAGGAACTTTGGCAGGAGAAAGTTCTACCCCGAGATCTCCACGGGCAACCATAATTCCATCTGCAGCATTGAGAATTAAATCTAATGAATCAATTGCTTCCTTCTTTTCAATCTTGGCAATTACCTGTGTTGACTTGTTATTTTTTGCGAGCCATTCTTTTAATCCCAAGATATCATCCGCTTTACGGACAAATGAAAGTGCAAAGTAATCAATTGATTTATCGAGGAGAAAATTTAGATCTTCAAAATCTTTTTCCGTTAGGGATGGGGTTGAGATTTTCATCCCCGGGAGGTTCATTCCTTTTCGGGCAGATAGTATTCCTCCATTCTCGATATCACATACAACAGAGTTTTCTTTTTTCTCAATAATTTTTAAACGGATCAAGCCGTCGTTAATTAAAATTAGATCACCTATGTCTGCATCTTTTTGCAAATCTTTATAAGAAGTTGAAATAATTTTATAATCACCGACGATATCTTCAGTTGTGATTTCTATCCTGTTTCCGGTTAAGATTTCAATTTGCTTCTCTTTTAATTCACCTATTCTGATTTTTGGTCCCTGCAGATCAGCGAGGATTGCCAAAGGAGAGTTTAGTTCTGTTCTGACTGTGTGTATGTTTTCAAGAATGTTTGAATAAAAATCATAGTTACCGTGGGACATATTGAGTCTGACAGCATTGACTCCCGAAGTAACTAATTGTTTGATTGCATTAGTGCCTGAAGTCTGTGGACCGAGTGTTGCGAGAATTTTTGTCTTGCGGAAATTGGTGTTCAAACAATTTACCTTTTTCGCCTTCTGTTTCTTGTTTTAGAATTTTCATCTTTAACTGAACGGGATTTTTTATACATCTCTTTCAGTTTTTGTTCTACAAGATAAAAAACAGAATCCTTTTCATAACCCTTTGCTGTTTTCTTTCCGGCTTTCACTCCAGTCAGGATTTCAATTCCTTCTTCAATTCTCGAAATCGGGTAAATGTGAAATTGCTTTTCTGTGACAGCTTCGATTACTTCTTCGCTTAACATTAATTCTTTTACATTCAACTGAGGAATTACCACACCTTGTTTTCCGGTTAAACCTTCTTGTTTACATACTTCAAAAAATCCCTGAATCTTTTCATTTACACCACCAATTGGTTGAACATCTCCCTTTTGATTTAATGAACCTGTTACTGCAATTCCCTGTTTGATTGGAAGTCCGGAAAGTGTTGATAACAAAGCATATATCTCTGCACAGGAAGCACTGTCTCCGTCAACCGTTCCGTAAGATTGTTCAAATACAAGGTTTACGTTAAACGCAAGTGGAATGTCCTGTCCGAAAGTTTCTTTGAAATAGCCAGAGATTATGAGCACGCCTTTATTGTAATGTCTTCCGCTCATTCCTGCTTCGCGTTCAACGTTTATTATGTTACCGCTTCCCAGTGAGACTGTGGCAGTGATTCTTGTCGGTCTTCCGAAAGAATAGAAATCTGCTTCGTAAACTGCGAGACCGTTAATTTGTCCTACTCTTTCACTACTGGTATCCATTAAAAAAGTTCCGTCTTCGTACATCTCTGATATCTTGGATTCAAGCATTCCGTGTCGATTAACAGCATTGTCGTATGCTTTTCTGATGTGATCAGAGGTAACAACATCAAAGCCGTCATCGTTTGCCCAGAAGTTTGCTTCTCTGGCAATGTCAGCGATTTTAGAGAAGCGAGTTGTCAGTTTACCTTTCTGTCCTGCAAATACTGCCGCCAGTTCCATCAAATAAGCTATTGCTGATTTATCAAACTCTTTTAGGTTCTCTTCTTTAATTAATTTTTTTATTACACGAGCATACTCTGTCAACACCTTATCCGATCGCTTAATCTCATAATCAAAATCTGCTTTCACTTTGAACATTTTTTTAAAATCATATTCATAAGCAGAGAGCATAGAATAAACATATTGACTTCCAATAAGTAAAACTTTTAATTCGATATCTATTGGTTCTGGTTTCAGAGTTGATGTCGACATTTGAAAAATTGTTGGTGAATCCTGGAACTCAAGCTTATTGTAAGTAAGAACTCTTTTTAGTGTTTTCCAAACTCCTGGTTCTTCAAATAAATGCATAACATTCAGAACAATGTAACCCCCATTTGCTCTTAACAGCGACCCAGCTTTAATATTTGTGAAGTCGCTGAAAAAGCTTCCTCTCCCGTCGCTGATTCTTTCAACTGCACCAAAAAGATTTGAATATGTTGGCGAGGTTTCAATAATAATCGGGCACTCAGTTGTATCTGTATTATCGAGAATTACGTTTACATCATAATCTTTAAAATAATCTATAACAAATCCTTCTTCCGTTCGTTCACCAACAGGTTTGGCACCTTTAAAGATCTGGATATTTTCTAAAATATTTTTTTCAACCTGATCAAGATGGTCAACCACTTTTGGCTCATTATATCTTTCTTTAAGATTATCAATTATTCCTTTAACAACATTTACTATGCTTCCTCTTTCAAGTGCGTGTAGTTTATCCTGGAACTCTTCACTGGTTTTCAATCCCTTCTTAAAAAGTATCTGTAATTCCTGCTGGTGATCATTGTATTTTTTCACTAACTCCTGTGCTTGTTCTTGTGTAATATTACCTTGTTCAACTTGTTCATTAAGCTGGAAAACAGGAACCGGTCTATCTTTAACTATCGGCATTATGTCAGGTCTGGCGATATCTCCCATTTTAACCTGACCGAGTGAGAATCCTTCCTTTCTCATCCTGGCATCAAATTCCTGCATCAATTCCTGCTCGCGTTGTGTATAATCTGAGACAATTTTTTTCTTTCGTTCCAGATAATCTTCGCTTTCAAGTGCCTGGGGAATTTTTCTTTTAAGAATTTCTATTGCATGGATCAGATTTTTTCTGAAAACTTTTGCTTTACCCTTGGGGAATTTTAAAAGCGTTGGTCTATCGGGATCTTTAAAATTATTCACATAGGCATAATCATAAAGTGGAGGACAATCAGCTCCAATTGTTTCAAGTACCTGCTTAACGGTTGCCGCTTTTCCCGAACCGGACATTCCACAAATAAAAATATTATAACCCGGAGCTCTCATCTCAACACCGAGCCTCATTGCCTTTAATGCGCGTTCCTGACCAAGAATGCCTTCAATCGGTTTTATGTCTTGTGTTGAATCAAATTCCAGAGTATCAGGATCACATTTCCATCTTAAATCTTCGGGAGTAAGTTCTTTATGTTTTTGTGCTTTCGGATACGCCATTTTTTATGCCTTATTATTTGAATATGGTTGGTATTTTTCGGTATATGATTGTAAAATCTTATATCAAAACTAAATATTATTGCTGCGAATATCAACGAAAGCCAATTACTAATGAATTCTGAATTACTTGAAAAAACCAGAAGCTATTTCCCTCATTTAAAAAATGGAATAATTTATTTCAATCACGCATCAACAGCACCGATCAATATACTAATGAAAGCAAGAATAGAAGAATTTGTGTATGAAAGAAGTGAAGAAGCAAGAGAAAATTACTGGGCATTCAAAGATGTAGCTGATGAGACAAAAAATATTATTGGTGAAATGATTAATTGTGAGGGTGATAGAATTGCTTTTCTAGACAATACTACAAACGGAATAATCTGGCTTGCCTCAGGAATTGATTGGAAACCTGGAGATAGAATAATCTTAAATGATGTTGAGTTTCCTGCAAATGTTTATCCTTTTCTACAACTGAGAGAAAAAGGAGTAGAAGTAGATTTCATTAAATCACAAAATGGAATTGTAGCTGCAGAAGAAATTATTGCTACAATAAAACCAGAAACAAAATTAATTTCTGTAAGCTTTGTGCAGTTTTTATCAGGCTACAGAATCGATCTTGAAAAAATCGGAAAAGTCTGTAAAGAGAAAGGAATTATTTTTTCAGTCGATTCAATTCAAGGCCTTGGTGCAATCAGACTTGATGTCGAAAAATGTAATATCGACTATCTTACAAATGGAACACAAAAATGGATGCTGGGTTTGCAGGGTTTAGCCTTTATTTATGTGAGAAAAGAATTGCAGGAAAAAATGAAGTCAGCACCAATTGGCTGGCTTGCGGTGAAAGATGCGTGGAAGCTGCTCGATTTTGATTTGACCACAAAAGAAACTGCGGAAAGATTTCAGCCAGGAACATTGAACAACCTCGGTATTTATGCATTCAATTCATCAATTAAAATATTTAAAGAGTTTGGTTTTGATGAAATTGAAAAACAGGTCTTGAGTAACTCAAAATATTTTATTGATGAGCTCGCGAAGATTGGTTACAATTCACCATTACTTTCAATTAATGAAAAACATTTATCAGGAATCGTGAGTTTTACCACTGAAAAAGGACAAAATATTCTTGATTATTTGAACCAGAAAAAAATAGTTTGCTCATTACGTGAAGGTTATATTAGATTTGCACCGCATTTCTATAATACGAAAAACGATATCGATAACGTAGTTAATGCTTTGAAAAACATATAAATATTTTTTCTTACTGAAGAAAGAAGGGAACAAGCATGAAATTCTCTGGGAAATTATTATCCATTGCAACATTTTTATTAATAGCCGTTTTAATTGCGGTATTTTCTGGTGAAAGTTATTCTCAGAAAAAGGAAGAAGTAAGAATAAGTCCAAAAGCTGCTGTTGAGCAGACAGTTGGCTTTACAGTTATTAGGATTGAATACAGCCGTCCCGGTGTAAAAGGAAGAAAAATCTGGGGAGGTTTGGTTCCTTATGATGTTGTCTGGCGAGCGGGTGCAAATGAAGCAACAAAAATTACTTTCGCCACAGATGTAAAAATAAATGGTAAAAAACTAAAAGCAGGAAGCTATGGTTTCTTTGCAATTCCAACTGCTAAAAACTGGACATTGATTTTTAACAAAGTAGCCGACCAATGGGGAGCCTTTGAATATAATGATGTTGAAGATGCTTTGAGAATTGAAGTTAATCCTGAAAAGGACGATAACTTCTGGCAGGAATGGTTGGCTTATACTTTTACCAGAACTTCTGATAACACAGCAGTTATTAGACTTGAATGGGAGAAATTAAAAGTTCCTTTTAATGTTGAAGTGGGTATTTAAAATTATTCTTAGCTGTCACGGACGATTCCGTGACAGCTATATTTAATTTCTAATTATCCTTAACAACTCTTCTGTCTTTTCTTTCATCAGCTTCTCATCACCGCGGCTCTCAACATTCAAACGGAGAATTGGTTCTGTGTTGCTCATTCTTAAATTGAATCTCCAATCAGAGTATTCAATTGAAATGCCATCCAGTTCATCAATCTGTCCATCAGAGTATTTCTTTTCTATCTCTTTAATTTTTCCTGCAGGATCGTTTATCGTTGAATTTATTTCTCCTGAGCAGGGATAAGCCGCAATCATTTCATCAACTAATTGTGCAAGTGTTTTCTTTTCTACTGACATCAATTCAAGAATTAATAAGAAGGGAATCATTCCGCTATCACTGTAGGAATTATCTCTGAAGTAATGATGAGCAGACATTTCGCCGCCATAAACAGAATTCACTTCTCTCATCTTCTGTTTTATAAATGCATGTCCGCTTTTCGAAACAACTGCTGTCCCACCGGCTTTTTTAACAACTTCAACTGTATTCCAAACAAGCCTCGGGTCGTGAATAATTTTTTCTCCGGGATGTTTTTTCAGAATTGATTTTGCGAGCAGTCCAACAATGTAGTAACCTTCAATAAAATTTCCTTTCTCATCAAAGAAAAAGCAGCGGTCGTAATCACCGTCCCAGGCGACTCCGAGATGAGCGTTTTCTTTCTTTATTGCATCGATTGTCAATTTTCTGTTCTCTTCCAGCATTGGATTTGGAACACCATTTGGAAAGTTTCCATCCGGATTATTGAATATCTTTATCATTTTAATTGGAAGTTTTGGTTCAAGTTGATCAAGAGACAATCCGGCACAACCATTACCAGCATTCACAACAACTTTAAATGAATCAATTTTTTTAGGATCATAAAACTTTGAAAGATTATTTATAAAATCATTCATCACATCTTTTTTAGTTACGGATCCTTTTGTTTTGCTTACTTCACCAAGCTCGTTGTTAACGATCATTTTTTCAACTTCATTCAAGCCCGAGTCATATCCAACCGGAACAGAACCTTTCGCAACGAATTTCATTCCGTTGTATTCAGGAGGATTGTGACTGGCAGTTATCATAATTCCACCATCAGCATCAAAGTGAGGAGTGGAGAAGTAAATCATTTCAGTTCCGCAAAGTCCGATGTCAATAACATCAACTCCGCTGTCGGTTACCCCATTTTTCAGAGCTTCGGAAATTTCAACGGAAGATTTTCTTATATCATATCCTATGACAATTTTTTTAGCTTTGGTAAACTTTGAGAATGCTCTGCCAATCTTGTAAGCTAGTTCTTTATTGAGCTCTGACGGAACCTTACCTCTTACATCATAAGCCTTAAAGCAAGCGATTTTACTCATTATTTCTCCGTTCCAACATTTTTATGGATTAATTTTTC
>Ga0209536_100007067_pt1 | contig 17060 bp, 13 predicted proteins | sample DeeMarSeWOR28_12_FD_187461 | JGI IMG/M metagenome (GOLD analysis project Ga0209536, IMG submission 187461) | Marine sediment microbial communities from White Oak River estuary, North Carolina - WOR-2-8_12 (SPAdes) (version 2) | ecosystem: Environmental > Aquatic > Marine > Intertidal zone >... | reverse complement strand
TGCCCCGCCCCATCACGACTGCCCCATGCTTAAAACCAAAGAAACCGGCCAAAAATGCACCGTCGAACACATCCACCAGGATCCTGACGGGCATGACATCATTATGGAAGTGTCGACCTTCCCGATTAAGGATGAAGACGGCACCTTCAGCCAGGTGGTGCACGTCGCCCACGACATCACCGAGCGCAAACGGGCCGAAGAAGTCATCAAAAATTCCGAACAGCGACTATCCCAGATCATCAACTTTTTGCCGGATCCCACTTTCGTCATTGATAATGAAGGCACGTTGGTCACCTGGAACCAGGCCATGGAAAAACTAAGCGGCGTAGAAGCGGTTGATATGGTGGGCAAGGGCAATTACGAATATGCCCTGCCGTTTTACGGCGAAAGACGACCGATTTTGATCGATCTGGTTAAAGACTGGGATGATGCGTACGAAAAAAAATACCTGTCCGTCAAAAAGAAAGGGGAAAAAATTATTGGGGAGTCCTATCATCCCAATCTGGGCGGAAAAGAAAGATACCTGCACGCCACGGCGGGATTGATCTATAACTCCGCCGGCGAGGTGGCCGGTGCCATCGAGTCGCTGCGCGATATCACTGAAAGAAAGAAGGCCAACGATATCATTCGCGAAAATGAGGAGCGGCTGAGCAACATCCTCAAAACCACCAACGAGGGCTTCTGGCTGATCGACACCGAGGACATCACGCTGGATGTCAACGATGCCATGTGTGAGATCCTGCAGCGACCGCGGGAAGAAGTTGTCGGCACGAGTATTTCAAATTTCATGGATGAGGAAAACATCAAGACCGTTCACAAGCAGGAGCTGAATCGCGGAAAAGACGAAAAGGGCCTGTATGAAATTTCGCTGGCCAGGGCGGATGGAACGATGGTGCCCTGCCTGGTCAATGCTTCGCCGCTTTTCGATGCGGACGGCAATAAGATCGGCTCTTTTGGTATGTTTACCGACATCACCCAACGCAAGCACATGGAAGATGAGCTCATCGAGGCCAAACAAATTGCCGATGAGGCCAATAAGGCCAAAAGTGATTTTTTGGCCAACATGAGCCATGAGATCCGCACCCCCATGAATGCGGTTATCGGCATGACCCACCTGGCGCTGAAAACCGAGCTGACACCCAAGCAGCAGGATTACCTGCACAAAATCCAGTCATCGGCCAATTCTTTGCTGGGTATTATCAACGATATTCTGGATTTTTCCAAAATCGAAGCCGGCAAGCTGGACATGGAAGCGGTGGATTTCAATCTGGAAGACGTCCTGGATAATCTGGGCAACCTCGTCAGTGTCAAAGCTCAGGAAAAAGAGGATCTTGAGGTGCTGTTCGCTACCGACCAGAATGTGCCGCGCTTTTTAGTCGGCGATCCTTTACGCCTGGGACAGATTCTGATTAATCTGGCCAATAATGCCGTCAAATTTACCGACTCGGGCGAAATTGTGGTTTCCACCGAGTTGGTCAACCAGACCGAAGAGCAGATCACCTTAAAATTTGCGGTCAGCGATACCGGTATCGGGCTGACCAAAGAGCAGGCCGGCAAGCTGTTTCAGTCTTTTACCCAGGCTGACACCTCCACCACCCGTAAATATGGCGGCACTGGACTAGGCCTGACCATCAGCAAAAAACTGGCAAACTTGATGGGCGGAGAAATCTGGGTGGAAAGTGAGCCCGGCCAGGGCAGTACCTTCAGCTTTACGGCCGTCTTCGGTCTGGGGCGCGAAGACGTCAAAAAACGGTTTGCCCCGGCGCAGAATCTACGAGGCATGAAGGTCCTGGTGGTCGATGACAATCCGACTTCCAGAGATATTTTGCGGGATATGCTGGAATCATTGTCATTTGAGGTTGTCGTGGCGGCCAGCGGCCAGGAGGGTATTGCCGAAATTGAAGCGGCCGACAAAGAAAAGCCCTTTGAAATGGTCATCATGGACTGGAAAATGCCGGGCTTGGACGGCATCGAAGCCTCTAAACGTATCAAAGAACATTCCGGACTGAGCCATGTTCCACATATTGTGATGGTGACCGCCTATGGCAGGGAAGAAATCATGCAAAAGGCGCAAAAAATCGGCCTGGATGGTTTTCTGCTCAAACCGGTCAGCCCATCGGTTCTTTTTGATACGATCATTCAGGCTCAGGGTGAAGAAATACCTGAGACATCAAAGCTAAAGCAGCAAGACAACGCAGTTGCCATTGAACAGATCCGCGGCGCCAAAATCCTGCTGGCCGAAGATAATGAGATTAACCAGCAGGTGGCCAAAGAAATTCTCGAGGGTGCCGGTCTGATCGTGAGCCTGGCCGATGACGGCCAGCAGGCGGTCGATATGCTCAAAGAAAACGCCTATGATGTCATCCTGATGGACATTCAGATGCCGGTCATGGACGGTTATGCCGCTACGCGGGAAATCCGAAATCTGAAATCCGAAATCCGAAATATACCGATCATTGCCATGACGGCACACGCCATGGCCGGTGATGAAGAAAAAAGCATGCAGGCCGGCATGAACGGACATGTCACCAAGCCCATCGATCCGGATCAGCTGTTTGGCACATTGCAGAAATGGATCGGGCCGTCAGATAAGCGCGCACCGGTTGAGCCCGCGGACGCGGCGTCCCCCGATGCGCCTGCAGGTGAAACGCAGGCGTTACCGGACACCCTGCCGGGATTTGAACTGGCCGAGGGACTCAACCGGCTGCAGGGCAATCAAAAGCTTTACCGCAAGCTGCTGCTGGATTTTGGTGTCAAATACACCGAAGTCGCAGCTGAAATCCGGGATACACTTGCTGCCGGTGATTTAGACCAAGCCCACAGTCTGGTGCACAACATCAAGGGGCTGGCCGGCAATCTGGCGGCCACCGAGCTTCAGGCCGCGGCGGTGGATTTCGAAAAGCTGGTCAAAGGCGATCAACCGCCGGCAGCATCCCAACAGCAGCTTGACGGAAGATTTAAAAACCTGGAAGCCGCCATCAATCGGGCACTGGAGGCGGTTCAATCACTGGGCCCCGCACCTCAAAAGGCTCCCGTTACGCCCACTGAGGACACTACGGCATCCATCACCCCGCAATTGGCAAAGGAAGCCGCCGATCTGCTCAAAGAGCCGGTTGAGATGGGAGACATCACCCAGATCAAATCCGTCGCAGCGGAATTAAAAACAAAATCCAGCGCATTCGACGCGTTCAGCAATCAATGTATTCAATTGGCCGAGGACTTTGATTTTGAGGGAATCGCGAAGCTGATCGCCAAATTGGAAAAATAGGTGTGATCGGTGAGCCCGTTGAGCCGATATCAAACGCTGGTTTGGTATTAAAATGATTGCCAAAAATATGTTCTGATTGACTTAGCCAATTATTCAAAAGTCATTGCGAGCGAAGCGAAGCAATCTCTCAGGTTGTCCAAAAGATTGCTTCGTCGTCACGCCATGGCGTGACTCCTCGCAATGACAGCTTTTCGGAGTATATTTTTGACAACCGCCATAAAACTAAAAGCTATCTTAAAAATAGTAGATCATGTCCAAGGGCAAGGCGCAAACCGATTCGAAAGTGGAGCATACACGCTAGTATTCGAGCATTTCGAATCGGTTTGGAACACAGCCCTTGGGCATTAGATGCATTTTTAAGATAGCTTTTTGCTATTTGACGATAGCCAATAACAACGCCTGATCATCATCCGCCGGGCGCCCGTCGGCAAAATCATTGACATCTTTCATGATCGCGGCAAGGAGATCCCGGGGCTCAAGATCACCATCAGCTTCAAGCTGCCGTAGCAGTCGCTCTTCGCCGTATGTTTCCCCGCTGGTATTAAACCGTTCCGTAATCCCGTCGGTATACATCAGGATACGATCACCCGGATGCAGCTCAGCCTCGGTCACCGGCACCTGCTGGTAGGGATCTATTCCCATTGGAAATACACCGCTGCACTTATATTCAATCGCTTTTTTCTCAGCAGACTGGTAAATCATCGGCGGTGGATGACCGGCGCGCGCAATCTTCAGCGTGCGGCTGCCGGCGTCGTAAACAACATATAAAGCAGTCACAAAACTGGGGTCTGCGACTTTGCACAGATGCTCGTTGAGAAAATACAACAGCTCACCGGGCTCCATGGGCGGATTCGGATAAGAACGGAAAAGCGCACAGGTCATGGCCATCATGACCGCTGCCGGCGCACTGTGTCCTTCGGCATCGGCCACCAGAAAGCCCCACTGGTCGTCCGCCATTTTGGCAATATCGTAATAGTCGCCACCGGCATACAGACTGGTTTCGTAATTGACGGCAAGCTTTAAACCGGTTATTTCGGGCAGATTTTTAGGCAACAGCCGCCGCTGAACATCGGAGGCGGCTTTGAGTTCATCTTCAAGTGCATCTTTTTTTTCTTCAACTTCACGTTTGAGTCGATGAATGGTCAGGTGGGTGTCCACCCGCGCGATGACTTCGTCGGGCTGAAACGGTTTGGAAACATAGTCGACCGCGCCCAGTTGCAGTCCCTGAACCTTGTCTTTGGTATCCGTGAGCGCCGATAGAAAAATAACCGGTATACTGGCTGTGGCAGGGTCTGCCTTCAGCCGGCGGCAAACCTCAAATCCATCAATTCCGGGCATCATAATGTCCAGCAGGATTAAATCCGGTGTGGCTTTTTGGGCAATGGATAGCGCTGTTTCGCCGTTCTTGGCTACCAGTAGCTTACACCCGGTGGTTTCAAGGGTCTGATAGAGGACCTGCAGATTGGTGGGGTTATCATCTACAAGCAGTAAAGACTCATTTTCTCTGCTGTTTTCTGCCATCCGTTATTCCCTCAGCGGATTCGCATCTATTTTGATGCACAATTCAGAAACTAGGTAATTTCCTTAATCCCCGCTTCAACCGAATCCGTAATGGGGATAATTGCACCGAAACCGCTGACTTCAAACACTTCTTTTACATAGGCATTAAGTGCGCAGAGAACAAATTTGCCGTCTTTGCGCTTTATTTCTTTGGCAGCGCCTAAAACCACGCGCAGGCCGGCACTGCTCAGGTATTCTAAATTCGCAAAATCAAAAAGGAGCCGATTCGTCTCACCTTCAAGGACGCTTTTTACGGTCTGCTCAGCCTCTGTCGCTGCTGCCCCATCCAACCGTCCTTCAAAAGCCAAAAATACAATCCCGTTTTCTTCCTTTTGACTGATCTCCATAACCAACCCCTTTTAACCTATACTCAGAAAGCTGACTTTCACAGCTTTAGCCTGAATTTTGCATTAATTTTCATGCAAGAGTTAGGCATAAAGTATAATCATATAATCATTTCGCAAATTAAATCAATACCTACTGGCAGCATTCTGTTTTAAAAGCCGGGCCATCATATTAAAAATGATGATATTTGCCAATACTTTATTTGCTCGCTGACGGAAAAATGCGAACTACCTGCGTGCTAGGCCGTCGATGACTCGATGAATTGCTCTGGTAAGCGGTAAAAATATAAAGCTTGTGAATAAAACAGTTTAATGATACTAAGGTTCAACTTAAGGGTTTGAAAATGGTGCTTTTGTACACTTCCTGGGATATATCTTCGAATTAAGCTTAGACAGATTTCCAATAAAAATAACGTTTCATTTGGACCTTCTTCGCCTTTTTGGAAGCCACGCCCCAAGAAAATAGTACAGTTGCTGAATGCCAAGGAGGATTTCATTGATGGCTGAAGGTCGTATCAAATGGTATAATGAAAAAAAAGGATATGGTTTTATCGAATCCGACGAAGAGGGTGATGTTTTTGTACACAAATCCGGGATCGTGGACCACGGCTTTTTTACGTTGCGAGCCGATGACCCTGTGTCATTTGAGACAAGACAGACCCAGAGAGGAAAACAGGCAATCAACGTCAAGCGAATTTAATCGTTCGCTGCCTCTTTTATAAAGGAAAAAGGCAAAGTCAGAAAAGGCTCTGCCTTTTTCATTGGAAGGAAATGGGGGATTATGAAACAACGCTATTTTATCTCGCGCGATGAAAAGACAAGTGCATTGACCATTGAGGAATATGCAGTGGTTGCCGGCAACATCAAACGCCATGAAATCAGCGCAATTGCCAGAGACGATTTTACCCTGCTGTGTACGGAAACATACGAGGGTAAAGTAATCAAAGAGGCGATCTCGGAGGGGAAAGAAGCCCTGGTAACCGTATTGCGGACCGATAATTTGTATCCCATCGGGACTTATGCCAAAGTGATTGCCGATTCGGTCATAGAGATTTACGGCAAGAATGACCATTTCTCTAAAGAGCTTTTATTTGATGATCTGGATCTGTTTGAAACATTTCAAGAATTATCCGAGCCGGGCAAGGCTGCAAGCTCCTAAAAAGAAGACCCATGAAAACATTGCTCCTGTACCCGTCCTTTCCAGATACCTTCTGGAGTTTTAAGCACGCCCTGAAGTTTATTCGCAAGCGCTCCGCATTTCCACCATTGGGCCTGCTGACGGTAGCAGCTATGCTGCCCGAGAACTGGCCCAAGCGACTGGTCGACCTCAATGTAACCCAGCTGACGGAAAAGGACCTGGCATGGGCGGATAGCGTTTTTGTCAGTGCAATGGCCGTGCAGCGCGAATCCGCGCGCCAGGCTATTATACACTGTAAAGAAGCCGGTTTGAAGGTTGTCGCCGGCGGACCGCTTTTTACAGATGAACATGCAACGTTTGAGGCGGTCGATCATTTTGTGTTGAACGAGGCCGAGCTGACACTACCATCATTTGTGCGCGATCTGGAAAATGACTGCCCCCGACGTGTGTATCAGACAACTCAATTTGCAGACCTGAGCCAAACCCCTCCTCCGCTGTGGCGCCTGATCAATATGAAACGTTACGCTGCAATGAGTATTCAGTTTTCCCGGGGCTGCCCGTTTAATTGTGACTTCTGCAACATCACGACACTGCTCGGGCACCGGCCGCGTCACAAAACGGCGGCCCAAATCATCAATGAACTGGACGGCCTTTACGGCCTGGGTTGGCGTGGAAATATATTTTTTGTGGATGATAATTTTATCGGTAATAAAAGATATCTTCAGGCCGAGCTTTTGCCGGCGTTGATCGATTGGCATGAAGATAAAAAATCCATTCGTTTCAACACCGAAGTATCGGTCAACCTGGCAGATGATCGGCCTTTAATGAAGATGATGGTCGCCGCCGGGTTTGATTCAGTCTTTATTGGAATCGAAACGCCGGCCGAAGAAGGCCTGGCGGAATGCAATAAAAAGCAGAATAAAGGCCGCAATCTGGTTGAAAGCGTCAAGCAAATTCATCGTACCGGTCTGCAGGTCCAGGGCGGATTTATCGTGGGCTTTGACAGTGATACACCCTCTATTTTTCAACGCCAAATTGACTTTATCCAGAAAAGCGGCATCGTGACCGCCATGGTCGGCTTGCTAAATGCCCCTCCGGGCACACGGCTGTATAACCGGCTAAAAGAAGAGGGCCGTCTGGCCGGCCTGATATCGTGCAATACCGACGGCACCACCAATATTATCCCGCGCATGGATCTCACAGCACTGAGTGACGGATATAAGCGCATCATGGGACAAATCTATTCCCCCAAAATCTATTATGAACGGGTGCGGACCTTCCTGAAAGAATACAAGGCCCCTGAAGCGAAATTGCCGTTCAACGCGCACAGCATGATGGCGTTTTTGCGATCCTGTATCCGCCTGGGCGTTTTTGGCAAGGAACGTTTCCAGTACTGGAAGCTCTTATTGTGGACCGTGCGTAAGCGCCGGGAATTGCTGCCACTGGCCATTACCTTTGCCATTTACGGCCATCACTTCCGCAAAGTGTGCGAAATGCACATCTTGTAAATGATGTGTTTCCCCTTTGTGATCTTCGTGTTCTTCGTGGCGAGATATATCAACCGTATTCAACTGGAGTTTCCCAGATAACCGCGAAATTCTGTTTGTATCCATTTTTATGCATTACTCCAGCACTCCACTACTCCATAACTCCAAGCCCTTATTGAACCATGATCTTCATTGCCGACGATTCAATTGCTTCAGGGCCAGAGAGCATCGTCGGCCAGTTGATCAGCGAAGTTTTTAAATGGAAGGACTTCAATGCCGTCTTTTGTCTGCAGCACCGGTCCCCGAGGATAAACGATGATCCGGCGTCGCAGTCCCTTGAGCTCAGCAACCGCACGCAAGCCCTTGCACCATTTTTCTGTGAAAGTGCTGCCGGACTTTGCCTCGACTGCTATCAGATTGCCACCTTGCACGATAATGAAATCAACTTCGGTTGCAGACCGACCGGCAGGTGCCCAGTAATGGAAATCATCACAGATGCTGCGGTAATCCCTGTACGCGCGAATCAGTTGCGCCACCATGCCCTCAAATAATGCCCCCCTCTCCTCTATCAGTATACTGCCAGTTGAACGTTTCATCGCTCGCACGATGCCGGGGTCACACCAGTACCATTTGGGCAATTTGCGTTCCCGCACGCGAAGCTTGGCTTCATATGCAGGTAACCGGAAGCAAAGAAGTGTTTCCTCTAAAATATCGAGGTATCCGGATACTGTCGTCCTTGCCACTCCTGCTTCTCTGGCAATTGTGCTCACATTTACGACCCGAGCGTGAAAAAGAGCGGCCAACGGCAGAAAACGGGCAAATCCAGGCAAGTTTCGGACAAGCGCTTCGGCCTGAATTTCCTCTTTGAGGTATAGCTCGGCATAGGCGGTAAGTGTTTCCTCTTGGGTAGCTGAGTCCCAGACGATAGGCAGCATTCCATACCGCAAACGCTCTTCCAAATCGAACTGAGCATCAAGTTCCTCAGGCACAAATGGATGCATGGATCGGTGTAATGCGCGCCCCGCCAAAAGGTTTATGCCGGCTCGCTTGAGCTTGCGGGCACTCGACCCGCAGAGGACAAAACGCAGTCGCTTTTCTTCTATGAACCGATGCACCTCGTTGAGCAGACCGGGCAACCGCTGTATTTCATCAACAATGACCCAGCGGTCGGCAGGAACTGCGCGCAGTTCATACGCAAATTGACCGGGATTCGCCAGTAGCCTCTGATACGTGCGCTCGGACAGAAGGTCGACGACATATGCATCGGGAAAAGTGGCTTGAAGCCATGTACTCTTGCCGGAGCCGCGGGGGCCCATCAGAAAAAAGCTTTGCTGCGGGGCTTTTAATATTCTCTTCAAAAGCATGTGGCCATATTATCGTCATTTTTCCATGAATTTTGACGTCATTATATACAAATATTTTCGAATCGTCAACTGTATTTTTATTCCCAAAATAGCTTTTTCAAAACAGCACATTTAATCTATCCGAAATGATGATAATCCCGCTCCTATGATTTTATTGACTGACACCAGAATTCCGTTACAATGCAGCCAAGGAAGTCGTCTGGAAACCAAGAGGTTCAAATCAAAAAAAATGGAGTGCTGGTGGTTAATAAATGCTATACGGTTATGCAGAAAGCTCAAGTAAGGCAACCATAACCACGAAGTTCACGCAGGACGCGAAGCAAGAGAAATAAAAACTCGTCTTCGTGCTTCTTCGTGTTCTTCGTGGTGAGATATATCAACCGTATTCAACTGGAGTTTCCCAGATAACCGCGAAATTCTGTTCGTATCAACTTTTATGCATTACTCCAATACTCCAAGCAGGTTTGAAGATGATCTTCATTGCCGGTGTATCTCCCAAAAAAAAGGTATTGGACCAAAATCCGCGCAGGTGCTCGGTGTGCGGATTGAATCAGGCCTATACGCAGCGCGTGGACCACTATCTCAGCCTGTTTTTTATTCCCCTGTTCAGAGTCAAAAAAGGCGAGCCGTTTATCGTTTGCGACCGCTGCGCGCAGGCCGGCCCGGGATTTGGACCGGATTTTACCCAACAGCAAACCGATGCGCCCCGCACGTGCAGAGGCTGTGGAAAGGCCCTAAGTGAAGATTTTAAATACTGCCCGCAGTGTGGAAAACGCGTTTGAGTGTTGCGCGTTGCGGGTGTTTGTTGATTTGATTTTTCGAGGACGAGTACGAGGACGACGAGGAGGAGGATATTTGATGGGATTTATCGTCCTCGTGCTCCTACTCGTCCTCGGTTGTTTTCACCCAAGGTCTTATAGCAAAACTAATGAGTTGCAAGCCGTAACAAGGATATTTCAGTATTAAACGCGCAACTCGGAACTCGCAACACGCAACCATTTTAACTGTGGTATTGCACATATTGAAAGCAAGAACGTGACTAAACGCCTGCCAAGTAAAAGTAATACTCCCCCAGAACGCCACGTTGTGCTGGTATCCCCTGAAATCCATTGGAATACCGGCAATATCGGCCGCACCTGCGTGGCTACCGGGGCTTATCTGCACTTGATCAAGCCGCTGGGGTTTTCGCTGGACAGCAAAGAGGTCAAGCGGGCCGGATTGGATTACTGGCAACGCGTAAAGCTCAATGTTTGGGACGATTTTGACAGTTTGCATTCGACCCTGGCGCCGCGACCGCAGGAGGTGGTCGTCTTTTCGAAAACCGGAGCCAAACCGTTCTGGGACCTGCCGTCAACACCGCGCTTATTTTTGATATTTGGGTCTGAAACACGGGGACTGCCGGCAAATATCATCAACACATATTCGGATGCCACCTATCACATTCCCATCTTGCGATACATCCGATCATTGAACCTTTCCACGGCTGTTGGCATCGCTCTTTATGAAAGTCTGAGGTCAGCAGCTCCTTTCCATGCCTGGCATGCGCCTTGAGAAAATAATTTAAAGTGTTGGATATTTTGCAATTTCAAGTATAATGAGATTAAGTGGCTGCCCTATCGATGAGCATGAAATGTAAAGGTGAAAAATCATTACTTTCCGCTTGTTGACATTTATAGTAATGTGATTATTTTCAAGTAAATTCTGAAGTCAATATCCAATCCGTCTTCAAAGGAGGATGATTATTAAATGCGTTTCGATAAATTTACTATAAAATCTCAGGAGCTTATACAAAGCGCTCAATCGCTGGCGTCACAGCACAATAACCAGCAGATAGAACCCGAACATCTGCTGGCCGCTATGCTCGCTGAAAGCGATGGGATCGCCGTTGCCATGCTGCGCAAACTGGGTGCCTCCCCAGATCAAATTGCCCAGGAAGCAAAAACCGCCGTTGACAGACTTCCCAAGATCAGCGGCAGTGCGGCAGCAGATGTCTATATTTCTCCCAGGACCAAAGCCGTTCTGGAACAGGCATTTACCGAAGCCACCAAGATGAAGGACGAATATGTCAGCATCGAACATATTCTTTTGGTGATATCCGAAGAGAAAACAGGCGAAGCAGCCAAAATTTTAGCACGCGCCGGTGTCGTTAGGGATTCGATCCTGCATGTTTTGCAGGAAATAAGAGGAAAACAACGCATAACCGATCCCAATCCGGAAGATAAATATCAGGCGCTTGAAAAATTCAGCCGTGATCTGACGGACCTGGCCCGGTTGGGCAAATTGGATCCGGTGATCGGCCGGGACGAAGAGATTCGGCGCATCGTTCAGGTATTATCCAGACGAACGAAAAACAACCCGGTCTTGATCGGAGAACCCGGTGTCGGCAAAACCGCCATCGTGGAAGGCCTGGCGCGGCGCATCGTGGAAGGCGATGTTTCCGAAACCCTCAAAAATAGACGGCTGGTGGCCCTTGATATGGGCGCACTGATCGCCGGCGCCAAATATCGCGGGGAATTCGAAGATCGCCTCAAAGCCGTCTTAAAGGAAGTGGAAGGCGCCGAAGGCGAAATTATTCTATTTATCGATGAGTTACACACGGTTGTGGGCGCCGGAGCCGCTGAAGGTGCTGTAGACGCATCCAACATGCTCAAACCGGCGCTGGCCCGCGGTACGCTGCGGTGTGTGGGTGCCACCACGCTAAATGAATATCGTAAATACATTGAAAAAGATGCCGCTTTGGAGCGCCGCTTTCAGCCGGTTCTCGTCAAGGAACCCTCGGTGGAAGATACCATTTCGATCTTGCGGGGCTTGAAAGAAAAATACGAAGTCCATCACGGTGTTCGTATCCAGGATTCGGCTATTGTGGCGGCCGCCACCCTTTCGAATCGCTATATTGCCGATCGTTTCTTGCCGGATAAAGCCATTGATTTAATTGATGAATGCGCTTCCAAACTCAGAATTGAAATCGACAGTATGCCGGCTGAAATCGATGAGGTCCAGCGTAAAATTACCCAGGCTGAAATCGAACGCCAGGCCTTAAAAAAGGAAAAGGACCCGGCATCAAAAGACCGATTGCAGAAGCTGGAATCCGAGCTGGCTGATATGAATGACGAGCTCACCCGAATGAAAGGCCACTGGCAAAATGAAAAGGATTTGATCCAGACGATTCGCAAAATTAAAGAGGCGCAGGAGCAGTTAAGTACTGAGGCTCAACTGGCTGAGAGAGAAGGTAATCTGGCCAGAGTCGCTGAGCTGAGGTACGGCAAAGCCCTGGAACTTGAAAAGCAGCTGGAAGAAGCCAATCAAAAACTTTCCGAGCTCCAGCAATCCAGCAAAATGCTCAAAGAAGAAGTTGATGACGAAGATGTCGCTGAAGTGGTTTCCCGCTGGACCGGAATACCGGTCAGCAAAATGCTGGAAGGTGAACGCGACAAGCTGGTGCATATGGAGCAGCGGCTTCACCGGCGGGTAATCGGCCAGGATGAAGCGGTGGCAGCGGTATCCAATGCCGTAAGGCGTGCCCGCTCCGGGCTGCAGGATCCCAACCGACCGATCGGATCCTTTATTTTCATGGGACCCACCGGTGTTGGCAAAACTGAATTGGCCAAGGCGCTGGCAGAATTTATATTTGACAGTGAACAGGCCATTGTTCGCATTGACATGTCCGAGTACATGGAAAAGCATTCCGTTGCCCGCTTGATCGGCGCACCTCCCGGCTATGTGGGCTATGAAGAAGGTGGATACCTGACCGAAGCCGTCCGTCGTCGACCCTATTCGGTGGTGTTGTTTGATGAAATCGAAAAAGCGCATCCGGAAGTCTTTAATATCATGTTACAAATACTAGATGATGGGCGTATGACCGACGGCCACGGCCGCACGGTTGATTTCAAAAATACGATTGTCATCATGACGTCCAATGTGGGCAGCCAGTATGTTCAGGAACTGGCCACATCCGATCGGAAGGAAATGGAAAAGCGGGTAACCGAAGCCCTGCGGTCCAGTTTTCGGCCGGAATTTTTAAATCGCATCGACGAGATTATTATCTTCCAGAACCTGACGACCGACGACATCCTCAAAATTGTCGATATTCAAATGAACCGGCTGGGCCGCCGTCTTGCTGACAGAAATATCGAGCTTATCTTAACCAATGGTACAAAAGAGCTCATCGCCCAAAAAGGTTACGATCCGATCTTTGGGGCCCGACCCCTGAAGCGCGTGATCCAGCAGTATATTGAAAACCCATTGTCTTTGGAAATCCTTGAAGGAAAGATTCCGGAAGGCGCCCGAATCAGGGCTGAAACCGATGGTGATAATATCGTTTTCAAGACGAATTAACGGTTAATTTTAAATGAAAACAGCCCGGCTCTCTGGGAGCCGGGCTTTTCTTTTGGGTGCTTAATTTTGAAAATCCTATTGTAATCTAAGGTTACCCGTCGTAATATCCATACGTTTGTTACAGGATATCAATTTCTTATGAGCCGCTCTCTACCCGAAAAATTGCGACGCTTTTATGATCTGTTTGCCGGCAGCCATCAGGTGCTGATCGTGATTAATGCCGATCCGGATGCCATCGCCAGCGCCATGGCGGTACGACGCCTGCTATGGCGCAAAGTGTCCAATGTCACCATTTCCAATATCAACATCATCAATCGACCGGATAATCTGGCCATGATAAGGCTGTTGGGCGTGAATCTGATCCCCTTTGATGATATCAAGGTGGATCAGTACAGCCGAATAATCATCGTAGACTCTCAGCCGGATCATAATGAAATTATGGCGAATCTGGAAGTGGATGTCATTATTGACCACCACCCGGATGCCGGTTTTAAAGCTCCGTTTGTGGATATCCGACCCCATTACGGCGCCACTTCCACCATTTTAACCGAATATCTGCGCTCAGCTAAAATCGTACCATCAGCCAAACTGGCGACCGGTTTGTATCACGGTATCAAAACCGACACCAATGATTTCAAAGGCAAAACCCAAATTGAGGATGTGCGTGCTTTTCAATATTTATTCCGCTACGCCAATATCCATCTGGCCCGCAAAATCGAGCAGGCTGACCTGCGTTTTGACCTTTTAAAGTACTTTAAAATAGCCCTGCAAGACATGCGGCGACGAAAAGGCAAAGTCTATGTCCACTTAGGCCCGGTGGTCAATCCGGATATTTGTGTGCTGATTGCCGACTTTTTTATGCGCATTAATACCGTCACCTGGAGTATCGTTTCCGGGATCTGCGATAAAAAGTTGACCATCATCTTTCGCAACGACGGTATTCGAAAAAATGCCGGCAAGGTCGCCAAGGAGGGGTTTGGCATGCTGGGTAATGCCGGAGGGCATAAAAACATGGCCCGCGCGGAAATTGCGCTTAGTGAACTGAAAGACCGCGTGGATGTGCGGGATGATAAAAAGCTGCTGTCCTGGATTATTGGGAGGACGGCCCGCCGCGCCGAACCCAAATAGCCAGGGGCTGTTATTCGTTATTGGTTATTGGTTATTTGAGTAGTCTTGAAATGCAGAGGCTCAAACCTAATAACTAATAACCAATAACAAATAACTGCGAATAGAAATTCACGAACAACAGATAAAGAAGAGGCCCGTTAAAGATGTCATCTGTCCAGTCAGGAATAAAAGTAACGATACTGGGATCGGGGACCTGTGTGCCGTCGTTGGCGCGCAGTTCCTGTTCGGTTCTGATGCAGGTCGGGGCCTCAAAGCTGTTATTTGATAGCGGCCCGGGCACCATGCGGCGGCTGCTGGAAGCCAACACCACTATCTTCGATTTGTCCCATGTCTTTTACAGCCATTTTCATCCCGACCACTCAGGTGAATTTGTTCCGCTGCTTTTTGCCACCAAATACCCGGACGGCAGTCGACGGAAAAGTCCCCTGACGGTTGGCGGCGGCCGTGGTTTGCTGAATTTTTATGAGGGATTGCAAAACGTCTACGGCCAGTGGATTGAACTGGCTCCCGGTCTGCTGGAGATCATCGAATTCGACAACAAAAATGCCGATGCAATAACATTTGAGGAATTTTCGGTTTACACCGCTCCGGTAAAGCATAACGAAGAAAGCATTGCTTTCCGCATTGCCAGCACTGATGGATATTCCGTGGTTTACACCGGAGATACGGACTACTGTGAGTCCATCATCGATCTTGCAAAAGATGCGGATTTGTTAATTTGTGAATGCGCCCTTCCGGATAAATTGCGGGTCCCCGGTCACCTAACCCCATCGCTGGCCGGAGAGCTGGCAACCAAAGCCGGCGTTGGCAACCTGGTCTTAACCCATTTTTATCCAGAGTGCGATCAAGCAGACATCGCGGCCGAATGCCGCAAGAGCTACGATGGCCAGTTGATTCTGGCCGAGGACCTGATGGAGTTGGAAATTAAAAGTTAATGGTTATTAGTTATTGGTTATTGGTGAGGATCCTTGAAGACAAATAACTGATAACGAATAACAAATAACTGAGCGCATGCGATACTACCCGATAAACCTGGATATCAAAAACCGCCGGTGTTTAGTTGTCGGTGGGGGTGCCGTAGGCACCCGCAAAGTGAACACCCTGCTGGATTGTGGTGCCCGGGTGACGGTTGTCAGCCCCGATCCAACGCCACAGCTGCAAGAATTGGCCGCACAAGGAGCGATCCAATTAAAGCAACGCCCTTACCGCAACGATGATGTAGACAAGATGTTTCTGGTCATCGGGGCCACAGATGATGAACGCTTAAATCGGCAAATCAGCAACGATGCTGAGCAGCATAACACCTTGTGTAATATTGCCGATCGACCCGAGGTTTGTAATTTTATCCTTCCGGCCATCGTCCGTCGCGGAGATCTGGTGATAACAATTTCCACCTCAGGCAACAGCCCGGCCCTGGCCAAAAGGCTGCGACTCGACCTGGAGAAACAGTTTGGCGATGAGTACGCCGATTTTCTGCGATTAATGGGTGCCATTCGCGAGAAACTGTTAAGTCAGGCCCACGAGCCCGAGGCGCATAAAGACCTTTTCAATCAACTAATCGATAGGGATCTCATCGGACTGATCAAAGCAAACAACATCAAAGAAATCAATGCCCTGTTGCTGGACGTTTTGGGTGAAGGTTTTAAAATCGAAAACCTATTATAAGCTATCGCTTATAGGTTATGCCCGTTGAGCCGGTTGGCCGGTTAAAAAAGGCAGATTTTTTCCTGTTTCAACGGGCTAAACGGGCTCAACAGGCTCAACAGGCCAACCTGAATCGGAGTTTGAATGGAATCGATTATCCTCGTTTGCGTTTTACTGTACCTGCTAAGTTCGGTTGGATATTTAGCATATCTATTTATTCAAAAAGACTATCTGCAACGCGCCGGATTTTTTCTGCTGTTGATTGGGTTCTTATTTCACACCCTGACCATCGTTTATGCCTTTATTCAGAGCGGACACCTGCCGGTCAGCAATATGCACGAAACGCTATCTTTTGCGGGCTGGGCGATCGCCGGCGTATTTTTGGGCATAACCATTAAATTTAATTTAAAAATTTTGGGGATATTTGCAGCACCCATCCTGACCGTAATGATGATTGCCGTATCACGTCTTCCCAACGAGCCGGCGGCGGTAACCAACATTTTCAAAAGCTTTTGGCTAATCAGTCATGTGATCGTCATCTTCATCGGTGAAGCGGCGTTTGCCCTCGCCTGCGGGCTGGGGATTTTATATCTGCTTCAAGAAAATGAAATTAAAACGAAGAAACATCGATTCTTTTTTAAACGGTTACCGTCCTTAGAAATGCTGGATAACATCGGATACGTTTGTATCGCGGTGGGCTTTGCCATGCTCACCCTGGGACTGATCACCGGCTTTGTTTATGCCAAAGCGGTCTGGGGCCGTTTCTGGAGCTGGGATCCCAAAGAGGTCTGG
>Ga0209536_100007066_pt1 | contig 17060 bp, 14 predicted proteins | sample DeeMarSeWOR28_12_FD_187461 | JGI IMG/M metagenome (GOLD analysis project Ga0209536, IMG submission 187461) | Marine sediment microbial communities from White Oak River estuary, North Carolina - WOR-2-8_12 (SPAdes) (version 2) | ecosystem: Environmental > Aquatic > Marine > Intertidal zone >... | reverse complement strand
ATCGCGTTGAATGTCCTCGTCAGCCGAAATTCGCGAATCGTTTCTTCGCTTCTTCGTCGAGCGTGAGCACGAGCGCGTTGCTTCCGGTCCGCTGGTTCCGCCGAACGACCCGACGCTGATGTTCGCCAACGCCGGCATGGTGCAGTTCAAGGACGTGTTCACCGGCAAAGAGGAGCGCGCGTATTCGCGCGCGACGTCGTCGCAAAAATGCATCCGCATCAGTGGCAAGCACAACGATCTCGAGAACGTCGGCGTCACCGCACGTCACCACACGTTCTTCGAGATGCTCGGCAACTTTTCATTCGGCAACTACTTCAAGCGCGATGCGATTCGCTTTGCCTGGGACTACTTCATCGGCACGTTGGGCCTCGAGCCTGAACGGCTGGTGGTCACCGTGTTTGGTGGCGAGGAAGGGCTCGCGCCGGCCGACGAAGAAGCGGCGGCGATTTGGAAAGACGTGACTGGCTTCTCGGACGAACGCATCATTCGTTGCGGCGCGAAAGACAACTTCTGGCAGATGGGCGACACAGGTCCCTGCGGTCCCTGCTCCGAGATCCACTATTGTCTGGGACTGGATGACGTCGATCCGCACACGTTCGGAGAGGAGCCCGCCGCTGACGGCCGTGGCTGGTTCGAGCTCTGGAACCTGGTCTTCATGCAGTTCGAGCGCCATGCGGATGGGCGGATGGAGTCGCTTCCGGCGCCTTCCATCGATACGGGCGCTGGCCTCGAACGGATTGCCGTCGTCAAGCAGGGGGTTCTGAGCAACTACGACACCGATCTCTTACGCCCGATCGTAGACCTCGCATCCGAGATCTCGGGCAAGCGGTACGGTGGCAGCCAGTCCGAGGACGACATCAGCATGCGGGTCATCGCGGACCATGCGCGGACTGCCGCGTTCTTGATCTCCGAGGGCATCTTTCCAGACAAAGACGGTCGGGCATACGTCCTTCGCCGCGTCATGCGCCGTGCGATCCGTCATGGGCACCGCCTCGGCATCGGCGAGCCTTTTCTGCACCACTGTGCGCTACGGGTTGCAGACGACATGGGCGATGTTTACCCACAGCTTCGCGAGCGCCGTGCGCTCATCGAGGAGATCACGCTTCAGGAAGAAGAGCGGTTTCGTCGCACGCTCGAGCGCGGGCTTCAGATGATCGCGGACAACGACGCGTGGGTCGATTCAGGGGGCACGCGCTCCCTTCCGGGCGAGGTCGCGTTCAAGCTATACGATACGTACGGCTTCCCGCTCGACCTTCAAGAGGTGATCGGCCGCGAGCAGGGCTTCCAGATCGACCATGACGGATTCGATGAGCAGCTCGAAGAAGCGCGGGAGCGCAGCCGTGGCTCGAAGGTCGGAAGCAAGGCGGTCGCGGACGTGTACCCGGCCCTGGTACAGGAGCTCGGTGTCGTAGAGTTCCGCGGTTACGACATCGAACGCATGCAGAGCGAGGTGGTAGCCCTTCTGTCCGACGGCGTGCGGGTCGACTCCCTTTCAGAGGGAGAGGCAGGTGAGGTCGTTACCCGCGAGACTCCATTCTACCCGGAGCAGGGTGGTCAGGTCGGCGATCAAGGCGTCATCGAGGTCGGAGGGGCCCGTTTCGTGGTCGAGGACACGCAGAAGCCGGTGGAGGGTCTGATCGTGCACCGGGGAAAGATCGCCTCCGGGTCGATCACGCTCGGTTCAGAGGCGACTCTGGGCGTGGACCATGCGCTTCGGAGCGCCACGCGACGAAACCATAGTGCAACTCACCTCTTGCATTGGGCCCTTCGGCAGGTCGTTGGTGAGACCGCAGCACAGAAGGGCTCCCTCGTTGGTCCCGATCGATTGCGCTTCGACTACAGTGGCACACGCCCGCTCGAGGCGTCGGAAGTCGACGCGATCGAGAACCTGGTGAATGCACGTGTGCTCGAGAACACCCCGATCGCCACCGAGGCGCTTTCGATGCACGAAGCGAAGAGCCGGGGGGCAATCGGCATCTTCGAAGAGAAATACGGAGATGTCGTGCGTATGCTCACGATTGGACCATCGCTCGAGCTCTGTGGCGGCACACACGCTCGCCGAACGGGTGACATCGGCCTCTTCAAAGTGCTTTCCGAGACCGGTCTTGCCGCCGGCGTGCGCCGTATCGAGGCCACGACGGGTTTGAATGCACTCGGCCATCTGCGAAACGTCGAATCGGAGCTTTCGAGCACCGCGGCGCTGCTCAAGGCGCCGGCGCAGCAGCTCCACGACAGGGTCGAGCGCCTGCTCGAGCAGCAGAAGGAGGCGCAGCGAGAGATCGAGCGCCTCAAGCGCTCGATCATGTCGGGCGATAGCGCCGACCTCTCGGCTGATGCGCGCGAGCTCGGTGGCGCCCGAGTGCTCGGGGCCACGGTCGATATCGGCGATGCGGGCGCGCTGCGCGAGATGGCCGACCAGCTTCGGGACAAGCTCGCACCCGCCGTCATCTTGCTCGGGTCGCCCAGCAAAGATGGCAAGAAGGCGATGCTGGTTTGCAGCGTGTCGAAAGCCCTCACCGATCGCATCCGTGCGGGCGACATCGTCAAGGCGGCAGCTTCGGTGGTTGGCGGCAATGGCGGCGGCCGCCCCGACTTCGCGCAAGCCGGCGGCCCAGACCCGAGTAAGCTCGGCGAGGCAGTCGCCAAGGTCTACGACCTCGTGGGGGCCGCGTAGGTGTCTGCGAAGTCGCGTGCCATTGGGGCACTGGTGAACACGTACCTGAGCTCGCGTCCCGCCAAGCATGCCGTCTACGACGTCGGCCGCATGTTGCGTGGCGGGAGGAGACGCGCGCGACTCTACTACCGTGCCGACGATCCTTATAGTCACTTGCTCGCCCAGGTCGCTCCGCGGCTGAAGGCGGCGTACGGCATCACGGTCGAGATCATCCCCGTGGCTCCGCCCGGGCTCGCGGCCAATCCGGCGCCGGAGATGCTCCGCGATCATGCGATTCGTGATGCCGCCATTCTCGCTGAGCGCCATGGCCTGAGCTTCCCCACGGATGCAACGCATCCCCCGGACGACCGCGTGCGGCGCGCGCATGCCGTGTTGCTGGAGCCGCGACCTGCCGACGAGCAGGTGTCCATCGCGATCGAGCTCGGCGAGGCGGTGTGGCGTCAGGACGGACGGGCTTTGGCCGACATCGTCGAACGCCATGGCGGCATTTCCGGAGAGTCGGTACGCCCTGCTCTTGCAGCCAACTATGAAGCCCTCGAGCGCGCGGGGCACTATCAACCCGGCATGCTTCAGTACGGAGGTGACTGGTACTGGGGCGTGGACAGGCTCTGTCACCTCGAAGCGAGGCTCCATCGTGAAGGGGTCGAGGGCTCGCTCGATCTGCTCACGGATCCATCGCCTCTCCTCGCGTCGGCCGTTCCGCTTCCATCCGAGAACCCGCTCCAGATCGAGCTGTTCTTTTCCTTTCGGAGCCCGTACTCCTACGTGGCGCTCCCGCAACTGATGGCGCTTCGCGATCGGCACGGCATCGCAGTGCGGGTCCGCCCCGTGCTCCCGATGGTGATGCGCGGCCTAGAGGTGCCGAGGTCCAAACGCTTATACATCGCGCTGGACACCAAGCGCGAGGCCGACCGGCTGGGCGTTCCCTTCGGCCACGTCTGCGATCCGCTCGGCAAGGGCATCGGCTATTGCATGGCGCTCTTCTTTCGATGCATCGAGGGGAGCGGCGACGAGCTCGATCGACTGAGCTCGATCGCGAAGGGGATCTGGGCCGAGGCCCACGACGTGGCCCATCTTCCAGACCTCATCCGCCTTGCCGATCGCGCCGGGATTTCCGAAGCGGACGTACGGGCCGCAGTCGAAGATCGAGCTTGGGAAGAGAAGGCCCGAGCAAACCGAGATGCGCTGACTGCGATCGGCCTTTGGGGCGTGCCGTCCCTGCGAATCGGGGGATATGCGACTTGGGGGCAAGACCGCATTGCGGCGCTCGAGGGCGAAATTGCACGGGTTTCCCCCGCAGTTTGAGCTGGTTTCGCGGCGAAAGACTTTACGGAACGGCATTTTCCTGTGACATTGATGTCGTGGGCACCTCTGAGGAGAAGCTGGCAGGGGCGGACCAGGCTCTCGCGGAGCTCGGCAAGAGCGACGAGGAGATCTTCGCGCTGCGTACCCGTTTCGCCGGTCGCGACCCGGTGGATCTGCAGGCCGTCGACGCGGACCTCGACGCGCTTGCGGAGGGCGTCAGCGCGGATCTCACGTCGACTCACGTTCATGAAACGGAGACGCGGGTGCCCCAGGCGGCCGATGCGGACGGGGATTGGGACGGCGAGGTCACCGAGGTCGAGATCATCGATGAGTCCGATTTCGTTCTTCTGGTGGACGAGGACGACCTCGAAGAGCTCGAAAAGGTAGGCGAGGACGACGCCATGAAGACGGCGCCGCCGGCGATTCCTCGAGAAGCAGTGGAAGACGACGACGGCTTTTTCAAGAAGCTGTTCAGCGGCCGCAGAAGTCGTCCGCCACAGCAGTAGACGGGCCGCCGCCTAGAAGTAGAAAGTACCGCCGAATGTGACGATCGCGCCGGCGGACGTATCCGTGCTTCGTGCTCCATCGAAGAATTCGGGACGAGGATCTCCATCGACACGGTGGCGCACGACGCCACGAACGTCCGTGTTGAGCGCGAACACCGGCGCGAGACGTAGCTCCACGCCGAACCCGCCTTGTCCACCGATGTGTGTGACGCGGCGAACGCCGTCGATCGCATCGACCCGTCCGAAAGATACGCCCGGACCGAGCAAGAAGTAGAACTGAAACTTGTGTTGCGGGTTGAGAAAGAACAGCACGTTTGCGGTCAGCGGTACTTCCGTACGGTAGGAACCTTGGTAGTCGTGACCCGCGAAGTAGCCTGACCCGAGATCGACTCCAACGTGCTCCGTCGGCCGAAATCGGAGGGCGCCGTTGAAGCCACCCATCGAGACCTGCGGTCCGAACGTGCCGCCCACGTCGAAGTGAAGGCCGAGCTTTCGGTCTTGTTCCTTCGGGGGCGGAGGCGGCGGGTTTGCAGCCTTCTGCTTGACCACCACGACCGTCGGCGGCTTCGTCTTGACGACCACCTGGTCGGAATCGCCGTTTCTCGGCACGACCACCACGTCGGCCCGCGCCGAGCTTGCGCTGCTCAGTACGACGGCAGCCGTGATTAGTGAAGGAAGAACGAATGGGAGCATTGGGACCTCTCGTGTTCTACGAGTCGGCCCGCCCGAACATTCAACGCTACGGATTCAGCTGGAAATATCGGTGATTTTGCCAGGCATTCCTTCGTCATCGAACCGAACGGCGGTCTTCGAGCGCTCGGCCGAGGGTGACCTGGTCGGTAAATTCGAGCTCCCCGCCATGGGGCACACCGGCGGCGATTCGCGACACCCTCACGGCAAGCGTCCGGAGGCTATCGGCGACATAGAGGGCGGTCGCCTCGCCTTCGACGTTCAGCGGCGTGGCGATGATGATCTCGTTGACACCCTCCTCGTCGATGCGTCGTTCGAGCGCGTCGAGCGGAAGCTGGTCTGGGCCGACGCCGTCTAGTGGCGCGAGCAGAGCGTGAAGGACGTGGTACCGCCCACGGAAGCTCCCGAGCGCTTCGAGCGCAATCAGGTCCGGTACTTTGGCGACGACGCAGATCACGCTCGCATCGCGTCGCGGATCGAGGCAGATTGCACAGCGAGATTCGGCGCCATAGTTGCCGCAGAGCTCGCATCTCGTGACGTCTCCGTGAATGGTGCTCAACGCTTGCCCGAGTGCCTGCGCATACTGTTCGTCGCCTTCGAGAACGTGAAACGCGAGCCGGGCGGCAGTACGCTGGCCGATCCCCGGAAGCCGAGATAGGAGGTCAATCAACGACGAGATAGGGTCGTCGCGCCGCATCGATCAACCGACTCCCGGGATCGATAGACCACCGGTGATCTTCTCGATCTCCGCGTCTACGTGCTCTCGCGCCTTGGTCAGCGCAGCGTTGGCGGCGGCGACGACGAGATCTTGCACCATATCCATGTCTTCTTGCTGCAGCAGCTCGGGATCGATTCTGATCTCGATGAGCTCTGGCACACCGTTGGCCACTGCAGTGACCTTGTCGTTGCCGGCGCCGGCTTCGAAGGTTTCGCCGTTCAGCTCCTCGCGGCGCTTGTCGACCTTGCGCTGGACGCGCCCCGCCTGGCGCATCAACTCACCCATTCCGCCACGAAAGCTCATTTCGTTCCTTTCACTCCGCTTCGATGTGCACGTTCAACTTGCCCGCCGATTCGGGAAAGACGTCCATCGCATCGCGCACGCGCGGATGATTCAGGGCTTCCTTTCGCTTGGCCTCGAGCTCGGCTTCTTTGCGCTGCGCAGCGACCGCCGCAACGGTCCGGGTCGACCCTTCGGCCTCGTCAAATCGGATTTCGACTTGCGGGCGTGCGCCGAGCTGCTGCTCGGCGATCCGCTCGATCGCCGCGATGGACTCCGGCGATTGTGCCTGTCGGCCGTAGAACGAGCCGTCCTTGAACGAGAGCACGATGCGCTCCGGGCCCACGGTCTTCGGGACGCCGTGTTCGAGCACGGCAGCAAGCGCCGGTTGCTCCTGCTCGAGGCGGCCGACCATCTCTTCCCATTCTTGGAGGGCGGCTCGCCGAATCGGCGTGAGGACCTCGCCGCTGCTCGTCTGAAAGCCGCTGGAGTGCTTGGTCGCAGGCATGATCGGTCGATTGGGATCTCGTGGTTTCGCTTCGGGCGTCGGCTCGGGCGCCGCGATCGATTTGGGTTCGAGCTTTGCTTCGCGTTTCGGCTCGACCCGTTGGGCCGGAGGCTTCGGAGTGGGCTTGCGCGGCCGTGAGCCGCCGGACGGCGCGCTGCCTGGACCCGATTGCGCTTGCATCGCGTCGAGCCGGGCGAGCAGCTCAGCCACCGAGTGCAGCGGCGGACGTGTTGCGACACGCACGAGCCCCATCTCCAGCATGAGCTTCGGGTTCGGGCTCTGGGCCATCTCGTCCATCACCAAGGACGCGGCCCGGAACGCGCGCTGGAGCTCGAGTATGTCGATGTCGTCGATCAGGGACTCGGCGCTTTCGAGCTCCTCGGGCACCCACTCGGCCGGATTGCCGGCGCCCAGCTTGAGCACGACCAAATCGCGCATGAGTTGTAGAAGCTGGCGCGCAAAATGCTGCATGTCCACGCTCTTGTCCGCGAGCCCGTCGACTGCACGAACCACGCCTGCGCCGTCGCCTTCGAGCACGGCGCGGGCGACGGCGTATAGGGCCTCGCGGGCTGCGATTCCGAGGCTCGCGGCGACGGTATCCGCCGTGATGCGATCATCGGAAACTGCCACGAGTTGATCGAGCAGGGTAAGCGCATCGCGCATCGATCCGGCCGCTTCGCGGGCCACCACCGAAATCGCTTCGTCGTCCGCGGACAAGCCCTCGGCGTCGAGGATGGACCGGACACGTTCGGCGATCAGTCGGTGCGGAATCAGTCGAAAGTCATACTGCTGGCAGCGCGAGCGGATGGTCACGGGAACCTTGTGGCTCTCCGTGGTAGCGAAGATGAACTTCACGTGGTCGGGGGGCTCTTCGAGCGTCTTCAAGAACGCGTTGAAGGCGCCGGCCGAGAGCATGTGAACCTCGTCGACGATGACGATCTTGTAGCGGTCGCGTTGAGGTCGGTAGGGTAGGGACTCCTGAAGGCGGCGCACGTCCTCTACGCTATTGTTCGACGCGCCGTCGATCTCCTGGACATCGACGTCAATTCCGGCCGTGATGTCGACGCAGGGGTCGCACTCGTTGCACGGGGTTGGGGTGGGCCCTTTCTCGCAGTTCAGGGCCTTCGCGAGCAACCGGGCGGTGGTGGTCTTACCGACACCGCGAACGCCGGTGAACAGGAATGCGTGCGCCACACGATCGGCCTCGATGGCATTGCCGAGCGTGCGGGCGACGTGCTCCTGGCCGACGAGGTCGTCGAAGCTTTGAGGTCGATATTTTCTGGCAAGAACGGTGTATGCCATCGGGCGAGCGAGCCTATCACGGCTGCTGGACCCGCGCAGCCGGGGCGTGCGGATCGGGCGCTCGCTCTACTCTTCGAGGTCTTCTTCCTCGAAGTCTTCTTCCTCGAAGTCCTCTTCCTCGAGGTCCTCTTCCTCGAGGTCCTCTTCTTCTTCTTCGGCGTCTTCGTCGGCCGCCATGGCCTCCCGCATCATTTCTTCCATGGTCGGCATGCCGCCGCTGTCAGCGTCGGCGTCGCCGTCGCCATCGCCGTCATCACCGACCATCGCGTTCGGGTCGGCGCCCATGATCGCGTTGCCGAGACCGATTGAAAGCTGCGGGTACCAGGTGATCAGTCCGAGACCGATCAGCATGAGACCCACGAATGGCGCCACGCTCCGTATGATGTGTCCGAGGCCCTTCTCGTAGAGAGCGCTCGCGACGAAGAGGTTCAGGCCGACTGGCGGGGTGAGATATCCGATCTCGAGGTTGACGATGAAGATGATGCCGAAGTGCATCGGGTCGACGCCCATCGATGCCGCGATGGGCGCTAGCAGCGGTACGAACACGAACATCGCGCTGAGGATGTCCATCATCATGCCGACGGCCAGAAGGATGAGGTTGAGCAAGACGAGGAACTGCCAATACTCGAGGTCCTTCCCCTGAATCCACTCGACCATGAGAGCGGGGATCTCTTCCTTCTCGAGGAACTCGCCGAGGGCGAGCGCCATGACCATGATCACCAGGAACGAGCCGAGGAACACGCCCGTCTCTCCAAAAATCCCGGGGATGGCCTTGAGCTTGAGCGCGCGGTGCAACCACACCTCGACCACGACTGCGTACGCGACCGAGACGGCGGAAGCTTCGACCGCGTTGAAGATCCCGCCATAGATTCCACCGAGGATCAGGATCGGAAACATCAAGGCCCAAAAGCCGTCGCGGGTCGCGGCTACCAGCTTCTTGAACTTGAACGCCTCCGTCGGAACTTTGTCGGTGATGCCTTGGTAGAACGAATAGCCAATTAGAATCGAACCCATGACCAGACCTGGGCCAAAGCCGGACGCGAAGAGGCGCTCGACTTCGATCACAGCCGTCTGGTTCACGATCGGATAGACGATCATCGGGATCGACGGCGGGATCAGGATGCCGAGCGAGCCTGCGGACGTGAGCAGGCCATGAGAGAAACGCTCCTGATAGCCGGCCGCGATGAGTGCCGGCCCCATCATGGTGCCAATCGCAACGACCGTGGCAGGGCTCGATCCGCTGATGGCTGCGAAGAGCATGCACGCGATGACGCCGCTCATCGCCATGCCGCCGGGGACCCAGCCGATGAGCGCCTGTGCGAAGTCGACGAGGCGCTGGCTGATCTGGCCGCGGCTCATGACGGCGCCGCTCATGATGAAGAAGGGAATCGCCAATAGAGTGGGGCTGTCGGCGAGGCTCCGGATGCCTTCGATGACGATCGTGAACTGGATCGGATCTCGAAACCCGCTCCAGAGGAAGAGGCTGCCGAGCGTGGCGATGCCGATCAACACGAAGAGCGGCGCACCGACGAGCGCCGCTGCGATGATCGCCGCGGCGAGCACCCCGCCCTTGCCGAGGAAGGGCAAGAAGAGGACCACGGCGATCAGGATCAGAAAGGGGAGCTTACGTTCGCGAGCCTCACTCATCCTTCGGCTCCCTTCTTCGAGGCCTGTGCCGCTGCGGCCACGGCCTCTTCTTCAGGAGCGGCGCCGTAGGAGCCCCCGAGGATGGAGCTGAAGGCCGCGGCGATGTAGCGAATCATCGTCATGGCGAACGCGGCCGGAACCGCGATCGTCGCCACCCAGTCGGGTACGTTCGTTTGCTCGAACCTCCCTTCGAGCTGCAGGGCTTCCGAGGCGTACTCGTAGCCGAGAAGCGCCATGAAGAAGCAGAAGGCGGCGGTCAGAAGGTAGCCGATCGCATCGGTGAATCGGGACATCGAGGGGGGAACCACGCGCTTGAGCGCGCCCACTTGGATGTGCTTGCCCTGATGCGCACAAACGCTCGCTCCGAGGAAGCCGACCCAGAGGAGCATGATCAGCGACAGCTCCTTGGACCAGCTGTAACCATCGGGGAAGTATCCTACGATCACATACACGAACAACGCCGTAACGACGACGAAGGCGACGACCCTACCGACCCATCCAGCAGCACGTTCGCGGACGAGCTTGAACAGCCACACGGCCCCGCACAATGCGTACAAGAGCAGGTAGAACCAACGCGACTCGACGCTGGGTTGGAGCATGACCCACCCGAGAAACCCGAGCCCCAAGCACGCGACGATGGTCTCGATGAGCGGCTTGACCCGTGATTGCTCTCGGCCTTCGGACGCGTGCTTCTCGGCCGTCCAGAACGCGAAGTAGACGAGGCCAATGCCGATAATCGCGCTGGCGATCGGACCTGCTGCGACCAGCGTCTCCATCGTCTCCGGATTTTCAATGCCGAAGATCCGAGCTGTGAGCTCCGCGACCTTGCTGTCCGGCGCAGCGAGTCGCCGATACACGACGTCCAGAAAGACCATGACCGCGGACGCGCCGAGGAACGTCCACAGAACTCCCATCTCGACGCTGAAGATCCAATCGTCTATCCGCCGAAGGGGGCCCCATGGGCCCTCATAGGGGTTCTCTTTGCCCGAATCCGCCATAGCGCGGGACGGTACCCTTGGATCGCGCTGCATATCAAGGCTTCTTGATGTACCGTCGCAAAAGAGCGCATGCGTACAGTCATCCACTTCGACATGGACGCGTTTTTTGCGTCGGTCGAGCAACTGGACAAACCCGATTTGCGCGGGCGGCCGGTCTTGGTGGGTGCACGTTCCCGTCGCGGGGTGGTGACCGCCGCGTCTTACGAGGCACGTCCGTCCGGGGTCCGCTCCGCGATGTCGATGGTGGAAGCGCTGCGCCGCTGCCCGGAGGCGGTCGTCGTCCCCCCCCGTCGAGGCCGCTATGCGGAGGTGAGCCGCGCGGTTTTCGGCATCTTTCGGCGATATACGCCGCTGGTCGAGGGACTCTCGATCGACGAGGCCTTCCTGGACGTGACCGGCAGCCGGTCTCTCTTTGGGGACGGACCCAAGATTGCCGCTTCCATCAAGAGGGAGATCCGGGACGAAGTCGGGCTGACCGGATCCGCCGGGGTGGCTCCGAACAAGTTCGTGGCCAAGATCGCGAGCGACCTCGAGAAGCCCGACGGCTTGACCGTCGTTCCCGAAGGTCGAGCGGCCGAATTTCTCGCGCCCTTGCCACTCGAGCGCATGTGGCGGGTTGGTCCCAAAGCGCGCGTCAAGCTTCGCGCGGCGGGGCTCCGAACGATCGGCGATCTCGCCCGGCTCGACTCCAAGACGATGCAGCAGCTGCTCGGAAGCTGGGGGCCGGTTGCTCTGGAGCTCGCGCGGGGGAACGACGAGCGACCTGTGGTGGTCGGCTCCCCCCCGAAGAGCCTCGGTACCGAGTCGACCTTCGAGCAAGATCTCACGGCGAAGGAAGCGATGCTGAAGCCGATCCTCCGGCAGTCGATGGAGGTCGCCGACCGTCTCGTCGACAGGGGGCTGTGGGCGCGGGTCGTCACGCTCAAGATCAAATATGGCGACCACCGGATTCGAACACGGCAGATTCAGCTGCCGCGCGCGGTCTCGGACACCGACTCGATCTTTCGAGCGGCATGCGCTCTGCTCGATCGCTTCGACGATCTGGAATCGGGCGTTCGACTCACGGGGGTAGCCGCCTCGTCGTTCTCCGACGATCCTGGCGACGGACTTTTCCTCGACGTCGATCTGGCGCGTCGCGAACGCTTGGCGGCGACGACGCAAGCGTTGCGCGAGCGCTTCGGAACCACGGGATTAACCCGTGCTTCGCTCTTGCCGGATTGACAGCGCCGGGAGGTCCATCTAGGGTCGCCCTGTTGCGCGTCACGCGCAATGCTCTAGGAGCCCGACCGGATGAACGAGCGACACACAAAGTTCATCTTCGTCACAGGGGGAGTTGTCAGCTCAATCGGAAAAGGCCTCGCGGCCGCCTCGATGGGCGCGCTTCTCGAAGCACGAGGATTGCGGGTCACGAACATCAAGCTGGATCCTTACATCAACGTCGATCCGGGCACGATGTCGCCCTTCCAGCATGGCGAAGTGTTCGTCACGGACGATGGCGCGGAAGCCGATCTCGACCTCGGGCACTACGAGCGTTTCACCAACGCCACGATGACGAAGGCGAACAACTTCACCACCGGTCGCATCTACGACTCCGTCATTTCGAAAGAGCGCCGCGGCGAGTACCTCGGGGCGACGATTCAGGTGATTCCGCACATCACCGACGAGATCAAAGCGCGTGTTCGGGAGGCTACCCGCAACGTCGACGTCGCAATCGTCGAGATCGGCGGGACGGTCGGCGACATCGAGTCTCTGCCATTCCTCGAGGCGGTGCGTCAGCTGCGCGTCGAGCTCGGGCCCCAGAACAGCGTGTCGGTGCACGTGACGCTGATTCCTCATATCGCCGCCGCTGGGGAGCTCAAGACCAAGCCCACGCAGCACTCCGTAAAAGAGCTTCTCGGGCTCGGGATCCAGCCGGAAATCTTGCTCTGTCGGGTCGATAGGGAGCTGCCGCAGAAGCTGAAAGAGAAGATTGCCCACTTCTGCAACGTACCGGTGGCAGCCGTCATTGCAGCGCCCGATGTGCGCGTCATCTACGAGCTTCCGCTCACCTTGCACGAGCAAGGCCTCGACCGGCTTCTGGCGAAGCGGCTCAACATCTGGTCACGCGACCCGGACCTCTCCACTTGGCGGCGCACCGTCGAGCGCTACCTCGCGCCCGATCGCGGTCACGTGTCGATCGCGCTCGTCGGGAAGTACGTGCATCTTCGCGATTCCTACAAGTCGCTTCACGAGTCGCTGGTCCACGCGGCGCTAGACTGTGGCGTGAAGCTCGACCTCGATTACGTCGACAGCGAGGAGCTCGAAACTGGCGATCTGGACGCCCGTCTTGGTCAACACGACGCCATCCTCGTGCCGGGTGGGTTCGGCGACCGCGGCTCCGAAGGGAAGATTCGGGCGATCGAGTACGCGCGGGAGAACGGTGTTCCGTTTTTCGGGATTTGCCTCGGGATGCAGATGGCGGTCGTCGAGTATGCTCGCCACGTTTGCGGGCTCGAGGGAGCGAATAGCGCGGAGTTCGACCGCGCCGCCAAGCATCTCGTCGTCGACATCATGCCTGATCAGCGCGGCATCGAAGACAAAGGTGCCACGATGCGGTTGGGCGCATACCCATGCACGCTCAAGAGCGACTCGCTCGCTGCCAAGATCTACGGTGCACGCCAGATCAGCGAGCGACACCGACACAGGTACGAGGTGAACAACCAGTACCGCGACGATCTCGAGCGCGGTGGCCTGGTGCTCTCGGGCTTGTCGCCCGACGAGCGACTCGTCGAGATGGTCGAGCTCCCGAGTCACCCGCATTTCATCGGCTGCCAGTTTCACCCCGAGTTCAAGAGCAAGCCGCACAAGCCGCACCCACTGTTCACGAGCTTCGTTCGTGCCGCGATCGAGTATCACGCGCGTCAGGGGCAAACGGTCGGCAAGTCGGACGCGCTCGTCAACTGAGGTCCTTTTCGCCCTTCGGAGCCCGGCTTTCGTCGGGGGTCCGCCTGGTACATTGCGATGTCGGGCAAGCTGGGTTTAGGATCGAGGGGTGCCTCGCTCCGCACGGCGGAATTCGCTGACGATCCCAACTCGAATCGTGCTGGGGTACATCGTCGTGCTCATCGCATTCGGTGTGGTGGGCGGCCTCAGCTTCCTCCAGCATCACCGCACGTCTCAGACACTCGGGTTGCTCGAGGATGGCTACTTGCCGCTCGCGCTGACGCTGAGCCAGGCGAAGGCAACACAGAGTGTGTATGCGAACCTCGTCGAGCGCGCACTCGAGTCCGAGCGAAGCACGCCAACCAAGGGGTGGCTTCGCGCCGCGCTCCGCATCAGACCAACGACCTTGCGACGCGCTTACGAAGGCGTCGAGAACGCGGAGGCGTTGGCCGAGCAGCTCGGCCAGCCCGCGCCCCTTCGCTCAGTACGAAGGGAGCTCGACGCGATCGGCCGTGCATACGAGCAGATCGACGCTCAGTACGAGCAGCTCTTCGCTACCATCGACAACGAGGAACAGGTCGCCGACGAGCTGCTATCCAAGCTCCGCACTACCGAGCAGCGAATCGAGCGCAACTACGATCGCGCAACACAAAGTGTCCAGCAGCGAATTTCGCGAACGAGCGCTCTCGCTGCAGCCCAGTCGCAGCGTGCGACGTTTCTACTCGGACTGCTTGGGCTGCTAGCTCTCATCGTCGGCGTTGCCGTGACATTCCTTTCTCAGCGGCTCTTGCGACCCATTCCTCTGCTGCACAAGCGCGTGGCTGCCGTGGCACGGGGTGATCTGTCGAGCACCGTCGACATCAAGCGCAACGACGAGCTCGGCCAGCTCGTCGCCGAGTTCGAGCGAATGGTGCTCGCACTCGCGGCCCGTGACCAGAGGTTGCGTGAAGCCGCGCTGGCCGAGCAACGCCTTCAGCGCATGCAGGTTCAGATCGTCGAAGCGCTCCGTGCGGCGATTCTAGTCGTCGATCGCGACCGAATCATCAAGACGACCAACCCGGCTGCAGACGAGATCCTCGGTGTCAGCTCTCGCGACGTCGGCTCGTCCCTCGACGAGACCTCGCTGCTTCGGCGGTTTCCCGCGCTCGCCCGTGCGATTGCGGAGGTCGCTGAGGGCGGTGCGGCGATCGCGCTCGAAGGCGAGCGGGTATCTGGGTTCACCGAGCACTTGGTCGACGTGCTCGTGACGCCGTTCGGGGACGAGGCGGGGACGGACGGCGTGCGCGGCGTTCTGGTCGTGGCTGACGATGTATCCGATGCGGTGGCGACCAAGTCGAGGCTCATTCAGACCGAGCGGCTCGCCGCGATCGGGCGCATGGCAGCGCACGTGACCCACGAAGTTCGCAACCCGCTCTCGAGCATCGGGCTCAACGTGGACATGCTCGGCGACGAGATCCGGGGTGCGGGGCCGGAGAGCGAGGGGCTGCTCGAGTCGATCCAACAAGAGCTGGAGCGATTGGAAAGCATCACCGAGGAGTACCTGCGACTCGCGCGGCTTCCCGAGCCGGCTCTCACTCCACAGGATCCGGTGGCGTTCATCACCGAAGTCGCGGAGTTCGTTCGGCGGGAGATGGATGCTTCAGGCGTCGAGCTTCGCGTCGACCTCTCCGCGCAGCTTCCCCCTGTGGCAATGGACGAGCCTCAGTTTAGGCAGGCGCTCTTGAACCTGCTACGAAACGCCCGCGAGGCGATGCCCGACGGCGGCATCGTGAAGTTGGAAGCGATGCGTTACGACGGCGGAGTTCGGATTCAAGTGCATGACGAAGGCCCCGGCATCAGCGAGGAAGATCGCGAGCACATCTTCGACCTCTTCTACACCACGAAGGAGCGTGGCACGGGTCTCGGGCTCCCGCTGACACAACAGATCGTGGTTGCCCACGGCGGTCGAATTCGATGCAAGGCACGGCACCCGACAGGCACGACTTTCGAGGTGTGGCTGCCCGACCTCGATTCCATGCTGACCCGGCTCTCGAGCATGCCTCCGCCACCACCCACCAAAGAGACGACACAGAGGGCTTGATGACCAGAGCAGACGGACGCTCCTACGACGCGCTTCGACCCGTTGCGATCGAGACGGGAGTCCAACGCAACCCAGAAGGTTCGGTGCTGTACCGTTGTGGCGGCACGACGGTCCTCATCGCAACCTCCGTGTCGGAGGGCGTGCCAGATTGGATGCGGGACACAGGCCGCGGGTGGCTGACCGCCGAGTACGCGATGCACCCGCGCGCAAACCCTGAGCGCAAGCGTCGAGATGGGCGGAACGGCCGCGTCGATGGGCGAAGCTCGGAGATCCAGCGTTTGATTGGCCGAGCGCTTCGGGCCTCGCTCGATTTCGACAAGCTGGGCGAGCGAATGATCACGGTGGATTGCGACGTTCTCGATGCCGACGGCGGAACGCGCACCGCGTCGATCACGGGGGCGATGGTGGCGTTGGCGATGGCGCTCGACCGTCTTCGTGCGACGGGTTTGGTTCAAAGAGGCGTGCTTCGCGGACCGATTGCAGCCATCAGCGTAGGCCTCGTCGGAGGCCGCCCAATGCTCGACCTGTGCTACACGGAGGATCGCGATGCCGAAGTCGATCTCAACGTCGTCGGCACGCCCAGCGGCGCAGTAGTCGAGGTACAGGGCACGGCGGAAGGGGCGCCGATCGTCCGGGAGAAGCTCGATCAGATGATCGACCTGGCGCTCGGCGCATTGCCGGAGCTCGAGGCCGTGCAAAACCGAGCGTTGCGCGCGCTCGACATCGACATCGCCCGATTGCTACCCTGATGCGCCTTCTCGTCGCGACGATGAACGAGGGGAAGCTTCGCGAGTACCAGCGACTGCTGGCCGAGGTGCCCAACTTGGAGCTCGAGACGATGGCTTCGCTGAAGACGCGCGTCGATGTCGAGGAGGACCGCGACACGTTCATGGGCAACGCCCGCAAGAAGGCGACGGAGATCGCGGCCGTCGCAGGTCTGGCTTGTCTGGCGGACGATAGCGGCCTCGAGGTCGATGCGCTTGGAGGACGGCCCGGCGTTCTCTCCGCACGATACGCGGGGGAGGGCGCGACGGACGCTCGAAACAACGAGAGGTTGCTCGAGGAGCTTCGCGCGGTACCGGCTACTGAACGCAGCGCGCGGTTTCGCTGCGCAATTGTCGTCACCGATGCGGAGGGGCGGGAGCTAGCGGCGGTGGATGGCGCCTGCGAGGGGCGGATTGGAGACGCGCCCAGAGGGACCCACGGGTTCGGCTACGACCCGCTGTTCATTCCGGCGGGGTATGAGGAAACGATGGCCGAGCTCGGGCCCGAAACCAAGAACGAGATCAGCCATCGTGCGGAGGCGGCGGCAAAGCTCGTACCCTTGCTGAGGGAGTTGCGAAACCCCTAGCCATCGGCTACCCAATCGGGTCACGGGGTGTAGCACAGCCTGGTAGTGCGCATGCTTTGGGAGCATGAGGTCGCTGGTTC
>Ga0209536_100007065_pt1 | contig 17060 bp, 16 predicted proteins | sample DeeMarSeWOR28_12_FD_187461 | JGI IMG/M metagenome (GOLD analysis project Ga0209536, IMG submission 187461) | Marine sediment microbial communities from White Oak River estuary, North Carolina - WOR-2-8_12 (SPAdes) (version 2) | ecosystem: Environmental > Aquatic > Marine > Intertidal zone >... | reverse complement strand
TAGCCCGGAAGAATATTTCATCGTGGCAAAAAAGATCGCTTAACCAATTGCTTTTATTCATGAAAAGCATAACATATTACTGCAGCCGAATTTTGGGCAGGGTGGGTTGTTTGTGAGAAAGTCTGGCAAAATTTTCACTAAATCAGAGCTTAAAAGTTCTTTGAGAATGATGCCCAAAATCGGCTGAGCAATAGTCGTTAGGCACCTAAATTGTAATAAAAAAATCTTTCTAATTTAAATTCCGTAAGTGTTATTAGACACTTTTTTGCAATATTGTTAATAATTTGAAAAAGGATTTTAACATGCAAAAGAATGAAAGAAGTTTTAGCAAAAAGGTCGAAAAATTTACTGGGAAATCTCTTTTCATTATTACTGTAATTATTGTGAGTTTATTATTGTCAATATTTGCAGGGCAACTTGGAACGATTCTGTTCTACATAGTGGTGCTCATTACTTTGTGGGCAAAAAGATGGGACTGGAAGTATTTCGGAATAACCAAACCAAATTGGTCTATAACTATTTCTAAAGCATTTTTATTTGCCATTGGTATTTTTATTCTGATTGATTTTCTCGCTCAACCATTAATTGAATCATACTTTGGTAAAATAGACCTAAGCGAAGTAAGTGGAATACAAGGTAATTTTCTTAATTATGCAGTATTTATTATACTTGGTTGGATTTTAGGTGGATTTTGCGAAGAAATTATTTACAGAGGTTACGTACTAAAGCGACTTGCAATTATTCTTGGAGATACAAATAAGGCCTGGCTGCTTTCAGCTGTAATCGCATCAATAGTGTTTGGCTTTGCACATAGTTATCAAGGACCTTCTGGAATAATTGCTACTGCAATAATTGCACTGCTGTTTGGTCTCATATTCATTTTCAATAGGAATAATTTAATAGTGCTAGTATTGACTCATGGTATTTATAATATGATAACTATAACTTTAATCTACCTGGGAAAGGCGAGGATGATCACCGACTGGGTGCATGGGTTTCTTAAATAAGGAATATTTTAAACTTATTGAGATGATGTTCAACGCCTAACATTGCATTAAGCTGAACGCAAGGGCTCAGGAGTTTTAAAAATGGTCATGGGAAATTTCAGGTTATCCTTTATTCAAAAGTGTGGTGCTCTAAACCTAGCGTCGGGTTATGCTGACCGTTAGCTTTTGGGCTGTAATTTTTAATACTGAAAAAATGTCGACCTAAATATAAATCAATGAGTACGATGCATAAGATTTATTTCTTAATCTTGATCATTAGTCAATTATTTTTTTTAAAAACTATTTATTGTCAATCAACATTAGTTCAAGATTCTTCTAATGTATTGATTGATGATATGATGTTTACATCTCAAAGTTTTGGCAAACCAACTGGTGCTTCTTTATCTATTACACCATGGTCTGATGGAAAGGTTTTTATATCACTTGATAGTCTTTATAGTACCGAATTAAAGGAGATGTTTTTAAAGGCATTTAATGAATACGAAGGTAAAACATCTATTGATTTTATAGAAAGAACAGATCAAAAAGATTACATCGCCGTTATTCAGACTACCAATAAAAGCAGCTCTTATCTTGGGATGATAGGAGGAAGACAAACATTACATATTGCAGTTAATGCATCATATGGAACGATTGTACATGAATTAGGGCATGCTATTGGTTTAATTCACACGCATTCGCGCAGTGATCGAGATGAATACATAAATATTTTTCCTGAAAATGCTTTGCCACAAAGACGATATCTGATTGAAAGGAAATTTGATGATTCAATAAACTTGACTCAATACGATTTTCATTCGATCATGCATTACTGGAAAAACGTTGCAAGTTTTAATGGCTTAAATACCATTGAACCCAAGCAACAATATATACATTTAATTGACAGCATTGGACAAAGAAAAAGGTTGAGCAATTTAGATATAATTTCAGTTAATAAAATCTATTCTTTTTCTCCCATAGCTATCAATCCCCAAAATAACCAGACTTTTGAAGTAAACAACACAATCAATTTCAAGTTTGTCACTACCCCTTCAGAGTTTCGCTATCTTCTAACAATATATAGTGATAGTAGTCTACAGAATATAGTATATGATTCTAGGATGAATCATTATAGCATATATATAAGTGAGTTAACTATAGATGTTTGGGCGAATTTCAAGGCTGGTGATTATTTTTGGAGAATAGAAACAATCTCTGAAGGTACTGAATTAAGATATTCAGAGACTTTTAAATTATATTTGGTAAATGATTTAAATTCCATAGTTCACCAATACCCTAATCCCTTTAATGAAAGGACTATTTTTGAATATTTATTAAACTCAACATCTAAAGTAACTCTGGATGTATTCAATATCCGTGGTCAAAAAGTAAAGACGATAATATCTGAAACTCAACCTCAAGGATTCTATTTAAAGGAATGGAATGCAACTGATATTGCGAGTGGATTATATATATATAGATTTAGAGCTAATAAAAAAGAAAGTACTGGAAAATTAAATATAGTCAAATAAGAAAATATAGAAATGTCCTCATCTTACAGCAGTTATTAAATTGCTTTTCAAAATCAATATTAATTTGCATGTAAAATAGATTAAAAGCTAACAACGGTTTCAACCTGACGCGAGCACGCGTCCATTTTTGGGGGAAATGTGAAATTGAATTAAAGTGCTCTCGCAGGTTAAACCAAGCGTTAGCTTTATCTAGTATCTGAAATTTCAGGCTAATTAAAAGAAAGGAGGGGTTAGCAATGTCATGGTGGAGGAAGTTCATAAGTTGGTTGCGGTGTGTATTAATAAAATTCTTTCACTGGCTTTTGTGCAGTTTCGGATCGAAACCTCCAGTAGGTGTTCCGCCCACAGCCTCACAAGAATCAATTATTGAAAGCTACTTCCCAAACCTTCAGACTTGGAGTGTTACTGGGCCAGCGACTCCATATGGGACACCCGGAAGATATAACTGTATAGCCTGGAGTGTGGGGATTACGGACCAGTGGATTTGGCCGGGCAATGCAGTAGCAGACTTCGATGCCTTTTATGCTTCTCATGGTTGGACTGTATCAAACACATGCAATCGTGAATACAAAATGAGAAAAGTAGCGCTCTATGCAAATAACTCTGATCCAAATGATTGTACTCATGGTTCACGAGAAACTCATGATTGCGGCTGGGACGAAAGTAAACTGGGCAGTCTTGAACGTATCATGCATATCCGAAATGAGTTAGAAGCAGGATCATATGGCAATATTATCCGCTGTTATGAGAAGCATGATAACAATGCAAATTTAGATCTCTGTTAGACAGAGGAGGTTAATCATGGAAAATGAGAACATCGGAATTAAGGAAAAGTTTGACGCCTTGTTTGCAGAGTGGGAAAAAGTCATACAAGACCCTAAAATCCAGCTCAGTTCGAGACCGCAAGATTACATAAACAACAAACCTTACCGTGAGATAGTGAAACTGGGCAAAGATGTTTTACCATTTATTATAGAAAAGTTAGAAGAAGGGGTATTTTTCCTAAATCAGGCAGTTGTAGAAATTTCTGGCATCAGAATAGAAGATATTATTGGCAAGGAGCGGCGTTTTCCCAGCGAACAAGAAAAGGCAGCACTTTTAATAAATTGGTGGAAGTCGCAAAGGCAATAACCTATTAGTATCAGCAATACCAGAAACTTCGTCTAACAACGAATAAGGAGCAAGCGTTCACGCTGGTAATATTAAACATCAGTAGTTATCTTTAGACAGACCTTTGCAATTATGGGGCAAAGAAAAGCTAACTACGCATTGCCGCGGACAGCTGACACCGCCGCTGAATTCGCCCGTTAGGTTGGAAAAGAGAATAAATAGTCAGGGGGAATCATCATGTTATCATTTTCAACTGAAGATTTTCTAGTAGCATTAGAGACTTATAACCTTGCGATCTGGCCAATTCAAGTTTTTACTTATTTTCTCATTGCTCTGGCATTATTCGTTTTATTTAAACCATCCAATTATTCTGTTAAAATTGTATTAGCAGTTTTATCAATGTTCTGGCTTTTTAATGGAATTGTATTCTGTTTTATTTTTTGGTCCCCTTCCCATTTATTCGGTTATATTTTTGGCATTCTCTGTGTTATTCAAGGATTCTTGTTTCTTTATAGCATTAAGGTATCTGATATGACCATAGGTTCCCCAGATAAAACCTATACATTAATCGGACTCTTGTTTGTTTTTTATGCGATTATTGGATATCAAATAATTGGTTATTTTCTTGGTCATATCTATCCAAAATTTTTTCCAGCAGGCCTGGTTCCATGTCCGACAACGATATTTACATTTGGGATATTCTTAATCATACATAACAAAACTCCTCTACAATATTATATCATCCCTTTAATAATTTCTTTAGGAGGATTTCTAGCAGCCTACAATGGTATCTATGAAGATATAGGTTTGATTATTGCAGGGGTATTAGGAACCATTTTGATAATAGGAAGAAATGCACAATTTAAAAGAAAGGATATAAAAACCACCTAACAGTCCAAATCAACCTGACGCTTATAGGGCAGGTTATTTGGCAACGTTAGCTGTTAAAAAACAAGGAGAATAGTATGCAAATGAATACATTCAATAGATCATTGCATTTTCTATTTTTATTGTATCTGCTTTCCATTCCTACTTTAGCTCAAGCACCTAAAATTGAACTCAAAAAAATACCCTATAGAATTTATCCTGATATAAATGAGAGCCAGCCAGATTTACCATCACCTTTTATAAGCACTAATAATAAAGAGTATGTTATTGCTGTGACCAAAGAAATGAAATATGCTATCATACAGGTTACTCTTAGCAATGACCGTGAAATATGCCAGCAACTGATTGTAGATACTACAGATTTTCTTCTATTAGCCCAGTCCGGTCTGCATTCTGAAGAAAGATTAAATCAAATAAAGACCATCACTGGTCGCTCCCTTGATAAAATTACAGAGCTCGGTCGTCCTGGTGGCTTATCACAAGCTGGCTTTCTGGCGCAGGATGAAAATATTATCGCGGTTATTAAGGGTGACAATCGCATAGTAAGTCAATTGAGACTTACACATCCACAACTTGCCAAACCATTATTCCACGTATTAAATATGATGGATACAGACTTATCACTTAACCGCTGGAATATGGCAAAACACCGATGGGAGAATATTCAATATTTTTTCTATAATAATCGTAAGGTGTTCGTGGAAGCTGGGGATACGAAAGGTGGGCAAATGTCCATTTTTGACGACAAGATTGAAGGTGGTTTTCACATAAAATTATGGCGAGAATTTGAGAAAGAAGAAATTAAACTTCTCAAAGATAGATATGGACAATTACCCGCGACAAAATTTGATTCTCTAAAGACGTTATTAAGCTTCATCAATACAGGTGAAATTGAACCGCAATACATTATGCGATACGGATTTTACGAGGGTCATACTTTTTGGCGAACAGATCCGATATCTATCTCTTTTATCTTTGGTATAAAAACCCTTGCTGAGATAGAAAAAGTTTTTAAAGGAGAATTATACGAGATCCTAACAAATCACTTTATTGAATAAAATTTGCAGCTAGTCGGTTTCAATGCGACTGAAGGGCTTTATTTGAATTCTAACTTTAAGAGTCCCACATCAGTGACTTTAAAATCCAAAAGTCCAGTACGCCGCAACCTTCAGCGTCTTAAACAAAGAGTTATACTAAGGAGGGAAATTCATGTTTAAAAAGTTAATGCAGAGGGTACTGCGCCTGACCAGTAAGCAAGGCGCATTTGATCCTTCGCAATTTGATGATCCAGTTGCCATGCAGACTAGCTGGACTCCTGCAAAAAGAGGCGGGGCTAACTTCCGGACCCATAAACTAGTTGAGGTGAATTCATATCGGCTGGAATTCCAGGCATCCTTAGGAGCTAAACTATTCTATCTTATTTTCCTGCTTGCCGGGGTGGGAGTATTAGTTGGCTTCTCGTTCACAAAACTTTCCTCTGGCGCGTTCTCGTTTGATATGGATACCATAATCCCCTTTGGAATAGGCCTGATCTTTGCCATTGCGGGTGGTTGCCTGCTTTACTTCGGCACCACTCCTATTGTCTTTGACAAGACCCAAGGTGCTTTCTGGAAGGGACGAAAGACTCCCGGTGCGCTATCTGACAGCCAGGCCCTAAAGCATTACGCCGAACTTGATAAAATTCATGCCCTACAATTGATTTCAGAATATGTTCGAGGAGACAAGAGTTCGTACTACAGTTATGAATTGAATCTCGTCCTGGAAAATGGCGACCGAATCAATATCGTTGATCATGGTAATGAAAATAAGCTCCGGGAAGATGCCAAAACTCTATCCGCTTTCCTGGAGAAGCCCGTTTGGGATGCAATATGAGTGATCGGAATCGTCTGATGAAAAGCGTGTCTGACATTGATACAAGATCTATTGAATATTTTTGAAACGTTGGTGCTTTGCGCCTTGCGTCAGCTTATGCTGGTCGTTAGGTGCGAAAGAAAGGAAGAATAAATGATGAAGAACAAAACCGTGAAAATTCTGATCGCAGGCCTCGTCGGCGGCTTCATTGGTAACGGGGTATTGGGCGCCTTATTTTCCAGCCCTCCGATCGAGTCGATACTTTACAACCCAGAATGGCAAAGTCAGCTCTTTATAGAGATCACCCCAAAACGAAACATACCGGTCTCTGTTGTCGGCCTTGTCATATTGAGCATCATCCACGCTTGGCTTTTCAGCGTTCTCATGCCTTCGATACCCGGGAAAACCTGGTTGAAAAAAGGACTTTTCTGGGGGCTAACGATTTGGCTTATGTATTGGTTGTTTCAGGAATGGTTTATCTACAATACGTTGCTTGGCGAGCCACTCCTACTAAATATAGTCGAACTCACTATTTTGATGTTGGGTTCGCTAGTTGAGGGAATAATCATTGCGTTTGTTCTTGTTCGCAAACCTTTGGACAGCGAAGGCTAAATGAACATCGCACCTAACAACGCGTTCAACTCGGACGCCTTTAGCTGGAGCATGAGCGCTAATCTTGCCAAGGCCCGCCGCCGGTTAAGCCACCGACCGTTATCTGTATGGATATTGAAAAAGTTGGTCAATGTTCATATATAAGTTCTACTGGTGCAAACAATGAATTAAAACTAAGAAGGTATCATGAAAAAGGAAAACATCTATGTGTGGTATCTGGCCGTTGTTTTCGCTTTGAGCTATTTGTGGCAGTTCGTCATTTTTCGAACTGGCGGTGTACAATCACCCCTTTTTTCTTTTTTAATGTGGATTCCGGGACTTATTGCAATTGCTTTTATCCTTGTTAAAAGGGAAGGGTTCCGAAAAGCAGGGTGGGGTTTGAAAAAGTGGCGGTATATTTTTCCGGCTATTTTTATTCCCCTGATTGTCGCAATTTCAATTGTATTATTATTGGAGGTATTGCACTGGGCGACATTCTCCGGTAGACTATTCACCTTCAAAGATGGAATGGTTGAAGTTTCGAGCATAAAATTAATTCTTGGAAACCAATCACAAAATATTCCATTTTTCATTCTGAATTTTCTACTCTCCCACGCCATTTTTTTAGTTGTGGGTAGTATTATTACACTTGGTGAAGAATTGGGCTGGCGGGGCTATTTGCAGGAAAAAATGCTAATAAAGTTCGGTTTGAACAAGGGGTTGATTTTTTTGGGAATAATATGGGGTTACTGGCATCTGCCTATTATTTTAATGGGTTTCAACTTTCCAAATCACCCCATCATGGGCGCCCTATTGTTTATGCCTTTAGGCACTACATTTCTGGCAATATTTATGGGGTGGCTTTACTTACGATCTAGAAGTATCTGGATACCGGCCCTGGCACATGCATCAGCCAATCTCTTCTCACAGCTTATCTTCTTGTTTATGACCATGCATCAGGATGAATTATTTCGGCAACTAACATGGATAGCAGCATGGGGAATAGTAGCGATATTATGCTTGATTAATTTGAATAGAAACAAACCAATTCTATGGCAAGAAACTGATGCAACAACACATAAGAATAATGAAAAGAGCACATAACAAATCGCTCAACCTGACAGAAAACGCGGGCGATACATTTGGATAAATCAAGTCTGTAAAAGTGTTTTCGGACGGTTAACGCAAACGTTATATGGCTTTTATTAATTGATATTTTCACCTGGTATTGGTATCATTTTATAATGAATACTAAGACAGATTCATCCAATCACTACTTGTGGCTATTTTTCATCCTGACATTCGCATTTAGTTGGCTGATGTGTCTCCCCAATGTTTTAATTACACACAATATTATTACTACAAATCCTTCGATAACCAATATAAATAATATAATGAAATGGGTAGCTGGCATAGGGCCATCCCTTGCGGCAATTTTTTTAGTAATTAAATTTGAAGGTAAAGTAGCGCTTATAGTTTTATTGAAAAGAGTTTTAAAATTAAAACTTGGATATTGGTATTTTCCGGTATTTCTAGTATTACCAGTTGTGCTCGTCCTTGCTCATTTATTAAATATTATATTTTTTAATGCTTCTTTCCTAAAAACCGGTCTTTTGTTAGAGCCGTGGTGGATTCCAGTTGTACTTTCTATATTCTTTGTTTTACAATTTGGTGAAGAATTGGGATGGAGAGGTTATGCTTTAGATCGTTTACAGAAAAAAATGAATGCCCTTTTTTCAAGTATATTCCTTGGTAGTATTTGGGCTATCTGGCATTTACCCATGTTTTTGTCAAGTGGATTTGGCCATCGTGATTATCATTTGCCATTTGGACAATTCTTTATAACTTTGGTTTTAATGTCAATAATTATTACCTGGCTTCAGAATAATACGAATGGCAGTCTTATTCCAGCATTTATTATTCATGCACAAATAAATCTTTCGGGAGAGGTATTACCTTTGATAGAAAAGAATTTGGAAATACAAGGTGAATATACTGCGTGGATTATTTCAAATGTGTTACTTTTTCTCTTAATAGTTGTAATCTTAATTTTCTGGGGCCATAAAAAACTTGTTCGTCAAAAAAACGCCATATAACAAGTTATTGCACCTAAAAAAAACGCGTTTCGGTTCTTTGATATTTTATTAAGCCGCAGTAAAGTATTGGCATCGTGCAATCTATCACCGCAGCATTTTCTTTCCAGGTGAATTCCAGCCGTTAGGCAATTTTTATAAAATCAGCGCATCCAAGGTATGTTACACAAATTGAAAGAATTAAGGCACTTCAACAAAAACAATACGGTTGTTGATTCCTTCATTTTCCAACTTTCGTACCACTTGAAATTTTAATATTTCGCCTGACGACGCCCTTTTGACATGTTTTTCAAAATCAGCTTTTGATTTGATTCTATTCTCATCAATGCTCACAATGACATCGGTTTGGAAAATGCCGGCATTTTGCGCCGGACTGCCGGAATACACTCTCTCCACCAAAACGCCTTCAACTTCATCCAGATACTCCCTTTCGGCTTTGGTTAGATCGCGAACCATCAATCCCAGGTTTTCAAACTGAATATTATCCTCGCTTAAAGAAAGCAGAGACTTTGTGTCCGACTGAGGCGCTTCCGCAAGCACCACTTCAAACTTTGCTTCTTTGCCATCCCGCCAAACGCCTAAGTTTACTTTTGTACCGGGATGATTTCGGGCAATCTTCATCTGTAGTTCGTTGGGTGCATTCACCGCTTCACCATTCACCGATATAATAATATCCCCCTGCCTCAATCCAATTTTCTCAGCAGGAAAACCTTTCCGCACCCCCTGGATAAGTACCCCCCTTGGAACCGAGAGACCCATCGCACGCGCGGTGCCTGAACTGACCCGTCCAATACTGATTCCCAACAGTCCTCTTTTCACATAACCATATTGTACGATATCATCCACAACCTTTTTAGCGAGATTGATCGGAATAGCAAACCCGTATCCCTGGTTGAATCCGGTTCGGGTGGCAATTGCGGTGTTCACCCCAACCACTTCGCCATTGAGATTCACCAGGGCACCGCCGCTGTTTCCGGGATTAATAACCGCATCGGTTTGAATGAAATTCTCAATCCGGTATTCTTCGTCAATGATATTGATGTCCCTGCCAATGGCGCCGACAATTCCGGCGGTTATGGTCGATCTGAAATTCAAAGGATTCCCGACTGCCAGGACCCATTCCCCAATTTCAATCACGTCGGAATTACCCATGTATGCAACAGGCAAATTGTAGCCGTCGATTTTCAGCAGCGCAACATCAGTGGTTGGGTCTGCGCCAATATATTTTGCCGGGAATTCCCGCATATCATACAACGTAATATGGAGTTCTTTGGCTTCGTTAATCACATGAAAATTAGTTAACACATAGCCGTTTTTGCTGATGATAATTCCGGACCCACTTCCGGGATGATAAAACTCCGGATGATCTTCCGGGATCAATTTAAAAACCTGGGTGCTTCTAATCGAAACGACAGCGGGCAGAATTCGTTTGGCTGCTTTGGTGAATAATTTATTGGGATGAAATGCCGGGGCGGATGATCCTGCTTTGCTTTCCGATTCCGTGCTACCGTTTTTGAAATGCTGCCAATTTACAGAATCCCCGGAAGGGATTTCCTCCGCTATCGAAGGACCTTTCTCTTCAATCGGTCCGGGCGATGAGATAGAATCCTCCGCGTCAGTCTTATAGCCGGGGAAATCTGCAGCGACCGAATCTCCCGCAGGGAGCTGTTCTGTTTTTTTAGAAGAAGATATAGAGACAAAATAGGCTACTAAAGCAATGATTACGATGCTGGTAATTAAAACAACCAGCTTTTTAAATTCTTCCATTGATCATTCCATATTAAAATGAGTACTCAAATAATGATGATTAATCCCTGACCATTCCCCGCAAAAAAATCAACCTGACCAACTGCAGCGCCGCCATGGCTGCGGCGGCAACGTAGGTTAATGCTGCGGCATTTAATACTTTCTTTGCTCCGGTAACTTCAACCGCGGTCAGGAATCCATGTGACTGCAATTGCTTCATCGCCCTGCTGCTGGCGTCAAATTCAACCGGTAGTGTGACCACGTGGAATATAAGCACGCCGGCAAAAAACAATATCCCAATATCCATCAAAAGCGGGGTTCGGAACAGAAACCCGATGAAGAATAGGGGAAATGCCGCCCATGATCCTAAACTGGTGACTGGCAAAATGGAATGGCGCAACTTCAGAGGAAAGTAACCCGTCGCATGCTGAATGGCATGACCCACTTCGTGGGCAGCAACGCTGACCGAAGCTAGCGACGGGTTGCGGTAATTGTCGCTGGACAACCGTACTTTTTTACTCCGCGGATCATAATGATCGGACAATGATCCTTGGACTTCCTCAACTTCTACGTCCGAAATACCGTTCATTCGCAGCAATTCCACGGCTGCCTGGTAACCGGTCAGCCCATAGGCGTTGCGGATTTTACTCTGTTCCCGAAAAGCATTCTTTACCCTTATCTGGGCGTAAAATGCCAGAATTAATGCGGGTATCAACAAAAAAAATGTCGGATCCCAGAAAAACATTGCTGAAACTCCTTTCTATACTCTTTCATTTACTTTGACTAACAACCGCTCGAAAGCGTTTTGCACTGCTTTTACAGTTGAATTATTTTTATTGTTCCTGTCGCCGGGACGATGAATCTCTGCTGCCCTGCACATCAATAAATAAAACGAATTTAAGAAATTAAGTAACCGATTTCAAATCTAATTGTTGTTGCTTAAATTGTCATCCGCCTATATTTTTTGGATCAAAAAGAAATGGTAAAATACATCATTGACGGATACAACCTGCTGAATTCACCCGCTTTTAGCGCTCCTTTAAATTCGAATTTGGAACAGCGAAGGGATCATTTGATTCGATTGACCAAATCAAATTCCCAATTTGAGCGGTGCGAAGTGATCATCGTGTTCGACAATTCAATGTTCTCTAGAACAAGTAAATTTTCCGCAAGCGGGAAAGTTCAAATCAGGTTTACGCAGCCATCAATGGAGGCGGACGAATTTATCAAAAAACTAATTCGAAAAGAGAAAAATCCAGCCCGGCTGATTGTGGTTAGCTCCGACCGTGCAATTCAATTCGCGGCAAAAGATCATGGCGCAAGAACCTTATCCAGCGAGGATTACTGCCGGATGTTCGGCAGGAAGGCGTTTCCATTCTCGAACAATATCGATCCTGGTCTTAACAATGAAAAATATGACCCCAAATTAGGTGAGAAAGAAATAGACTACTGGAAACGCCTTTTTGAACAAGATGGGGACGATGAATGAGAATGAATTTCCTTTCCAAAAAAGGAGTAATATACTCCATTCTGGTTGTTGGAATTCTCATCCTGATCACATTTAATTTCTGGGGATGGTTTTTTATGAAGAATTTGGAGACTGAAATTTTACATCATTTGAAGACTCAATTGAACAATCTGGGGCAAGTTAGTTCGCGATTAATCAACGGCGAGGATTTGGAGAATCTATTCCCCGGTGAAGAAACCAATCCTGTGACGCTGTATTATCAGCAGTTGCTGTGGGAAATAAAACAGAGCGGAAACCTCGAAGATATTTTCATCCTTTCGCTTGACAAGCGGCTGCTGATCGATCACCGGGTCGACTACAAGATTGGCGACACTCTAGTCACCTTCCCCATCAACGACCAATATTTTGATCAAGCCATTTTAGGGCAAACCCCGGAACCGGAGCTCATTCAGTCTGGGGGAGAATATTTCCTTACCAGCTATGCACCGATCATGAATGAACTGGTCGGGAATACTGCAGGCGTACTGATTTTGGAAGCCCCGGCTAATTTCTTCTCCACCCTGCAATATTTCAAAAGCGCGGTCATTTATTTCGGAATCGGTGGAATAGGCGTTATTATCATCTTTTCCACAATTATCATTTTGTCCCTGCGGCAGTTATTGCGAATTGAAAACAGATTTCAGGAACAGGAACGGATGGCACAATTGGGACAGATGGCGGCCATAGTCGCCCACGAGATTCGCAACCCGCTGAGCATCATCAAAGGGTCGGCAGATGTACTGCAGAAAAAATACGCTTCGGAGAAAGAGGAGTTATTTGCATTTATCCCTGAAGAAATTGACCGGCTTAACCGCCTGGTAAACGACTTTCTGCAATTTGCCCGTAAACGCCAGCTTTCCCTAAAAAAGATAAATCCGAATCAACAAATTCAAACGATTGTTACGCAAATCAAAGACGCCAAAATTGAAACGGATTTGGCGGAAAACTGTCCTGAACTCTCGCTCGATCCTGACGCATTTAAGCAGGTCATTCTTAATATTGTTGATAATGGGATAAAGTCTCTCGCCGTTAATGGGCAATTAAGAATCAAAACTGAGTTAACCGGCGGTAGGCAGGAAAAATTTTCGATAACGATCCAGGATAACGGGGAAGGAATGAGTCACGAAACTCTGCGGGACATCTTCAAGCCGTTTTACAGTACGCGAGCCAGTGGAAGTGGCTTGGGCATGACTATCACCAAACAACTGGTGGAGGATATGAATGGCAAAATTGCGATTAACAGTAAATTAAATCAAGGGACAACTGTTTTGTTAGAATTTCCTCTACGAGGTCGCAGACTGGTATGATTGAACCGACAATTATTTACCAATCATTGCTTGTGGCAATTTTTGCCTATGCTGAAATCCATTTTCGCTTGGGAATATTTCCCGGTTTTCTCTTTAAGAAAGAGCCTGAAATCATCTTCGATCTTCCCTTTCGCTCCGAAATTGGTAAGAACATCCCGCTTTTTCTATTCATCAAAGATGCCGATCAGTACCCGGTAAAATTGCTGGAAGTGAGTATTTACGTTGCCGAAAAAAATCGATCGAGCAAAAATAGGGTTGATGAAAATCTGCAACTCAAAATCAGCGAAAAATATTTTTCCCATAGGTTCGAGCTCCCCTCAAAATTTTTTCCATCCGCTGGAATTTATGAAGTGACCGCGGAATTAAGGTATGAGGTGAATGGAAAAAGCAAACACCTGGTGCAGGACAATTACCAACGGATTTCTCATGAGCCCTTTGAAATTTATATCGCGGATGATCCCCTCCCCTCACTTGACGGCTGGCACTGGGGCGATTTGCACTTGCACAGCAACTTTACGGATGACCAGGTTGAATTTGGGGCGCCAATAGCTGAAATCGTCCAGTGCGCTCAGTCAATGGGACTAAGATTCCTCGCCGTAACCGATCATTCCTTTGATTTGTCGGACGGCACGCCTTCAAATAAAAAATGGGATTCTCTGCTTGAGGAAATTGAAAATGTCCAGCGAAAGAACAGCGATTTTGTTCTACTTTCCGGTGAAGAGGTTTCAGCAGGAAATCAGGATAAACAGAACGTTCATTGTCTGCTGTTAGGAAATCAACAGTTTTATCCCGGCATTGGCGACGGCGCCAAAAAACTATTTGACAATCAACCCACAGTTCCGCTCCCCGATCTGCTGAAACAGGTTCGGGTAAGAGACCGCCAAACTATTACCGCAGCCGCCCACCCCGCTGATATTCCACCACTATCTCAAAAACTGGTTTTAAACAGAGGCCATTGGAACTTAGAAGATCTAAAAGATAAAAATTTGGATTATTGGCAGATTTTGAATGGTAAATTGGACAGGTACTTCCTGCAGGCATTTGAAGGATGGAAGATTGCGCTGTTGCACAAGCAACGCATTGGAATATTGGCTGGCACCGACGCACATGGAAATTTCAATTGTTTTCGCCAGATCAAAATACCGCTGATCAAAATGGTAAAACACCGTCAGCAGCTTCTGGGGATGACCCGCAGCGGCGTTTTGATAGACGGTCAAATGAATCGTGCCAATCTTCTTGAGGCATTGAGAAAAAAACGCGTGGTTATCTCCAACGGTCCGATCATCACAATTGAAATAGAGCGAAACGGAGAGATATTTCAAATTGGCAGCGAAATCATGTTAGATTCAATTCTTTCGATTCATTTGCATGCAAATAGTTCGCCCGAATTCGGAATCCTGCAAAAAATATATTTATATAACGGAAGCTATGCCGATAAAAAGGAATACCGGTTTCCCGTTGAGATGACATCCGGTGTCTTTTCCTGGAAAAAAACACTAAATTTGGCCGGGCTAAAGAAAGGATATCTCAGGGCAGAAGTTTATTCTGCTAATGAAGAGTGGCATTATTTCTGTCTAACCAATCCAATCTGGATTGAATGAAAAAAGTGTTAAAGTGTTCGCTTGTCATCAATCATCATGGAATTGTTATCTGGCATCAGGAATTCTTTATGACGGGTTATGTTGTCATCCTGGGCTTGTCGCCTGCCTTCGCCCGCCTTCTGAAGTACTAAGGTACTTCCAAGGGAGGGCAGGCAGAAACTTCGCGCAGGCAGGAAGGATGAATCGAAATGGTCTTAACAATATAATAGAAAATGAAAAACTTAATTATTTTTACCATACTCATACTCCCGGCGATTTTTCAAGCTCAACAACTGCCTGATATTTCGATTCCTATAGATACGGTTTTCATCAACGGCAACGATAAAACCAAGACTCAAGTCATATTAAGAGAAATTCCCTTCAGCTTTCCAGATACATTGCGTGCACAGGATTTTCTGCTTATTCAAAACCGGGTACAAAATCTTTTCCTTTTCAACCAGGTGGAAGTATATCCGGTCAGCAACGGGCAAGAAGAAATCTTGCTTATCGATGTAAAAGAAACATGGTATATATACCCCGTACCCATTCTATTCATCAATGATAGGGATTGGGACAAACTCAGTTACGGCATGCAGATCAGTCATTTCAACTTCAGGGGAATGAATGAGAAGATAAGCCTCGGCGGATGGGCGGGGTACAATCCCAGTTTTTTTATCAACTACTATAACCCGTGGATGGGCAAAAAGACCAAATTTACATTTGGGGTCGGTTTATTCAAACGAAGAATCGAAAACAAATTTTTTCCTTTTGATGAAGATCATTTGGGTTTTGAATTGACTTTTGGAAAGCGATTTGGTTTGAATACGTTCATTGAAACATCTTTTGGCATTAATAAAATAAAATTTCCTGATGAATATCGCCCCTTTTTGGTATCGGATTCCGACGAAGACTTTGTGCCGAAAGTAGGTTTGCAGCTTCGTCACGACAAAAGGGATCTATATGAATACCCCATGAAGGGGTTCTATTTTTACTGGTCAGTTACACGAGCCGGATTTACTGCGTCTCAGCCACAATTCTGGCGCTGGCAGTTCGATCATCGCGCTTATTTTAAATTAATGGAATATGTTAAACCTAAATTACAACGTGCGGAGGTTATTGGGGATAAGGATAATAGTTTAAATGTAAATATAAAAGTTGTTGAGAAGCTGTTTTATGTACAAGTATTTGGGGATACTGTTTTATGTGTTGCTGAGTCCGCAATTTGTCCTGGCGCAGGATGAGAGATTTACTGCATGTATTATCGAACTGCAGGACAGGGCAAGAGCGGAAAATCTTGCTGCCTGGATTGTTGATGATGTGCTGGGGAATCTGCAACAGCAGCAACGTGTCATCGAACTCGATCGTTCACAACCGGAATTTACCCAGACTTTCGCCAACTATTTTAATCGGCGTGTTACTGCTGAACGTATAGAACGTGGTCAGCAGTTACTGGAAAAGTATGATGATCTGCTTTCCGCGCTGACGGTGAAATACGGCGTTCCCGGACGTTACCTTGTTGCCTTCTGGGGGCTGGAAACCAATTTCGGCAGTTATCTTGGCAAGATGCCGACACTGGATTCACTGGCGACGCTTGCCTGTGATGAAAGACGCAGCGAGTATTTCAGCAGTGAGCTGATGCAGGCACTTGCATTACTCGAAAGTGAATCACTGTCACCAGCCGAGATGCGCGGCTCATGGGCCGGTGCGATGGGGCATACACAGTTTATGCCTTCGACCTATAGTCGCTATGCCACGGATGGCGACGGTGATGGCCGGGTGAACCTGTGGCGCAGTGAGCAGGACGCACTGGCGAGTAGTGCAAATTTTCTCGCCAGCCTTGGCTGGCAACAGGGCGAGCGCTGGGGGCGG
>Ga0209536_100007064_pt1 | contig 17061 bp, 14 predicted proteins | sample DeeMarSeWOR28_12_FD_187461 | JGI IMG/M metagenome (GOLD analysis project Ga0209536, IMG submission 187461) | Marine sediment microbial communities from White Oak River estuary, North Carolina - WOR-2-8_12 (SPAdes) (version 2) | ecosystem: Environmental > Aquatic > Marine > Intertidal zone >... | reverse complement strand
AGCGTTTTACTTCCTGCATTACTCATTACAGTTAAACCATGAGATCCGTAAGCACCTGTATTACTGACGACTTTCATATCCATCGCAGTAATCGTACCGTCGTTTTTTACTCCAGCCTTAAACTTTACAGTCATAGGATGTCTAGTTCGTGCAGAAACAAACTCTTCTTCTCTTGTCATTTCAAATTTAACAGGTCGTTTTAATCTTAGAGCAAAAGCTCCGCTAATTAATTCAGTTATCACTTCTTGTTTTGTTCCAAATCCTCCACCAATCCTAGGTTTAATAACTCGAACGCGTTTTAAGGGGATTTCTAAAACAGAGGAAATAATTCTTCTAGCATGGAATGGCACTTGAGTGGCAGATCTGATTGTTAACCTGTCATACTCGTCTAGATATGCAATGGAAATATGTGGTTCAAGTGGACAATGTTGACCATAATGATTTCTTGTAGTTTGTTCAATAATATGGTCTGCTTCTGCAAATCCTTTATCTAAATTACCACATTCAACATCTAAGGAGGCTACAAGGTTTTTTCTTGCATTATATTCAACTGGAATAATATACTTTGCCTCACCCTCATCATGGATAATTATCTCATTTTGATAAGAGATGTCCCAGTCAAGAATAGGATTTAGAACCTCATATTCAACTTTAATTAATTTTATCGCTTCGTTTGCAATAGCATTTGTTTCTGCTGCTATCGCAGCTACCCGATCTCCCACATACTTAACTTTTTTATTAAATAATCTTGTATCATAAACAGAGGGTTCAGGATATCCTTGTCCTGCAGTTGTATGGAGGACTTGAGAGGCATTCTTATAGGTTAATATATCGAGTACACCAGGTAATTTTTCTGCTTCAGTTGTATCTATGGATTTAATCCTTGCGTGTGCATAAGGACTATATAAACACCTGACAAAAACAAGGTCTCGGAAGTCTTGGTCATCGGTGTATAGAGGTTTTCCCATAGCAAGACTAAGAGCATCAATCTTTGGGATACTCTTCGTTACGACTTTAAATTCTCGTTTCATTTCTTTTCACCTCGAATTATCTCAGCAGCTTTAAGAACTGCTTCAATCTGTCCACGATACCCAGTACATCGACATAAATTACCATCGAGAGCGAATTTTATCTCGTCTCGGGTCGGATTTGGATTTTTATCAAGTAAAGCTTTTGCAGAAAGTATCATTCCAGGAATACAAAAGCCACATTGGACAACATTCTCCTCAACGAATGATAATTGAACAGGATGTAGTTTTTCTCGTGTTCCGATTCCTTCAATTGTTGTAATTTCACATTCATGAACTTGTGCAGCTAGAATAACACAAGATTTCACTGCTCTCCCATTAAGCAGTACAACACATGTTCCACATGTTCCTTCATTACAACCCCGTTTTACACCTTTATATCCTTCCCTTCTGAGTACATCAAGTAATATTTCGGAGGGAAATATTTTAAATCTTTTCTTTTCTCCATTAATTACTACATTTATTTGATGTTTCAAGCAGTTTCCTCCTTCATTTCATTGATGAATCTTCCTAGAAAAACTTCTAGAATTGTTGCTCGAAATTCTTTTGAAGAACGAAAATCTGCTACAATTGATATATTTGACTTTAACAAGTCAATAATTTGTTGATTATCTATTGTATTTACATTTTTACCTAATAATGCTTCTTCAACAGCAGTTACACGTTGAAATTTAGTGATTCTTGACACTGCAAATTTTATATCTTTAATAACTCCCAGATAGATATTTGCTGCGAATGCAAGGGTAAGCCATGTGTAATCAGCAGTTGTTAAACAAAATTTTTCGTAACGTGTAAATGAAACAGAATTTAAAGGGAAAACAACTTCTTTTATCAATTTACCTTTTTGAAGTTTTTCCATTTCAAAAAAAGTTTTTGCAGGTATCTTCTCCTCTTTATTTCCCTTTTCTATCATTACTATATGTGCATCTAGAACAAGAAGTACCACTGGAAGTCCTACCCATGGTATTCTTCTAGCAATATTTCCTCCTAGTGTAATTTTATTTCTTAGAGGGTTATCAGCGATTAGTTGACAAGCTTTTGTTAATATTCCTTTTCCAACTTCAAGACAAAGTGGGGATTCTATTATTTCAGTGATAGTAGTAATACTTCCGATTCTTAGAGAATTTTTCTCCTTTTTAATATATTTTAAAGGAATTCTGGTGATATCAACCATCTGAACAGGAGATTGATGTCTCTGCGTGGCAATATGCGTTCCTCCTGCAATTATTTCGTTATTTTTTTCAGTTAGGAAAGCTAATGTTTCATCTATTGTAGTTGGATAGAACCATTTTGTAATTCTCGACATTTCTTAATTATCCTCCGCCAATTGGGAGAGTAAGGAAAACATGATCACCATCCTTGGGAATATAGTTGTTTGATACCCGAACACCGTTCACAATAGCTACCAAATGTTCAATATCTTCTTTTTTGAATCCAATATTTTCGATTAATTGTTTAAGATCGAGCTGATCAGCTAATTCGACCGTATTTATTCTTTTTTTCGAAGGAAATGGATTTTTTAGGGTAGCAACTAATTCTATAATTACTGTAATCATGCTATCAGTGGAAACTCTCCATCCCAAATAAAGTTTATTTTCCTTCCGACCTGTTATTTGCATTAAGGAGATTGATATAATTAAATTTTTAAATCTAAAATCTCTTTAAGGGGTAGTGGAGACTGTTTTGTCTATTAAGAGTCAGTTAATTTATGAATATTTTGTTTTAATGTTTCCAAATCTTTTGGATCATCTATATCAAAGAGGATTCCTGGATAAGATAATTCTAAAAACAGGATCTCATCCCAATATTTCGAGATAATCGCTTTTAAGCCCTGACTATTCTCAGAAATATTCTGAATAGAGGGAAACAGCTCTCGAGAAAGCAAAATAGGATGCCCTTTTTTTCCTTCATATGTTGGAATTATTATCTTAAATTGTTGATTATTTACATAAAAAGCATCAATTATTTCATTCCAGATTTTAGTAGTAATAAATGGAATATCAGCTGGAGTAATTAACACTGCATCAATTTGTGTATGATTAGTTAATATAAAATTAAGTCCTGTTTTAATCGAGGATGTCATTCCTCCTTTTTTATATTCACTATTTATAATATATTCTATCTTCGTTGATTTGAAATTATTTAATTCGTTTATTAATAGTTCAGGTGAATATCCTAAAACAAATACAATGTTATCCAGATTTGATCCATGTGAATATTCTATAAGATAATTAATCACCTTTTTTTGAGGTTGAACTTCAGTTAAAAGTTTATTTTGTTTGAATCGTAAAGATTCCCCAGCAGCCAGAATTAAAGCAATTATCATTAAAAGAATCATCTCAATAATTGGCATTTTTAGTTTTATTTTTACTTCTTAAGCTTACCTAGTGTATAGTTCTATTAGATTTCTTCAAAACAAATAGGATTTAAAATCTCTGATAAATAATTAAACTAGTTTATAGTTGCTGACTTTCGTTTCGTATATATTTTGTTTTAATTTAGTTAATATATACAACTTGTATTACGATTCAAAAGCTCTTTTTACAAAAATAATTCAAAGTAGATGAATCTTATGGCTGTACTTACTGATTCAGATGAGCTCAAACTAATGATTATCAATTCAATCGCCTTAAACCTTAATATCACGGTTAAACAAGTAGCAAACACTTTAAGCTTACTCGACGAAGGAAATACTGTACCTTTTATTTCTCGTTATCGAAAAGAAATTACGAATTCTCTTAATGAAATTCAAATAAGATCAATTGATCAGATCTATAAAGAAAGAATTTTGTTGGAGAATGAAAAACAACGAATTTTTGAGAATATTAAGGCTCAAGGAAAATTAACAGTTGAATTAGAAAAAAGTATACGTTCAACAGAGTCATTAGGTGAATTACATGAGATTTATAAACCATATAAGCAGAAAAAAAAGACTAGAGGCCAAGTCGCTCGTGAATTAGGACTAGAACCATTAGCTGACAAAATTCGGGGTCAAAAAGGCTTGGAAGGGTATACAGTAAATGATATCGCTAAAGATTTTATAAATGCAGAGAATAAACTAGAAAATATTGAAGCATGCTTGGCGGGTGCTCGTGATATTATTGCTGAAGACCTCTCCTTATCAATTGAAATTCGAGAATTGATTAAAGCGAAATTTTACCCTTTAGCCTCTTTTACAACTCAACAGTCTATTCTTTACAAGTTGGAAGTGAAAGAGGATTCTAATTCTCCAAAAGTTCTTGAAGGAAAAAAATATGAACAATATTTTGAATATGAAGAGATCGCATTACGGACTCCGCCTCATCGATTACTTGCAATGATTAGGGGAGACCGAGAAGGTATTTTATCATTTAAAATTAATTTTCCTGACTCACAGATAATATCTAAGATAATTGAATTGATTATCCCTTCACAAGAAATATTAGAAGAAGCAAATGAACAGCTCACTCTGGCAATCGAAGATTCTTGGAAACGATTACTAGGTCCATCTATGGCTAGAGAGTTGAAAAGAACTCAGCTAGAGAAAGCAGAACTTCATTCAGTAAAAGTTTTTGCAGAAAATTTGAAACATCTCTTATTAACTCCTCCTGTAAAAGATAAAAAAATTCTTGGGATAGACCCGGCGTATCGAACAGGATGTAAACTTGCAATTATAGATGAAACAGGGTCATTAATTGAAACAGGAACGATGTATCCCCATCAACCACAACAAGAATGGAATAAATCCAAGGAAATAATTAAAGAGTTGGTTAAAAGACACAATCTTTCAGTAATCGCAATTGGCAATGGAACTGCTTCTAGGGAAACAGAAAGTTTAGTTTCTGAGATATCAAAAGAAATTAATCTTAAATTTATCATTGTCAATGAAGCAGGGGCATCTGTATATAGTGCAAGCGATATTGCTCGCGAAGAATTTCCTGATCTTGATGTAAGTATTAGAGGGGCCGTTTCGATTGCACGTAGACTGCAGGATCCTCTCGCAGAATTGGTAAAAATTGATCCAAAATCAATAGGAGTGGGACAATACCAACATGATTTACCTGGATTATCCTTAGCTCTCAATGATGTAGTGATTGATACTGTGAACCTTGTAGGAGTCGATGTAAATACTGCTTCTGAATATTTACTAAAATATGTCAGTGGAATAACTCGTTCAGTTGCCAAGAATATTGTAGAGTTTAGAAAGACAAATGGAGCTTTTATCTATCGTGATGAGCTAAAGAAAGTAACTGGAATAGGCCCTAGAACTTTTGAGCAAGCAGTGGGTTTTCTTCGAATTTTAGGATCTCCAGAACCTTTTGATAATTCTCCTATCCATCCAGAATCTTACCAACTAGCTGAAGAATTACTGAGGGTAACTAAAGCTACCAAAGAAGATTTAATTAATAAAATTTCACGCGAAAAATTACAGAAAAAGCTCAAATTGTTGAATCCCGAATGGGCAGCTAAGCAATTAAAGAGAGAGGAAAGAATAGAAACGATTAAAGATATAATCCAAATTTTGCAGAATCCATTTCTTGATCCTCGTGAAGGGTTTGATAAGCCGCTATTAAAGTCAGAAGTTTTAGCAATTGAAGATCTTGAAAAAGGTATGATAATTGAAGGGACAATTACTAATGTTGTTGATTTTGGTGTTTTTGTAGACATTGGGGTCAAAATTAATGGTTTGATTCATATTAGTGAGATGTCTGATTCAAAGTTTATAAGACATCCACGTGATGCTGATTTACATATCGGAAATATAGTAAAAGCTCGTGTTCTTGACATTGACGTTCCTAGAAAAAGAATTTCTTTATCATTAAAGAATCCAGAGCTAAAAACCGAGAAAAGAGAAAAATCAGATAAGCAACCAAAGCTTAGGTCCATTAAACAGAAGAAAATATCCTTAGAAGATGAAAAATTATCAATACTGATGAAAAATGGAAAAATCAAGCTATAAACCTATCTGAATTATATGTAAAACAATATCTTTGATGGAGAATACTTCTTTGGGAGGAGATAAATCACTTTAGCGATTATAAGTTATGTAAGGTACTATTTAGTTATGATCTGGTTTTTCTTCGAAAATAGATGATAGCTATTGAGAAGATAATAACAATGAATAAATCAAAACCACAGATTATAGAAGATGTAGTTGAAGTAGTTGTTGATAAGGGCCATGAAATTAATTTTGGTAGACGGTGAGGGATCTCAGAGGATCGTGTAATCACTCCATATTCAAGTGTTTTTATTTGTAAAAAAATCGTACCGCTTACTACAAAGGCATTATAGTAGTTCTCGACTTCCACCAGAAAGTCGAATGTTGTTTCTGGAGAAATTAAGTTCCTCGGAGGACTAATTTTATTTTGAGTCCGATTCCATATCTCACCATATGCCTCTACTTGTTGCCATAACAGAATTTCTGTTATATTACAAGATACACTCCCATTATACCAAAGCCGAATAGCAAGAGTATCAACAGCTGCCACATCCGCTGGAGCGATTGTACCAGTGTAATTAGGAGGGATAGGCAATGGAATCATTCCACCAGATGGACTGATAGTGCCCACTATTTCAAAATCAAAATAAATTTCCCTTACAGAGCTTTTTCCAAGGTGAGAAATAAGTAGTAGTACTAAAAAAATCCTAAAAAGGAGTATTTATAATAATATTTTATCAATTATACCCTCTATTATAAGAAGAAATATTAGCATTTTTATAAATATTAGATATCGAAAAAAATGAAAGTTTTGACTGTTAAAAACTAAATAATTTTTATAAATTCCTCTAAATATGAATTATGTATAAATTTTATTGTTATTAAGTCTTATAAGGTTTCATTTGTTGTTTATGGTGATTCTATGTTTGAATTAATTTATATTACTGTTTTTTCCCTTGTAGGATTATTCTGTATCATTATTAAAGGTGTCCGAGAAAATCAGCTCAGTTTTTTTCAAAGAGAGATTATGAATCTCTCTAAGAATCTAGTAATAATAATAAAAGCGATTCCAGCAGGTTTAGCAGTTCTTTTTGTTTTTTTAGTAAGGCCAGATGATACATTGTTCTATTTTATTATTGCTGGGGCATTATTCTTTTGTATGCTAGGAGATCTTGGGATGGAGAAAGGATTAATTCCTGGATTACCTTTATTTCTACTTGCTCAAGTATTATTTATTTTTGGATTCATTTTAAAAGCGATTGATTTTGAAATTACCGTAAATTCTATTATTCTAACTTTTTTAGCTGCTGGTGTAATGATAATATATATTGTATTACTTTTTAGATATTTAGAATCATCTGAGAAAGGATTAGGAGAGTTTAAACTACCAGTTATACTTTATGCCAGTTGTATTAGTATTATGCTGATTTCAACGATATTCTTATGGCTTACTTCAACTAATTCAAATACACTTATCCTAATTCTAGGAGCATTACTTTTTGTTACCTCTGATTCACTAATTGCCATCCGTGAGTTTCATCATCGTTTTTCGAATGATTTTACCATTGTTATGGGGACCTACTATCCTGCAATCCTATTACTGTCTCTAGCAGCCATCTTCGTGTAATTTTTGTATTACAATTTGTTTATTTTTTGTCTTTTATAGATTAGAGATTCATAGATTTTGAAAGTGACAATAGACTAAAAAAAGGAGTGAATAAAAATTCCTTTATACTTGCTAGTAGATAATAAAATAAATTATTTTATTGAATTGTCATAAAATCTAAAGAAGATATCATTTACATTGAAATAATTTCAATAGATGGCTAGGAAGAATAATTATGACAAGCATTGAGATTAAAAAAGATGTGTCAAACTTAATTGGACATTCAATGGATCTTAACCTTCTTATGACAGAGTTAAAAACCAATCAAACCAATGGATTAACATCTCAAGAAGCAGAGAGTAGACTTACAACTTATGGTCTTAATCAAATCCCTAAACCTGAACAATCATTTTGGAAAGTTTATTTAGCCCCATTATTGAATACATTGATCGTAGTTTATTTAATAATGACAGGTCTTATAACCTTTCTAGCTTTAATCTATCTATTTCTTAATCCTGGAGATTTCCAGATTTGGTTAACCGCTGCACAATGGTTAATAATTGTAGGTGTTAATTTTGCTATTGCTATTGTTCAACAGGCGAGAGCTCAAAAGAAAATTGAAGCATTACAAAAGTTGTCTGCACCCTCCGCTCGTGTGATTAGAGATGGAAAAGAAGTTGAAATTCAAACTGAGGATGTAGTTCCTGGAGATATATTAAAGATTGCTCAAGGAGATAAAATCCCAGCTGATTCACGTATTATTAAATCCAATTCTTTACGAATAAATGAAGCTTCATTAACAGGAGAAAGTGTTCCTGCTCACAAGACAGAAGATGGTCTTCTTGTTCTTAATGAAGACACTCCGATTGGTGAAAGACAAAATATGATATATAACGGAACTTTTGCCACTTTTGGATCCTGTCTTGCGGTTGTAGTTAATACAGGAGGCCGTACGGAATTTGGTAAAATTAGCTTAGAATTAGAGGCATTAAATACTGGGGAAATACCTATTCGATCCAAAGTTAATGCTATTGGAAATTTTTTGACTGCTGGTATGGCTATTATCTTTTCTCTTCTATTAATTTATCAAGGTGGAATAATTCTTAATCGTCTCACCTCAGGTGATTTATTAGGGGCTTCACCTATTCAAATTTTTGGTGAAATTGTTTTTATATTGTCTACAATGATTATAACAGCGATGAGTGTTGTACCAATTAATATCCCGTTGCTAACAACCATTATACTGATTACTGGAGTTTTAGCTATGGCAAAACATAATGTCATAATTAGAAACCTTTCCTCTATCGAAAGTTTGGGGAGAATATCAATTTTATGTTCTGATAAAACTGGGACAATAACAGCTGGTCAAATGACCGTGAAACGAGTATTTGACGCGTCAACAAATAAAGATTATTATGTAACTGGCCTTGGTTACTCTCCAGAAGGAAAGATAGTAGAATTAACTGATGAAGATCGCGAAAACATCAGTGAAAGAGAATTAAATCTTTTACCTAGGGCAGATATTGATATAGAAACATCTTTAGGCTTTTTAATTACCTCTGGAATGTTAAATAATGATTCAGAGATAATTAAAGAAATTATTGAGGCAACCCATCAAATTATTTTTAATGCAACTGGATCTCCAACTGAAGCAGCTCTGATTGCATTATTTGAAAAAAGTAAGCTTGATAGAGATGATATTAAGCAAAAATTCAAAGTAATACGTGAATATCCTTTTGATAGCTCATTAAAACGTATGAGTAAGATCTTTGAGACTGAAAAATTTGGTATGGTTGCCTTCTGTAAAGGAGCAACAGAAATAATTTTACCTAGGTGTACTCATATTGGATTTGATAATAATCGAAGAAAAATAAGAGAAAAAGATAAAAAATTAATAGAGAAAAATATAGAAAAATTAGCTGGATTAGGATATCGTCTTCTCTCATTAAGCTATACTACTGTCAGTAAGCTTCCTGAAAAAGGAGAATATGAGCGGGATGAGATTGAAAAGAATCTGACCTATCTTGGGTTTATAGCTGTTTTAGATCCACCTCGCGAGAGAGTGGATGAATCTGTAAGTGAATCATTAGGTGCAGGAATTACTCCAATTATGATTACTGGTGATTCTCCTTTAACAGCTGCCTCCATAGCCAACAATATTGGTATGGTGTATCTCAAAGACCAACATTTAGTCCATGAGGGTAAAATGGCATCAAAATTAAATGATAGAGACTTTGAAAATACACGAGTTTTTGCGCGTGTTTCTCCTGACGATAAACGAGTCATTGTTGAACGATATCAAAGACAGAATCGTGTGGTCGCCATGACAGGTGATGGCGTTAATGATGCTCTTGCCCTTTCAATGGCTGACGCTGGCATAGCAATGGGAATATCTGGGACTGAGGTTTCAAAACAGGCTGCTGATTTAGTTATAGCAGACGATTCTTTTAATAGTATTGTTACAGGTATTAGAGAGGGTAGAGCTTTATTTCAACGCATTAGGGTTATTATTTTCTTTTATATCTGTATAAATTTAGCTGAAGCAGCTACCTACATTGGGACTTCTTTTTTAATGGGATTACCTGGATTTGAAAATTTTGTACTTATGGATAACTTGCAACGTGCCTATATTTTTGGAATTGCCCACTCTTTCCCTCCAATTGCATTGATTATTGATCAAATTCCCAAAGATATCATGGATAGAACACCTATAGATACAGCAGGCATCTTCAACAAGAAATTAGCCATAACATTAATTCTCACATCAATTTCTCTAGCTTTTGTAATTTATGTCACTTATTTTTCAGCCTATTTCGGATTTATTGGCTTAAATAGTACAAATAATAGTTTCTATATCCCAATTATGTATAATGAATTTCCCACCCCTAATTTAAGACCAATAAATCTTTCACATGCTAAAGCAAGAACTCTTATGCATACTATTCTTTACCTTGCTATTCCTTTAGTTATTCTTTCAGTACGGAGGATTGATAAGTCTCTGATTGAAGCTATTCGTGAAGACTCCTTCTGGTTTACATATCTTTGTGCATTTTCAATACTCCCTATCCATTTAGGATTAATGTATATTCCATTCCTCCAAAGTGGAATTCTTGAAACAATTGGGATATACATCGACATTATTGGGCTAGACATCTCAGACTGGATTATTTGTATTGCTGCTGCTCTAGTACCTCTGGGAGTATTAGAATGTGTAAAGTGGGTATATCGATTACGAGGAGAATATTATTAGAATTTCTCTTAATCCATCATGAAAGTTTTATTATGATTTTAATAACTCTTAAATAATACCCCTTGTTTCTAACTTATAGTTTCTTTCTAAGGCCAATATTTACCGTCATTATAGTTAAAATAACGAACTCTAAAATATGTGCCTGTGAAAAAAGGTGAAATATTCACCTGAAAACCCTGTTTTAGATAATTAAAGAACAAATAATATTCTGAATTACAGCCTTGAGCAATTTCAACACTTGGAAATGATAATTCTTGTTTTTCTTGGATTGGCCCACTATAATTTAAGTAAGACATTATTTGATGAAGGGGAATAGTCTTTATTTCCATTTATAAAACCTCAGTAAATATCAGATAGATAGCTTAAATATTTCAAATGTCAATATTTTTTATAAATCCGACAAAAATAATAAAATATCAGAAGTTAAAAAATATACAGAAGAGGGACCGAATTCCAAGATTATGCAATTTAGTTTTTCGTAATAATCCAAATTTTCGTTGAAATCTCAGATTAAACTATGCTAGAAAAATGTTGATTATATTAAATTATTTGAATTATCAGAATAACCTTTTTGAAACCTACATGATACTGATTTTATAAATCATTTAATCCCTGGAAATAATTGATTTAGTTCTTCTTCTATATTCTTATAAGAGGATCCAATGTTCCCCTTTAATAAAGAAATTCCATTCTTTGTACCAATAATGATTGCTGATTTTATTATATCTTGGTCTAAGAAAATTTTGCAATAAATACCTTCATTAGGAACTATATATTTTCGTTGTGAATATTTTAATTCTTCCTCCTTACCTATATAATCAATTGAAGTTACCAATAAATTTGTAACTTTAATAGATGTCGAAAGCTTAGAACCAGTGTATTCTACTGATCGTGGTTTTATCATGTTTTGAGCTGCTACTTTTGCTTGCTCAATTGAAGGGGGAATTATCCCGTAAACTTTTCCTCTATGCTCTGCGATATCCCCAGCTGCGTATATATCCCGAATACTCGTCTCTAGAAAATCATTTACAATTACTCCTCTATTTGTCTCTATTCCTACTTTCTTGAAAAGGTCAATTCGGGGAGCTATACCTGTACATGTCATAATAATGTCAGCAGGAATTACCATTCCGTTTATAAGCTTTATACCCTCTACATGATCTTTTCCCAGAATTTCCTGAACCTTCACTCCCAGATAGAAGGTGATCTTTTGTTTTTCTTCTAAAATATTCTGTAAAATCTTTCCCCCTTCCGCATCCAATTGTCGTGGAAGAAGGTAGGGAAAGAATTCAATAACTGAAGTATTTAATCCTCTCTCAGCACATGCACTCGCAACTTCTAAACCTAACAGACCTCCTCCAATTATAACAGCCTGTTTACTCCATTTCATTCTTGTACTGATTGCTATAGCATCATCTAAACTCCTTAAACTAAATGAATTTAATAAATTTATTCCAGGAACAACGGGACAATAACACTCTGCTCCATTTGCAAGAAGAAGACGATCGTATGAATATTGTTTAACAGTTGAAATAACAATTTTATCCCTAGGTGAAATCGCAATAATTTCTTCTTCCAGATGAAGTTCTACACCTAATTTAGAATAATATTCTTTGGAGTATGATATCATATCTTTAATCTTAAGATCTTGACGGAGAAATTCATAGAGTTTTGGGCGAAGATAGTATCCATATTTTTCTGAACTAAACAAGATAATCTTGGAATCTGAAGGAGCTTCCTTTACGAGGGATTGAGCAGCATTAAATCCTGCTACTCCGTTACCTATTATAATGAATCGCAATCCTTTCACAATTAGAAGTTTAAAATTAGATTTGAAATACTTTCGAAAAAAAGAAAAAAAAGCAAGAAGTAAAATCAGAGATTTAAATTGATTGTACTTCTCCAAAGACCATGGATATTACAGTAGGATAATCCAATGAGTTGTCCTGGCTTACCTATTTTTAAAGCGAAATGCCCTCTTGGTTCTGTAAAGACTGTACTAGTGTCAGGTCCCTCTGGTGATTCACCATGTGCGTCAAAGGTTACTTTTCCCACTTCAAAAGGGAATTTAGATCCTTCAGGATGGAATAGTAACTGAATCCATCTAATATGATGAGCAGTTGTATTTGGATGAGCGATTTCCTTTCCTACGCTTACATCAATCCAATAATATCCATCTTTTTTACTCACTTCAATAACAGGAGCGTGTTTTTCGGTTTTCCAATCCGCTGATTGGAATAAAGTGTTCATATCAGTCATTTTCTCTACCATAAGTATATTTGTTAGTTTTTCAATGAAGACAATTCTAGATCCAAAAGATGTTTAAAAAGCATTGTGTTGTGAAATCAATAGATGGAAGGATTCCAACTTATTGAATTTGCTCTAAACCAGCTTTTTCTGATTCTTTCTTCCAAAGTCTTCTATAATGCCATCCTCCTGACTTTTTCTTTAATGGTACTTTCTTTAAATCTCTTAACCATTTGTTTTCCACTTCTAAGGCTTCTTCTACTGCTTTTTTTGAATATTCAGTTAATTTATTAAGACGTTCTTCCAAAGTCATTGATTTCAAGGAGGGCAGTAATTTTTGTACCTTCTTCACCCATTTTTCCTCATAATAATCTATATCTGGCTTTAATAAGCGTATTCGTGTTTCATAGTCTAGGAGAACAGATCGATGAACTATTTCATGTTTCCACCATAGACTTTTTGGATCAAATTTATTAGTCGGAAGAGGACCTAAATTGATAAATCCTGATTCCAGAAAAAAGGGCTTGAATAATGAAGTACATGGTGCTGCTGTTCCTGTCATCCAATGAGTCTGAAGATCAGGATGAAGATGGGAAACTAGAGAGGAAGTAGTTTGGCTTAAAACGAAGATAGGACGAATATGAAGACAGATACACTCAAAAGAACCTTTTGAAGGGTTCCATTCGGCTTTTTCTTTGTTATGGCTTCTAAGGATTTTCATCATTGTTGAAGGTTCTATATCACCTTCACTAGCTAATAATAGGTTGGTCGATGTTTGATGTCTTTTCCAACCTTTTGCTCCCCAGTCTCTATAATCAGGAAAGCTCCTTCTGAAGTTTTTTCTAAAATTGAAATCCTTCTTAGAACTACAGTATCCTTTCTTGACTGCATAATCAATGAGCTGCGGATGAATCCTGTCGAATTTAGTTTCAATTGTCAATGTATTCGATATGGTTCGAATATTATCCACTTTTTCTGCAATCCAGAATTTATCTGCTGTTTCTAAAACCCAAGCTTCATTCAAGTCAGCAATGATGAAAGAATTATGATATTTCGTTTTATGCTCAGCTGAGGCAATTCCTCCCTGTCCGTATTCAGTAAGAAGTGTAATAATAATGTCCAATGCTTCAGAAGCTGTTTTTGACCGTTCTAAGGCTAATCTAATAAGATCCATTCCTAATAATCCATTCTCCCTTTCTGGTTCTTTTGTAAATACAGCTTCATTCCCTATCGTCACTCCCCACTCATTTGAACCCATTTCACAACCATACATCCAGTAAGGTGACGAAAGTATCATTGCATAGGTTTCTTCAATCTGGGGAATTTCTAAATAGGTAGTTTTTACCCGATCTTTATCAGGATCATAGGTTTGTCGAGGAAAATAGAGGATTCTGTGTCCTTCATTTATATCACGGTCTGAATTTTTCCCAAAGATCACACTCCCATCACTAGTGGCTTTTCCTAACGCAACTAACGTGTCACACATATGAAATCACCTTTTTTAATACTAATCAGAGTATTAATTAAACTAGTGTTAATGAGTTTATTGGAATCATAATTGATTTATTTGCTGATGGATGATGAATTTAATTATTTTAAATACCCTATAGGTGGCAATAATGACTGATTTTAATATTGAAGAAACAATTCAACTGCTTTCTAAACTTATTCAAAACAGATGTGTAAATCCCCCTGGAAATGAACTAAAATCTATTAATACAATCCATCGGTTTTTAACTGAGAGAGGAGTTGAGTCAACAATCTATAAGACAGCTCCTGAGAGAGGAAATTTACTTGCTCGGATTCAAGGGACTCAAAATGGTTCTAAATTAATGTTTGGCCCTTCTCATGTCGATGTTGTACCAGTTACAAAAGAAGAAGAATGGGAAGTTGATCCCTTTTCAGGAATTATGAAAAATGAACATATATGGGGACGGGGTGCGTTGGATATGTTATTCATGGTTGTAACTCAAGTACAAGCTTTTGTAAAACTTCATCAAGAGAATTTTCAACCAAAAGGTGATTTAATTCTTTTAATTGTTTCGGATGAGGAGGCTGGGGGAAAATATGGAACTGAATGGATGTATTTAAATCATCCTGATATTGTTCAAACCGATTATGCTGTTTCTGAATCAGGAGGCCTAGCTATCTCTCCTGGTAAATTTATTTTCATGTTTGGAGAAAAGGGTGGATCATGGAAACGAATTCGCTTTACAGGTACACCTGGTCATGGGTCTATGCCATATAATAGTGATAATGCAGTCAAAAAAGCTGGAGAGGCTGCTGAACGTCTTTATAAATATGGTTTATCAAATTTTTTAGGTATTCCAGTAACAACAGAATTTTTGAAACCTATGGCACGTGGTCTTGGACTAGGGTTAATCCAGCGATTTATGTTGACAAATAAATTCATTCTTCCTTTAACCTTAAGACAGATGAAGAACACGAATCAAGCGATGGCTAAAGCTGTTCATGGACTAACTAGAATGACTATTTCTCCAAATATTATTCATGGAGGATCTAAAATTAATATCATTCCTCCTTCAGCTTATCTAGAAGTTGATATTCGAACTCTTCCTGGACAAGATGAAGAATACGTCATTAAACATTTACAAAAAGCCATTGGTAACAAACTTGCGAAGGAAGCAATTATTGAAGAACCCTCTGCAGATGAAGGGGGTGTAGCATCATACGGAAATGCTAGTCCTATTTCATCCCCCTTTGTTCAAGCAATGAAGGAAACAATAAATGAAATTTTGCCTGGAAGTACCTTAGTACCTTTTATGATGCCTGCAGTTACGGATTGCCGTTTCCTCAGGGAACGAGGTATTGATGCATATGGTTTTGCTTTATTTGATCCTAAAACACCATTAAATGACCTATCTCATCTCGCTCATGGTATAAACGAACGAGTTTCAGTTAAAACACTTGAATTAAGTCAGGAAGCATATTATCTACTAGCAAAAAAGGTTTTAATATAATAAATTTATTAAGAACTTCTTTTTACACAAAGATTCTTTGAAATTCTATGCGGAATCAAAAATTGAGAACCTTGGTTTTCAACTAGAACTCCTTCTTCCTTTATAGTTTTAATCAACAATTTAATTCCCATTTTGTGAATATTTAAAGCCATTAAACTTGCAGCAGTATCACTAGTATGAGTTTGAATACGAGTAAGAGTAACATGAGTACCTGGAGGGATAGAGATAAGTTCTTCATCATCACATCCTAAATCATCTAAATTATCCATGGGAATTGGCATACCAAATGGTGTGGTTCGTATGTTCAGTTGAAGTAATTTTTCTTTAATATATTCTGCTGTTTCATCGGTTATTGCATGTTCTAATTGACATGCTAAATCATGTAATTTATCAAATGGAACATCAAAGAAATTATAAAGCATTGCTTCAGCTAAGCGATGATTTCTAGCAATTTTTCTCGCAACCTCAAATCCCTTTGGTTTAAGGATAATTCCTTCATAAGGAACATAATCGACGTAATCCTCGGATTCTAGTTTTCTTCTAACTATATTTGTCAACTGAGCTTTTGTGAGAATCTCTCCGAGTCTATTAAGGATGTCTTTCATCTTGATTCGATCTAAAGGATCTCTGATCGATAGGTCAAAAAGAGTTTCCATAATTTCTTCTTCAATTACGCGTAGATGATGGCTTTTATCATGCATTTCTTTAAACCTTAATGAAAAATTTTGAGTTTGATACTAATTGATCATAATATATTCTGAACAGTTCGGTTTAGGGTTTATTCATATAATTATTAATATTTTATTTAAATTGCTAGTGAATTTACTTTTATCCGAATTTTTAAATATCAATCACTAATAAATTATTTAATAATATTAAAATTCTAGATCTAAAATAAAATTATCTAGGTTGATAGGTTTAGCTCAGTAATTATTTTGATTAGAAAATCTGTTAAAAATTCTTTTAAAAAAGTTAAAACCATTTTTTAATATTTTAATCATACGTGATAACCATGGAACCGATAGAGTCTG
>Ga0209536_100007063_pt1 | contig 17062 bp, 10 predicted proteins | sample DeeMarSeWOR28_12_FD_187461 | JGI IMG/M metagenome (GOLD analysis project Ga0209536, IMG submission 187461) | Marine sediment microbial communities from White Oak River estuary, North Carolina - WOR-2-8_12 (SPAdes) (version 2) | ecosystem: Environmental > Aquatic > Marine > Intertidal zone >... | reverse complement strand
GTGACATCATGAAATGTCTGGTACGGAACATACGAGATGTTCTCATCCTGGCAGAAGGCCTGGAGCTCATCCCGTGCGAAGACGATATCTGCATACTGCGCCACGCATCGGTCTGAAAACCCGTCCCCGATGAAGCCGATCACCTCATCCTCCCCGGAGCGGGTTACCATCAGGTTCCGTTTGCAGCAGCCGCACCGATCGCACTCTGCATCCCCGTAGGGGAACTCGATCCGGGGTGTGGCCTCCATTCCGCCGCCGAGGGGGACAAGGATAAACCGGTTTGCCAGACGGGGCAGGTCTTCGAGTCCATGGTGGGCCAAGATCGTATCGATGTAGTAGTCGAGCCCATCACTCAGAATGGTGAGCTCCAGCTGGCGCTGGCGGCAAAAGCTGACGAATTCCACAAATCCCTCACGCAGCGCCCGGGCGCGCAAGAACTGCTCTGCCTCGGCCAGCGGGAGATGCCCCACGGCGTCGGTTTCGCGGCGAAAACACTCCTGCGCGGAGATGCGGCCCCCACGGTACGCGGCCACGATCTCACGGGTACCAGGGCCGCCAAACTCCTCAAAAAAAACGTTGCCGACGTCCTCTTCCGTGACGGTCCCGTCGAAATCAACAAAGAGCTTCAGGCCCATCGCCTACGCTGTCGCCATTGCGGCTGCCTGCACCTGCTGCTCCTGGTTAAAGCGCACCGTCACGATCTTCGAGATGCCTTCTTCTTCCATTGTCACGCCGTAGAGGGCGTTGGCAGCTTCCATGGTCCGCTTGTTGTGCGTCACCACGATGAACTGGGTGTTGTCCGAGAACTTACGCAGAATCCTTGTAAATCGATCGATATTGGCATCATCCAGCGGCGCATCGACCTCATCCAGGATACAGAAAGGACTCGGCTTCACCAGGTAGATGGCAAACAGGAGCGCCGTTGCGGTCAGGGTCTTCTCGCCCCCCGAGAGCAGGTCGATGGAGGTCGGTCGTTTGCCGCGCGGCTTCGCAATGATCTCGATCCCCGCCTCCAGCGGATCCATATCCTCTTCGAGCTTCAGATCGCACTCGTCGCCGGGGTCAAACAGGCTCTTGAATGTCTCGATGAAGTTCGTCCGGATCAATGCAAAGGTGCTCAGGAACTTCTGCTGGGCAGTCGCATTGATCTCCTCGATCGTCGCCAGGAGGGTGCGCTCGGCCTCCGCCAGATCGTCCCGTTGTCCGGTCAGGAAATCCAGCCGCCCTTTCTCCGTCTTGTACTCCTCGAAGGCCGCGAAGTTAATGTTCCCGAGATACTTGATCCTGTCGCGAATCTGCTGGATGGTCTGCTGCAGGGAGGCAAAGTCCACGAATTCCTCGTCCGGATAGGACTTGAGCTCCAGTGTGTGCTCGAACTCCTCGGTGGCACGCGCGCCGAGATGGTCAGCCTTTCCGGAAAGGTCTGAGACCCGGAGCTCCAGCTCATGGAGCAAGCGCAGCGTCTCATCGGAGGAACGGCGGACGTCCTTCAAGTGAAGCTCAATGTTGTGGATCTCGGCGCGGAGCGACTGAGTGTCTTCCCGGACCGCGTCCAGGCGGTGCTCCAGCTCGTGGCGCTGGTCGATGAACTGCTCGAGAAGAACGCTGTTGTCACCCACCGCCGCCTCTGCCTCAGCGATCTCGCGCATTGCGCCGTCGGTTTCCCTGCGGTGTCGGGCCACCGAGTCGTCCACACCGGCCACCAGGGTCCGTGCGCGCCCCTCATCATTGCGAGCATTCTGCAGCTCTCCCCGCAAGCGAACGACTTCGATGCCGAGTTCCTGAACGCTTGCCGAGCGTTCATTCCATTCTCCTTCCAGCGCATCGAACTCTCTGCTGAGATCAGCTGCCCTCCGCTCAACCTCCGCCTTGCGCTCCTTGAGACTCTCCAGGGCAGGGATGCGCCGGGAGGTCTCCTGCTCAAGTGACGTACGCTCTTCCTGCAGGAGTTCTTCCTCGGAGCCATACCGTTCGATCTGATCGGCCGCCCGTTTCTTCTCGAATTCGCGCTGCGCGATACGCATCTCCACGCCAGTCATCTCCTTCTCGATTGCCTTGACAGCCTCCGAGAGCGGACGGAGATCCAGCACATCTTCCTCGGCTTCGATCGCCTCACGCTCCCGCCGCCTGGAGGCAATCTCCCCCTCCACAGAGGCGAGCTCCTGCTGCAGCTCCTCGATCTGCTGCCTGATCCCGATCGTGCCACCCTCGTCGCCCCGGCGGCTCCCTCCTCTGCTCACCCCGAGGCCAGTCACGACTTCACCGTCGAGCGTCACACAGCGGACCCCCGAGAGGGAGCGGATCACCTGTTCTGCCGTGCTGACAGAGTCAACCACCAGCGTCCGGTCCAGGAGAAGCTGGAACAGGGGCGCCAGCTCCGCCGAGAACTTCGCCAGCTCCACGGCCCAACCTACGACCCCGGGAAGGGTCGGAGCCGGAAGACGGGCATGAATCTCCGGGAGCCGGTCCAGGGCAATAAACGTGGCCTTTCCACGACGATCCTGCTTGAGCAACGCCATCCCCCGCTGTGCGATATCCGCCGACGGAACCACAAGACACCCCGCGTACTCGCCGAGGGCGGCTTCTACGGCTGTCCGGTGCTCCTTGCTTGCATGCACGGCATCGGCGACTGTCATGGGGGCGGTAGAGGACCATCCGCCGGCCCGGGCCAGATAGCGCACGCCTTCGCTGTACCCCTCCCGGGATTCAACCAGCCCCTTCAGGAAATCCATCCGAGAGCTCTCGCGCTGCATCGCGCTTGTGCGCTCCAGGATGGTCCGACCCAAGCGCTCGGCCTGTTCTTTGAGCGCTCGCTTTCGGCCATCGGCTTCGTAAAAGCGCATCTCGGCCTCAGCGTAGGATCGCCGGAGCTGCCGATCTTCCTGGGTGAGCTCGGCCACCTCCCGCTCCAGGCGCGCGATCTCCCCCTGATAGGCGAGCGTTTCTTCCTGGCCTCTTCGCATGCGCTCATCCAGAACGACGATGCGCTCGCGCGAACGGTCGATGGCGTTGTGATCGTCAGCGATCTGGTGCACCAGTGCGATTATCTCGTCGTTCAACGCCTGCAGATCGCGCTTTGTCGCGTCCATCCGCCTCTCAAAGGCGCGAAGGGCCTCCTGCTGCTTCTGGTGGTCGTGATGCGCCCGGCGTTCGCTTTCCTCCAGGCGCGCGATCGCGGTGGCCAACTCTGCCAGCCGCGCCTCGTGGTTGCGCCGTTCCTCAAGCAGCAGCAGGTCCTCCTGAGCAAGGCGGTCGGTCTGCGCCCGCAGCGCGCGGGTTCGTTCGGCCGAGACAAGGTTCCGCTCTTCGACCCGGTGGATCTCCTCCATATGTCGCGAGAGATCCCGCTGCGCGTCGTTCTGCCGGCCTTCGGCCTCAAGGAGGCGTGTGCGCAGACCCTCCAGAAGCCCCTCATCGGTCTCCATTGTGGTGTCAAGCGCCTGCTTCTCGCTTCGCAGCAAGGCGACGCGCTCCTCCAGCGGTCGGATGCGGGCGAACAGGTTCGCCAATTCCCGTTCCATCAGGTCAATCTCGAGGGCACGCAAACGGTCCCGAAGCTCATTGAACTGCTCGGCACGGCGCGCCTGTCGTTCCAGCGTCCCGACGGCCTTCTGGACCTCCAACACGATGTCATTGACCCGGAGCAGATCGGTCTGAACGCTCTCGAGCTTGCGATAGGCCGCCCTTCGCTGGTGCTTGTAGCGGGTCACGCCGGCCGCCTCTTCGAAGAGTCGCCGCCGCTCGTCGGTCCTGTCCGAGAGGATCGTCTCCACCATCTTGAGCTCGATGACCGAATAGGCGTCCGATCCCATCCCCGTGTCCATGAAGAGATCCAGGATGTCCTTCAGCCGGCAGGGGATCTTGTTGAGCAGATACTCACTCTCGCCCGAGCGGAATACCCGCCGCCCGATGGTGATCTGCGTGTATTCTGAGGGGAGAATGCCCCTGGTATTCTCGATCACCAGGGAGACTTCGGCCATCCCAAGAGGCTTGCGCGCCTTCGTCCCATTGAAAATGACATCTTCCATCTTCTCGCTTCGGAGTGCACTGTAGCGCTGCTCGCCGAGAACCCAACGAATGGCGTCCACAATGTTCGTCTTTCCGCAGCCGTTGGGCCCCACAATGGCGGAAATCCCGCTGTCAAATGTCAGCGTGACTTTCTGAGCGAACGATTTGAAGCCGAAGATTTCGAGTCTGGATAGATACATAGGTCTCGAGACTCCTGGTCAGGCCAGGAGGCGATACAGGAATTGAAGATACACGGGCGCCGCGTTGACCGTGTCGTACGCCACATACGCAACGCCGAGAGCCACCGCGGTGGTGGTCAAGGCAATGCCATAGATCTTCAGGGGGTGCGCATCATAGATGATGGCGATCCCCCGGAGGAGCCTCAGGCTCACCCAGAGCTGCACTGCGCCCGCAAGGACGATCGCAGGGATGACGTACATACTACTCTCCATCACCCGGTAGAGAATCATCCCCAGAGGGATGAATAGCAACATCGGCGGAGTGGACCACATGGTGATGCTGTACGCATGGAAGAAATAGATGCGCGTTTTCAGGATGAACCGGAGAAGGTAAACCGCCAGCGTCATGAGGAGGCAGTTCACCATTACGAAGCCTGTGAAGGCGGCCATGAACCAGAGGGGATCACGAATCAACCGGCTCACCGCCTCCTTCACGCCGTCACTCACAAGGACTAGCGACAGGGCGCCGTCGAAGATGAGGTCATCCCGGAAGTGAAACGCAATACTCGAGGCAACGAGGGCAGAACCAATTGACACGACAACTCCAAGGAGGGTGGAGTGCACGGTGGAGACCACGTGCTGGTCTCGCACATCGGAAAAGAAGTTGTACGAGCTAAACAGCGAGCGGAGGATACTCTCCCGGAAGCGGCGGTTGGCGTTGTAAAAGTATGCCATCCCCACCAGCACAATGAACCCGACCAGAACGTAAATGATGGGCGACTCGCTCCCGTGACTCCCCATCGGAAGGGCGGCGAATTTCTCCCCCCGGAAGATCGAGCGGACGGCCTCGTAGCTGAGTCGCCTTTCCCTACGGCCGCTCACCAGCCCCATCGAATGAATCAGCGGATTACCCGACCGTATGGAAAGGGCGGGGCGATCGCCTCTCCAGTCGTTGAACGACCACACGAATGCGCCATCGAAATCAGCGCGGCGGAGGGCGTCAAAGCGCTGCAGAAAATAGCGCGCCTGCGCCTGCTGGGAAAGCGGGTCGCTATACCCTTCACGGTTGTCGTGGATCACCTCTGATCCGAACTGTGAGACCACAACGGGGCGTCCGCGGTGCGCGTCCCTCCAGAGTTCAAGCTGACTGGCAAAGCCCCCCGCGTCAGCCTCAAGCGGGATGAACCCCGCAATCTCGACAGTTGCACTGTCGGGAAGCTCCGTCCCGTATCGAACCGGTGCATAGACCGGCCTCCCATCCAGGCTCCGCGCAAGGGACGCCAATACGCCCACGAACGAAGCTGCCAGACTATCCCCCAGGAGACACTGGTCAGCAATGCCCCATGCCATGACCGACACATGGTTTCGGTCGCGTTGCACGACCTCGCGCAGGAGCGTACTGGCGCGCTCACGGAATAGCTCCGTGCTCACGATGGGGGTCGGGACGCGTGAAACAGGCATGTCTACCAATGCGAGGAGACCATACCGGTCACATAGGTTCAGCATATAGGGGTGCGGGGGATGGTGCATGAAGCGGACTGCATTGGCGCCCAGGTTCCTCAGAAGCACGACGTCGCGCTCGCGTTCCTCGTACGCCAGGGCGCTTCCCCAGGTCGGGTGATCTTCATACCAGATCACGCCATTGAGAATCAAGCGCTTCCCGTTCAACAGAAAGTCCCCCCCGGAAATCTCCAGTCGCTTGATTCCGATATTCACATCCTGCTGATCCAGCAACAGCGCCCCTTCTCCCCTTCCCTGAAAAAGCTGAATGCGAACGACATACAGATCAGGACTGGCGGGGCTCCACAAGAGGGGGTCCCGGAGCTGAAGCTCGCTCTCCAGCAGCGGGGACCCCTCCGCCATCCCGGAAACCCGCAGGAGCGAGGTCGAGGCAATTTCGCCGCCAAGGAGCTTCTCGAACACACGCACCGAAAATCCGAGCGCGCTCCGGAGTCCCCCGGCAGTGTCCCGGAGTGACCCCTCCAGCGGGGCCCGCACCTTGATACGAGCCGTGCTGAGCGAAGAGGTGAGCTCCGTTGTGACCCGGGGATCACCAATTGAGACCGGTGGGGTCCCCAGCAGGTACACATCGCGCGTGATGCCTCCGTAGGTCCTGAATCCCCAGACGAGTTGTCGGACCGGTACGGTCGTCCTAGGATCGAGCGCGTTGGATACCCTCACCTCGATCACATTCTCGTCTCCCGGTCTCAGGATGTTCTCGGGGATCTCCTGGACAATCGTCGTGTACCCCCCCGAGTGCGAGGTCACAAACTCGCCGTTGACGAGGATTTCGCTCGCATGGCTCACGCCGAGGAAGACGAGGTGAAACCGGAATCGATCCAATTGTGAAGGCTCGAGGGCGAAGGAGCGGCGGAACAACACCTTCCCTTGGAAATCATATGCGGCGGGGACGCGCACGAGCCCGGAGGGACCACCCTCGACTCGGAATTCCCACTCCCCCGAGAGGTCGATTTTGAGGCGCGTTGGCGAATCAAGCTGATACCCCAGATCGCTGCCACCGGGGTGGGGAAAGCCGTTTTCTAGGAAAGGGTAACTCGTCACTCCCTGCGCGTGCGAGACCCCTGAGGGACCAGCCAGAAGAGGAGCGAGAGCAAGAAGCGTTGACAGAGCTACAGAATGGAAGAAGGATTTGATACTCTTGTTCCGCAAGTAGCTGTAAGGGGCTGTCCAGAAGAGGACAAATTAGCCAAATATAACCACACTGGCCCCGGAAAGCAACCGAAAACAGTCCTCATTGCGGAAGTTCGCCTTTCTTCCCGGCTGTCTCCAGAATCTGCACAAACGAGTCAACCTTGAGGCATGCCCCCCCGACAAGTGCCCCATCAATGTCTTCTTGACCAAGCAGTCCTGCCGCATTGTCAGGCTTAACGCTTCCGCCATACTGGATCGTCAACTGACCCGCGATCCTTTCATCGTAGAGCTCAGCGACCAGTGACCTGATCAGCGCGTGGACCTCCTGCGCCTGCTCAGGGGTGGCATTTCGACCTGTCCCAATTGCCCAGACCGGCTCATAGGCAATGACCACCCTTGCCATGCTCTCGGCTGAAAGCCCTCGAAGTACCCCCCGAACCTGGCCCGCCACGACATCGGCGGTGGTGCCCGCTTCCCGCTCCTCGAGCGTCTCCCCGACGCAGAGAATGGGCCGAAGGCCATGATCAAGAGCCGTCGTGGATTTCCGGTTGACCTGTTCATCGCTCTCCCCATGGTATTGACGGCGCTCCGAGTGACCGAGGATAACATAGCCGCAGCCGACGGATGCGAGCATTTTCCAGGACACTTCCCCCGTGTAGGCTCCTTCGTCGTGCTCCGACATATCTTGTGCACCCAGGCCCACGCTGGATCCGCGGAGCATCTCACCGGCCAGCGCCAGCGAAGTGTAGGGCGGGCACACGACAACCCCGACATGCCGGGGGACGGAACGGAGCCGTTGGCTGAAGGCCTCGAGGAAGCTCCGTGTCTCCTCCAGAGTCTTGTACATCTTCCAGTTGCCAGCAATAATCGTCGATCTCATAGCATCGTTTCCGTGTTGTGGGTCAAAGGCGCGACGCGATTTAAGAGGGAACCCCCAGAACGGGCTCTCCTCCACGGTTCCTCTGTTCTGTCACGGGAGCAGAGAATACCGTACGGTGGAATGGATGGGTCACGGTGAGGACCGGACGATTGGACTGTCGCACCACCTCGGCAGTGTTATTCCCGATATGGACCCTCCGCAGACCTTTGCGTCCGTGCGTGGACATCACAATAATCCCGATGTCGCGGTCCTCGGCGAATCGGATGATGGAATTACTAGGTTCAAGGTCACGGTCGAACACATACTCGACATTGACTTCCGAGGCGAGCGGGTGGAACTGGTGGAGGTCGGGGATGCGTCGCAGAAGGTCCTCTCTGGCTTCGGGGCGTTCCAGTTCGCTGATGTAGTGCAGGTAGAGCGTCACGTGGTTCTGTCGAGCGATAGAGAGGGCGTAGGGGAGCGCGACATTGCCCGCCGGGGAGAGATCGGTCGGGCAGAGAACGGAGTGGACCTGCCCCTCGGACTGCGGGGCACTGCGGACCGTCAGAACCGGCTGGCGTGAAAGGCGCACGACACGCTCGGCATTACCCCCAATCAGATAGGATGAGAGGTGTGTTTGACCGCGTGCAGCTTGAATCACCAAATCGTAGTCCCCGTGCTCCGCCTCCTCGATGATGGTCTTGTAGGCCCGCCCGTACTTCACCATCGGTTCCACTCGTACGGAATGGCCTACCGCACCCTGGGCGAGCCGTGCAAAGTAGCCCGCGACAAGCTCCGAGGCCGCCCGTCGGTAGGCCTCCCTCACCTCTTGTGCCGACTCCTCCTCTGCAAGAGGGAGCAAGCCGTACTCGTCGACGTGTAACAGTGTGATCTCCGCATGGTAGCGTCCACCGAGCGCGAGTGCGTGCTTGAACGCATCCTCCGCATGCCTGGAGAAATCCGTGGGGACCAGTATTCGCTTCAGCTTATACACTGGAGGACCTCCTTGCTTCCAGTGCCTTCTGGAGAAGGTCGTTGATCATTCGCGGGTTCCCCTTTCCTTTCATCCGTCGCATCGTCTGTCCAACGAAGAATCCGAAGATCTTCTCGCTACCCTCAAGATACTTCCGGACCTGGGCCGCATTGCCATCCAGCACTTCACGCACCGCCGCCTCGATGGCTGCTTCATCCGACACTTGCATGAGGCCCCGCGCCTGCACAATCGTCTCGGGGTCCTCCGACGATCCGATCATCTCCTCAAACACCCCCTTCGCCGTCGAGCCGCTGATCGTTCCCCGCTGGACGAGGGCAATCAGCCTCGCGAGGTTCAGCGGCGCGACGGGGACGCCCCCAGGGGAGTCCGTCCGGTCCCCCGACACCCGTAGCACCTCGGTCATCACCCAATTGGAAACCGTCTTGGCGTTCTCCGCCTCTGGCTGAGAGGACACCGTGGCCAGCGCCTGCAGTGTCTGTTCGAAGTACTCCGCAGTCTCAGGGTCGGCCGTCAGCACCGTGGCGTCGTACGGTGGGAGTCCCAGCCGCTCAACGAATCGGGCGCGGCGTGCCCCGGGGAGTTCCGGGAGATCAGAGCGCACGCGCGCGATCCAGCCGTCATCAACGAGGACAGGAACTAGGTCTGGCTCAGGAAAGTAGCGATAGTCGTGCGCCTCCTCCTTGCTGCGCATGGGAGAGGCCACGCCGCGTGCCGCATCCCATAGCAGGGTTTCCTGAGAAATCGTCCTGTCATCCTCGAGCAGGTTGATTTGCCTGTTGATCTCGAACTCCAGCGCCCGCTCCACGTTTCGGAAGGAGTTCATGTTCTTGACCTCCGTCTTCGTTCCGAGGCGCGGATCTCCGCGCCGGCGGACCGAGACGTTCGCATCGCAGCGAAGGCTTCCCGCCTCCATGTTGCCATCGCAGACGCCAAGGTACCGCACCAACTGCCGCATCGCGACGAGAAACTGCGCTGCCTCCTGCGGGGAACGGAGATCCGGATCGCTGACGATCTCGATGAGGGGAACGCCGCACCGATTCACATCAACCAGCGTGTCCGGGCCCTGATCATGAATCGATTTCCCGGCGTCTTCCTCCATGTGGATGCGGGTAATACCGATGCGCCGGCGCCCGCCCTCCGACGTCTCGAGGTCGAGATGACCACCGAGACAGATGGGCTCCTCAAACTGCGAGATCTGGTACCCCTTGGGAAGATCGGGATAGAAGTAGTTCTTGCGGGCAAAGGACGAGCGTGGGCTGATCGTACACTCCAATGAAAGTCCGAGCCGAAGAATGAACTCAACCATGGTCCGGTTCAGCACCGGAAGCGCCCCGGGCATCCCCAGACAGACGGGGCAGACGTTCGTATTGGGCTGGTCCCCAAAGCGCGTGGAGCAGCCGCAGAAGGCCTTCGTCTGAGTGCGAAGCTGCGCGTGGACCTCCAGTCCGATCACCGGTTCATAGGTGTCCCTCGCCGTCACTGCATTCACCCCCCAGGACCATGCATGAGAAGGAACGCCATCAGCTCTCGATGGCCTGCGTCACCCTTTCGGCTGCCTCTTTGAGGCTGTCCGCCACCAGAAAATTGAGTCCGGAAGTGCGGAGGATCTCCGCCGCGAGGTCTGCGTTGGTACCGGCCAGCCGCACCACGACGGGTACACCGACCTCTTCGGCTCGGGCAGCTTCAACCACACCGGTCGCCACCCGGTCACACCGGACGATCCCCCCGAAGATGTTGATGAGCACCGCCCTGACATGCGGATCCGCGAGGATAATGCGGAAGCCCGCGGCAACTGTCTCGGCGCTGGCACCGCCACCAACATCAAGGAAGTTAGCCGGCCTCCCTCCTGCCAGCTTGATGATGTCCATGGTGGCCATCGCCAAGCCGGCCCCGTTGACCATGCACCCGACGTTGCCATCAAGCTTGATGTAGTTGAGATTGGACTCGGAGGCCCGGATCTCCAGCGGATCCTCTTCATCGCGATCCCTGAGTGCTGCTAGCTCGGGATGGCGATCAAGGGCATTGTCGTCAAGATTGATCTTGGCGTCCAGTGCGAGCACCCTCCCGTCCTCAGTCACCACCAGCGGGTTGATCTCAGCGAGGGAACAGTCCATCGCATCGTAGGCCTGAGCAAGCCCCTGCAGAAACTTGACGGCATGCTTGAACGCCCCCCCCGCCAGCTCAAGGCCAAAGGCCAGACGACGTGCCTGGTGGGGCTGCAATCCCGCTGTCCGGTGGAGAAATTCTTTGAGAATCTTCTCGGGTCGCTCAGCCGCCACGGTTTCAATCTCCACCCCTCCCTCGGTCGAGGCCATCACCACAGTCTGGGAAGTCGAGCGATCCAGCGTCATCCCGAGATACAATTCTCGTTGGATCCGGATTCCCTCCTCAATCAGGAGCCGCTTCACCACTTTCCCTTCCGGGCCGGTCTGGTGTGTCACCAGCGTCATACCGAGCATTGCCGAGGCAACTGATCGGACCTCCTCAAGGCTCCGGGCGATCTTGACTCCACCTCCCTTTCCCCTCCCCCCCGCGTGAATCTGCGCTTTCACCACCCACGTGTTGCCCCCGATCTGGCGCGCCGCCTCGACGGCCTCCTCGACCGAGAAGGCGGCCATGCCGGATGGAACAGCAACGTTGAACCTCCTCAGGATCTCCTTTGCCTGGTATTCGTGGATCTTCATACACTCCTCATGTCGATGATCATCTCAGTTCCGGTGAAGACTCCGCCGCCGAATGTCTCGGCTTAGCGCGGGCGAATCTTCTCGGCGATCGATTTCGCCTGCAAGAAGAGCAACAGGTAGTCTCTTCCTCCCGCCTTTGAATCGGTGCCGCTCATGTTGAATCCGCCGAAGGGGTGCACGCCCACCAGCGCCCCGGTGCACTTCCGGTTCAGGTACAGGTTTCCGACAAAGAACTCCTGCTCGGCCCGCTTCAGATGGTTCCGAGCTCTGGAGTACACTGCACCTGTCAAACCGTACTGCGTGTTGTTCGCAATCTGCATCGCCTCGTCGTAGCTCCGCGCCTTCAGGACAGCAAGGACGGGACCGAAGATCTCCTCCTGAGCGATGGTTGCCTCGGGCTGGACATCAGCGATCACCGTCGGGCGAATGAACCACCCTTCGTCCCCCTGCCGGTATCCGCCTGCGACGAGCCTCCCCCCCTCACTGATCCCCTTCTGGATATAACCCATGATGCTCTCCATTGAGCCGGCGTTGATGACCGGCCCCATGAAGTTCTCCGGAAGCGCGGCATCACCCACGGTCAACGCCTCCGCTTTACGGGCCACAAGATCGACGAACCGGTCATAGAGGGATTCATCAACGATGGCGCGTGAACATGCCGAGCACTTCTGTCCCTGGAACCCGAAGGCCGAGGCGATGACACCGGTCGCCGCTTCCTCGAGATCGACCTTCTGATCAACAATGATCGAGTCCTTCCCGCCCATCTCTGCCACCACGCGCTTCAACCAGATCTGTCCAGGCTGCACGCGGGCGGCCGCTTCGTTGATATGGATGCCCACTTCCTTCGAGCCGGTGAAGGAGACGAAGCGCGTTTTCGGGTGCAGGACGAGCGTATCGCCAACGGAGCCTCCGGGACCCGTCACGAGGTTCAGAACGCCCGGTGGGAGTCCGACCTCTTCGATGATCTCCATAAACGCCCACGCCGTCAGCGGAGAATCACTCGAGGGCTTCAGGACAACGGTGTTTCCCGTCACGATCGCCGCCGAACTCATGCCGGCGAGGATGGCAAGAGGGAAGTTCCAGGGAGGGATGACGACGCCGACACCCAGCGAGAGATAGACCAGTTTCCCCTTTTCCCCGCGGAGCTTGACCACAGGATGGTCGGCCCCGTAACGGTGCATCTCCCGGGCATAGAATTCCAGGAAGTCAATCGCCTCTGCAACATCGGCATCTGCCTCGGGCCACGTTTTCCCCACCTCCAGAATCTCAATCGCGTTCAGCTCGAAGCGACGTCTCCGCATCAATGCCGCCGCCTTCAGAAGGTAGGATGCCCGCTTTGCCGGGGAGACGTGCTTCCACTCATCGAACGCCGCGACGGCGACATCCATGGCCTTTTGGGCCACGTCGGCGGTCCCCTTTTGGAACACGCCGACCACCTGATCGGGGTGCGACGGATTGGCCGAGGCGAACTTCTCAGGCGTTGTCACTCGTTCTCCGCCGATCACGATGGGGTATTCCTTACCGAAGCGCCCCCGGACCGCCTCCAGCGCAGCCTCCTGCTTCCGGCGGGCAGCTGATGAGGACCAATCCGTGGTAGGTTCGTTCTTGAAACGCGACAGTGCCATAGGTGCCTCGCTCAGGTGATTGGGTGAGTCAACTCGTCCTTCCCCGCCTCTCCCGCACCGCCGGTGCGCCGGGGGCGAGCCCCACCGGGGGCGGTCGACGGACCTTGCATTCGTGGGGACCCGGTCGAGCGCTCCCGGGGAGGGAACTCGTCGCGAAACTCTGCAACGCGCTCGACTGTTGCTCCTCGGGCAGGATCACAACTCGGGGAACCCTCGTGCCGCCCGGAGAGTGTTCTTCATCAACATGGCAATGGTCATCGGTCCCACCCCGCCTGGGACCGGGGTGATGGCCGAGGCGATCCGTGCCGCTGAATCAAAGTGGACATCACCAACGATACGGTATCCGCGGGGAGACGATGGATCCTCCAGCCGGTTAATCCCGACATCGACGACGACGACCCCCGGCGAGAGCATCTCCCCGGTGAGAGCCTCAGGTCTGCCGATAGCGGCGATGACGATCTCAGCCGACCGGGTGAACCGGGCGATATCCCCGGCTCCCGTGTGTGCAACCGTCACCACGGCGTTGGCGCCGGCTGCCTTCTGAAGCAAGATATTCAACACCGGCTTGCCCACAATATTGCTCCGACCAACGACGACAACATGTTTCCCCCCGGGGTCGTGACCGGTACGGATGAGGAGTTCCTGAATCCCCGCAGGCGTACACGGACGAAGCCCGTCGAGGCCGATGACGAGACGTCCGACATTGACCGGGTGGAACCCGTCGACATCCTTCCGATAGTCGATCGCTTCGATTACGCGCTGCTCCCGCATATGGCCGGGAAGGGGCAGCTGAACCAGAATCCCGTGGAGGTTCGAGTCCGCATTGCACCGCGCAATCAAAGAGAGGAGCTCTTCCTCGGAGGCCTCCGCCCGGAGCCGGTGGGTGACCGAATGAAAGCCTGCCTCCTCGCAGGCTTTCCCTTTTGATCGGACATAGACCTGGGAGGCGGGGTTCTCCCCGACCAGGATGAACGCCAGACCAGGAACGATGCCGCATTGGCGCTGCAGGGCAACCGTCTCCGCCCTGACCTCCTCCCGAATCGCAGCGGCGACCGCCTTGCCGTCAAGGAGTGTTGCTGCCATGGGAGGGCGTCATCCGAATTTCGGGTAGATGATGTGTTCCATGCTCAGCGCACGGCCGGTCTCGCCGTCGACCTCGACGACCACGGCACAGAATCGCGCGTCGTGGGATGCCACTTCGTACTTGTGAGGAGTCGCTGTCAGGAGCCGTTTGATCGCCAGGTCCTTCTTCATGCCGAGCACGGAGTCGTACGGACCGGTCATTCCCACGTCCGAGACAAATGCGGTGCCGCGCGGGAGGATCCGCCCGTCTGCCGTAGGGGTGTGGGTATGCGTTCCGAGGACGGCGCTGGCCTTCCCGTCGAGGTACCACCCCATGGCCATTTTCTCGGCCGTCGCGTCAGCATGGAAGTCCACCAGAATCACAGGTGTCTCCTCATGGAGCTTTGCCAGAGCCCAGTCGGCCGTCCGGAAAGGATCGTCGATCGGCTGCATGAAGACGCGCCCCTGGAGGTTCACCACCGCCGCTTTCCCCTTCTGGCCAAGGTCGACCACCGTCATCCCCGCTCCGGCAGTATCCCGGGGATAGTTCAGGGGGCGGAGGATGCGGCGATCGCCGCCGAGAACCTTGCGGCTGTCCCAGCGGTCCCACACGTGGTTGCCTGTGGTAATAACGTGCGCCCCCATGCCAAAGATCCTTCGGGCGTGATCCTCGGAGATCCCCTTCCCCTCGGTGGCGTTCTCGCCATTTACGACCAGAAGGTCTACGGCATACTTCTTCAGGAATCCCGGGAGGAGCGAGACCGCAAGGTCAAGCCCCGGGGTCCCGACGATGTCACCGACGAAGAGGATATGGACGGAAAGCGGCAAGAGGTTGCTGGACGATCAAACAGCCCAATATACGAAACTCCGGCGCGAGAAGATAGAAAAAAACCCGCCCCGGCCAGTGCCGGAGCGGGCTCTCAGCAGTCCCTCACCCCGCCGAAGACCTCAGGTCTCTGGCGTAAAGCGGTGCACCTCCTCGACAATGACGTCAACGATCTCGGATTCCTTCACTTTGCGAACGACCTCGCCCTTGCGGTAAAGAATCCCGACCCCCCGGCCTGCGGCGATACCAATGTCCGCCTCGCTGGCCTCCCCGGGGCCGTTGACGACACATCCTAGGACCGCGATCTTCACCGGTTTCTTCACCCCCTCCAGCCTCTTCTCCAGCTCCGCCATGATGGCGAAGAGATCGACTTCCAGCCTACCACAGGTCGGACAGGCGATAAGCTCGACGTTGCGCGTTGCCAACCCGAGGGAGCGGAGGATCTCCTTCCCCACCTCCACTTCTTTGACGGGTTCGTCGGTCAGGGAGACACGAATCGTGTCGCCGATCCCCTCGGCAAGCAGGGTGCCGATGCCCACCGCCGATTTGATGGTCCCAACACGCGTTGTCCCCGCCTCCGTCACGCCGAGGTGGAGTGGGATATCGGTCCGCTCGGCCACCAGGCGGTACGCCTCGATCATCAGCCGTACATCCGTTGATTTCACAGACACAATCACATCGGTGAATCCAAACTGATCACAGAGCTCGATATGACGCATGGCGCTCTCATAGAGGGCCTCGGCCGTGGGATAGCCGTGCTTTTCAAGAATGTCCTCTTCCAGCGAACCTGAATTCACGCCGATCCGTATGGGTATCCCCTTGTCCTTCGCGGAATTCAGCACCTGGTGGATTCTCTCCCGACTGCCAATATTGCCCGGGTTCAGGCGCACCTTTGCCACGTTTGCCTCGATCGCTTTGAGGGCAAAGACATGGTTGAAATGGATGTCAGCCACCACAGGGATCGGCGACTGGCGGACGATCTGTGCGATGGCCTCGGAGGCTTCCTTGTCGTTGACCGTGACCCGGACGATATCGCACCCCGCATCGGCAGCCTGGACAATCTGGGCAACGGTTGCTGCGACGTCTCCAGTTTTTGTCTTGGTCATCGTCTGGACGGAAATCGGCGCGCCACCGCCGACCTTGATCCCCCCGATCGTGACCTGCCGGGTGCGCCGCCGGACACCCACCTTGTAGGTCGGATGGGTTTGTGAGGGCGGTTTTGCCGCGAGATTAAGGGCGGGGATCTCGATGGGTGAGGCCATGTCAGTGGATCTTCTTGCTTGCTTCGTTGAGGGTCCGCTTTTCGTCGTCGGTCAGGCTCTGATAGCCGGCCCGATTGATCTTGTCGAGGATTGCATCGATCGCTTCCTGGGTGATCTCCTCACCGTCCTTTTCCTCGCTCCGGCGAGCGCGGCCGGAGCGGATGTCAAAGAAGGTCGCCTCGCGTACCGATTGGCTCGGACGGCTGAAGCGGTGCTTCTGGACCGACCGCTGCGGAGCGAGACCCCGAAGGAACTCCCACCACCGTCGAAAGGGGAGCACATCCCTGAGACCAAGGACGAAGATCAACCCGGCCGCAGCTCCTCCCAGATGCGCAAAATGGGCAACGCCGTCGCTGGTCCCCGTGACGCCGAAGAAGAGTTCGAGGCCGATATAGGCGGCTATGAAATACTTGGCGCGGATGGGAAGGAGGAAATAGAGGTAAATGGGTCTATTGGGGAACATCATACCGAAGGCCAGGAGAACACCGAAGACCGCACCGGAGGCTCCCACCGTCGGGGCGGCCTGCCCCACCAGCGGGGCAACCAAGAGGTTGGTCAAGCCGCCGACAATCCCGCAGAAGAGAAAGAACACAGCAAAGCGCTTCGACCCCCACAGCTGCTCGAGCTCCATGCCGAACATCCAGAGGGCAAACATGTTGAAGAACAGATGGAGAAACCCCCCGTGAAAGAACATATAGGTCACAAGCTGCCACGGCCAGAATCCCGAGCCGAGGGGCCAGAGGGCGAAGAGTTCGGTAAATGCGACAATTAACGGAGCGCCACCAAGCGTGAACGGTGCGAGGAGCACACCGAACACCAGCCAGATGGCGGTATTCGCAATGAGCAGTGCCTTGATAACGGGAGGGAAAAAGGAGAAACGACCGAACCGCGGCGGCCGATATGCCGACTCT
>Ga0209536_100007062_pt1 | contig 17066 bp, 13 predicted proteins | sample DeeMarSeWOR28_12_FD_187461 | JGI IMG/M metagenome (GOLD analysis project Ga0209536, IMG submission 187461) | Marine sediment microbial communities from White Oak River estuary, North Carolina - WOR-2-8_12 (SPAdes) (version 2) | ecosystem: Environmental > Aquatic > Marine > Intertidal zone >... | reverse complement strand
AACAACAGGCTCGCCACGTTGCCGCACACGATTAACAGCATGAACCCGGCGGCGCAGAGTAACATGATGAGCTGGGTGCCGACGCGCCCCACCAACCGCTCGTGCATCGAGTGTACGTAGGCGGTCTTCTCGAGGTTCGTTTCCGGATACTGCTCCTCGAGAGTCTTGGCTATCGCTTTGAGTTCGGCGTCGCCGGTCTCGACCGAGACGCCTGGCTTGAGCCGCCCGACGCCGAGTAGCCAATGGCCATCTCGGCCCTGGTCGATTTCTTCTGTGAGGAAGGGGAAATAGACATCGTGTGTCCGGTTCAGGTACCAGGGCGTTGGGACGTTGAAGCCGGGCGGCAGCACTCCCACCACCGTATAGGGTTCGCCGTTCACCTCGATCGTGCTGCCCACGATCTCCGGATCGGCGCCGAGACGGTTGCGCCACAGGCCGTCGCTCAAGACCACAACACGGCCATCGCCCAGCTCGTCGTCGGCAGCGAACGACCGCCCTGTTGCCGGTTGCACACCGAGCAAGGTAAACATGCTGGGCGTGATCTTGCCGCCCAGTACCACCGCGGGATCGCCGTCGCCGGTGAGGTTGGTGTTACCTGTGGAGAGCACCGCCATGTCGCTGAAGGTCTCCGTGGTTGCTCTGAAGTCGAGGAAATCCGGCCCGGAGAGTGGGCCGCAACAGGTGCCATCGGTATCACCGTGCCAGACGAACGTGAGCCGGTCCGGCTCATGATACGGAAGTGGGTCGAGAAACACTCCCTTCAAGACGCTGAAGATGGCGGTGTTGGCGCCGATACCCACGGCAAGAGTGCCGATCACGATAGCAGCGAAGATTGGTTTCTTGAGCAGTTGGCGCACGCCGTAGTGTAGATCCTGCCGCACTTCGTCGAGATGGGTGGCCCGCTGTTCGCGTTTGACTCGCTTGGTTTCCATTTTGAAGATCTCCTTCCTGATCTCCTGCGCATCGCCGAACCGAACTCGCGCTGCCCTGCGGGCCCCCTCCCGGCTCAAGCCGCGAGCCTTCAGGTCGCGCACCAGCATCTCGAAGTGAAGTGTGAGTTCTTCGTCGATCTGCTTCTCACGCTCCCCACGCGAGAGCAGTGACCGTAAGCGCATCCAGCTATCGGTTGGCCAGCCCATGATCTCTTCTGGCTATGCCGTCTGCTCGCCGAGCACCTGGGCAACCGCGTATGCGAACCTGCCCCAGTTCGCCTGCTCCGTCTTCAGCCGTCTGCGTCCTTTGGCGGTCAGCCGGTAGGACTTGATCTTGCGGTTGCTATCCGACAGGCGCCACGCGAACTCGACCCAGCCGCGGTCGGTCATCCGATAGAGAGAGGGGTAGAGCGAGCCCTCCTCGATCTGGAGCGTCTGTTCCGTCTTGGTTTCGATCGAGCGTGCAATGCCGTATCCGTGCAGGGGACCGGATTCCAGCGTTTTGAGGATCAGCAGATCCAGGGTTCCTTTGAGCAGTTCGGGTGTGCCTTTCGGCATGCTTGCCTCTAGTGTCTTTGGACAGTACTGGGCCGGCCGATGACCGTATCATACATAGAAATTCTAGGTGTCATGACGCACGCAGCCAGAGGTGGTTTCACCCATCCTGTTACCTAGACGTTCTACGTGTTGGATACGGCAAGTCCCCAGAACGTTGGGACCTTGGAGTTGCGGCGGAGAGTCTGGAGTCTGCGGGGACTGCGAGGCGGCCCAGGTTGGGGCGCGCGGGGTTGCGAACAGCGTGCGGTGTGGCCGACTAAGCTAGAGCGTCGATCAGAAAGCCCGTTGTCTCATACTGGGTATTGCTCGCGATACCCTGGAGTTTGTAGGCGTAGATCGCACCCGGATCGTGTATTCGGTCCACGTCTTCCAAGTTGACCCAGTAGAAGGCGTTGAAGTAGAAGAAGTTGTCGATGTACAGGCTGGCGCTTTTCATCAGTGGTCTGTCTGTCACGTGCTGCAGAGTCGGACGGTACGATGTGTCCAATATGACCCACTCGTCATCCGACTCGCGTCTGTAGGCTGTCCATGCGTGGCCACCAGTAGCAGCACCTTCACCCACTCTGACAATGCCACCGTATGTTCTGATTCTCTGATACGGTATTCCGGCATGCAACAATAGGGAATGAACCAAGAATGCTCCGTCCTCGCAGTCGCCACTGCCTTTGCGAAGAGCGAAGGTCGGCGGGGCCCAGAACTCGTAGTAGCCGTAGTTTTCCTGATCTTCAACGTATGGGAAATTGTGTAGGACCCAACGAATTGCAGCTGTGGCCTTGTCGTCGTTGCTGCCGAGGCCAAGGGTGATATCGTCGGCTAGTGCCTGGAGGCGGTCGTTGGGATGCTGCACGTAGATCCTGTTGTACCAGGGTGCCAGAACCTTTTCTTCCTTGGCGTGGCCCTGCTCGTACAATGACTGTGAAATCATCAGCAAGCTGTCGAAGATCGTCGGGGAGGTATCTCCAACTAACCACGCTGGTGCTGCTGATTCCTGCTGACGGACGTTGTTTACGATATTGAAGAGCTGCGGCGCCTGGACGGGCCTGCGCTGAAAACTGGCAACGAGTTGGCTACAGAAGCCACAACTGTCGAATCGGATTGGATCTACTTGCATCTCTGACGAAACCTCTCCCGAGGTCGTTGGTTCCCTGTTCTGGGATCAAGCACGTTGCACCAGCAAAAACAGTCGTTGCAGGGCGGTGAACAGTTATGCACGCAAGGCGTGTTCCAGCGGGATCGAGGTCTGGGCGCAGCTCACAGCGTCTCCCCCGTCGCTTTGGCAGCCGCCGGTAATCGCCCCCTGTGCCCCCGCAGCGGGCGACCTGAGCTGGGTGATTAGCGGCTGCCAACGGGATTGTGTGGCGGGTGGCCATCAGGAGAGACCACACCCAAGCGCGGCGCTCGAGCACCAACAATCATCTCAATTGGTGCAATGGTGCAACGACGCTGCCGACTCGAGCGATCGGTGTGGCTGGGAGCCGCAGCCTGTCTTGGCGGTCGGAGCAGGGGAGGGTCGACCGCCCAGACCATCGACACTGAGCAGCCCCGTCTCCACCTGAAACCCGTCTCCTGAGCGCCACGTAGTGTTGTCAGCCTGGCCCGGGGGTGCCCTATACGCAAAGGAATCGGGGATGTAGGCGCATGCCCAATGCCACACGACGGTCATTGCCAACAACGGTGCGATCCAGCGCGAACTTGGGGGCGGTGGAGCCGCAGTCGAATGCCTGGTCTTAGAGTTGGCCAGTGGCACGTTTGCGAAGTGAGCGGGTATCGATTACGAGGGCTTCCTATATCGGCCACGGCATTCAGTGGAACACGACAGACCGTCCGATGCGGCTGCGAAGCTGGCGCCAAGGAGTCATCCGTTGGCTGACCTGCGCAGGCACCTGACAGCTGCACTCGCCGACCGCTACGCCATCGAGCGGGAGCTTGGCAGTGGTGGCATGGCCACCGTCTATCTTGCCCAGGATCTCAAACACCGTCGCAGGGTCGCGATCAAAGTGCTGCGACCGGAGGTGGCTTCCTCTCTTGGGGCCGAGCGCTTCTTGCGTGAGATCCGGATCGCCTCCCAGCTTAGCCATCCACGTATCGTCCCGCTGCACGAGTCAGGTCAGGCTGACGGGCTGCTCTACTATGTAATGCCATACGTGGAAGGTGAATCACTGCGCGAGCGCCTCAACGGTCAGCGGCGGCTCTCGCTCGAGGAAGCACTTCGCATTACTCGGGGTGTGGCGGCGGCCCTCACATACGCCCATGACCACAATGTGATGCACCGCGACATCAAACCCGAGAACATCTTGTTAGTGGGAGGCGAGGTCGTTGTAACCGATTTTGGGATCGCACGGGCGATCAGTGCGGCAGGTGGCGATGCTGTGAGTCACTCCGACCTGCCGATCGGAACCGTGGGATACATGAGTCCGGAGCAGGCGATGGGGAGCAGAGATCTGGATGGGCGCACGGATCTCTATGGTCTGGCGTGCGTACTCTACGAGATGTTGGTGGGCCAGCCACCGGGTATGTGGTTCGACGAGCGGCAAAACCTGTCGGAGCGACTCACCGGACCGCCACCGTTCGTCAGGGCGTTGGAGGGCGTGGCACCGACTGACGTTACGACCGTGCTCACCCGGGCTCTGGCGCTGTACGCGGATGATCGGTATGCCTCGGTCGAGCAGTTCAGCCAGGCACTCGAGTCCCGGATTCCTGCCGGGACAGGAGTTCCACCCGCTACGATCGTGCGGCTGCAACCGAGGTTCACGAAGGGAATCGTGGTAGGTGCGGCGATGGCTGTACTCCTCATCGTCGGGAGTCTGGGTATGTGGTTGCGGGACGGAGAGCCGGTCGTGGGCGAGGGGCACCCGAGGATTGCGGTATTGCCGTTCGAAGATCGGGGCTCGGTGGGCGACGAGTTCCTCGCTGAGGGTACAGCCGAAGCAATACGGAACAGATTGGCCGGCCTATCCGGGCTAACGGTGGTGGCGTACCGTCACCTCGACGAAGGATCCGTCGGAGATCAGACGATCAACAGCATTGGACGTGATCTCGGAGTGCAGTATCTCCTGCGGGGTTCGGTACAGCGAGCTGAGTTGACCGACAGTGGAACTTTCGTGCGGGTGAGCCCAGAACTCGTGCGTGTAGCGGACGCGTCAATCCTCTGGGCAGACTCGTATGAAGCTCCGTTAGGAGAGATCTTCCAGTTGCAAGCGGACATTGCCGAACGGGTCGGTCGGGCCCTCGACGTAGTGATTCTTGCTCCTGAACGTGAGGCGTTGAAGTTCAAGCCGACTGCCGACCCGGAAGCGTGGGGCTACTACGCCAGCGGCAATCACTTCTACAACCGCAGCGCAATGCTCGATGACAATCGCCGAGCCGCTGTTATGTATCAGCGTGCGGTTGAGCACGACAGCAACTTCGCTCTGGCGTTTGCGGGGTTGGCGAACGCTCTCGTGGCCACGAGTATCACCGGAGGCTCGAGTCTTGACGACGTAGAGCGGGCAGGTGTTGCGGCGGAGAGAGCGCTTGACCTCGCACCCGATCTACCGGAGGCTGTACTTGCCCAGGCCAACTACCTCTACGCGCTAGGAGAATATGACCAGGCGCTCGCACTGGCTGGAGATGCTCGGCGGGTCAGACCGAACGATTTCGCCGTTCTCTACCTGATGGCGCACTTGCAGCGGCGACTCGGTCAGTGGGATGAAGCGATAGCCAACCTTGAGACCATCCTGGAGTTGGATCCCCGCAACCGACCTGCGCGCATAGCCCTGGGAGAGACGCATCTGAGGATGCGGAATTACAGCGAGGCCGACCGCCACTTCGACGCAGCGATCCAATTGGCTCCCGACCTGGCAGACGCGTATGTCCTCAAGGCTTGTCTGATACTCAACCAGTTCGGAGACATCGATGAGGCCATTGGCTGGTTGCACGAAGCGGCGAAGCTTGGCGAATTGGCCGACGTAGTCGAACAGCTCGTGGCGTTGGAGCCGGTCCTTGCGGGATTTGAGCTCGTAGACGGTGTGCTCAGGCAGGCTCTGTTGGATCTGCCTCCTGCGGCAATCGGTGGCCGTTACGAGGGGTATCTGTTGGCACTGGCCGACGCTAACTCGATGTTGGGCCGGTCGGGGGTAGCGAGAGCATACTACGACTCCCTACGGGTCGCGACCGAGCGGAGGATCGAGTCCGAGCCGGGTTGCGCATCTTGTTACAGCATCCTCGGCATAGCGTATGCCGGGCTTGGACTTGACAGCGCCGCGGTGCGGAAGGGATTGAAGGGGGTGGAGCTGCGTCCAGTAGCGAAGGATGCGTGGGAAGGGCCGGACAATGTGTTCGGCCTCGCTCGTATCTACGCAGCCCTAGGAGAGCACGACGCGGCCCTCGATCAGGTATCCATACTGGTGAGCGTTCCGTCCCGCTACTCCACGAATTGGTTCAGTGTCCACCCCGACTGGAAGGGGATGCGACAGCACCCGAGGTTTCGGCAGGTATTGGCTAGGGGCAGCTAGTCCTTAGCCGCCCCCAGAAATCTTGATCCTGCCCGAAACCAGGTCCTTTTCGAAGGCGACGTCGACCAGATGGGCCATTCGTTTCACCTCCGCAGCAGCCACCCGCTTGCCGAACGGTGTCAGCTTGTAGTACCTGCGCCGCTGGTCGTCCAATTCCGGAGCAGGTCGCTTGTCGGATTCGGCTATCAGTCCGGCTTCCAGTAGACGCTGAGCGGCCAAGTAGAGGGGGCCAGTGGCTGTCGTCATTCCGCCCTTGGTGCGCCGCTCGATCTCTTTCATGATGCCATATCCGTGGCGCTCGCTGTCCACTAGCGCCAGCAGGATCTGGAACGATAGCGGCGTCAGCGGTAGCATCGCCTCCACGTCGCGGTCGGATGCTTGGGTAGTCTTGTCTGCCATATAGAGTCCGGTCATTCAGTTGATGTAATGTATACATATACCATATGTGTAAGGGCTCGTCGAGGAAAGGCCTCGACCGCACTCCCTGCATGCTGAGGGTCAGCGCCACCGGCGCAAGCGGACCGGAAGCCTCCTAGGGAGAATCCCACGGTTCCCAGGCTACGGGAACGCAGGAGTGCCGACACTACTTGTTGTATACATATGTTATGTGCTGATGTGAAGGGCGCAGTCTGTTGGCTGCAAGGTAGCATGGTGTTCAGCTGGCAGCCGGCAGCTAACAGCATTGCAGCTGCCGGTAGGGGTCCGGCGATGCGATAGCCAATGTGGTACAAGACAGGAGCGGGCCGGGTTTGCCAGCTGTCGGCACGAGGGGTCCCCTCGATGCCCTGGAGGTCAGAATGCTGTAGACGGTGCGAGGTGGTTACCGGGATTACACGAGCGACAACCGTTTGTGGTACCGGCTGTTGCCCGAAGTCTGGTTATTCGACCGCAACTGAGCTCAGAGCGTGACGTGACGGCGAACATGCAATCGCTCGTCCGCGGACTGCTGCATTTGGTCCTGCATGAGAGCGGGGCTTACACGCCTGTCCGGCGACCCAATCCAAGGCGTTTGGCAACCTTCTTGCCCTGCGCTCATATTGCTGTGATGCTATCTCCTGTCTTGTCGCAAGTCTTTGGAGGCCTAATGAAGGAAGAGACGTTCAACCTCACTCTACGGCAGTTTCTGAAGACCTTTGGGATCACCGCGCAGCGCGACATCGAAAGAGCGGTGGACGAGGCGGTACGAGGCGGTGGTCTCAAGGGTAGCGAGACGCTGCGGGCTCGCGCTACGCTCGAAATTGACGGGCTGCCGCTCAAGAAGGTCATCGAAGGAGACATCGAACTGGAATAAGCCGTGGGCCTGCACGACGGTTACTACCGCATCTACGCCGTCGTAAAGCGTATTCCACCAGGCCGGGTGGCCACCTATGGCCAAGTGGCAGCCCTGGCTGGGCGCCCCGGGCATGCTCGGCAAGTGGGTTATGCGTTGAGTGCGATACCGGACCAGAACGATGTGCCGTGGCACAGGGTGGTCAACGCCAAAGGCCAAGTGAGCATACGCTCCGAAGCGGGTTACGGAACTGTGCAGCGAGTGTTGCTAGAGGCTGAAGGCGTGAAGTTTGACGACGACGAACGAATCGATCTCACCAGGCATCGCTGGCGACCGCGGCGAGGTAGCCTCGAGGTGGTGCAGTGAGACCCCCTGGTCCTTCACATCGTGGTGCTCCTGAGTACGCGCGGCGCCTAGGGTTGTTCGACGGTACCATGCTGGTCATGGGTGGGATCATCGGTGCCGGCATTTTCCTCAATCCTGCTATCGTGGCTCAACGGGTGGGGAGCGGGGTTCTCACTGTTGGTGTGTGGGTGATCGGTGGTGTGATAGCCCTCGCCGGGGCTTTTTGTTTTGCTGAGCTTGGCGCACGACGCCCGCGCGCCGGGGGTGGATACGTATACCTCCGTGACGCCCTTGGCACGCTGCCGGCTTTCCTCTACGGTTGGACCTTGCTGCTGGTGATCGCGACGGGAGCGATCGCGGCGGTTGCAGTGACGTTCGCGCGGTACGCCGCGGTGCTGGTAGGACTAGGTGAGAGATCTGTGGTACCGCTCGCCATAGGCGCAATCGTGATTCTGTCGGTAATCAACTATCTCGGAGTGCGTCCGGGTGCCGTCACTCAGAATATCTTCACCGTCCTGAAGTTGGTGGCGCTGGCCGGTATCGTTGTCCTTGGCCTAACGATCACACGGATACCGTCGACTCCGGTGTCCGGGCCGGTCAGTCTCCCGCACCCAAGTGGATCGAGCGGTCTCGCAGCAGCCATCGGCGTAGCGTTGATCCCGGTACTGTTCGCATACGGCGGTTGGCAGCAAACCAACTTCGTGGCCGAGGAGATCATCGAGCCGGAGCGGACGCTGCCTCGGGCGTTGATACTCGGCGTGGCTGGAGTGGTCCTCGTTTATGTCATGGCAAACATCGTCTATGTCCGTCAGCTCGGAGTCCAGGGCCTAGCTGACAGCTTGGCCCCGGCTGCTGATGTGATGACTCGCACCGTTGGCCGTCACGGGGCAACGTTCATTGCGGCAGGCATTGCTGTTTCAACGGTCGGTTTCCTCAACCTCGTGATACTGGTAACGCCGCGGGTGTACCAGGCCATGGCGCGAGACGGGGTGTTCTTCCGTCGCGCAGCACAGCTGCACGGGCGCTACAGAACGCCCAGCGTTGCGATAGTCTTCCAGGCGGCTTGGGCGATCCTGCTGACGCTCAGTGGGACCTACGGCCAGCTACTCGATTACGTGGTGTTCGGTGACTGGATCTTCTTTGGACTCTGTGGCGCGACCGTGGTCGTCTTTCGGTATCGTGAGCCGAACGGGGGCCGAGATCTGTCGATTGGTTTTCGGACGCCGGGCTATCCTTGGGTCCCCGGCCTGTTCGTGCTGGCCGCCCTATACGTGGTGGTCAGTTCTGTGCTCTCCAATCCGGCTAACGCGGCAATCGGATCGGGCCTAATCTTGCTTGGGCTGCCGGCGTTTTGGCTCTGGAGCAGGTCTGCGACGCGCCCGGCCCAAGACACTGAGCCAGAGGGGTTGAGCAGATGAGCGTGTACTCGGAATCCGCGGCTGCGTCTTTCTGAAGACGTGGCATGACTAGGCCGACCTGCAGTGGGCCGTTTAGGCGCTCCGGCTGGAGACACACCGGCACGGTGATGGAGCTGAAAGACGGCGGGTTGCTGTCCGCCGGAGCGCCTGACAGCCAAGCAAAACGCGAGTTGATGTCATGGAAGTGTCGATTATTCCGATGGATTCCAGCCACGGGGATGCGGTACGCCGCATATACGAGGAGGGGATCGCTACCGGGATCGCGACGTTCGAGACTGAGGCACCCGAATGGGACAAGTGGGACAGGGCTCACCTAGCCGACTGTAGGCTTGTTGCGGTGCGGGGCCATGACGTGATCGGATGGGCTGCCCTGAGTCCGGTATCGGATCGCTGCGCCTACGGCGGTGTTGCTGAAGTCAGTGTATATGTCGCTGCTGCCGCCCGTGGCCAAGGCCTGGGGAAGAGACTGCTCGAGGCACTCATCGGAGAGTCTGAGCATTCCGGTTTCTGGACACTCCAGGCCGGCATGTTCACAGAAAACCGCACGAGTATAGCGCTCCACAAGGCCTGTGGCTTTGTCGAAGTCGGCGTCCGGCAGCGTCTGGGTCGCTTGCAGGGCGCATGGCGCGACGTCGTGTTGTTGGAGCGACGCAGCAAGGTAGTTGGTGTGTGAGCAGTGGAGGTGATTGGCGCCGATCGCCAGAGCCAGCCCGCTCCGCTACATTTAACGTTAGTCATTAGACAGCTGGGATGAGACAGGTTATGCAGGGGCACCTAGTGTCAAAACTCCTTCCTCAAAACGCCCGTCCAGGGATTTTTGCGCCGCCGAACTCCGTGAGTATCTAGACGCACCCGCGTCGCGATCTCCGTCCCGGCTCAGGCAGACTCCAGTGATCGGGGCGACCGACCCAACGAAAGATGCTCGGGAGACAACAATGCCTCAGATATCTGTGCCAGCCGATCAGGTCTTTCCAATACTGCGGGAGAATATTCTGGTCGACGGCTTTCACTTGGTGATCGACCTGGAGAAATCGCATGGCTCGATCATGGTAGATGCACTTGATGGCAAGGAGTACCTGGACTGCTATTCATACTTCGCGTCGTTGCCGGTGGGTCACAACCACCCCAAGATGTGCGACGAAGCGTTTCGCCAATCGCTCATGGTCGCGGCGTTGAGCAATCCCTCGAACAGCGATGTATATAGCCGAGAATTCGCGGGGTTTGTGGCGACCTTTCGTGACATTGCTGTGCCGGCTGAGTTCCCCTACCTGTTCTTCGTCGCTGGCGGGTCGGTGGCGGTGGCCAATGCGATGAAGGCGGCGTTCGACTGGAAGGCGCAGCGTAATCGGGCTCAGGGAATTCCGGGTGGTGGGGACAAGATACTCCACTTTAGGGAGGCATTTCATGGGCGCACTGGCTACGCGGTCTCGGTAACGAACACCGAGCCGCTCAAGGTCCGTGACTATCCCAAGTTCGGCTGGCCGCGAGTTTCAAACCCCAAGATCCGCTTCCCGTTGAATGAAGCTGCTGTCGCGGCGGCGGAGGCACAATCCATAGCTGAGATCCACGCAGCATTTGATCGGGATCCCCATGGGATAGCCGGGATACTGATCGAACCGATTCAGGGAGAGGGAGGTGACAACCACTTCCGTCCCGATTTCTTCCGAGAGTTGCGGACCATTGCTGATGAACGTGACGCCTTGCTGATATTTGATGAAATCCAGACAGGTCTCGGTCTGACCGGCTCAATGTGGGCCTACCAGCAGCTCGGGGTGGCGCCCGACATTCTCGCGTTCGGCAAGAAGACGCAGGTTTGTGGCATGATGAGCACGCGGCGGATCGACACGGTGGAAACCAACGTATTCCACGTCTCATCGAGGATCAACTCCACTTGGGGTGGCAACCTCGTGGACATGGTCCGTTGCGCCCGCTATCTACAAATCATCGCTGAGGATCGTTTGGTAGAGAACGCGGCCAAGGTCGGGGGAATCTTCCTGGAAGGTTTGGAAGAGTTGCAGACGGAGTTCCCTCGTGTGAGCAACGTGCGCGGCCGAGGTCTCATGTTGGCCCTGGACTTACCCGATGGGGATATACGGGAGAGCATCCGGCGGCGGTGCTGGGATGAAGGCTTGGCTGTTCTGGTGTGCGGTCCCAGGTCCATCCGGTTCCGGCCCTCATTGACCTTCAGCGAAGACGATGCCGCACGAGCATTGTACCTGTTGCGGAGGTCGTTGGCATAGGTGGCAGTGACTGCGTTCTTGTAATGCCAAGATCCTTGTGATAGTATGCTTCGGTTGGGCGCTGCAGCTCGATTGCCGCGCCTACGCGTTATTGCAGGGTTGTGATGCTGTCCAGGGAGACCGATCACGTACGTTGCGCCATCGCAATCTGCATTTGATGCAACGGAAATAGAATCGGTTCTGGAAGTGGTCGCGCACCGTGGAGAGGAGTCAGGGTCTATGAAGCCAGTGCGAAAGTTGCTAGCGGGACTGTCCGTGCTCGCGGTTGTCGGGCTGGTTGCGGCGTGTGCGGATGAGACGGAGCCGATTGTCTCTCCAGAGGACAACCCACCGACCATTCAGCTCACAGCACCCAATGGTGGTGAAGTCGTTCAGCCAGGTTCAAACGTGGAGATCACCTGGACCGCGACGGACGATATTGGAGTGGTGGGCGTCGACCTCAGCTATCTCTCCGGCGGTTTTGAAGCTGCGATCGCCACTGGTCTCACTGGATCCAGCTACACCTGGCAGGTTCCGGACGCCAACGTCTTCAGCGTGACTGTGAAGGCGGTTGCGAAGGACACTGTCGGGCAGACGGGAGAGGACGAGAGTGACAATATCTTTGCGATCATCGCGAATTCAGCGCGGGGCTACGTGGGGAGCAGCATATGTAGGAACTGCCACTTCAGCTACTCTGAGGGAATGCTCAACTCGGGTCATCCCTACAAGCTGAACGAGGTCGTGAATGGGCAAGCACCCGAGTATCCACACAGCGAGGTACCGACTCCTCCACCGGGGGCGTTGAGGGCCGCCTGGAGCGACATAGCATATGTGATTGGCGGGTACGGTTGGAAAGCACTCTTCCTTACGGCCGATTCGGGTTGGATCATGACCAATGCGATGGACGGTGTCGATGTGCAGTACAACCTGCCGCGGAGCGACCTCGGTGGTGGTCTGCCAGCCGAGTGGGCGCCATACCAGACGACCGACGCTGCAAGGAAGCCGTACGATTGCGGTGCCTGTCATACCACTGGATGGCAGAGCTTTGCCGACAACGGCGGTGTGCATCAGGATGGTCTTGTGGGAATAGCCGGCACCTGGGAGGAGACGGGGATTACTTGCGAGGAGTGCCACGGTCCCGGTGCAAACCATGTCGCGAGCCAATCGGCGTCTGACATATCGGTTGACGACAGTGGAGTCCTGTGCAATCAGTGTCACGTCCGTGGTGATGCGCAGACCGTCTCTGCCAGCGGTGGTTTCGTCACCAATGAACAGCAATACAATGAGCTGTTGGCCGGCCCGCACGCGGACCTGGGCTGCAACGACTGCCACGACGCACATGTCGGTGTCCTGTATGGTAACGCTGCCAACGGGGGAATAGTGGAGACCTGTGAGAGTTGTCACCCAGATCAAGCGGCCAACAATTCGCACAATTCGGCCCCCGACTGCGTGGATTGTCATATGTCACGGGCCACGATGTCAGCCAGGGCGGTGCACAGTTTTGAGGGTGACGTGCGAACCCACATCTTCCGAATCAACGCTGATGGCAATCTGACCAAGGACGATATGTTCAATGCCGGTGGAACGTTCATGGACAAGGGATGGGTGACGCTCGATTTTGCCTGCTATTCCTGCCATACGGATCCGGTATCAACGGACGGCGGGGGCTTCAGCCAGAAGACCATGGCTGAACTGGCAGCCAAGGCTGCCGGCATTCACAACTAGCAGGCTGGCGGTGGCGGCACTGAGTGGGCGATCCGAGCTATAGTCAGGCCGGTCCTCGTGAGACGAGAGCCGGCCTGCCTCGTGTGTGTCAACCTCCCGACCAGTCACCATTCCCAGCCAACGCCCGTGCGCTGTGATCTGCTATCGCTATGATCGGTGTCATCGGGTTCGCACCACTCCAGGTGGGAAACACACTCGTGTCAGCGACATAGAGCCCGCGACCTCACGAGACTCACCTGTTTCCCCACCACTGATTGGGCTGGGTCACTCCCAAAATGCGGCATGTGCCATCTGATTAGGTGACAGATGCGACATGCGGCAGTTCTGAGTGCGACTTGGCGCCTTGTAGAAAGCTGGTTACTCACGTACTGTACCCTACCTTCTGGACACGGATCGGACCCACACTCCTCGTGAATCTCAGAACTAAGTAGCTGTGTCCGTAAACGCATAAATAGATGCTGAAGAAGCCTTAACGGATAGGCAAAGCACTTGCTGTTCTCATGCATAATTGGGATACTATAAGTTGAAGAGTACCATACACTTCTCCTCGAGGTAGACCGTGCACGAACATCCGTTTTCCTCGCGTCGCTGGCTCGCAACGGTCGTGGTAGCTGTGGTGTTGGCCACGGCTTGTACCAAAGATGACATTGTCTTCCGCGACGTTGAGCCGTTCAACTCGCCGCCGGATGCTGCCTCCGGCTTCCTGGGCTACTACCTGACGGTGGAGAAGCAGACAACCTGCGGTAACTGCCATGCTGACAAGCAGGCTGAATGGGCCGAAACGGCGCATGCCGATGCCTGGGCTGGTTTGCAGAGTTCCGATTTCGCGGCGGAATCATGCGAGGGCTGCCATACGGTCAATGAGCTGGGCAACGCTCTGGCTGAGCCGGCTGGGTTCAAGCTGGTCGCCGATTCGGCGTATCACGATGTGCAGTGCGAATCTTGCCACGGCCCGGGGGTCAATCATGTGAGCGATCCGACCTTCACACGACCCCTAGCGTCAATCGCTGTTGGCGAGGCTGCCACCAACGGATGTGGCGAATGCCACAGCGACGCGCACCATCCGTTTGTCGAGCAGTGGGCAGAGTCCCGGCACGGGAACACCACCAGCTTCGCCAAGGGGAGGTCGCCGTGCAACGAATGCCATGAGGGGACGAAAGCGCTCGAGAGTCAGTTCGGTGTGTCGGCGGACTATCTGGAAAAGGGTACTGGAGTGCTGTTGGACATCACGTGCGCCGTGTGCCACGACCCACACGGCGGCCCGAATCCCGGCCAATTGCGGGCCCCGATCTCGGTAGCCACCAAGAACAACCTGTGTATCAAGTGTCATAGTACGACTACGGTACCGACCGCGACCACGCACGGGCCGCACGGTGCCCAGGGTCCCTTGGTGCTCGGTGAGAACATTGGTTGGTGGGCGCCGGGCTTCGAGTGGTTGGATGGATTGACCGGTGCCCACGGCGATCCGGCCGTCAATCCCGGTCTTTGTGCAACCTGCCACGTTGCATCGTTCGCTGTGACCCAGCCCGAGTTCTTCCAAAGTGTGGGACACAGCTTTGAGGCCATTCCGTGTCTGGATGCGAACGGGATTCCGGAGCCCGGTCCTTGCACTAATGACGAACGCACGTTCAGCGCCTGCGCAAGCTGCCATGGCACCGAGGCCAACTCCCAAGCGGTCTACGAAGCGTTCACCGACGAACTCAACGTGCTCTTGGGCCAAATCTGGTTCGACTCCAACGGCGATGACCATTTGGATGCGGCTCCGACCGATGCCGGCGTTCTGGCGCAGATCGTTGCGGCCGTGGGTCCAAAAGAGCTGGACGTGTCTGACACGTTGTTCACATTCGCCGAGGGCGTGCTATGGAACGCGCAGCTGGCAGCCACAGACGACACGCCACACTTCCGGGAGGCCTTCATTGTGGTGGCCGCAAACGACACAGTTGAGTTCGGCGCCCATCCCACCAGTGGCAATGGCGTCCACAATCCGCCATTCCTGGAGGCCTTGCTGAAGGCTTCTATCACGGCTGCAGCGGACCACTACGGGATTGTGTTGCCAGCCGGAGTGGACTTGACGATTGCCGCACAGCCGTTGCAGGGAACGCGGGATTGATGTGACGCGACGTCGCTCGTGGCACGGCCGGTACGTGCGTGTCACCAACGACCGCTAGACGCCAATTTTCAGAAGCTGCGGCCCCGCCCTCCTCGCTCAGGACGGGGCCCGCTGTATGGGGAACCCGTGCCGGATGGTGGAGAGCAAGTGTTGGAGTGTCGCAGAGTGAGCGAACGACCCCGCGAGGTGATTGATATGGGCGATGAGAGTCAACCTCCTAGACTTGACTTCAACGATCTCCTGCTAGGTGCCGTGACCCTGCTGATGCTGGTCGGGCTGGGTCTGATCCTCGCCTTGTACGTGTTACCTGGGGAGCATCTGGAAATCTCAGAACTGCTGCCCGGCGTTAGGGTGGCGCGAGAAGCCGATTTCCCGGTTGGTGCGAGCCGTGTCGTTTATTGGGGCGACAGGACCGTTCTGGTGGTGCGGAGCGGCGAGCAACGTTTCGTGGGGTTGCAGGGCGCGTCCCCCAAAGACGGTTGCGTGCTGCGGTGGGATCCGGAATCCCTGAGAGTAGTGTCACCCTGCAACTACGTTGTCTTCGATCTGCAGGGCAACGTCGTCGCGGGGCTTACCACTACCCCGTTGCAGCGATACTCGGTCTTCCTGCGAAACGGCGTGGTATACGTTGGGGATGAAGCATGATCGGGCGAACTTGGAGGGCGATGGCGAGTTGGTTCACGAACATGTGGACCGACATCAAGGCTAGCACCGACGCCAGCATTCTCGGTGTGGCGCGTTTCTTGGGACTTCTTTACGGACCCATCGATCGAAGCCTGCGGATCGACAGAGCCCTGCAGAAGGCGCTGCGCTACCGGCTGCCGCCCCACGTCGGATGGCGCCATGCGTTTGGCGGGATCACGTACCTCCTCTTCATGATCTTGGTAGTGACGGGAGTTCTCCTCGCTCTGTTTTACCGGCCGTCGGTACAGGAGGCCTATCCGAGCATACAGCACATTGTCTCAGACGTGTCCTTCGGATGGCTGATACGTGACCTGCACGTTTGGTCTGCCAATCTGATCGTTCTCGCTGTACTGGCGCATATGGGGCGGGTTTACTTCGCGGCTGCCTATAAGCCGCCTCGTGAGACCAATTGGCTGGTCGGTCTGCTGCTGCTCTTCATCGTTCTCGCGTTCGGTGCCACAGGGTACCTCCTTCCCTGGGACCAATGGGCTTATTGGACCGTGTCAGAGGTGCTGGACGCCATGTCGAGCACGCTGATTCTGGGCGGTGTCATCACGGAAGCTATCATGGGGGACGCTATCGTCTCGGGTGCCACGCTGAGTCGCTTCTTCGCTCTACACGTGATCGTACTGCCGTGGATTGCGCTGGTCTTGTTGGTCTACCATTTCACGCTCGTTCGCCGTCGGGGTGTAGCGCCTCCGACTGACGTCCCTGAGGATCGAGGGTCTCGGCGCGCGAGTGCGCCAGGGAAACTGGAGGCCGTCCCGCAAGGCATCCCGTTCTTCCCGAACCACCTTGTCCGGTCATTCGTAGTGGCGGTCCTGGTTCTCGCTGCCGCCATTTCGTTGGCCGCTCTGTTTCCCCGGCCCGTGGGGGATGCGGCGAATCCGTATGTGGCCCCAGGTGAACTGGTATCCACTTGGGTCCCGGTCGATGTGTCGCTCGCTCTCATTCGCTTCCTCGGCCCGTGGGGTCTTACGGGATTCACGCTACTTGGATTTGGTCTGGTGCTAGTTCCGCTATTTGACCGTCGGCCGGAAAGGCGGCTGAGATACCGGCCCGTGGCTGCGGCTCTGGGGTTGATCTTTTTCATCGGTTTCGGCGTAGCATGGCTCACGGGACGTCAAGTCCGATCGGTACGTCCATCTGCGCGACCCGCTGCAGAGTCTGTGCGCGATGCGTCTGTGAGTCCCGAGGCCGGGCTGCCACTCAGAGAATTAGGCCCAACGCCGCCAAGTCCCACACCAGGAGAAGCAGACTCAGGCACCTCTGGGAGGGAACCGTGAGAAACACGATACGGCTCGTCCTGAGT
>Ga0209536_100007061_pt1 | contig 17066 bp, 15 predicted proteins | sample DeeMarSeWOR28_12_FD_187461 | JGI IMG/M metagenome (GOLD analysis project Ga0209536, IMG submission 187461) | Marine sediment microbial communities from White Oak River estuary, North Carolina - WOR-2-8_12 (SPAdes) (version 2) | ecosystem: Environmental > Aquatic > Marine > Intertidal zone >... | reverse complement strand
ACACAGGAATTGTGGATAGAGGATGCAAAAGAAAACTTGCAGCCGAGATTTCCTTGGCGGGAACCGTTGAAACTTGAGCTTCAACATTTTGCAGATTGCATATTAGAAAACAAGAAGCCACTGGTAACTGGAGTTGATGGTGTAGCAGCTTTGAAAATCGCTGAGGCGGCATTGCGGTCTTCAGCAAAGAACAGGGCGATTAAGCTGAAATGAAAAATGCCTTAATGCTTTAGACTGAAAGGTTTACCTTCAAAAACGATTTTTTCGGGTATGCTGGTTTTCCATTTCTTCAAGAACGGCAAATCCTCAGCTTCTTTGCGCAATTCGTCTGGTAGCATTTCTGGGATTTCGTCTCGTATTGGATACCATCGTAAACATTTGGGGCAGATGATTAATCCTTCAACTATTTCATCTTTTTCTTGGAAAACGTGAAGTTCAAGTGGGTGATGCTTGTCTATTGGGCAAGCCAGTATTTCCATTAAGTTCTTTTTCATTGCACATCACGCATACATTGATTCTCAGAGATGGTTATAAGATTTGTCAAAACCACTTTGTCTTGCGTAAGTTCTTGATCAATTTTTTGCCGTTTTGTTTGCGTTAGCGAGTAGCAGTGGAGGGCTATTTTAGCCAGAATTATAAGTGTGCGGTGAGGAATTATTACAGCCGCTTTACTAGAATTATCGCCTAACAGCACTTTTACATAACGCGTACGTCAACAGCGAGTTGGAACCAGTTTGGACCAGTACATCTTACAACGCGGACAAAGGGTAACTCAAAATCCAAGCCTAAAGCGTTAAGTCTTTCCTTCACTTTTAGTGTAACCTTCTTGGCTGGGCTTTCGGTTTTGTTTGCGTGTTCAAGACCATAGTAGTGTATCCAACCCCCCGACGTCTTTAGTGCTGATACACCACAAGGCAGATATTCACGGGCTTTTTCTGGCAAAGGCATTAAAACGCGGTCTGCCACATGCTGCAGTCGGTTCCTGATGAGTTCCTTTGAGTCGCCCAGCAGAGGCATTATCTTGCCGAAAACTCTGTTGAGCCTAATGTTTTCCTGCATCAACTGAATTGCCACGGGGTTAATGTCTATGGAAAACACTTTCTCAGGGTTTGCATGTTTCGCGATTGTGATTGAAAAACAGCCGACACCTGCGAACATGTTGACGACGATTTCGTTGGATTCCACCAGCCGCGCTATACGCATCCTTTCGTAGGAAAGGCGCGGAGAAAAATAGCATTTTGCCACATCAATGGAGAAGAAACAGCCGTTTTCCCTGTGAACTGTGCATGTTTTGTTTTCGCCACCTACATATGTTAAGCGTCTTAGTCTTAAGTGGCCGGACACAGGGCTAGCCTGAAGCAAAACCGTTTTAACGTTCCTGTGGCGGCTCATTATTGCCTTTGCGATTGTTTGAATGGGAAGATCCGTAGCGTCGGGCAGCCTGATTATGGCGATGTCGCCTACAACGTCAAACGAGTTGTAAACTTTGCATAGTTCTTCGGAAGAAAGATCACCTGCAAGGTTTTTACGTAACCGTTTTCTCAAGCTTCAACCTTCTTTAGTTCAAGAAACCCAAGAAACATTTAAAAGCAAAATACTTTTCCTTTGTAGGAAGGGTAAGCCAATTGGAACAAACAGGAATTGTTTATGAATGTATAAGGTGTGGCGCAAGAGTTCCATCTGAAGAGCTGGAGCTTCGCGGCGGAGAAATAAAATGCATAATCTGCGGCTACAGAATATTAAAAAAGGTAAAACCGCCCGTAGTTAAACGTGTACAAGCTAAATAAAGAGGGGTTGAATAAACCCTACGAATTCTCGAGTTAAACCTGGCTTCACGCTTTAACAATTTCTTTAGAAGAGTTCTCTGTCTCCAATCTTTCGCAACGCCTTTCCGCGAAGCTTTATCGATTCTCCGATAACCTCTTCAGGTTCCCTTTCAACAGTTTTCCGTTTAACGGTTTCTCCACAGATTCCCCGAGGTAGCAAACGCCTTTTAACGCATAGGGCATAGGTACAGTTTGAAATGTTGCAGGCATCGTCAGTCCATCTACACCATACTGTGTCTCGGCGGTAGAAAGCGGAGTTTTTAACGCACTTGAAGAATTGACAGTCGGGAGAACAGGTTTTTGTTTGAGCCAATAGATACACCTCTATTGTTAGTCAATAAAATTCAATGTCGCGATGCATTCCCAAAAATGTATTGCGATTGGAATAAATATAAATTTTTTTATCCCAAACTTAGGATTACTCATTTAACTTTACCTTCAGAGAGTTTAGCCCGTTTCCTTCTATAGACTTCAATGGATACAAATAGGAGTATTGCCAAGAGAATTACAGCAAAAGTTGCCAAGGCACTGCTCTCAATTAAGAACGGCCCTATGAGAATGAACTTGGCCAGTTTAATCTGTATTTCTGTGGGCTCCTCAATGCGAAGGCTAATTGCTTCATAAGAGCCTTCAACCCCTTCGGGATAGGCAATTATTTGAATGTAACCGCCGATAACATTGTCAAATGTTGTTATTCCATTGCTAAGCGTCTTGGCTGATCGCGTTCCTACTCTTGGTCCATTGAGCATGACGTTTATGTTAGGGACAGGTTGCTGGAAATAATCAACTACCCTAACTGACACCTGAATGTTGTAAAGACTGCAACGAATGTCCCTTTGCGTATCGCTGAAAACCTCAATAACAGTGTCATTCAACAAAATATCGTCTTTGTAAATCCGAAACCGGTACTTGCCGAATGTAACTTCCACAGTAGCTGTCCCCGCAGTGTCAGTTATGGCACCATGGAACAATCCGCTTGTTACCTCAAACATTTCTACTCGTGCGTTAGGAATCGCTGCTAGGTTGTAATCGATTATTCTAAGCTTTAAAATGCGACTTGGACAGAGAATGATTACTTCGGAAACTGGCTGCGAAGGAAGACTAGTAACTGTGTTGTTGCCAACATTGAAAACTGTGCCATAAAGAGAAGCATTTATGGTGTAACCTATTTCAGGCAGAACAGATTTCAGAACAAAAGTCCCTGAAAGACCTGTTTGACCTGACGCGTGACCTGTTTTTGACAAGCCGCCTTTTGTTACAACATACTGGTAGTTTATATCTAGATTAACGAAAGGTATTCGGTTCCCTTCTCTATTTTGGACGGTTATTTTGAGATTGGTCAAATCACATGTTAAATCGAATGTGCTATCTCCAGATACGACGACAGTGATTTCGCCGACTTTTACACCATTCCAGAACCCACTTACGGTATGGTTGCCCTTTTCAAGGTTTAAAGTGGCTACTCCATCACTCCCGCTAGTACCATTGTACATCTTGCCTGCCGCTTGGTCACTTGCTTCAACCACTATTTTTGGCACGAGTTCACCTGCTAAATTTAAAGTTTGGATCTTGACAGCATAACCTGGGACGGTAAAGAGTTGCGAGTCAGGTATGAGCTTATCCGTATTTTCTGGTGTTATGGTTATGTTGTAATCACCAATTACCGCGTCAGACGGAACTGTCCAAGAAGAGTTAATTACGCCTTCGCTTGAGGCAGTCACTGTTTCAGAGTGTATAGTAACCCGGGTTTGCTCGTATCCAATGTAGATTGTTGCGTTTTCATCAGGTTGATATCCTATAGCGCGAATTTTCACTGCTTGGTCTCGGTGATAGGCACGGAAATCAGTGAAACCTACGAAAAATTGATCTTCAGCCAACTGTTGGGTTTCATTGAAGTAAACTTTGTATGAACCTGTATAATTGGTAAGTGAGCCTTCAGGTTGAAAAGCAGTATGTGGATAAGTAACTTGTGCAGTGGCAACTGTTTCTTGGCTTGAGATGGAGAGCTCAACTACTTGTGAATAACTCGTGCTTAGTGGTGATGGAACTTTAACCGTAACGTTGGCGTAATATGAAGTGCCTGATCGCGCACCGGTTAGTTTTGCATTCAAAACAACGTCACTTCCTTCCTGCAATTGTCTAGGTGGAAATGGTTCAAGGGCTTCGATGTAGTAAGCCATTAATACCCTGAAGGGGTAGGTGCCGTTAACGTTTCTTGTGACATCTCTCAGTATTATTGTGTAGTCTCCTTCAGAGAGTTCGGGGATTGAAAAGTTAGTATTCACATAATATCCGTCCGAACTGTTGCCTGCAACAAGTTTATTGCCAAACCAGATTTCGTACTCACCATTTGTGGTGTCTATTGTGCCTTGAAGGTTGACCGATTGCCCTACAACCCCTTCTTCTTCGGGGTTCACCAGATATATGTTCACGCCAAGCTGCCCTAAAACCAATGAGAGCGGTATGAACAAAAAAGCAACGCTCATTAATATTAGGAGAGTAAAGGCAACTTTTTTCTTCAAACATGACTTCTCCTGTATTCAGCAGACTTCATTGCGCCAGAACATTTTAAACTTTGCCTTTACGATGAAACAGTTTTACGAGAGCGTTTTATAAAACGGATTCTAATAGTTTATATTACAAAACAAAATCTGCATGAACCTGTGATAGTTTTGGAAAATCCTATTCCGCCTTCGCTACTACAAGTGTTAAAGAAGCACAGGTACCATCTCATTGGCAAGCATTCAGCAGTTAAAAGGTGTAAGTGGCTTTACGAGTCTTTAATTCATAACCGCGTTTGCTACAAACAGAAGTTTTACGGGATAAAATCGCACCAGTGTATCCAAATGACGCCCTCGCTTTTTTACTGCACGCAACAGTGTCTGTTTTGTTGGAGAGCGCAAAGCGGAGACTTGCAACCTAAATGGGATGAAATGAAACTGCCAGATTGGGACCCAGTTGAAGAAATTGTGGAGGAAAGTTTGAAGGCGCAAGCCAAGATTTTGAGCGGGTACAATGGACATCCTAAAACAAACTGGAAGAAGTTCACAGAAGCCCTAACGCCTAGGCATGTAGCCATAAGTTTAGCAGGTGAACCAACGCTTTACGGGCATCTTGGAGAGCTGATTCGTAGGTTTCATCATAAAGGGTTTACCACTTTCCTCGTATCCAATGGTACAGTGCCATCTAGACTCGCGGAATTAGGGGAAGAGCCAACACAGCTTTACATCTCTGCATGTGCCCCAAATGAAGATGCATTCAAGCGTGTTTGTCGCCCCCAAGTTGCCAACGCTTGGGCGAAGTTGAATGAGACTCTTGGTTTGCTACCGAGTTTCCGATGCCCCACCGTGACCCGCATTACACTGGTGAAAGGGCACAACATGGAACAGGTGGATGGCTATGCGGAACTTGTTGAAAAAGCAGAGCCCACGTATGTTGAAGCTAAGGCATACATGCATGTTGGTTTTTCAGGACTCCGTTTAGATTACAGGCACATGCCTTCACAAAAGGAGGTTTACGATTTCGCGGCGTGCTTAGCAGAAAAAATTGGATACATGATTATAGACGAGTCGGTTGAGAGCAGAGTTGTGTTATTAAGCAAACGTAAGGAGCCTATACGTTTTGAGATTCTTTAAACAATAAGGAATTATGCAAACAATTCAATTTGTAACTTGGCATGGCAAAATTAGTGAGGTGATGATGAACACTGTGAGAGATAGGCTTAAATAGTTTTTAGGATGCCCCTATTCTTAAACTTAGGATTTAATTCAACGGGTGGTGAATAATGGTTAGTGAAGGGAGAGGGCGCCTGTTCAGGAGAAAGGACGGCAAGTACCTGGTTTACTTGCCAAAAGACTTAGCTGAAGACAGCATGTTTCCATTCAAAGGAGCAGACTCGATTTTCGTCAAAGTAAGTTTCAAGTTAAGAGACGATAAGCTACTGATTGAAAAATGGATGGGGTCTGAACTGGAGGAATAGAGCAAGCATTAGAGAAAAAAATTTCTTCTAGCCTCTATTTTTCATTAGTTATTTAATAAATAGTTCATGTTCTACAATTTAGAAGGGTGAAAAATTGGCAACTTTGAAAGCTATCTTGAAAGAAGTAATAGAACAGCTTACTCAAAAAGACGGGGTTAGAGAAAAATCGCAACAGAGCATGAGGAAAGCAACAAGCCTTTCGAAGCAATCAATACTACTCATGCATCAAAAGAAGTATGAAAAAGCCAAAAAATCAATCGAAAACGTGAAAGTAATCATTTCCAAACTTCAAGGTGCAGCGAAGGAAAACCCTGATGTTATTTACAGCGGAATGTACAGTGCGGCGCTTCAAGAGTACGCCGAGGCGATCATATTTCAAGGATTAATTCAAGAATCACGATTTGTCACGCCAAATGAGATCGGCATGCCTGCGATTGACTATGTTTTGGGTTTAGCGGATGTCATAGGTGAGTATCGCCGCTTGGTTCTAGATGCGTTACGTGAAGGAAATGCCGAGAAAGGCGAAGAATGCTTGCAAACTATGGATGAAATTTACATTGAGTTAATGGCGATGGATGAAGCATACATGCTTGTTCCTGGGCTCAGAAGGAAATGCGATATAGCGCGGCGAATAATTGAAACCACTAGGGGAGACGTCACTCAAGAAGTGCGGAGAAAGGCACTGGAGAACTATCTGAAACAATTCGGGCAAACGCAAATAAAAAAGCAAAAGCCCCTAAAAGGTTAACCGATGCACTCCACCAAGGGAGTACATAATTTTTCTATTTCGAAAGCTCATAAAGCGCAATTGTATTTATCGCAGAAAATCGTTGCTGAAGACCGTTTATTCCAAGAGATTAAACGTATCGCTGGTGTTGACGTGGCCTACACTGACGATGTGGCAATTGGCTCGGTAGCGGTTTTGGATTATGAGTCACTTGAACTTTTGGAGCAGCAAACGGTAACGCGCCAAGCAAAGTTTCCGTACATTCCGACGTTGCTGTCCTTCAGGGAGATTCCGCCTGCAATTGCCTGTATCAAAAAGCTGAGGTTGCAGCCTGAGGTGTTTCTTGTTGACGGGCAAGGAGTCGCACACCCGTATGGATGTGGTTTCGCCAGCCATCTCGGGCTTGCGATAGGAAAATCCACTATTGGAGTGGCAAAGAGCAGACTTGTGGGAGAACCCCAAACTGTAGCGGGGCGGGAGTTTTTAATTCAAAAAGGCAGAATCATTGGCGAGGTTGTTACGACGAAAAAGGGTGTGAAGCCTGTTTATGTTAGCGTTGGCCACTTAACGTCGCTTGGAACAGCTGTGGAAATAGTGAAGCATTGTGTTCGTAACAGTAGAATTCCTGAACCGATTTTACAGGCGCATAAGATAGCTTCTGAGGAAAAGCGAAAAGTGGTGGCGAAACGCAAAACTTTATAATTTTATCATACGTAAAACCTCGGCGGATAGGTGTTGGAAAATGGAAGTATCTTTTAAAGAGTTTCAAAAACTGGATTTGCGTATAGGAAAAATTGCGGAAGCGAATCATATTCTTGGTTCAAGGAACCTCATAAGAATCATGGTTGATTTTGGAACGGAGAAAAGGCAGGCAGTTGCTGGACTTCTGCAGTGGTACCAGCCGCAGGACTTGGTAGGCAAAAAATGTGTGTTCATCCTTAACCTTCAAAAGCGTAAGGTGATGGGTGTGGAGTCGCAGTGTATGGTGTTGGCAGCTGAAGACGACAGAGGCAACGTTACGCTGTTGCAACCAGAAAAGGACCTCGCTGTAGGCAGCAAAATTCGCTAAGGCAGCTTTAGCTCAAAAAAGCAGTAATTGCTCCAGTTTTTGCTTTGCTTCCAACGATGTATTCAACCATTTCTGAGTCTAGGTCAAGCCACTTCGCAATTCCAGCAGCCATAGGAGTATTGTTTTTGAAGATTATTCGGAGGTAGGGCAAAACTTCCTTTGAGGCGCGAGAGACTGAAATGTGGCATTTTCGCCTGATTTTGAGACCTATGTTCTTTCGCATCGCCCGTTCAGCCTTAGACCTAGATAGCATCATAATGCGACTTGGAAACCTAAACGGAACCCACCCGCTAACTTTGGAGTTTTGCCTAGCCATAGCCACGCCCGCTGTCATGTAATCAACCACATAACGCATGAAGCTCCAATCCTGAGAGGCACGAATTCTACCACGGTAAACATCAGCCATCGCAAGAGCATCCATGGCTTCGGCCAAGTCATGCGAGTCAGTGAAGTGAGCGGGAACATTCTCGTAAATCCATTCGAAAAGCATGTCTAGGTCAACGGCAGCCATATCTAATGCTTTTTTCGCGCCAAGAGAAGTTCTGCCGTAAATGATTAGTTTAATCACATTGAAAATTGAGTCCTGCCTATCGCGGTGTGCAAGCCAAGAAACATCGTCGTATGTTAGCTGCTTTTTTCCTTGTGCCAAAGCTTGAAAGTCGTTCACCGCGGAACGAACATCACCCTCTGCGCGTTGCGCGATAAACTTTAAGACGTTCTCTTCGGGTTGAATTCCTTCGCGCTCACATATTCGTTGCAAGTTTTTTAAGATCGTGCTTGCGGAAGGCTTTTTGAATTCTATAAGTATGCAGTAGCTTCGAAGAGTTCTAAACCGGGGGTTAAAAGCGTTGTTTGCTATGAGAACTATTGGGGATCGGGCGGTTTTAACAATGTTCGTGATTGCTTTGACCCCGCCCTTATCAGCATTTCCCATCAAGCCGTCTAACTCGTCAAGTAGGACGATTCTTTTTCCACCGAACAGGGATCCATATTGTGAGGCTAGCCCTGCGAAACGGTTTATAGCGTCTTCGGTCCTGTAATCGCTGGCGTTTTTTTCCACAAGCTCCATCTGCAATTCGTGAGCCAGAGCCTCAACAGTGACTGTTTTTCCAACTCCAGGCGGTCCATGCAGAAAGGCAGCCCGTTTTTTAGGCACTCCTTTTTCCCAAGATTGAAGCCAGTCACGTAAAGCCTTGATGGCTAAGGTGTTTCCAACGATTTCAACCGTAGATTCCGGTTTGTGCTTGACGGTCCATGCCGTATACAAAAATTGCACCTATTTTCCCTTTTTTATTTCACTGCCCGCTTCAACGATCCTCGCCAGCAGAGCGCTCAATTGTACCTCTTCGTCGGAACCCTCCACAAGGCGGAAATCTATCTCGCCCGTGATGGCAACTAGCTTAATTTTCCAAGGTTCTGGAATCTCGGCTTTGAAAATCTCCTTGTGTATTTGCCGAATTATATCAACACCAGCTACCCCATACTTTTGAATCATATCGCGCAACTGTTTCCTCGCCCCCAGAAAATCGCCGTTAATAGCCAAGGTCAGCATTTTTTGTACATCATAAGGGCTGGCTTTGCCCGTTACCGAGTAGACGAGCAGGGAATCTACAGGCTTATTCATTGACGCGGAAGCTTGCAAAGTATTTATCGCTTTCCTGAGGTCGCCTCCACAAACTTCAAAAATTGCCTCCAAGCCATCAGATAGTAACTTGACGTTTTCGCGTTCAGCGATGTGCTTGATGTACGTATCGTGTTCTTCGCGAGGTAGAAAACTAAACCTGAAGGGGGCACATCTTGACTGAATCGGCTCAATTATCTTGCCACTGTAATTCGCGCACATAATAAAACGGCACGTTCCAGTGTAACGCTCCATGGTACGCCGCAAGGCTTGTTGGGCATCAGAGGTCATATTGTCCGCCTCATCTAAAATCAGGATTTTGAAGGGAATCTCACCGATAGAGCGAGAGCGTGCAAAAGTCTTCACGGTCTCCCTAACAACATTGATGCCACGCTCATCACTGGCATTTAGCTCCATAAGATGTTCACGGTAATCCTCACCGTAGAGGTCGCGGGCCAAACATAAGGCAGCAGTGGTCTTGCCTGTTCCCGGCGGTCCGGCGAATATACAGTGGGGCACATTTTTGGATTGAGCGAAGCTTTTTAAGCGTTCTACAATTGTTTTTTGGTCCACCATGTCGCATAGCTGTTTTGGTCGGTATTTTTCAGCCCACATTTCAAAACTCAAAGTGTAATCCTCCTTTTCGTGTAACATTATAAACAAAAGCTAATAAATGCTGATGATGTTATTTGTTTTTGGGCAGATCCGGACTTCTACAAATTTCGTCAAACATTCAACAGGTATATAAGGCATAAAAAAACTTATATCAAAAACGCCGTTTTTTTGAATATTCATTTATTTCATATGTTTTGAGTCCTTTTGCATATAGATGCTGGTAAATAGAATTAAATATTTATTACATATTGTTAGATAGAAATTTAAAAGGTGCTAAGAATGAATTTTAGAAAACCGAACGCTGATGAAGCAACTGGCACATTCAATCGATCAAAAGACGTCGTGCCCATGTCAGGCATCTGTTCGCGATGCATCGACGGATGTAGAGGCGGTTGCGAAATTTGGTTATCATCATTTAGAGGTCGTGAAGTACTTTATCCTGGACCGTTCGGAGGAATGACTGCTGGAGCAGACAAAAACTACCCAGTGGACTATTCTCATCTGAACATTCAAGGTTATGCGCGGGGAGCAAAAGGTCTTCCCGAAGGAGTAGAAGGAGACCCGGATACCGCTCTGTTCCCTAAAGTAGACACTGAAACAGAATACGGATGGAGCAAAAAAGTCAAACTGCGGGTCCCCATATTTACGGGTGCATTAGGCTCAACGGAGATAGCTAGGAAGAACTGGGAGCACTTTGCCATAGGCGCCACTATTTCAGGCATCACGCTTGTTTGTGGCGAAAACGTTTGCGGAATTGACCCCGCCTTAGAGTTGGACGGCAACGGCAAAATCACAAAATCACCCGAGATGGATAGGCGAATAGAAGTTTACAATAAATTCTATGAAGGCTATGGAGAACTCCTTGTCCAAATGAACGTTGAAGACACCCGATTCGGAGTAGCCGAATACGTGTCATCAAAACACAACCTTGAGACAATAGAATTGAAATGGGGGCAGGGAGCCAAATGCATCGGCGGAGAAATCAAAGTTAAAACCTTGGAAAGAGCTGCAGAACTCAAGAAGAGAGGCTACGTTGTTTCGCCTGATCCTACCCTCCAAGAAAGCCAGACGGCGTTCAAGAAAGGAGCGCTGAAAGAGTTTGAGAGGCATTCGCGGTTAGGCTTTGTAACTAAAGAAGGATTCTTGGAAGAGGTTGACCGCCTCCGAGGCTTAGGATTCAAAAGGGTTACCATGAAGACAGGCGCTTATTCTGCAGTAGAACTAGCTATGGCGCTACGTTATGGCGCGGAAGCAAAATTAGACTTGCTTACAATCGACGGCGCTCCAGGTGGCACAGGCATGAGCCCTTGGCCAATGATGAACGAATGGGGAATCCCAACGTTCTACCTTCAAGCACTTGCATACAACTTCTGCGAAAAACTCTCGAAAAGAGGCATCAAAGTTCCTGACCTCGCAATCGCAGGCGGTTTCTCAAGCGAAGACGGCGTGTTCAAGGCACTTGCCATGGGCAGCCCCTACGTTAAAGCTGTTTGCATGGGAAGAGGCTTAATGATACCTGGCATGGTTGGAAAGAGCATAGGAAACTGGCTAGCCGAAGGTAATTTACCCAACTCGGTTTCCAAGTATGGCAACAGCGCGAACGAAATCTTTGTTGCTTATGCCGAACTTGAAGAGAAGTTTGGTTCAAGAATGAAAGACATACCTTTGGGCGCTGTCGGCATCTACACCTACTGCCAGAAGTTCAAGGTTGGATTGCAACAGTTGATGGCTGGAAGTAGAAACTTTGGACTCTCAACGATTTCCCGTAAAGACATCATGGCGTTAACGGAAGAAGCAACGAAAATCTCAGGCATACCCTACGTTATGGACGCTTATAGCAAGGAAGCAAACGAAATCTTGGACGAATAAAAACACCTATCAACCCCTCATTTTGTTTCCGCACTATCTTTTTAAGCAGCTTATGCTTAGCAACCAATTGCAAAATCGGAAGAGACATTTCCGTTGCTGTTTACAAAAGAGGGCAGGTTATATATTCAAGCTATAAAAAAGGGAGAGGCAGTGTCACGAGGGGAAAGGAGCTAAAAAAGCAATTCTTAATAGCTTACGGCAGACACCTAACCTATAAAGGGATGTTTTATGACCCACCACACTGCGTTGACCGTGGCACAGGAACAACTGAAATTAGCCGTGGAAAAACTAGAACTGGACCCAGGAATACACGAGCTACTTAAAAAACCCAAACGTTCCCTCATAGTTTCAGTCACTATAAAAATGGATAACCGCAAAATAGGCGTCTTCGACGGAATTCGCGTGCAACACTGGGATGTAAAAGGCCCGTTCAAAGGCGGCATCAGATATCATCCCGACTTGACCGCAGATGATGTAACTGCACTTGCGATGTGGATGACTTGGAAATGCGCCATCGCTGACCTACCCTATGGAGGAGCAAAAGGCGGAATATGCTGCAACCCTAAAGAAATGTCACGGGGAGAGTTGGAGCGCCTTACCAGAAGATACGTGAGCCTAATTTTCAATTATCTTGGACCTCACAGGGACATACCGGCGCCAGATGTCTACACCAACGAGCAGACGATGGCGTGGATTATGGACACGTACAGCCAGCTTAGAGGCTACAGCGTTCCCGAAAGCGTCACTGGAAAACCCGTAGAAATAGGTGGTTCCGAAGGCAGAGTATGTGCTACATCATTGGGTTTGGCTTTTTGCGCGAGTGAAGCGGCGAAACTCTTGAAGCTGAACATGAAAAACGCTGAGGTGGCAGTGCAGGGCTATGGAAACGTTGGATATAACGCTGCCAGCATAATGCAGAACTTGGGCTGCAAAGTTGTCGCAGTAAGCGACTCGTCTGGTGGAATTTATTGTTCGGATGGCATAATTCCATCTGCGGTATACTCGCATAAGAAAGAAACTGGTTCGGTGGTGAACCATAAGGACTGTGTTAATATAACCAACGAGGAATTGCTACAGACAAAATGTGATATACTTATTCCAGCGGCTTTACAGAACCAAATAACCAAGGATAACGCAGACAAAGTCAAAGCCAAAATAGTGGCGGAAGGCGCAAACGGACCCACAACCCCAGAAGCAGATAAAGCGCTTCACGAAAAAGGAATATGTTTAATCCCTGATATTCTAGCCAATTCTGGAGGGGTGACCGTAAGTTATTTTGAGTGGGTGCAGAACTTAACGAGGGAACACTGGGCACTTGAAGAAGTTAACGAGAAACTGGAAAACAAAATAACTAAAGCGTTCTATGATGTGCAAAAGTTATCGAAGCATGAAGAAAGCGACATGAGAACAGCGGCTTTGATGTTGGGAGTGGGAAGAGTTGCTCACGCAATTTCGACATTAGGACTTTGGCCGTGAGTTCGCTGATTCGAGTTCCCTAAATTCTCAAATTGTTTGCTCTAAATCTTTAAACGTCTCTTTTTATATCCTGTTTGACTGCATAAAGTAGAGAATAGAAGACTGTAGGGGAGAAGAAACAGCGATGCCAATGGAAATCGAGAAATTGGATTTTTGCTTTGAAAATTTACTTGTTAGAGTTAATGCGGATAGAAATTATCCTGAAATTCAACTTGCGGGGTTATCGGTTGGTCCTTTTGAGGAAGGAAACGATTATGAGATGTATTACTGGATAGCGCAGGAACTTGCGGGTGCGGGAATTGTCCATTTTCGTGAAGATGACCTCATAAAAGCGACTTCGCTGTACAAAATTCAATGGAAAGAGCGAGTGCAAATAGCTGGACAGATATCAGAGCTTGAAGAAGACTTTTACCCTAAACTCCGGCGTTACCTTGCGGACATTAAAGCTGAAATAGCGAAACAGCCGGAGAAAGCGCAAGAATACGAGAAAACCAAGCATTCAGCATGGGATATCGTGAATTCTAGGTTAAAGAAGATAATTGCTTTGTCCTCAGGTCCAACTCAAACTGGGCAGATACAGAAAAAACTTACATGCGAGGAGAGATTCATTTACGAGCAGCTCGTTAAGATAATCAGCCAGTGGAAAGCGCAAATACTTGACTTTGAAGGAGAACGATAAAAAAGAATGGCTCGAGAGTTAACAACAGTAGACCCTCAAGAACGCTTCCTTGAATTCTTCAAAAAGGAAAAGTACCGTCAGAAAATTTCGCAGATGGCAATAACTGGCAGAGAATCAATAAACGTTGAGTTTGAGGAACTCTTCGGATTTGACCAAAGACTCGCAGAAAGACTGATGGAAAAGCCAGAAGATTTTCTGCAACACGCGAGTAACGCAGCCTATGCCCAACTCGGAATTGAAGACGCGGAATATGCTGGAAAAATTGAGAAAGTAACCGTTAGAATCATAAACCTGCTGGGTAAAGAGCAGCTGCGAAAACTCGGCTCAAAGCAAATGGGAAAACTAGTTATGGTTGAGGGCATTGTCGTCCGAGCCACTCCAGTGCGCCCCATGGTTATGAATGCTGCCTTCAGATGCAAACGATGCGGAACAGTAAACCATATAGAACAAACGGGTCAATTCTTGAAGGCGCCCCCCGTCTGCCCCAGTCCAGATTGCGGAAGAGATGGTCCTTTCGAATTCGTCCAAGACGAATCCACATTCATAGATTCACAAGATCTGCGGCTTCAAGAAAGACCTGAAGACTTGCCGCCTGGTCAGCTTCCGCGCACGTTAAACGTAAAGCTTGTTGGAAGCGAAATAGTTGACATTGCCAGACCAGGAGACCACGTTTCAATAGTTGGAATAGTTCAAGCGTTCGCGCCTTCGCGCCCTGGAATAGGTAAACTGCGCATTTTCATTTTGCATCTAGACGCTAATTCAATAGAAGTGTTGGGCAAAGAGCCAGAGTCGAGGCTTCCATCGCAAGAAGAGGAAGAGAAAATTCTGGCACTTGCAAAAGACCCGAAAGTTCACAAGAAGATAATAAGTTCGATAGCGCCCTCAATCTACGGTTATGATCACATTAAGGAAGCTATTATGTATCTTCTTTTTGGAGGGGTACCAAAAAATCTACCGGACATAACCGTGAGAGGGGAAATGAACGCGCTCTTAATCGGCGATCCCGGTACTGCAAAATCTCAGCTTTTGCAGTACGTGGCAAAAATAGCGCCACGTGGTTTGTATACGTCAGGGCGTGGAACAACCGCGGCGGGTTTAACTGCAGCCGTAATACGGGAGAAAGGAGGTAGCATGAGTTTAGAAGCAGGGGCATTAGTTTTAGCTGACAAGGGAATAGCGTGTATCGACGAAATGGATAAAATGCGCCCTGAAGACCGCGTTGCGATACATGAAGCCATGGAGCAACATACTGTTTCCGTCGCAAAAGGTGGAATAGTCGCTACTTTAAATGCCCGAACCGCCTTGCTTGCAGCAGCCAACCCAGCTTTAGGCAGATATGAACCGCATCGAACCGTTGCTGAGAACATATCTCTTCCTGTAACAATCCTGTCTCGATTTGACCTGATTTTCGTGTTGAGAGATGTGCCAGACAGAGAAGCTGATGCAAAAATGTCGAAGCACATTCTTGAAATTCACAGGAGAGGATCAAGCCCTGTAGAGGCACAAATAGAGGCAGACCTGATGCGGAAATACGTGAGCTATGCAAAAACAATTAAGCCGGTTCTAGGCAAGGAGTCACTGAAGCATCTCAGCGAGTTTTATTTGGCGATGCGTTCGGCAAGCGAAGCTGAAGGTTCGCCGGTGGCAATTACTGCGCGGCAACTTGAGTCACTCGTTCGTATAGCTGAAGCGAGAGCCCGAGTAGCACTCAGGAAAGAAGTTACAGCCGAGGACGCAGAAGCGGCGATAGCGATTATGAAAAGGTCTTTGGAAGAAGTTGGAATAGACTTGGCTTCGTACAAAGTGGATATTGATCTAATAATGATAGGGAGACCCAAGAGCGTTAGAGACAAGATGCAGATAATTCTGTCGGTGCTGATTGAAATGGAAAAAGAAACGGGTATGGTTGAAAAGGCAGCGCTCGTGAGCGAGTTAGAGTCAAAGCATAAAATTGCAAGAGCTGAAACGGAACGCATGATCTGGCAGCTATTGCGCGAGGGCACGATCTACGAGCATCGAGAAGGTTATTTAAAGAAAACGTGAGAACAGCGAAGAAAAATGAAAACGACAATGGTTGTTGCAGGGACAAGGCCAGAAATAATAAAGATGGCACCAATCGTTAGAGCACTGCGGAAAAACAAAATTCCAACAATTTTTGTCCATTGCGGTCAGCACTACGACTACAACATGTCGCGCCAGTTCATTGAAGATCTTGAGCTGCCATCGCCGGATTACGCGTACAAAATTAGAGCCCATTCGCCAGGCTCACAGACGGCGCAGATCATAAAGTATATGGATAAAGTGCTCAAGGAAACCTTACCTGCTGTCGTATTAGTTGAAGGTGACACAAACAGTGTACTTGCAGCAGCAGTAGCCGCGAACAAACGAGATATAGCTGTCGGTCATGTAGAGGCTGGTTTGAGAAGTTTTGACCTCCGCATGCCAGAAGAACATAATAGACGACTGACAGACCATTTATCAACGTTTCTGTTTGCTCCCACTGAAAGAGCTAAGGCCAACTTGAAAAGCGAAAGCGTTTGGGGCAAAATCTACGTCACTGGAAACACCGCTATAGACGCTGTGATTCAGCACTTGCCAATGGCAGAAAGAAAATCAAAGATACTGAAGAAAATTCCTTTTGAAAAGTTTGTTTTAGCAACAGCGCATAGGGCAGAAAACGTGGATGACAAGGCTGTTCTAAAGACTCTCATTGAAGTTATTGCTAGTTCACCTGTTCCTGTTGTTTACCCTATGCATCCACGCACTAAAAAGAGACTGCGCCAGAACAATATGTACAAGAAGATCAGTAAAGCCGAAAACGTTCATATTCTCCCGCCTCTTGGTTACTTGGACTTTCTGGTGCTAATGAAAAAGAGCGAGTTGATAATAACTGATTCAGGTGGAATCCAAGAAGAAGCCACAGCCCCATCCATTAGGAAACCTGTGTTAGTTATTCGCCTCTCAACCGAAAGACCGGAAGCGGTAGAAACTGGATTTGCCCAGGTTGTTGGACTTGAGAAAAACGAGATTCTAGCATTAATGAAAAAATCCTTGACAAGGCGGAAAGAATTACCGCGTACATCTCCTTTTGGAGATGGAACTGCAGCGGATAAAATCGTAGAGATAATTCAGAAAGAATGCTATTCTGTTTAGGAAATGTAGGTGGTTTTCTTGTCTTCTTCTTTGCGTGTTTCTTCGGCTTGCA
>Ga0209536_100007060_pt1 | contig 17066 bp, 14 predicted proteins | sample DeeMarSeWOR28_12_FD_187461 | JGI IMG/M metagenome (GOLD analysis project Ga0209536, IMG submission 187461) | Marine sediment microbial communities from White Oak River estuary, North Carolina - WOR-2-8_12 (SPAdes) (version 2) | ecosystem: Environmental > Aquatic > Marine > Intertidal zone >... | reverse complement strand
CCCACCGAGACGGTGGGTGCTGGGAGCGCAACTTGGGGAAGCCAGCGAGCCCGGTATCCCCTGGCTCGGGCAGCGGTGATAGAGCGGAGGACTAGCGACGGTGGGAGTAACGCCAAGCGCACCAACCTGGCCGACAGGTTCCGTTCCGTCCAGAGCCAACGAGCTATAGGCACTCTGCCTCCCGCTGAGTCACGTCCAGTCGGTTTGCCAGTACGTCTGCGTCGACCCCACTGCTCCGGCGGCTACCCTTCTGCCTGATCGGGTTGCCATAAACCAGGCGAACGCGTGAGAAGGGACGCGGTATGGTGAATCGATCCCAGGAGCGCAGTTGCCATTCGGATGACGCTGCCACTCCGATGGGCACGACTGCTGCGCCGGCCAACCAAGCCGCACCCAACGCTCCCGGCTTTGCCCTTCTTGCCGGACCCCTGGGACCGTCCGGAGTGAAAGCTACATCACCGCCAGCCATAAGTATCCTCACCACGGCACGCAGGCCGCGCACTGCCCCGCGTGTCGTGGATCCACGTACGACGCGATACCCCCACCGCAGCGCCGCCCTAGCCAGATGTCCCGCATCGGCATGGTCGCTGACCAAGAGGGCAATACCTTCGCCTCTGCGGTGCCACAGCGGAGGGAGCATGTTGGCGTGCCACACGGTGAAGACCACGGGGATACCACACCCCCGCAGTTCGTTCACTCGGTCGGCTCCGATCACTTCCAGACGCCAGGTGCGGGCCAGGGTCCGGGCAGCAGCCTGAGCTAGCCGGGACAGTAGCGGTTGGATCATGCAACCATTTGCAGCGCCATCGCTGCAACACGTTTGCCTGCCCCAGGCACACCGAGCTTCGCGCGGATCTCTCTGAACGCCTCGCGTTGGTGTGTTGCCGCCATCCCCGCCGGGTCCAGCAGCGGCTCCAGCGCGTTCGCGAGTATCTCGGCTGTCACGCTGTCCTGGATGAACTCCGGAACAACGTCTCTCTCGGCAATCAAGTTGACCAGTCCCACATGTGTTAGTCGTACTGCTCGACGTGCGATGGCGTGGGTGAGCGGGTGCATTCGGTAGGCTATGACCATTGGCAGGTTCGCAAGCATCGCTTCCATCGTTGTCGTACCAGACTTACAGAGACCAACATCGGCTGCGGCCAATAGGTGTTGTGCACTCCGCTGAGCCAGGACAAAACCGTCTCCATCCGGGTAACTAGCTCCGCCGACTGCCGCTACGGCGACCTGCAGTCCCGGCGTAACATGCTGCAGTTTCCTGGCGGCATCACGGAACGCGGGCCAGAGTCGTTGCACCTCTTGTGGTCGGCTGCCAGGAAACAGCGCCAGCAACGGCGCGCTGCTATTGATGCTCAGCGCGCTTCGTGCTGCTAGACGGGGTGGTGCAGCGTCGCGATCGAGCAGTGGGTGACCCACAAACTCGGCATGAATTCCCCTGGCTGCAAAGAAACTCTCTTCGAACGGCAGAATCACTGCCAGCGAGTTGACGTTCTTGCGCAACGATCTGACACGCCACTCGGCCCAGGCCCAAAGCTGTGGTGCGATATAGTATAGAACCGGCAGTCCAGCCGCCCGCGCTGCCGCTGCCACCTTGAGATGAAATCCGGGGTAGTCGACCAGAATCACCAACTGGTACCGTCCGGAGCGGAAGAGCCGTCGCAACCGCAGCAACAGGCGCACGTGTGCCGGAATCGAACTGACCACCTCGGCGAGACCCAGCGCGGCCAAGTCCTCCGCGCGCGCGAGAATCTTGGCCCCCGCCTCGGCCATTCGAGGACCGCCCAGCCCTTCGATCTCTATCTTGGGATGTAGTTCACGCAGTGCACTGACCACAGAGGCGGTGTGGGCATCGGCGGACGTTTCGGCGGCTGAGACGAAGACGCGGATCAGACCAACACCCCGCGCTCAGAGTTGGCGACGAAATCCACCAGGCGCATCACCTCTGGTATGTCGCTGCTCTCTCGCCGCAGTTGGTCCACCGCTTGAGTAGCGGTCAGGTTCGAGTTGAACAGCAGCCTATACGCGTGCTTCAGGGCCAACCGCACTTCCGGATCGAAGCCCGCCCGGGTTAGCCCGATAGTATTGATGCCGTTCAGCCTATATGGATTGCCGGCTGCCCTTGTGTACGGAGGTACGTCCTGTGGCAGCCTCGAACCGCCGCCCACAAACGCGTGGGTCCCGACGCGAACGAATTGATGTATCGGGGTCAAGCCACCAACCGACGCGTATTCCTCGATATGAACATGGCCCGCCAGCTGTACTGCATTCGCTAGCACGACCCGATCCTCGATGATGCAGTCGTGAGCAATGTGCACATACGCCATTATGAAACACCCGCGACCGATCGAAGTCCTGCCGCGGGCAGAGGTTCCCCGGTGGAGCGTGCAGTATTCGCGAATGTCGGTCTCGTCACCTACCTCCAACCAAGTCTCTTCCTGTGCGAACTTCTTGTCCTGCGGATCTCCTCCAAGAACCGACCCCGTACCCACCGAACAGCTCTCACCCAGTCGCGTATTGCGTTCGATCACAACGTGCGAGGATATCCGAGTGCCAGCGCCGACCTCGACCCCAGGTCCGATGATGGCGAAGGGCCCGACTACGACTTCGGTATCCAATTCCGCTGCCGGATCCACAATGGCCGATGGGTGGACCTCGGTGCTCATCTAACGATCGATTACCCGGGCTGTCATCTCCGCCTCAGCCACTCTCTCACCGTCGACGTAGCCGATCCCCCGCATGCGGCAGTTTCTCCCCCTGAAGTGCAACATCTCCAACTCGAAGCGGATCTGGTCTCCCGGAATCACAGGGCGTCTGAATTTTACGTTGTCGATGGCCATGAAATAGACGACCTTGTCCTGAGGATCGTCGAACGCGCCCATCAACAACATGCCACCTGCCTGTCCCATTGCCTCGATGATGAGCACCCCTGGCATTATCGGGTGATCGGGGAAGTGTCCCTGGAAGAAAGGCTCGTTGGCCGTTACGTTCTTGATCCCGACAATCCGTTTCCCTTGCTCCATCTCAATGATTCGATCGACGAGGAGCATGGGGTAGCGGTGTGGAATGGCCCCCAGGATCTCCTGGATTCCCATCATCGGCGGCACCTTGAAACCGGCGGTGCGGCGAATCGCCTGCACCAGAGCGACGTTACCACGGTGACTCGGCTTGAATGCGACGATCTCGCCCTCGAATCGTCCGTTCAACAGTGCCAGATCTCCCAGCAGGTCTACCGCCTTGTGACGCACGAACTCGTCTGGCCAAAGCAGCTCACCGGTAGCCAATCCGGAGTCGGTCAAAACTATGCCTGTCTCTATTGAGGCACCTTGAGCGAGCCCCTTGGAGCGCAATTCCTCGATCTCGGAGGCGAATCCAAACGTACGCGACCGTGCCAGCGAGGGGGCGAACTCGCCCGCTGAGATATCGAAGCTGCCGGACTGTCGGCCGATCAGCGGATGATCCCAGTCTATAGTCACAGTGATACGCAACCCGTCACCCGGCGCGACAATGTAGCGGGCTGTCCCGGCACTGAACGTGAATGGGGTCCTAACGCGGCTATATGTGGGTTGTCCGTCCGCCTCGGTGGGGCCTGCTTCCTGGAGGGCTCGGAAGAACGGATCGGCGCTGCCGTCTAGGAAGGGCAGTTCCGGACCGTCGACGTCGATGACTAGGTCGTCTATTCGCTGGGCCACTACTGCGGCAAGGACGTGCTCCACGGTATGGATGGCGATTTGGTCGTTTCCCAACGATGTCCGCCGATCCACCTCGAGGACGTTGTCCACGCTGGCCGGAAAGCTCGGTTCGTCCGGCAGATCGACCCGTCGGAACATGACCCCGCTGCCTGAGGGGGCCGGCCGAAGAGTCGCGGTGGTCGCGGCACCGGTGTGAATCCCGACACCGCTTACCGAGACTGTGCCGGTCAACGAGCGTCTCTTCTCAGTCATCTCTGCGTCTCCACCATCCGTTCGAGCGTAGCTGCAATCTGGCTCAGTCGCCGCAGCGCGGCAGTCTGGCGCAGCACTTCCCTGTGCGAGCGGGCGGGGTAGCCCGACACGGTGGCTCCGGCCGGGACGTCGCCAATGACTCCTGCTTGCGCTGCAACTCTGGCTCCGCGGCCCACAGTGAGGTGCCCTGCCAAACCGGCCTGGCCCGCCAGCATGACGTCGTCCTCGATGATGGTGCTTCCTGCGAGTCCAACTTGAGCCATGATGAGGCAGCGTTCCCCAATTCGGACGTTGTGTGCAATCTGAACCAGGTTGTCGATCTTGGTCCCCGCTCCAATGACGGTATCTCCCAGGCTCCCTCGGTCGATGGTGGTATTCGCACCCACTTCGACGTCGTCACCCAGATAGCAGCCGCCTACATGAGGTATGTGAACATGGCCACCTGGTGACTCAGCATAGGCATATCCTGCTGTTCCGACGCGGGCACCGCTCTTGAGCACGACGTTGTTCCCCAGCCGGCTTCCGGAGCACACGACTGCGTGAGGATCCACCCGGCAGCGGTGTCCGAGAGTCGCACCTTCCTCAATGACTGCTGCGGGCCCGACCTGGCAATCCTCTCCGAGCCGTACGTCTTCGCCCAACACGGCTCCCGGGCCAATGAAGATCCTGCCACTCCAGCGAGCATTTCGCCCGATCTGGGCCGAGGACGCAACACCCCAAGCCACGGACTGGGGCTGTTGGAGTTCTCGCAGCACTCTGACACACGACTCGTGCGCGTCAGACACGACGATGCGAGTCGCGGGCCCGGTGGCCAGCCCTTGCAGTTCAGGCGTGACTAGCACCGCACCCGCGTGAGTGCGCTCAAAGTACGGGATGTACTTTGCCGAGGCAAGAAATGACAGATCGCCGGGAGCCGCACGATCAAGTGATGCGACCCCGGCGATCTCTATGTCGTCGTTGCCGAGTAGGTGTCCGCCCACCAACTCGGCAATCTGGCCCGTGGTGAGCTTGACCCCCCGCTCCACTGCGCCTGCTATTGCCCGCCGGCGTTCCGGATCCGAGAGATTACAATCTGAGTCAGGTCCAGTGCCGGGTCGGCTGACACGATTCCGTTTGCTGGGCTGGCGGTGTCGAAAATGACGGCCATGTTGCGTTCGGCCCGCAGTCCGTCGATCACGGTTTGAATCCGCTGCTGCAGTGGAGCCACCAACTCCTGCTCACGTTCGGCCAACCTCGTTTGCAGCTCCTGGCCTCTGGTGTTGAACCGTTCCTGGATCTGACGCAACTCCTCCATCTTCTCCTGGCGCGCCGTGGGACTCAACACGATCTGCTGTTGGTCATAGGCAGTCATGGCGGAGTCGAGCTGCTGTCGCAGCGTCTCCAACTCCCGTTGATATGCCTGCATGTCTGCCCTTAGCGTCGAGTCCGCAGTACCGTAACCGGGTGTCTGCCGTAGGATGATGTCGGAGTTGACGAACGCAATCGCAGCTCCGCTCTGTTGTGAAGCATCACGTTTCGTCGCCGGAACGGCACCGATCCCTGCGACCACCAGAACAACTGTTGCAGCTATTGCCCAACGGGCCATGTTACGCTCCAAGTGCATGTGTGGTGTCCATATCCCTAACAGATTCTATGGCCTGAACTAGAAGAAGTTCCCCAACTTGAAGTGGAACTTCCATCCCGGATTGCTATTCCCGAACTGGTCAACGCGGTCAAACCCGTACGCGTAGTCGAGTCCTATCGGTCCGAGCGGCGACAAGAGACTCAGCCCGATTCCGGCACCGCGGAAAACACGAGTCGGATTGTATTCACCGGGCGATTCCCAAACGTTTCCAGCATCGAAGAAGGTGTTCAGATAGAGGGCCTGGCTCAGCCGGAGCCCGACCTCAGCGGTGGTCGCATGGTACGCGCCGCCAAATGCCCCCACCGTGTTGGCTCTGAAGCCCGACGCTGAGGGATCGAAACCGGCAGGCGTAATCGAGAATTCGTCGTACCCCCGCAGCGGTATCCCGAACTGATTGCCACCCATGGAAAAGAGTTGCCGGAAGTGCGGCCCGACGTCGCCCCATACGAAGCCAGCTTTGGCAGTGAGACCGAACACGAACTGCGGGCCGCCAGCTCCCAATTCGGCGGCGTTCCCCAGTTGTCCGAGCTGAGCATACCAGCGCCCTTCCAGCGTGGCTCGGCGGAAGTCCCCGCTGCCCCCCAAGATTCCGCCGTTCCAGGAAAGAGCAGCTTGATGCATGGTCCCACCGGTAGGAAACGGCAAGCCGATACGGGTGTCGCGCACCAACGTGAGTCCGATCGACGAGAGTGCGCAGTTGTCGCACAGAAAGCGCGAAGACAGAGTCGGAGCGTCGTACTGGCTCTGCTCAATCGCATATGAGGCCAGGAGTCTGGTGAAGCGTGATCCCATGACCGGGAACCCGAATTGGATCTTCGCGCCGCGGGTTGTGATCCTGCCCAGATCTGCCACGGTGTAGCGCAGCCGCGAGTTGTGTAGCGTGAGCGTGCCGGAGATCAGGCTGCCGCGCAGCGCAGGATCGCTATAGGTGACGTTGAGATCATTGATGTTCTGGCCGAACTGCCACTGGAACTGGACCCGTTTACCACGGCCGAATAGGTTGGGTTCGTCCAAGCCGATGAAACCGCCCACACCGACGCCCTGCCCTACCGACGCGCCGAAATTCACATTGCCGGTGTGGCGTTCCGCGACCTCAAAGATGATGTCGATGTCACCTTGCTGGTTCGCTTGTTCGGTCGTTGGGGGCGGCAACGGCTGTTCGAAGAACCCGAGGTTCGAGATGTTCTGGTATGATGCGATCAAAGCATCTTGACGGAAGACGTCACCGGGAACCACGTGGATGGCTCGGCGGATCACATCTTCGTGAGTGACGTTGTTGCCCCGGATCATGACTCGGTTGACGATAGCCGGTGATCCCTCGACTATTTGCCACCTGAGATCGACCAGGTTCTCGCCGTCATCTGTCGCCCGCTTGGACACAGACGGTATCACCCTGGCATAGATGTAGCCTTCGTTGGCGTACGCCTGACCTACCTCCCCGGTGGCCTCCTCCCACTCAGACGCGTTGAATGTGGCTCGACCCGTGCGGGTACCTCCTAGCCCCAGAAAGCCGGTCGGCCTGGCACCGAACGGATAGAGCAGTTCGAGCTGCTCGTTGGTGAAGAACCGGTTGCCGACGATTTCAAAGCTACCGACTTCGTACTGCTCTCCTTCCGTCAGACGCAATGTCAGAATCCCCTTGCCCGATTCCTCATGCACGACCAATGTGTCGTCCAACACCTGGAAATCGACATAGCCGCGGGAACCGTAGAAATCAGGTAGCCGCTCTCTGACATCGCGCTCCAGCTCCTCCTCGTTGTACTCCCCGCTCTTCCACCACCAGAATCCTTCGGCGCCGGTCTTCATGTGATCGACCACTTCACCGTCGCTGACCTGTTCGTTGTCCTCGACGACGATTCGACTGATTGCGACGCGCCGGCCCTCCCGGATATCGAAGGTGACGGTAACACTGCCGTCGTCCTCGGTGGTTTCCCGCAGGCGCACGTCCGACAAGTAGAACCCCTGCTGGCGGTACAGCGAGTCGATGCTCGCTCGGGAGCGAGCCGCAGCGGCCGGGTCGTACGGGCGCCCCTCCAGGAGTTGGACGCGACCACGGACCTTGCGCTCACTCACCTCTGACGTACCCTCCACCGCCCACCTGCCGAGCATCGGTCTTTCGGTAATCTCCAGAATCAGTATTTGCCGGTCGTTCTGGCGGGTTTGAAAGACTTCGATGTCGGATATCTGGCCCAGCTCATATAGCAACTGGATCGCACGTTGCACGTCACGCGGACAGACTTGATCACCGATCGGGATTCCAGCCCGCGAGATTACGGTAGCGGGCGTAAGCCGTTGTGTGCCCGTCACGGCCACACTGTCCACCGTGCCGCAGGCCCGCTGCTCCGCCAGCAGCTGCTGAGCTGCAGCTGCCTGGGAACCCGCCAGCGCGACGAGAGCGGCGAAACCCACTGCCTTCATGCTATGCCTTGCTGCGCGATAGAGCTCGGAACATCAGTTTCTCACCATCAGGATCGGCATCCACTTGTATCTCGTCCCCCGGTGAAAACTCACCCATGAGGATCTTATCCGAGAGTGGGTCCTCAATGAACCGCTGGATTGCTCTCTTGAGCGGCCGAGCTCCGTAGTCCTCGTCGTAGCCGTGGTCCACCAAGAACTGCGTGGCCGCTTCTGTCCTGCTCAGGGAGATGCCCTCGTCTGACAGCCTCTCGTCGAGCTGCCTGAACAGGATGCCAACGATTTCCGCGATGTGCTCTCGATTGAGTGCATGGAAGACGATGATGTCGTCTAGCCGGTTCAAGAACTCAGGGTTGAAGACGCGGTCGATCTCGTCACGCACCTTCTGCGACATTCTCTCGAAGCTGACGTGACTGTCTTCCTGGGCGAACCCAAGGGCCTTGCCCTTGGTGATGTCACGAGCTCCGACGTTGGACGTCATGATCACGACCGTGTTCTTGAAGTCGATCACACGTCCGTAGTTGTCAGTCAGATGCCCCTCGTCCAACACCTGCAACAGGATATTGAACACGTCCGGGTGGGCCTTCTCGATCTCGTCGAGCAGGACGACGGAATACGGCTTGCGCCGCACCGCCTTGGTCAGTGCCCCTGAGTCCTCATAGCCGACGTACCCCGGAGGAGCACCGATCAGCCGACTCACGCTGAACTTCTCCATGTACTCCGACATGTCCACGCGAATGAGTGCCTGATCGTCCGCGAACAGGAAGCGCGCCAGGGCACGGGCCAGTTCCGTCTTGCCGACACCGGTGGGTCCGCTGAATATGAATGTGCCTATGGGCCGATGAGGATCCTTGAGCCCCGCTCGCGACCTGCGTATCGCCCGCGAAATCGCCTCGATTGCCTGCTCTTGACCCACGACGTGCTTGTGGATCTCCTCTTCCATGCGCAAAAGCCGATGTGTCTCTGCTTCCTGGAGACGAGTTACCGGAATGCCCGTCCAACGGGACACGATAAACGAAACCTCATCCTCTCCGATCGTGGGCCGATGAGTCTGCCGTTCCCTCTCCCATTCATCCTGGCGCTGCCGAATCTCCGACTGCAGCTCTCGCTCTCGGTCACGCAGTGCAGCCGCGCTCTCGAAGTTCTGGTCGCGCACGGCTTCCTCTTTCTCGTGACTGATAGCCTCCAACCTCTCCTTCAGCTCGGCCACTTCCGGTGGTGGCACTTGCGCCGCGAGCCGTGCCCGAGCTGCCGCTTCATCTATGACGTCGATCGCCTTGTCCGGCAGAAACCGGTCGGTGATGTAGCGCTCGGCGAGCCGTCCCGCCACCTGGAGTGTGGCATCTGGTATCGAGACCTTGTGATGGTCCTCGTAGCGTTGTCTCAGCCCCTTGAGGATCTCGAAAGTCTCGTCAATCGTCGGAGGCTCGACGATTACGGTCTGGAACCGGCGTTCGAGCGCACCGTCTTTCTCGATGTACTTGCGGTATTCGTTGAGCGTCGAAGCTCCCACACACTGCAACTCCCCGCGGGCCAAGGCGGGTTTCAGCATATTTGACGCGTCGATGGCACCCTCCGCTGCACCGGCCCCAACCAACGTGTGCAACTCGTCAATGAACAAGACCACGTTCTTGTTCTGTGCTATCTCGTTCATGACCGCCTTGAGTCGTTCTTCGAACTGTCCCCGGTACTTCGTGCCGGCAATCACCGCAGCCATATCGAGGGCGAGGACCCTGTGACTTCTCAAGGATTCGGGAGCATTGCCTGCCGCAATGAGTTGGGCCAGTCCCTCGACGATCGCTGTCTTACCTACGCCGGCTTCCCCGATCAGAACCGGGTTGTTCTTCTTGCGACGCGAGAGCACCTCAATGACTCGCTCGATTTCTTTCAGGCGGCCGATTGTGGGGTCCAACTGGCCCTCGCCAGCCAGTGAAGTGAGGTCGCGGCAGAAATGGTCGAGTGCAGGTGTTTTGGACTTCTTCTCAGGGCGCGGTGGAGCGGCTCCTTGCTCCCCTTTCACCGGCGTCGGCAGGTCACTGCCAAGCAAGCGCAACGTCTCCGCTCTGGCCTGTTCCAGACTCACGCCGGAGTCAGTCAGCACCTGGGCAGCGATTCCCTTCTCCTCACGGAGCAGGCCCAACAGCAGGTGCTCTGTGCCAACGTAGGAGTGGTTCAGCTCGCGGGCTTCACTCATTGCGAGCTCCAACACCTTCTTGGCGCGTGAAGTGTAGGGTAGGTCAGGGCCTTCGGGTGCCGGAGCCTTCCCCTTCTTGACAGTCTCCTCGATGCGCTGCTGAATCTCGTCGAGATCCACGCTGAGGTTGGTGAGTACTGCAGCCGCAACCCCCTCCCCTTCGCGGATCAGTCCCAGGAGTATATGCTCAGTGCCCACATACTCGTGGTGCAGACGCGCAGCTTCTTCCCGCGCCATCTGCAGGACTTTTCGTACCCTATCGGTGAAGTTGTACCCGTTCATCAGCTAATCCGAGTCTCCGCTAGGCGTTTGCCGGCTCAAGTCAAGGGGACATGCGAGACGCATCGGCTTCCAGTTCCCTGCGCACGTAAGCCGCCCGTGCGAGCATCTGGTCCGGCTCCGATGACGACCCGTTCTCCCGCGCCAAGTGCGCGGGTTGAGTAAACACCAGTAGCTTATTCAAAGTATATACACTCAAGTCATTTATCAGGTTCAAGCCTACACCTAAGCGGACCCCGCTCAACAAGTTCATGGTTTCCTCGAAGGACAGACTCCGTGCGTAGCGCAGTAGTCCGTAGGCCCGCCACACCTTGTCCGAGATAACGGCCGGTGCTCCTCGTTGGAGTACCTCACGCGCCTTGGTCTCGTAATCGACGACCTGACGCACGATCTTGCCCAGGTGATCGAGTAGCTCATCTTCGGACTTCCCCAGTGTGGTCTGGTTCGATAGCTGGAAGAAGTTGCCGACCACCTCACTTCCTTCCCCATAGAGACCCCGGAAGGTTAGGCCCACCTGGGAGAGCCCCTGCAGCACCTTGGCTATCTCCTTGGTGAGAACCAGGCCAGGCAAGTGAATCAGAACCGATGCCCGTAATCCTGTGCCGGCGTTTGTTGGGCAGGACGTAAGGTAGCCGAACTCCGGGTGGAAGGCGAAGGGAAGTCGCTCACCCAGGGTAGCATCGAGTTGCTCCAGACTCACGTAGGCCTCGGGTAGGGCGAAACCGGAACGCAGGCACTGCAGCCGCAAATGATCTTCCTCGTTGATCATGATCCCCAACTCACCGTCCGTGAGGAGTGCCGCATCCGAGCGCACCCCCCTGTCCTCGTCCAAGCCGCCAATTTCCTTGGAGATGAGGTGTCTCTCGTGCAGCAACTGCCGGCTGAGGGAGTCGAGGTCGGCCAACCGAAATAGCGTCGCCTCAGCGAGGTCAGGCGAAGTCCTCGCCGCCTCCAAAACCATCTCGAGAATGGCAGACCGGTCCGCGTCTTTGGTGCGGACGGTGAACGGGAGCCCATGGAGGTTGCGGGCTAGCCTAACTCTGGTTGAGAGGACTATCCCGCTCTCCGGTCCACTGCCGTCAAGCCAGGACACCCCTCCGTCGCGCAGCAGGCTGAGATCCACGCTCATTCCGCTGCCCTCAAGCGGTCACGCAGCTCCGCGGCCAGCTCGAAGTTCTCCGCGTCCACGGCAGCCTTCAGCTGTCGCCGCAGCTGCGTGACCTCGGGTTCCTTAACCTCGGCCCCTGCGGAGCCGGGCGTCAAATAGACTTCACCCACATGATGACTGGATCCGTGGATACGTCGCAGTAGTAGGCGCAAGTGAGTCTCGAACGTCTCATAGCAATGCGGGCATCCCAGGCGTCCGGTGTCGCGGAAATCCGACAGAGTCGCTCCACAGAACGCGCACGCCTCAGCCGAGTCTCCTGGTGGCAGGTGCGCAGCCACTCCCTTGCCCATCGAAGCCAGAAAATCTGACAGGGGAAACTTGGCCACGTTGGCTCCGGTCTGCACGCCTTTCTCTGCTGCGCATTGAGGACACAGATGTACGGTGGTGACGGAGTTGTCGACGATCTGCGTCAAATGGATCGCCGCCTCCTTCTCTTTGCAGTTGTCACACATCATCAGGGCAACACCTCGGCGGACTGCAGGGGTTGCAGCTGCCCATTCTCCAGGAGCAGCACTCGATCCGCCCGTTGTGCCAGCCGGGGATTGTGGGTGACCACAACCAGGGCCGTTTCATGCGTTCTGGTCAATCCGAACAGCAGGTCGTGGAGCCGCTCGCTATTGAAGTTGTCCAGATTCCCGCTCGGTTCATCCGCCAGCAGGACGCGTGGGCCGTGCACCAGCGCCCGAGCGACTGCACAGCGCTGCTGCTCCCCACCTGAGAGTGCTGCCGGTCGGTGCGTCGCCCTGTCCGCCAAGCCGACCTCAGACAGCATCTCCTGCGCTCGACGCCGTGCCTGCGAGTCGGATGACCCGGCGATGAGGAGTGGCATCATGACGTTTTCGAGTGCCGAGAACTCTCGCAACAAGTGGTGGAACTGGAAAACGAATCCCAGCTTCCGGTTACGCATCTCGTCCCGTTGCTTGACCGACAACGTCGCATATGAGTGCCCGTCCATGAGGATCTCGCCGGCAGTAGGCTCGTCGAGTGCCCCGAGCAAGTGTAGCAGGGTGCTCTTCCCAGTTCCACTCGCACCTACGATCGCGACCACCTCTCCTGCATCCACGGCCATTGCCACGTGACTCAACACCTCGAGGACCGTGTCTCCTCCCCCGTGAAACACCTTCTTCAGGCCGCGGGCTTCGAGCACTGCGCTCATTCGTATCTGATCGCATCCACCGGGTTGAGGGCGGCTGCTTGGCGCGCCGGATACACCGTCGCTAGGGTCGCGACGGCAATGCTAGCCACCACGATGATGGCCAGGTCCAGCGGGTCGACTCTCACCGGCAGATGATCGATGAAGTAGACTGCGGGATTCAGGTCGATTATCCGGCGCTTGTCGACCAAATAGGCCAGTAGCAATCCCAAGCCCGTACCCAAAGATGTCCCCACCACTCCAATGAAGGCACCCTGAAGCACAAAGGCCCGCCGCACAACACTGGTGGGCAGCCCCATTGCGCGTAGGATACCGATCTCTCTCGTCTTGTCCCGGACCACCATGGTGAGCGTGCTCACGATGTTGAACGCGGCGACGATGACGATCAGGAGTAGCACCGTGCCCATCGCCAGCTTCTCGAGCTGCAGGGCCGAGAACAGGCTAGCGTTCTGACTCTGCCAGTCGAACGCCCGGTAAGGAAAGCCTCCCAGTTGTTCCACCAACTCCGCGCCAACACGCATCGCCTGCCAGGGATCTCTCAGCCGTATCTCCAGCCCACTCACCGCCGTGTCGAGTTGCGCGAATTGCTGCGCCATCTCGCGCGACAGGACGGCATACGCATTGTCGTACTCGTACATTCCGGTTTGGAAGTGGCCGGTCACCTCGAAGGTCCACCAACGGGGTACGTACGTTCCCAGTGTGGGGCTGAACTTGCTGCCTGCCGGTGAGATAACGGTAACGGTATCCCCCGGATAGGCCGATAGGCGTTCACCCAGGCGGTAGCCCAGAACGATCCCGCCATCAACTTGGTCGCTCTCCGGGTCGAAGTTCAACTCACCTGTAGTTATCCGGCTCGCCAGCGCCGTGACTGCAGCCTGGCCCGTATCGGGCTCAATCCCGATCACATACGCTCCCTCACTGTAGTCGAACCCGGCCGAGAGCAGACCCTGGCTGAGCACGAACGGCGCAGCGGCGACGACGTCAGGATGTTTGAGAACGTTATCCCGCACGGCCCTCCAGTCATTGAGAATCAGCCCGCGCCCGTAGGTAAGGATCCTGAGGTGTGGTGTCGCCACCAGTATCTTGTCCCGCAAATCGGTCTGCAATCCATTCATGACTCCCATCACTACGATCAGCGCCATGACTCCAACCGTGACTCCGCCTGTGGCAATGAGGGTAATCAGCGATATCAGTCGGGACGAGCGCCTACTCCTCATATACCGGCTAGCGAGTTTGAGATCGAGTCGACTCATCTCTCAGGTCTCAACATCGGGAACAGTATCACGTCGCGAATGGACGCCCGTTCAGCGAGTAGCATCACCAAGCGATCTATCCCGATTCCACAGCCTCCAGTGGGTGGCATCCCGTATTCCAGGGCGCGAATGAAATCCTCATCCAGTTGCTGCGCCTCTTGATCTCCTGCGGCCCGCGCAGCGACTTGGGCCTCGAAGCGCGCGCGCTGTTCATCCGGATCGTTCAACTCGCTGAAGGCATTCGCCAGCTCTCGTCCCTGCGTATAGAACTCGAAGCGCTCTGCAAGTGCCGGATCCCCACGTTTCGGCTTCGCCAGCGGCGAGATCTCGATCGGATAGTCGACCACGAAACACGGTTGGGTCAGCCGAGGCTCGACGAAATTCTGGAATAGCTCGTCAATGAGCTTGGTACGGGGGATCGCAGCGAGATCCGCGATGTCACGGTTCGCGAGGGTAGCTCGGAGCACCGCATCTTCTGCCGTCCGCAGATCGACTCCGCCGTGTTCTCGCACGAGGTCTAGGTAGCTGAAGCGTGGCCACGGTAGGGTGAAAGAGAGCGTTGTGCCGAACCGATCGATGGTTGCAGTGTCGAACAGCTCAATCACCAATCCGTGCACCATCGTCTCAACCAGGCGCATGATGTCATAGTAATCAGCGTAGGCCTGGTAGAACTCGAGCATTGTAAACTCAGGATTGTGCTGCCGGTCGATGCCCTCGTTCCGGAAGTCCTTACCGATTTCGTACACGCGGTCGAGCCCGCCGACGATGCAGCGTTTCAGGTATAACTCGGTGGCGATGCGGAGGTAGAAGTCGGCGTCCAAGGCATTGTAGTGCGTCATGAACGGTCGGGCCATCGCACCGCCGTACAATGGCTGCAGCTCTGGTGTTTCGACCTCTACGAACCCCTGGGAATCCAGGAAGCGCCGCAGGTAGGAAATCACCCGGGCCCGCAGACGGAACGTCTCGCGCGCCTCGGGGTTGGCCACGAGATCCGCATAGCGCTCACGGTATCGTAGCTCCGTATCCGCCAGAACCCCGTGTTGCACACCCTGGGCGTCCTCCTTGCCGAACGGAGGCGGACGCAACGCCTTGGCGAGCAAGTGGATTTCCTTGGCGTGGACCGTGACCTCACCGGTCTTGGTTCGGAACATGTATCCTGTTACACCGATGTGATCTCCCAAGTCCAGCAGCTTGAGGACATCGTAGGCCACGTCTCCGAGTTCATCGCGCCGGGCGTAGAACTGCAAGCGACCCGTGTGATCGCCTAGGTGTCCAAAGGTGGTCTTGCCATGGGGACGATACGCCACGATTCGACCCGCGACTTGGACGGTGACTTGAGGGTCAACATCATGCTGTGCTATCGCCTCTCGAGCCGTGTGGCTGCGGGGGAAGCTATAGCCGAATGGCTCGACACCAGCGTCTCGCAGGGCCGCCAGCTTCTCGCGGCGGGCCTCTTCGACATAGGTCCGAGCGACCGAGCTCACGCCGCTTTGCTCCCGAATTTCTTGAGAAACGTCTCGATGAATTGACTGATGTCGCCGTCCATCACGGCTCGCACGTCCGAAACCTTCAGTTCAGTTCGGTGATCATTGACCATCGTGTACGGCTGGAAGACGTACGATCTGATCTGATTGCCCCAACTGATGTCCGTCTTCGTTGCCTCAACCTCAGCCTTGGCCTTGTCTCGCTCTTCTATCGCCCGCTGGTAGAGGGCCGCTCTGAGCAGCTTCATTGCCGTGGCCCTGTTCTTGAATTGACTGCGCTCCTGCTGGCACGATACCGCTATCCCCGTCGGCACATGCCGCAGCCGCACTGCCGAGGAAGTCTTGTTGACGTGTTGCCCGCCGGCACCCGACGCGCGGAAGACCTCCATCTCTATGTCCTCATCCCGGAGATCGATTGCCACAGTGTCGTCGACCACCGGGTAGACGAAGATCGAGGCAAACGAAGTGTGACGCCGGGCCTGCGAATCGAACGGTGAGATGCGCACCAGTCGATGCACACCCTTCTCAGCCTTGAGGTACCCGTAAGCGAAGTCTCCAGTGATTTCAATCGACACGGACTTGATTCCTGCTTCCTCGCCCGGGAGCAGGTCCAGTATCTTCACGTCGTGCCCCTGGCGCTCAGACCACCGCGTGTACATTCTCAACAGCATCTCAGCCCAATCCTGAGACTCTGTACCTCCGGCCCCGGGATGTATCGTAAGCAATGCCGAGCGCCGGTCGTCGGGTCCCTGCAGCATGTTCTGCAATTCCAGTTGCTGCAGCTCGGCAAGCAGCTGGGTGACTTCCTCGGCCAGTCCCGCTACCAGCTCATTGTCCTGTTCTTCGCTGATCAGCTGCGCCAACTCTAGGGCCTCATGAGTGCGAGCGCTCAGGTCCGCATGGGGGTCGGTCCAGCGTTTTAGACGGCGAACCTCCTCCACTGCCGCGCGAGCGCTCTCCGAGTTGTCCCAGAAGCCCGGCGCAGTCATGGAGGATTCTAGCTGTTCTAGGCGGGTTTTCTTGGATTCGAGGTCAAAGATAACCTCGGAGTTCGGATAGTCTGTTCTCGATTCCCTCTAGCCGATCTGTGAGTTCCTCTATCATTCGCGCTCCTACACGGGGCTCAATGTGAATCGAGCCGCCTACCCAGTCTTGGGAGGACGACTCGTCAGCACCCAAATATAAGCCATACCAGAACTTGAGGCCACCCTAGAAGATCTGGCGACCACCGGCTAGGATATCGTTGAGCGCATCAGTGAAGAAGTCAGTTGAGTTTGCCAGGTCCTCACCCACCTGCTGGATATACTCTTCCCAACTCTTCTTGATCTCGTCCTCGAAATCCTCCTGCAGCGTTCCCCTCTCGAGGGCTTCCTGCCGCTTCTTCGGCTGGTACACGATCATGTCCGACACCAGCGCGCGCGCCAAGCGGCGCGCCTTCTGGGTCGGATCCTTGGAGAGAAACGGATTGACATGGCGGTGTGGTTCAGCGGTCGGTGCGGTTGCACTGACTGGAGCAGCAGTCGGGGCCGCAGGTTCGGGTACGGCTGGCGTCTTT
>Ga0209536_100007059_pt1 | contig 17068 bp, 16 predicted proteins | sample DeeMarSeWOR28_12_FD_187461 | JGI IMG/M metagenome (GOLD analysis project Ga0209536, IMG submission 187461) | Marine sediment microbial communities from White Oak River estuary, North Carolina - WOR-2-8_12 (SPAdes) (version 2) | ecosystem: Environmental > Aquatic > Marine > Intertidal zone >... | reverse complement strand
GCGAAGAAGATCAAAGAACTTGAGCAACAGATGTTCAAGCATGCCCAGGATCTGGAATTTGAGGAAGCGGCCAAACTGCGCGATCAGATCCACCGAATACAGGAGCAAAATATGGGGCTCATGGAACGTGCAGCGGGATAGGTATAATCGTAAACTGATTTCAGATAATATTTGATACCTTAAATTCAAGGTAGTGATAAAACATTTTTTCTTAGGTAAATTATGAGTTATTTAAAAATTCTGGTTACTGGTGGGGCGGGCTTTATTGGATCTTCAGTAATCCGATTTCTTATCAATGAAACATCACATCAGGTTGTCAATCTGGATAAATTAACATATGCAGGTAACCTTGAATCATTGAAAGAAGTGTCGACTAACCCGCGTTATTCTTTTGAACAGGTAGATATTTGCAATAGTGATGAAGTAAGGCGAGTTTTAAAGGAACACCAACCAGATGTGATTATGCATTTAGCTGCTGAATCACATGTAGATAGGTCTATTGATGGACCTGGTGAGTTTATTCAAACAAACATCATAGGCACCTATACGCTGTTACAGGAATCGAGAAAATATTGGGAAACACTTGATGATTTAAAAAAGCAGGAATTCCGTTTCCATCATATTTCTACCGATGAAGTTTATGGTAGCCTTAGTGATAATGGAGTGTTCACTGAAGACACCAGTTATGATCCTAGTTCTCCTTATTCCGCGAGCAAGGCATCATCCGATCATTTGGTAAGAGCCTGGTATCGTACCTATGGCTTACCAGTTATTGTTACCAATTGTTCAAATAATTATGGACCGTATCAATTTCCTGAAAAACTGATTCCATTAATGATACTCAATGCCATAAAAGGAAAACCTCTTCCTGTATATGGTAACGGAGAGCAGGTTCGCGACTGGCTTTATGTTGATGATCACGCGCAAGCACTTTATACAGTAATAACCGAAGGAAAATCGGGGGAAACCTATAACATAGGAGGACATAACGAAAAGACCAATCTGCAAGTTGTAAGAACAATATGCGAAATACTTGATGAATTAGTACCGAATCATCCTGATAATATTAATCACTATGATGAACTGATTACCTTCGTTGAAGATCGACCTGGCCATGATTACCGATATGCTATCGACGCCAGTAAAATTCAATCCGAACTTGGTTGGGCGCCTAAGGAAACATTTGAGAGCGGTATTCGTAAAACAATTGAGTGGTATTTAGGAAATCAAGAATGGTGGCAACATGTCCAGGATGGTACCTATCGCGGTGAACGACTCGGTCTGACTATTGGGAATTAACAAGATGAAAGGAATTATTCTGGCTGGTGGATCTGGTACGCGATTACATCCCGTAACCCATGCAGTTTCAAAGCAACTTCTTCCGGTTTACGACAAGCCCATGATTTATTACTCGTTAAGCACCTTAATGCTTGCCGGGATAAGGCAAATTCTCATCATATCAACACCTGAGCACACTCCGCTGTATAAAGATTTATTGGCTGATGGAAGTCAATGGGGGATGGATATTACTTATGCCGTCCAACAGAAACCCGAAGGACTTGCGCAAGCTTTTATTATTGGCGAGGAATTTATCAACAAGTCATCATGCGCTTTAATTTTAGGGGACAACCTTTTTTATGGTCATGATCTTGATTCAATGCTGAAGCGTGCAGTGAAAAAAAAGAAAGGTGCAACTGTTTTTGCCTATCCCGTGCACGACCCGGAACGCTACGGCGTTGTTGAGTTTGATGAAGATGGCAATGTCATCAGCGTTGAAGAAAAACCAAAAAAACCAAAGTCCCAATATGCGATAACGGGACTGTATTTCTATGACAATCAGGTAGTTGATTTTGCAAAATCCATTAAACCTTCAGCTCGAAATGAATTGGAAATTACTGACATCCATCGCCTGTATCTGGCTCAAGAACAATTAAAAGTCGAGGTTATGGGTCGAGGAATGGCATGGCTAGATACCGGCACACATGATTCTCTGCTCGAGGCGTCACAATATGTCCATACCATTGAAAAGCGTCAAGGAATGAAAGTGGCTTGTCCAGAGGAAATTGCATGGCGGAATAATTGGATAAACGACGAAATACTAAAACATTTGGCTAAACGACTCTCAAAGAGCGATTACGGCCATTATCTGAAAAGTTTGTTGAAGCATTAATACATATATGAATGTCATCAGTACGGCGATTCCTGACCTTCTAATTCTGGAACCAAAAGTCTTTGGCGATGAACGGGGCTTTTTTCTGGAGAGCTATAATCGTGATATATTTAATGTAGTGACAGGATTGAATATAGATTTTGTGCAAGATAATCATTCCCGTTCGGCCAAGAACGTTCTACGTGGACTACATTACCAAATACAACAACCGCAGGGAAAACTCGTACGTGTGGTGCGTGGTTCGGTATTTGATGTGGCTATCGATATTCGAAAATCCTCACCAACATTTGGCCAATGGGTAGGTGTAGAACTTACTGAGCAGAACCACCGCCAGTTCTGGGTACCTGCCGGTTTTGCACATGGCTTTGTCGTGCTTTCAGATAATGCAGATTTTCTCTATAAAACCACTGATTATTATTATCCAGAACATGAAAGATGTATTCTCTGGAACGATCCAAGTATAGGCATAGAATGGCCAATTAATGGCGAACCGCAGTTATCGTCGAAGGATAGAGAAGGGCAATTGCTTCAACATGCTGAGATATTCCCATGAGGATCATGCTCATTGGCGCTAACGGTCAGGTTGGTTGGGAACTGTCACGTAGTCTGATGCCGCTCGGGGAAGTGTTCGCATTGGGCCGAGGGCAGTGTGACTTGTCAAAACCAGAAACTATTCCCAGCATCATTCAGGAAATAAAGCCAGACGTCATTGTGAATGCTGCTGCATATACGGCTGTAGATAAGGCGGAAGAAGAAGAGGATCTTGCTACAACAATCAATGGTATAGCAGTAGGCATAATTGCAGAGGAAGCTCGTAAGTTAAATGCACTTCTTATTCACTTTTCCACCGACTATGTCTTTGATGGAACAAAACAGGAACCGTACACCGAAGACGATGTCCCTAATCCTCTCAACGCATACGGTCGTAGCAAGCTCGCCGGAGAAAAGGCGATCAACGAGTCCGGTTGTGAACATCTGATCCTTCGTACTACCTGGGTGTATGCAGCCCGTGGTCATAATTTCGTTAATACCATACTGAAGCTGGTCCAGGAGAGAGAAGAACTAAGAATCGTAGCCGATCAGATTGGTGCACCCACCTGGGCGCGAAATATTGCCGATGCTACGACGCATATTTTACGCCAGACTGTATCGGAAAAGCTGAGCGGTGTATTCAAAAGTGGCATTGTTAACCTCGCCGCCTCGGGTGAAACATCCTGGCACGGATTCGCTCAGGCGATAGTGGAGCAGGTGAGATATGTATGGCCCGAAAATACGATCGCGGTACGTAAACTCATTCCGATTCCTACCGAAGCCTATCCGTTGCCAGCAGCAAGACCCAAGAATTCATGTTTGGCGACAGATAAATTGCGGCAGTGGTGCAGTATCATCATGCCTGAGTGGAAGAACGCCCTGGATTGTTGCATCGATGAGATAACCTTGATAAAAAAACACTAGTAAAACAAAGGGTTAAAGATTGTTGAATAAAGAATGGAATTCGATATATCTCATTACGTGAATTGTGTGTAAAATCAGATTTATATGAAAATACAATAACTTATTGAAAACTGTTATCGTAATCATAACAACAGTTTCAGCAGAACAAATCAGGTAGTAATTGATGTGCAGCGTTTTACTTTATAATACCTTCCCAATTGGTAGCCCCCACACAATCAATAAAATAGTAGTCAATTTTAATTGGCTATTTTTCAGTGCAACTGAGAAATAAAAGTTTTACTTGGGGAAATTATGAATTACATGAAAATTATTGGGGTTGCCTATTCATGAACACTGAAGTAACGGCTTCTCAAACTACCACCGCAAGTGATGAAATTAGTCTGCTTGATCTTTGGACGATCCTGCGAAGAAGAAAAAAGACGGTAATCGCTGTTTTTCTTGTTGTACTTGCCACGGCAATTGTTGTCACAGCTTTGATGACACCCATCTATGAAAGCCGAGCCGTAGTTCTTATCGGCCAGGTATCCGATCAGTTGATTGAAAATCCCGATGAATTGGTGTATCGCCTGACAGAAGAATATGAGGTGGGAGACAGTTCGGAGGCCATCAAAGAACCACCCTATGTTGAATCCGTCACAGTTAACAAGAAACGGGCAAATACCGTACTAGAGTTGACAGCACGAGATACCACAGCCGGGGGCGCCAAGACTTATCTAGAAACCATAGTAAATAAGCTCTTTGAGAAACATAATGCGGTCTTCAATAAGACGATAGAGCTGGAACGTCGGCGTCTTGATTCGATGGCAAAACAGCTCTCCGAATTGGATTCACAGATCAGGCAAGTCAATGATTTGTCTACTCCTCTGAAAAATTCCGACCCGAACCAGGCTGCGGTAATGGTGATAGAGAGCGGCAAGTACCTGATGATGAAGCCTGAGTTAGAAAAGAATTTAGTCGACTTGGAACTCATGCTGTCGGAACTGAAAAGTAAGCCGACCCAATATTTACGAGAGCCTACATTACCGCGAATGGCGGAAATGCCAAGGCCCTTGCTATATATCGTAGTAGCTATAGTTATAGGATTTTTTGTGGCGTTATTTGCGGCTTTTATCCATGAATTTATTATCAAAATCCAAGGCCAAGATGAAACAATTGTTAATAAAGAATAGCATATGGGTTATATGCAACCTTAGTTTTTTTGGAAACACAGATAGACTTGAACTGGAAATTACATGAATTAATATCATAAATCAGGTTCAATATTTGAGTTGCGCATTGCAGTAAACATCTTCTCAAAAAGACATATGCATTTCTCCACGTGCTTAGGTTGAATGAGTGAAACCCTCTATAAGTAATCAATTCGAAAGGCCTATAAAGACAATAGGCTTACGAGTAGTAATTAATCGAATGACGGAATTGCATTGATGTCAGAAGTCTCACGTCTGCTCTCAGGTCGGTTATTGGCTAGTAACGTGGTATGGAACCTGGTTGGTACTGGATTGCCATTAATTGTAGGATTATGGGCGATACCGATTTTAATAGATGGCTTAGGCAATGAACGTTTCGGCCTACTTGCAATAATATGGATGGGAATTGGTTATTTTTCATTATTTGATTTGGGGATAGGTCGTGCATTAACTAAACTCATTGCTGAAAGACTTGGTAGAGAGGACAATGTCGGTTTGTCGCAACTAATATCGGTCGGACTTCGTTTAATGGCAGGTATTGGTATTATTACGGCAATAATTGTTGCAGTGATTACGCCATATTTAATGGATCATTTGCTCCAAGTACCTGATACCATGCGTGAAGAAGGGAAACGGAGTTTCTGGATTTTGGCAGTCACATTACCTTTCGTAGTTTCTACTGCTGGGTTCATTGGTATTCTCCAAGCGCATCAGCGATTCAGATCTATATCCTCGATACGAATTCCTCTTGGCATTACTAATTTTCTGGCGCCGGTATTTGTTCTACCCATTAGCAATTCTCTTGTTGCAACGACAACAGCTTTGGCCATAGCGAGAATTTTTGCATGGTTTGGCTATTATATCCTTTGTCGAAATTACGGTAGGATAGAAAAGAGAGAAAGATCTGATACAAGTATAGGATTAGCTAAAAAACTATTGAGCTTTGGTGGCTGGATAACAGTAAGTAATGTTCTTGGACCAATAATGGTCTATTTTGATCGTTTACTAATCGGTAGCGTGCTCGGTCTAGTGGCTGTAACATATTATACAACTCCTTATGAAATAGTTACGAGATTGTGGGTCATTCCAACTGCTTTAGCAGATGTCTTATTTCCAGCGCTGGCAACAGCTTTGGTGATAAATATTCAACGCGCAAGGAAAATATTTTCAATTGCAGCAATGTCACAAATGATATTGATATTCCCTATCGTTGCAATATTGATTTTATTTTCAAAAGAAATATTGGAGCTTTGGCTTGGTAAAGAATTTTCGGATAACAGTACGGAAGTTCTTCGTTGGCTTGTCGTTGGTGTTTATGTAAATTCATTTGCCCGTCTCCCTTTTTCTCTGCTACAAAGTTATGGTAGGCCAGATATTACCGCCAAATTACACTTATTTGAATTACCGCTTTATGTATTATTCTTATGGTTGATGACCGACGCATATGGAATAATTGGTGCTTCAATAGCATGGACGACACGTATTGGGATCGATACTTTTTTGTTATTTGTTTTTGCCGCATCAAAAATTCCAGAGATCAAATATGTACAATATGTAGCGTTGATGACGGTGAGTTTAACTACTTTGCTCTTGGTTATAATGTGGTCAGCCGATTCGATGTTTTTGAAAATTGTCTATCTTATTATGATCGGCGCTGTTGCAGTGCTGGCAATATACCGCTTGATACGAAACATGCCAAATTATTTAACTACACTAAAATTTAAAGTTTAAATGTTAGAAAGTGAATCTATGAGTGAAAATATAAATAATTCTGAAAAATTGTCGCATACTTGGCCGAAAAATGGGACTGAAAGAGTAGAAATATGCCCTGTCTGTAGTTCAAAAGAGAGATCTAAAGTTTATGACAGCTTAACGGACAAAGTATTTTTCTGTGCGCCAGGCGAATGGGAACTCTATCGTTGTAAAAGTTGCGGTAGCGGTTATCTTGATCCGCGCCCTACGCCGGAAACGATTAGTATAGCGTATTCCAATTACTTCACCCATCAGTACGACGATATCAGTGGAATGGGTTATTTTCGCCGTTTACTTTTTTCACTTGCAAACGGTTACCGCAACAAAAAATATGGCACAAAATTAAAGCCTTCAAATGCTCTGGGTTATTGGCTTGCGTTGCTTCTTCCATCACAGCAAGCTATTTTAGATGCTTCGATGAGGCACCTGCCACATCCAAAGACTGGCCAACGGTTATTGGATGTAGGTTGTGGAAGTGGAAAATTTCTGATGCGTGCAAAAGAAGCGGGTTGGGACGTTACTGGTGTTGATCCGGATCCGAAAGCAGTAGATGCAGCACGTATGCGCGGACTTGATGTGTATCGAGGGAACATTGATGTAGTTTCCGAAATGCAGGAATCATTTGATCGTATAACCTTAAGTCACGTCATTGAACATGTGCACGATCCCATAAAAATGTTGCAATCATGCAATAATTTATTAAAACCCGGAGGTTGGTTGTGGATAGATACCCCAAATTTTATTTCTCTTGGATTTAATGAGTATGGACGTAATTGGCTGCATTTAGATCCTCCGAGACATTTAGTGCTTTTTACTCCAAATGCACTAAAAAAAGCACTTGAAGCAACTGGGTTTAGTAATATTGAAGATGAACAATGGCGGCCAATTTATTTAGAAGCAGCTATTGCGAGTGAGAAAATCGCACATGGAAAAGATCCTTTTGCCAAAAGCAGCGTCTTAAAGTATTTTAGAATAAGAGCATGGTTACAAGAAAAAAAGGCGAGAAAAAACTCCGAAATTAGAGATTTCATATGTTTAACGGCAAGAAAAAATGCTTGAATTCGAGTTATACATATTATTCATCAATCAATATGTTTTTTGATAAAATATTTTCAGCATGGTGTTTTTTTCATAAAACTGTACTTTTATAAAAAAGTTGTGTTCAGTAACTGCACTATCAGTTACACGAATTTTTATAAAACAGACTTTAATTGATAAGCCTATTTTAAATATTACAAAATATAATGTGTTTTGAACGCGATTTAATAAATTAAATGGCTCATTTAATTAGTGTAAATACTTCATCCGGGAAATATTGGCCTAAAAGACATACAAGCCTGTTTCGTGTAGTACTACTGTGTCTTCTCTTAATTGTTTTATTTCAAGTATTTTACTATTTGAAGGATTTTCCTGTTCTATATTATTCATCGAAAGTTGTTATTCCAATATTATTGATATTTTTTTACCTGTTATTTGCGCTTGCATTTCATGATAAATCGAGAGTTCCATTGGATGGCTTGTTGGTGTTGTTAGTCGGGATTTACCTAATACTTATTTCGGCACTTTCATCTTATTTTACCTTTGGGCAACCAGTGTACTTAGGAATCGCATGGCAAATAAAAATAGTGCCATTATTTTTATATTTTCCAGTATTTTTTTTATTGCGCAACAATTGGTGTGATATATCTGATTTTTATCGAGCAAGTATCATATTATCTTTGATTGCTATTACTTCTTATATTTTCATTAATAGCGTATTTGATCCAGCCAATTATTGGAATGAAAATTCATTCTTTTTTGCAAATGATTCGAAAGGATTCAGATTTCGATTTCCTGATATTCCAGTACTGCTAGGATTGTTTATCTTTTTTTGGCGATGGAGACAAGGTGGGCGGTTCATTGATCCATTTTTATTTATATGTTTTGGGATATATTTCATATTTATTCATGAACAAAGATTATTATTGATATGCATTATGCTGCTCATTTTTTATCATTTAATTAGAGAATCCAAAACATCAATAAAGTTGTTAATTATTGCGGCTGCACCTGTAGGGATATTTTTAATATTTTCGACAGAAATGTTTTCGTCACTTATTTCGGGTGGTGATGCATCAGTAGTTTCAAGAAGAATTACAGCGAATATAATTATTAGCGAGTTTATTAAATCGCCAGCTAATGTTTTCTTCGGGTTTGGTAATTTGTCCACGTATTTCAACGATGGATTTGAATCACTATATGGTCCTCATTTTTGGTTAACTGATGTTGGTTGGTTAGGATTGCTTTATGAATATGGATTGTTCGGAGTAATTTTAATCGTTATTTTAATGTTTCGGATGGTACAGCATGCTGGACGTCTTGCGAAACTTCGTAGCCCGTTTTTTAATGCAATGCGAGATCTTGTATGGGTTATATTATTGATTTCAATTATTGCGCCATGGATAATATATTATTCTGGTGTGACAGCAACATTACTTGCTATTTTTTCATTCGCAGATCATAGATTGAAAAAATATAGATCGTTTACATAAATATTGGATGTGAAAGAATTTAATGGATGTTATAAGCTTTACTGCACCTAAGATTACTGCAGTTATTCTAAATTGGCGTAGCCCAATAGATACAATCAAAACTGTGAAGGCGCTTATAAGTAGCAATCAATATCCAATGAATATAATTATTGTAGATAATGCATCCGGTGACTCCTCTCTTGACATTATTGAAAAAGAATTAAGTTCTTTAGAAATATATATCACACGCCTAGACCAAAATATGAATACGGCAATTGAATCAAAAGAAAAAGATGATCAAATAATACTCATACAAAATAAAAATAATCTTGGTTATGCTGGTGGTAATAATATTGGGATTAAAACTGCAATCCATAAGTTTCAAGCAAAATATGTGCTGATTGTTAATACTGATGCTAGACCAAAAGACAAGGCGATCCAAAAACTTGTAGAGACTATGGAAATAAATACAGACGCTGCATTTTGTACTGGCGTTTTAGTCTATCCAGGCGAGGAAAATAAAGTTCAGTGTATAGGAGGAGGAAGTTATTACCCTTTATTAGGACGTAGTCGCTTGCTAGGTAAAGGAAAAAATGTACATGATATCAAAAAAGCAGACATTAAAATCGATTATTTAATGGGTGCATGCCTTCTTGTCCGTACTGATGCAATACTTGATTTCGGCTTGATGGATGAAGATTATTTTCTGTATGCAGAAGAAATGGACTGGCAACGCCACGCAAAAAATGCAGGTTGGAAACTAATAGTATGTAAAGATGCAATTATTGAGCATGGTGATAGCGTAACAACAAAAGGATCAGGACGATCTCACCTATTTTATTATTATATAAATAGGGCTGCTATCTTGTTTAATATTAAATGGTATGGAATTTTATTTGCGCTACTCAGTACTCCTTTCGTGATAATCGGAGCAATATACCAGGCAAAAAACTTTATGAATATATTTTATGCGCTAAAAGGTATTTTGCATGGTTATCTAGGGGTTATTGGAATTTATAGATCACACGACTAATTTGTCAAATGTATAAAACTGAAATGAATAATTTAGTCAGAATATTTGGAATAGAATTCAGCAATGTAACTCTGCCCGAAGCTGCGAATGATATTGTTAATCTTGCGATAAATCGCGAAAAGGGATTAATATTACCTGTAAATGTCGATCAGGTAATTACATTTAATTCAAATAAAGAAATTAAACGTATTTACTCTAATGCTTTACGTATTTATGCGGATGGTATGCCAATTGTATGGCTATCAAAACTTAAGCGTTCTGCATTAAAAGAACGAGTAACAGGTTCTGATTTAACACCAGAAATTTGTCGCATATGTGCCAAAAATAATGTGCGGATATTTTTATTGGGTGCAGCACCTGGTGTAGCTGATTTGGCTGCATCAAAGTTAAAACACAAATATTCTGGGTTGGATATTGTTGGTACGTATTCTCCCCCTTATGGTTTCGAAAACGACAATAATGAAATTGATCGTGCGATAAGAACGATTAATCAAACTATGCCCGATATTTTATTTGTTGCACTTGGATTCCCCAAACAAGAAATATTTGCTGATAAATATTTAACGCGTCTTGATGTTGGTCCTATTATCTCTATCGGAGCGACGCTGGACTTTATAGCAGGAGATGTACGTCGTGCGCCAAAACTTTTTAGAGATAATGGATTAGAGTGGTTATGGAGATTTTTTCAAGAACCTCGCCGTTTATGGCGCCGATATTTAATTAGAGGGCCTCGTTTTTTGATAATTGCAATAAAAGAATTATTTATTAAGGCGAATTTAAATGGCTAGACTTTCACATTATTTGATTCCGGTACGTTTACGTATTATTGCTAGATTGACAAGAAATCATAATAAACCTTTGCGTATCTTGGATATTGGATGCGGAAATTCATCTCCAACTATTACAAAAAAATGGTTGGGTGAAGTTGAGTATCATGGATTAGATATTCAAGAATATGAGAATACACCTGAAGATCAAAAAGCAATAGATAAATTTATTCTTGTCTCATCTGAAGACACTGAATATTCTGCTGTTGAGAATGAATTTTATGATGTAATAATAATGAATCATGTCATTGAGCATATGAATCTACCTTATCTACGTCTTGAAAACCTGCTAACTAAACTTAAAAGTGGGGGTATTGTTTGGCTGGCATTCCCCTCAGTTAAAAGCGCTGGCTTACCAACAGCGGATGGGACATTAAATTTTTTTGATGATGAAACACATATATACTTCCCATCAATCTATGATGTCGTAAATACTTTACTACTATCTGGAGTAAAAGTTAAGTATGCAGGATCTTCTTATGACTTATTACGATATGTCATAGGTCTTGTTCTTTTGCCATGGGCTGCAATAAAAAAATTAATTACTGGTAAACTATGTAAAGGATTATGGTTTGTTTTTGGGTTTGAAACAATAGTTTATGGAATTAAGAAATAAATTAAAAAAAATATACAAATATCATTCAATAGGTGTTAAATGATTATTAGAGCACGCGCCCCATTGAGATTAGGGCTTGCAGGAGGCGGAACTGATGTATCTCCGTATTGTGATACATATGGTGGGTATGTATTGAATGCGACAATTGATCGCTATGCATATGCGGTGATCAAAATGCTAGATGAGCCGGTCGTCCGTTTTGTTGCAACGGATCAACAGTTCGAGAAAGTCAAAGCTCTTCAAGACCCACTGGAACTAAATGGAAAGCTCGACCTTCATAAGGCTGTTTACAATTATATGGTAAAGCAACACAACAGTGGTCAGCCTATCCCGTTAGAACTGAGCACTTTTTGTGATGCGCCGGTCGGCTCAGGCCTTGGTTCGTCATCAACTTTGGTTGTGGCCATGATCAAAGCTTTCGTAGAACTTTTAAACCTGCCGCTGGATGACTATGCTATTGCGCATCTTGCATACAAAATTGAGCGAGTGGATTGTAATCTCCAGGGCGGTCGACAAGATCAGTACTCTGCGACGTTTGGAGGCTTCAACTTCATGGAGTTTTATGCCAACGAAAGGGCGGTGATCAATCCGCTACGCATCAAAAACTGGGTTATCTGCGAGTTGGAGGCATCACTGTTGCTGTATTTTACAGGCGTGTCTCGGGAATCCGCAAAAATTATTGCGGATCAAAGTAAGAACGTAAAAGATGGAACCTCCGAGGCACTGAATGCCATGCACGGGCTCAAACGCGAAGCATTACAGATGAAAGAGAGCTTGCTTCGAGGAGATTTTAATGGATTTGTAGAATCGATGCGCCAGGGTTGGGAAAACAAAAAACGTTCTGCAAAGACCGTGTCAAATCCATATATACATGAAATATATACTTCGGCAATTAATGCAGGAGCTTTAGCAGGTAAAGTGTCAGGTGCTGGTGGAGGTGGCTTTATGTTGTTTTTTGTTCCTACAGAACATCGAATGGATGTGATGCGAACATTAGATAAATTTAATGGCCAGTTGAGTAATTGTCATTTTACAAAAAATGGTACACAAGCATGGCGGTTATGAGTACTTTGCTAAGAGTTTGAGTAAAATGAGAGAAGCCATTATCTTAGCTGGTGGTTTTGGTACCCGCCTGCGGAAACTCGTTGCTGATGTCCCTAAATCTATGGCCCCAGTTGCAGGGCGACCATTTCTTGAGATCGTATTAAGCACCCTAGCAGAGAAAGGATTTTCTCGAGTTGTATTGTCACTGGGTTTTATGGCTGAGACGATCATAAGCCATTTTAAGGATTGTTACGCAGGACTTGAACTTGAATATGTAGTTGAGGAAAAGCCATTAGGTACTGGCGGTGCGTTGCGCTTGGCAATAACCCGATGTGATAGTGATCATGTATACGTATTCAATGGGGATACCTATTTAGATCTCGAAGTTGAAGATCTCGAATGCCAATGGCAGGACCACCATAATCCAATTATTGTCGGGCGGGAGGTGCCTGATGCGACACGATATGGTCGTCTTATAATAGATGAGGGACGTGTAATCGGATTTGCAGAGAAAGGGGTTTCTGGACCTGGTTTGATTAACGCAGGTTGTTATGTGCTTAATCATAATCAGTTGGATGATTTCCCTTTGAATGAGGCATTTTCCTTCGAGATTGACTATCTTACCAAGGCTGTCAATTATCAAACTATTGATATTTTCATTACTCATGGTTATTTCATAGATATCGGTGTTCCAGAGGATTTTCATCGGGCTCAAATCGAATTTGCAGGTCATTGAATCATGCCACGTCGAGCACTATTTCTTGATCGTGATGGTGTAATTAATGTCGACCATTCCTATGTTTATCACCAGGAAGATTTTGAGTTTATCGACGGAGTATTTGAGCTATGTAGTAAAGCTAAGCATCTAGGTTATCTAATCGTTGTGGTAACGAACCAGGCAGGTATTGGAAGAGGCTATTATAAAGAACAGGATTTTCAAAAGTTGACGGAATGGATGCTCGATATTTTTGCCTCGAAGGGTATTATTATTGATGATGTTTATTACTGTCCGTATCATCCAGAACATGGTATAGGTAAGTATAAGAAAGATGCAGCATGTCGAAAGCCACAGCCCGGTATGATATTACAAGCAGCTCGAGATTATAATATTGAACTTGGCAATTCCATTTTGGTGGGCGATAAGGAGAGTGACATTCTCGCAGGTATTGCTGCAGGAATTGGTTGCAATCTTTTATATGTAAAATCATCAGAAAAAAGTATGAATGCGAAAGAAGCAGGTGAGACTGTAATTATCACAAAACTTACTGATGTCGTGAAATATTTAAATGAGGACAGTGTCCCCCCAAAAAAATAGATAAGTACCTGATGTAAAGAAGTTAACCGAAAGTTGTTATCTAGTATAGAAAATTCATTAATTATCATAGACTGCCATTGCAGATCTACATAATGTAGATGCTCACACTAATTAAGTGTGATTATCAAGCAACCATATAGCTTGGTAACGACATAGGAACGTGGTTTCATGCTTAGAGACTTCCTGAATCTTAATGAATTCCACCGAATAGGATTTGATCATCTAAATAAATGTAAATAAATATGGCTATTAATAACCATATCAAATTATAATTAATTTAGTTACTTAGTTATAACTAAATATTATATGAGATATAGGTATGTTTCCAAATTATATGAGATATAGGTATGTTTCCAAAAGGACTACTTAAAGAATATGCTGTTCTGTTAAGGATAGTTGCACAAGGACTGGATATACTTGCTCTAATATCAGGCGCCCTTATTGCGCACGCTTGGCGGTTCAATCACCTCAATCTTTCAAGTAATTATCAAATTGCAATTTTACTTGCAATATTCTTGGCTCTTGGTTTATTTCCTCTGTTCGGCCTTTACCAATCATGGCGAGGGAAAAGTCGATTTATTCATTTACGAACACTCACGAGTGCCTGGATTACTGTTTTTATTATCCTTGTAGTTATTGCATTCTTGACAAAAACCAGTACTACAATATCCAGGCAATGGGCGGTTGCATGGGGGTTTTCAGCGTGGTTTTTGCTAATCGCTATGCGGGTGGTATTGGGTCAGTTTTTACGCTTGATGCGTGAACATGGCTTGAATCATAAAAAAGTTATAATTTTGGGTGCGGGCGGCCTGGGACAGGAAGTTCTTCGACGCATAAATACATCCTCTTGGACTGGTCTTGATGTGACAGCTTTTTTAGATGATAAAGAGTCATTGCATGGGAAGATCTTAGATGGGGTAAAAGTGAAAGGACCTATTTCAGTGCTTGCAACTATTGCAGAAAGAGAAAAACCTGATGAAATATGGATAGCATTACCTCTATATGCCGAAATGCGTGTCAAGGATATATTGCATGACCTCCGTCATAGCACGGCGACCATTCGCTATGTACCTGATATATTTGGCTTTCGTTTGATAAATTATTCGGTTACAGAGATAGCTGGAATGGCAGTATTAGATCTGAGTGCCTCACCAATAACCGGTATTAATTGGTTTGTAAAAACAATTGAGGATAAATTACTCGCTCTAATAATACTTACATTGGTTAGTCCCTTAATGCTGATCATTGCGTTCGGTATTAAAGTGAGTTCACGTGGTCCAATTATATTCAAGCAACTTAGGCATGGTTGGGATGGAAAACCGATCAAAGTATATAAATTTAGAACGATGGTTATGCATGACGAAGAAAACGGTTGTGTCACACAAGCATTTAAAAATGATCCCAGGATCACAAAATTTGGTGCTCTTTTACGTGCAACAAGCATTGATGAATTGCCACAATTCTTCAATGTATTACAAGGAAGAATGTCGATCGTTGGTCCGCGCCCTCATGCTATCGAACATAATGAACAGTATAAAGATAAGATTGATGACTACATGAAACGCCACAAAGTAAAACCGGGGATTACCGGTTGGGCTCAAATTAATGGTTGGCGTGGTGAAACGGACACGCTGGAAAAGATGAAAAAGCGGGTGGAATTCGATCTGTATTATATAGAAAACTGGTCACTTTGGCTTGATATTAAAATCATTTTACGTACCCTTGTTTCTGGTTTTGCACATAAAAATGCGTATTGACTCATAAAGCGATACATATGGATTCTTTCTGTAAATAGATAATTAAACTATAAACTAACTTTAATCGAATTGGATTAAGTAATTTTAAGTTTCAATAAAAATCCCTTGTCTAGAAGAGTTATATATGTTGATTGAACGAATGGCGAAATATACTTTGTTTTTGTTTCCTGTGTTCGCCGTATCTGTTAAGCATTGGATCAGTAGTTTCTTTGGGATCTTAGTTTTATTAGGGCTAATTAGTCTTTTTCAAAATTGGCAGAATATCAAGTCGCTTTATAAGGAAGAAAAAATTCTGATAGCTATTGTAGTTGGATATTTTGGAGTATTCCTGATTTCTTCACTAGCGAGTGGTTGGGGGCAATCTGGAACTTATGCGCTGGGCACAGAGATCAGAATTTTATTTGTAATTCCAATCTATTTACTACTCAGAAATATCTCAGGCGTTGAACTTTATTTGTTAGCAGGAAGTATTTTGGGAGTATTGTTTGGCGGTATCCAGGGGCTATTGGATGTATATGTTTTCAAGACTTTCGAGTATGAACGTGTAATGGCCTGGGGGGCTTATGGCCATTTGTTCATTGGACCTGTTATCCTGTTAATGGCTGCACTTTTGGTTCCGGCTATTCGTGCATTGAAGCTAGATAAACGACTATGGTTAATACTGACTGGTGTAGCATTGTTGGGATTGGCTACTGTAGCTCTTAGTACAGCACGTAGTGCCTATCTTGGCTTTCTTGTCCTTGGAATTTTCACTATTATTTATTACCTGCGCTGGAATGTGGCCACATTTGTATTCGTGGTTCTCATGGGATTGGTGATATCAACATATATGATTAGCGATAAAGTCCAACATCGAGTAAATGACGGTGTTGGTGATGTAACTGCTTATTTCGAGTCGCTGGAAAAATATCCTGATAGTCCCGAGAAGTATTATATGGGCAGTTTGGGGACACGCCTCGAGATGTGGCGTTCCACAAAATATTTTTTTTCTGAAGCACCATGGTTTGGCGTTGGTCGGTTTAATTATAAGAAAAAGGCTCAGGAGTTTGTTGATCAAGGATTGGCTAATCAAGCTATCGCCGATCATAGTCATCCCCATAACGCCTATATTGAAATGATTATGTCCAAAGGCCTATTTGGTTTATTGGCCTTGTTATCGTTGTTGTACTATCCTTTGTATGTATTCATTACAACACGAAACGCAAATCGAGATTCTGCATTTGCTGGCATTGTTTTGATATCCGCCTATACCATTTTCTCTCTTACTGAAGCATCGACATTCATTAAAAATAATTTCGTTGCGATTTATTTGGTCTATTTGGCGGTATTTTTCTCTTGGCATACACGAGAGATATACGGGGAAAAGAAATCAGTAGCGCTATAACAATTGGCTGCTGGAGTT